>Ga0126378_10003229_pt1 | contig 12305 bp, 17 predicted proteins | sample PanSoiMetPlot_23_FD_92587 | JGI IMG/M metagenome (GOLD analysis project Ga0126378, IMG submission 92587) | Tropical forest soil microbial communities from Panama - MetaG Plot_23 | ecosystem: Environmental > Terrestrial > Soil > Tropical forest > Bulk soil | place: Panama | collected 2016-02-17
ATCGCCTGTTCGTCGGTAGTTCTGTTTTCGAACGCGTTGAGCCCGAGAATACCAGGGGAATCAACAGCAATGCTCTGTTCGCGGATACCAGTACCTTTCGAGTGAAGCCATTTATTCTCGAACCGTGCTGGGTCCTGGTCATCGTCCTTTAGGAATTGGCGGGTTTGAAGATCGAAGTGATTGTGCTCGGCAATCTTAAGCGAAACGCTCAAGAGCAAGGCGGCGAGAGTTAGCGCAGAAATCTCTCTCATTGATAACTCCAACATTTCGCCCAGAGAGGATCTCTATTGGGCCGGTAATTCTGCTATCTCGCGTGTTATGGCCCGCCACCGCCCTTCTGGACGGGCAAAAACATCCAGGAACTGGAATCGGACAACCAAAGTTCCATTCGGCCGATACGACGAATAAATTCCTCTCACTACCGCCACTGCACCGAACGCCTTAATCTCAATCTGCTCGATCTTCTGAGTCGTGGGGGACCGCTGCGCAACCCAGTCCAAAACATGCTTCTTGTCGTGTACCTCTCCTTTGTCATCCGGCATGCTGCCAATCTTAAATTCGTCAGCCAAGATGCAATCCAGGGCCGTTGTGTTTCTTTCTCCATAGGCCTGCAGCCATTCCTGTTCCACTTCCCTGAGCACCTGGGGGTCTTTGTTTCGCAGCCGCGATTCTGTTGCCTGCGAACTACACTTGGCCGCAGACGCCTTGTCATCCACAGGTAATTCCTGCGAACTGACCGCCTGCCACTTTCCGTCGCGGTAGGCGAATACGTCGGTGAAAAGAGTCTTGCGTTTGACCTCGTCGTTTCCGGTTTCGACTACCACGCCGTTCACAATGCCTACACTTCCGTAGACCCGCACGCGCATATTTTCGAAGTGCCTTTCTCCTTTTTGCACGGGCGCGGGATGCTTGCGCATGAAGCTGAGCTGTTCGCTCTTGGTGATAATTCCTTCGGGAACAACATGCAGGAAATCGGGAGCGAGAACGCCTTCCAGCGCATCAGGATCGCTCTCCACTTGCAACCAGTGATTTTCCAATTCCAGCAACTCCTGCTTCGACATTTCCACTGAGCTCAGCTGACTGCTCGTCTGGTGCGGCATCGCGCCGGGGAGCAGAAACATCGTGCACGCGATCATGTAACTCAGCACTCTCATGTGACCAAAATCCTCCTTGGGATAAATGCCCTGAATACCCGGTGAGCTGCGGCTCCAGGAAACAACGCCGCTTGGGCGTGCTCTCAGCCGTAACCGAGGAAAGATAGCGACAAGCGGGTACCCCTGCGCGAGATCGTGTCATCACCTTGACCCAGCCCACGGAACACTCTGTGGCAGCAAAAGCGAACAAGGCCCGCCTACTAATAAGATTAGGGATTCCGCTTGCGCAGCTCCCAGTCTCCCAGCACCACCATCGGCGGCGACCCATCCTGATCAGCCTTTGTTTCGGCAATGCCGATGAGTTCCGAACCGACGAGTGCTCCGCGGAATTTAACGCGCCGGTTGTTTACCCCCGCCGATTTTGGATCGTAGAAGGCGAACTCGCTACTCCCGACCTGAAGGTCACTGAGGTCGAGTGATTCGCGTGCAAAGCTCTTGGTAGGATAGTCGATCACCAAATGGCCTTTCCAGGCTCCTCCATCCTGGTAGAGTTGCAGCACCATATCGACGGGGCCGACCGCCGGGTAAAAAACCAGCTTTCCCGACCATGTGCCTCCCAGGTTCCACGCCGAGAGCCGCTCCCCTGAAGGAAAAGTTGGCGCCGGTGGGGCCGTGGGATGGACATCAAGGTAGCCGCCGTTCTTCTGTAATGATTGCCATGCCCGCCAAGCTGCAGCTTGAAGACTGCCTGCTACAGAACGTGGCAAATCCACAAGCGTGACAATCCTCTCCGGCTCCAATTTCTCAGTATCCAGATTCACGGCGGCGCCTGTAATGTGAGATGACAGACCCGTGGGGCTTTGGTGAAAAATGGCCGCGTACATCGCACAAGCAGCAAGATAGCTCCCGGCCTGAGATGGGTGCGAACCATCTTGGTAGTACAAATCGGCGGTCGGGTTTTCCTGCCGCACTTGCTGCCACGCCAGGCCGACGGGAGCGACTATGGAGCCAGTCTTCTTCGCGGCGTGAATGTATGCGTAATTTAGAGCTGCTTGGTCGTCAGGCGTTTCCTTCCGGGCCCAAGTCAAGTAGAACACGGGTCTCGCGCCACGTCGGACGATCTCAGCTGCCCATTTCTCGGCATAAGGAAGAAATACCTCGTCGCTGGTAACACGCGCCTTTCCTTCAAAATAGTATCCGATCCCAAGTGTGCTTTGATCTTGGAGAACGACGTAATCCCATCTCTGCGAGTTCAGCGCTTCGTGCGATTCCGCTCTGTCCCAGAGATCTTTTAGTCGCGCGCCGCCGGGAGCTACCATACGCGTGCCCACCTCGCAGTGGCGTCCCTCTTTTGCCAGCTCAGAAAAGACGGCGGGAAGGTCGTTGAAATAGGTGTAGCTATTGCCGAGGAAAAGGATGTAAACAGTGCAGCCGCCGGACTGTTTTTCTTTGGCTTGACCAAATATCGCCACGCTTCCCGTGGACAAGAGCAGGATTGCGCAGGCGACAAGTGATCGCAACAAAATGTAAGAGCGGCGCGTGGATGATCGGCACAGTCTTGCCTTCAAATGAGGCACGTATGCTCTCGGTCCTCGCACAATTGTGACTCTCATCGAATCAGCCATAACGTTACGTCCATTCGTAGCGCTGCGCCCAAATTCCGTCGGCGCACCGCAATGCCAGGGCTCCGATGGTTGGCGTTGGTCCAACTGCTCCGGCGGTGACAAACGAGCTGCCGTCGACCGCGAATAGATTCTTTACATCGTGGGTCCGATTCGAGGCATTTACAACAGAATGCTCGGGGTCATTTCCCATACGGGCGGTACCCATGAAGTGACTCGTCCAAGGGTACGGTTCGCCCTCGTGGATATCGGTCGCACCAGCAGCCTGCAGCAGGTCGCGAGCAGCCTGCGTCCCGCGCTGCAACAGTCGGCGAGTGTTTTCAGAGAACGAGTACTCAACCCGTGGCGCGGGAATCCCGTTCGAGTCTTTCACGGCTGAGTCCAACTCTACGCGGTTCCCTTCGTCGGGGAGGTCCTCTCCGATAATGCCTGCGCGGATGACATGAGGAAATCGACGGCGCATTTCGCGGTGATGATCGGCACCCCAAGGAACTTTTGTTTCCAGCGCCGTCGCAAGGGGGCCCGCACCACCTCCTATCATAAGGGTGTATCCACGAACAAAATTGTTCCGTGCATCGGTCTCATAGAACTGGTGGCTGTACAAGCCCGTATGGCCAGAATTCAGGTAGTCCTCGATGCACTGGCCAGAAATACCGCTGACGCCTTGTCCCACATGGAGCATGAGGCCTTTTCCTACAAGCCCAGAGGAATTCGCCAGCCCATCCGGGAATAGCTTGGATTTCGAATTCAACAATATTCGCGGGGTTCCGATCCCATTGGCGCAAAGGACCACGACTCGAGCGAGTTGCTCATGGAGGCTTCCTTGCGCGTCATAGTAGACCGCACCGCGCGCGCGCCCGTTCGGCTCCACGCTAATCTCGCGAACCCGGGCCCGGGTGCGAAGAATTGCACCGCCTCGCAGAGCCTTGGGCCAATAGGTGACATCCGTACTGGCGCGCGCTGCGGCCCCACAGCCGTACCATCCCTGGGCATTGAAGTCACACGCAGGCCTGCCATCATACGGACGTGAAAGAAAGCCTAGAGCAAATACCCACCAATGCCAGCCCAGATGGTTGAAGGCGTTTGCACCGATTCTTGCGGCCGTCGCTATCGGAAGCGGCGGCAGAGGGAAGGATGACGAACCGGGGTTGGCGGGGTCACCACCAAGACCGGAAACACCCATTTCCCGTTCATTCGCTTCGTAATAGGGGGCGAGATCCTCGTACCGGATGGGCCAGTCTCGCGCCAGTCCATCCAGCGTTTTTACCCTAAAGTCAGAGGGGTGTAATCGCAGGAATTGCGCATTCCAGTGCACTGTAGTTCCGCCGACTCCGTTCGCCATCTCAATGTCGGGAGGGTTCCGCCCAGAGGACAGCACCGGATAATCCTCGGGACGCTTGCGCTCGTTGGGACTGAAGCTGAATTGTGGCCGCTGCATCTGCGCTTCGTAATCCGAGCCACTAGATAGGTAATCGCTAGGGTTGCGCCAATCACCCTGCTCAAGGCACACAACCTGCGCGCCTTTCTCGGCCAGGCGCTTGGTTACCGCGGCGCCAGCAGCGCCAGAGCCAATCACCAGCACATCCGCTCTATCTCTTGTGTCGCTCACGGCACCTCCCGGTAGAGGCGCTTCATGTTTCGAACCGGAGCGAGGAGCAGTTCGAGCTCGTCGGCGTTAGCTAACGCCTTTGAGCATGAAAGGGCACCCTGGACCTGCGGGCGCGTGTAATACGCTTCATAGACATAGCCGACGAAGCCCGCAAAGCCCGATCTCCGATCTATTTCAAGGTTGGTGAGCAGTTGAACGCGCTGCTCATGCTGCAAGCTCGGAAATTCCTTTGCGAAACGTGCACTCGCTGCCTGCTGCAACGTCTCCAGGAACGCCACTATCTCTTCCTGGATGGTCGGATGCTGCCAACCCAAGTACTGCAAGTATTTCAGTCCCCCAGCCTCCGTTGCAGATGGCATTCCTTCTCCTTTGGGAATGATTTCGTCGATTGCCGCAGCAAGGATCTGCAGTTGACCGGGACCGAGGTCCGTCCCAACTCCGGCTGTGCATTTTTGAATCCCCTGTGCTGCGGGTCGCGTGGGCAGCATCACGACCAGGCTCATTTGAATCAGGAATTCACGCCGATTCCACATCCACTAGAGCCTTTCTCACGCAGCACATTGAATTGACTTGAACTCGACAGAAAAGGAAGAGAAAGCGGTTGTTTGTTAGTCTGTTCAACATAACCCTATCCACCCTTAATGGGTAAGCTCGTCGGCGGGAGAATTGGGCTGGTTGTTCGGTTTAAAAGACCGGTAACGTCTGATCAACTCGTGTAAGTATGCGCGCACGGCCTGCCGGTCTCCCTCACTCATCCGTTTAAGACGCGTAGCCGCCAAGGCGTCTGGATCTTTACTCTCAGCCAGACGATGAACGAGACTCGTTCCATCCGGCAGCTTCTTCGCAGCGTCTTCGTCATGACACTTTGCACAGCGACTCACAAATATCCTTCTCCCTGATTCGTATGGACCCGTGGCGTCCTGCGACTGTTGTGCCGCTGGTCCAAGTGAAGCGGTCGCCAATAGCGCTGATTCTTTCTCCGACGAGACAAAGATCGCGACGAACAAAAAGAGAGTTGTTAAACCTTTCATGATGGCCTCCATGTCTCATGTGCCGAAAGGAAGTAACGGACGATTGCCGCCAGCGTCTCTTTGTCCTTGGATCTGGTCACCAAAACACAGTGGAATCGTTTCGCACTGAACAACAAAGTTGATGTTCGCGGACAAGAAACCTCGTTGCACTGGATTCCATTGAGCTCAACAGGCTCGATCTCTCGTTTCCCAAATGAAAAAGGGACTTCGCGGGGCGCAACGAACACTGAAAAAAAATCTGAACCATTGCCATAGCCAAGTTGTACGGCTTCCGCGCCACCAACTCGAAGCACGTACCGCTGTACCAGGCTGTAGCCAACCAGCGGCGGCTGCGCTGCTACATGCTCTACGGCGGCAGCTCGCAAAGCAGCCTGTTCGTCTGCAGCTTGGAAACCGGCCGGTGCGGCCAGAATGGCTTCTTCGGGATGCCCAGAAGCCGCCGTCTCAACCCTGGCCAAGTAAGTATCCAGATTGACGCCGCTATGGCGCCTGGATCGATACAGGAACGAGCCGATAAGGACTATAGTCAGGCAAGTTGCCGCGAAGATTGCAGGCCGGAGCCAGGGGGAGGAAAGCCTGCGGGTGCTGTCGAATGCTTCATGACCAGTCTGATCGTATTCGTCCCTAATCGCCTGTTCGACCTCGCTCCAGGACAGCGTCGAACTGGTCGGCCTCGAAAGATGCTTGGCGAGAAAGACGCCACGCGAGACTTGCTCATGCTCCTTGCGGCAACGGCGACAAACGCGAAGGTGCTCCTCAATCCGGTTGGCAAGCTCGCCGTCTAGATCACCCTCGCAGAAAGCAACTAAGTCCTCTCCTATGTGTCTGCGCCACATCATGCATCCTCGAAGGCGGCGGTCTCCTTATGCTGGTCCAGAATGCGCATTAGTGCACCAAGCCCTTTCTCAGGCACCGCACGACCGTCTGCCCAGAGCCTTCGACCCCACAAGATGTCCGAGCTTGCGCGCCAGGGCCCTGTGGGCGCGGTTGAGCCGGGAAGCAATCGTTCCCTCCGAACACCCCAACGCGACCGCAATTTCCTGGTAGGACAGTTCTTCCACGTAGCGTAATACCACGGGGATTCGGAATTTCGGTTTGAGCTTTCGCACTGCCGCCTGCACTGCTACGGCGATCTCTTTCCGTCCATAGGAGGACTCTGAGGCCTGTCCATCCTCCACGGAGTGTGTTCGCGGATCCATCCACAGGGGCACAATTCTCCTTCGTCTGCGGTGCTCGTCCATGCAACAGTTAACGACAAGCCGGTACAGCCACGTGTCGAACGACGAATCAGCGCGAAACTCCTTCAAGTGCAGCAAAAGCTTCAAGAAAACGTCTTGTGTTACATCCTTGGCTGCATTCTCATCCGACACGAAATACCAAGCGATGCCATAGACCCGCTCTCGGCACGCTTCGAAAAGCGCATGAAAGGCGTCTCGATCTCCTGCTCGACACTGCTCTACCGTTGCGCTAGGAACGAGCGCTTTCACCCGGCTCTCTGTATCGGAGGATTTGACGGAGACAGGCCTCACGTTCTTCCATTTTTCTCCTTGAATTGGATGCATGGTTTCGAAGAGCTAACAATTACCGCCAGCAGCCCCCCTAGGATTGCAAGGTTCTTCAGAAAATGTACGAGCTGGCTACCTTGCGATGCACCTTCATAAGCCCAGAAATTGTGATAGGCGAGAGTCACTGGCACGAGGAGCGCTACGAGGCCCCAAGCCCGCAAGCGCGGCCAAAATCCTGAAATCAGTGAAAGAGCACCCACGATCTCAAGCGATCCCGCTTCTCGGAGGACCCATGGAGCCATAGGAAAGTGCCTTGCCCGACGGTCGCCAACGCCATCTGAGAATTTTCGGATCGTTCCAGAAGCACTAATGACAAAGATATCGCCAAGCAGGACGCGCGCCAGGAGGAGCAGAACCGTGCCGTTATCAGGTCGAGTATCAGCCCGACTTCCTTGCATAAGAACCCCAGGGAGTTAGACGGTCCCGGAGGCATTTCCTTCCCCTTTTTTCAGTACAAGTAGAGGTATTTCACGGCATGAGCCATGCAGGATGACCAGCAAGCAAAGCGCTCCTAGGCGACCACGCTCGGGCGCGGTGCGTGCGCACAACTATGACGTCAGCACTTCAATTCCTCGAACGTCGACCTACGCTGCTCAAGGTGACGAATACGATTAAGCAGACACAGTATTCATGCCGTGCCTTTCAACGACACGGCATCGGACAACCACGACCGAGCGGGTAAATGACGTCCATGACTTTCATGTTGTACTTTTCCAGTTGGGAAACGGATGGCGTGTTGACCTGCGAAAATCAGTAATGAGTTCACGGATCCTTGGACGGCGCCTGTACAGCGCCTCGACGAGTCTGCTCAGACCGTCTAAGTCGTGTTCGTACCACTCCTCCGGGATTCGGCGGGCAAAGCGCCAAACCTCGTCCACATTCATCCTTTCCGCACGACCGAGTGCCGGCTCAAACGCGTCCTCTTCGAACCCGGGTATGGGTCATAAGGTTGCGAACTGTAAGAGGCTTGCCAAAGGTATGCGGCACGGAAAAGTCGAGATAGTCATTTACGTCATGGTCGAGATCCCGCTTACCTAGCTCGACTAGCTGCATTACTGCTGTCCAAGTAAAGAGCTTGCCAACAGACCCAGGGCGAAACAGTGTCTCTTGTGGCGAAACCGCAGCTCGCGTCTCCATATCCGCATAGCCATAACCCTTTGCGAAGAAAACCTTGCCGTCTTTAACAACAACGACAACAGAACCGGCGATATCATCTCGTCGGAGCTGCAAGGGTATCAGCCCATCGAGAAATGCGTCTAGGTCGCCCGCAGTCAACCTGTGTCCCGGAGAAAATAGTGTGGCCGCAGGCTCTAAGGGCAAGTGAGTTTGAGGTAACACGCTTGATTCGGGCCTTTGGGCCATTGCCGCACCCGCAGTGAATAGGTGTGAAAAAAGGAGCAGGGCGGCTAAACCAGCGATCCGAGCAGCGGTCTTCGAGTCGCTGGACAACTGCCAGTTCAATGGCAAGGCCTTACCTTCGGACGTCCCGTCGCCCACCAGATTTGGTTTTTCCTGCCAATAGCAGAAGCCACGGATGTATTCTTCACGCCTCCTCTGCCCTGGTTCGGACCGCACGGTCACGCTGCGCGCGCCGCGCTAGATAGGCGAACGTCGCGTTGACGATTTGCGCCTTCAAGAGAAAACTACCTGCTTCGCGGGCCTTCTCAGGATCGACGGGTTTGATCTTGCCCGCTGCGCTGGCTGCAAGCTGTAGTGCGGCTGCGCGCTCGAAGTAGACAGCAAGGTAGGTCGCTTCTTCGATTGATGTGCCCGTCGAGATCAAGCCGTGGTTGGCAAGGAGGATGGAGCGCTTGTCCTGCAATTGGTCCCCAATGATGCGACCCTCCTCGTCGCCGATCGGAAGCCCCGGCCAATCGGGCAGATAGGCGCAATCGTCCTGGAACATGGTCATGTCCATGTGAGCGACCACGAGCGGAGTTCCGATCATCGACAGCGCAGATACAGCGGGCGGATGCGTGTGAATGATGGCTTGAACTTGAGGCCGGTGACGATAGATCCAAAGATGAAAGCGGGTGGCCGGATTTGGGATTCCATTGCCATCCACCACGTTCAGATCGTCGTCAATGCGAATGAAGTCGGCGGGACGAGCCTCATCAAAGCCGATGCCGATGGCAAGTGTCAGGAAATGTCCGGTGCTGTCGGCACGGGCGGTAATCTGACCGGCGAGACCGCTGGAATGCCCCTCGTCGGCCAGGATGCGCGCCGCAAGCGTCAGCTTCTCAAGGGGACTGAAATCGGCAGTGCCTTTGAGAGACTCAAGGTTGTGATCTGTCCGCTGCGCATACACACTTTTCGTGATTTGCTGTTCGCTGTCGTGTGTCATTGTTCAATCCTCAACCCGGCCGCATGCGATGGGACATCAGCAACCCGCGACACCGCGCAGCGGCCTGCGCTGGGACTACGGGAGCCAACCATACCCCGCACCGATAAGGACGGCCGATGAAAGCAGTCCTACCCAGAAAGGCGAGTCTGGCGCGGCAAGGCTACCCACCACGCTTATGGCAAGAAAATAAAAGCCAATGATTCTAAGAAACTGTGTATCCGCGGTTTTGACGGCACGAATCGCCAGGTGGCCCCCCATGATCAACAAGGGGCCAAAAATCATGAACCAAAACGCCTCGTCTCGATCAGGATGGTCTACAAACTGCCCGACGAACCCAGCACGCATAGCTCCCACGAGCGGCTTCTTGAACATAACGACGCCGAATGCGGTGTGGCCCAACCCCAATATGACAAGAATCCATGCAGCTATGATCGCCATGCGTGCCCTCCCTTGCCCGCGGCCTGCCGGAGGAAGCCCGCCATCGGACCGAACTGGAACGTCTGGGAGTGGGCGAGTCAGGTTGTGATCCGTTCGTTGCGAATCCGCGTTTTTTGGGATTCGCTGTTCGCCAAAGTCTTGTGTCATGGCTCAATCCTCAATGTTAACTGCCAGGCGTGACCCCAATGACCACGTAACTTTTGCTATCCAAGCGCAGTCGCCTGACGACGATAGAGGCCAAGAATTACTTGCCCGAATCGAGATGCCATCCTGCATTCACCCATTTGCCCTGTCTGTTAACAAAGATCTCGGTCGCCCGTCCGGAATGGGTCTCTTTGGCCCCACTTGCCTCAATCTCAAACAAGTATGTGGAGTAGAGGATCGCGATTGGCCCGTACACTTGTACCTCGGTTTTGGGGAACTCCAAATGTGTGAGCTTGCCGCCGCTCTTGGCAAACTGGTCGGCCCCCGCCAAAATCTGATCGCGGTTCTGCCACTGTTCTTCTGAAGCATCGATTGCGAGGACTTCGCCGGGAATCATCTGTTCAAGACTTGGACGGTCATTGGTGAAGTACGCCCGCCACACTGCTTCACGGACGACCAGCAGGCCCTTCTTTTGGCCATCGCTGACCGGAGACGGCTGTTGCTCATATGCTGCCTGTGTATCCGGGTGCACGACAGTATTCGAGGCGACCTGAATCCACTCACCGTTCATCTTGGCGTAGACATCCAACACTCGCAGTTTGCCGGACACGTGAGATCCGCCGATGTTGACCTCGACTTGAGCAATGTACGGCACGACCGCGACGTCTCCATAGAATTCCGTGTCCATGTCGAGGATTTTGTAGCCAGAGATGCGCGCCACGCGTTTGTCGTCTGCCGCCTGAATGTACTCGTCAATTCCCCGGATGATGTCCCGAGACACGGAAACGTATCCGGTCCATCGTTGCGAATGCGTGGCCCGGATGGTGGCGCGGTCACCTTTGATGTAGGCCTCAAAGATCTTGTCAATGTGCTTGTGAATTGCATCTCGGTCCTCCGGACGTTGATCTCCCGGAACAGCGTTTAACTGTGCCTCCGACGGTATAGCGATGACCATGAACCACAAAAGAAACAGCAGATATTTGGTTAGACTCATGCGTCTCTTCTCCTTAACTTCGCATAAACGACTGCTCTGTAATGCCAAGACAATTGCCGTCGCAATTTCCTCTCAGCCACGCGTCTCCGCCTCAAGCGCGGGCTTCTCCAGGGGATGGAGGTCGGCAGTCCCGTTGAGAGACGCAAGGTTGCGATCTGTTCGCCGCACGTGCACGCTTTTCGTGATTCGCGGTTCGCTGTCTCGTGTCATTGCCCAATCCTCAAGCTTTACGAGTTGAGTCTGGCGCCACTGACGATTGGTCCGAATCATCTGCCCGTCAGCCCTGCTGCCAGCCCAACGATGACTGCGAACAGGCCCGACAGCACCCTCGCCGGCAGACCAAAATACAGAAGACTGAGCACCAAACCGGCGAGTTGCACTGCGAAAAATGCCCAGCCCAGAGCTCCAATCGCACCTGGAGCGGAGCGCGCCAGGTCACCGAGATGCCAGGACAGAAATGCCCAGAAGAGCATCGACACTGTGAGGGACGGGCCGAGGCCACGATAGACGCGTCCATAACTGAAGCTCCGGCCGCCCTATTGAAAACGTACGTTATTCATCGAGTCATATACCCCTCGCACTTCCGGCGAAGGCGGGGGGCGGACTCAGGACGTGATGCGTATGCCCAATGCAACCCACGAAAAAGACAAGTGCCGCAATCCGGTACAGCAACGTCGCGTTCATAGCCCCTCCCGCGCGGGACTTTTCTGCATCAATTCACATGTCGTGAGCGACGGCGCGCGCATCAGCCAAGCGCAGAGGGTTGCCAAGAGCCCAAGGGTTGCAAGGTAGGCGCCGATCAAGACCAGGCCATCCGATACCTTCAGAAGCGCCGCCGCGATGATCGGTGCCAAACCGCCGCCAAGTGCGGCAGCTAGCTGGATTCCGAGGGACACTCCCGAATATCGCAGCTCAGGCGGGAACTGCGCGCTATAGAGGCTAGCTTGCGGGCCAAACATCAGAGGGTAGGTGAAACTTAACCCCGTGATGATCACGATCTTGAGGCCGGCGGCCGACCGCGCGTCGATGACCGCCATCGCTGGAATCGCCAGCACTGCGAGAAGGACGCCTCCCGACCCGTACAGCAGTCTCTGGCCCACGCGGTCGCCGAGCCAGCCAAACAAAGGGATCGTTCCCAGCTGGATCGCCGCACCCACGACGATGGCTCGCAGTACTTCCGTTCTTGACATGAGGCTCGTGCGCGTGGCGTAGGAGAGCAAGAACACGACGATCAGGTAAAACAAAGTCACTTCGGCGAGTTTTCCTACAATTGTCAGCAACAGCGGCCTGATGTGGTTACGAAGAACGCCCAGAGCAGGCACGGGTGCTGTCTTGTGCTGGGCCGCCACTTTCGTGAACTCTGGCGATTCATCGACTGTCCGACGGACATAGAACCCGACAATGATCAGAACAACGCTTGCCAGGAACGGGAGACGCCATCCCCAACTGAAGAAATCCTGCTCA
>Ga0126378_10003230_pt1 | contig 12305 bp, 11 predicted proteins | sample PanSoiMetPlot_23_FD_92587 | JGI IMG/M metagenome (GOLD analysis project Ga0126378, IMG submission 92587) | Tropical forest soil microbial communities from Panama - MetaG Plot_23 | ecosystem: Environmental > Terrestrial > Soil > Tropical forest > Bulk soil | place: Panama | collected 2016-02-17
CGCCATGCTGGCCAGGTCTGCCTCGATGTCTTCCAAACGCATGGGACCGGTGTTGCCGGCGATGTCGTTGGTTCCCGCCAGAATCACCGCTGCCTTCGGGTGCAACTCGATCACGTCTTGACGGAAACGCACCAGCATTTGCGGCGTGGTCTGTCCGCCGATGCCGCGGTTGACGTATGGCTTGCCTGGAAAATAAGTCTCCAGCTTCCAGCCATCGGTGATGGAGTCGCCAAAAAACACGACGGTTTCCAGCGCAGGAGCCGCGCGCTCTAGCTCCTGGTTCGCGGTGCGGTAGCGCGCCAACTGGCCGTAGTCGTCCGTGAACATCGCAAGGCGCGACGCCCGGTACTGATCCAGCCCGGCAAATCCGGTGGACGGAATTCCGGGCGTGGGCACCGTTTTTGGTGCCGCCACTTGTCCGGACTGCTGGGCGGGTTGTTGCGCCTCGGATATCGCCGCCGGAATACAGACCGCAACCAGACTCATGGTTAACTTCCGCACAATCGAACCTGTTCTCGAATTCATGGTCCCCTCGGCGTGACAGCATACCCTACCTTCCCTCGAAGTTTCGTTATGAAAGAGATCGCTAATCGTATGTCGAGAAGCGGCGAGTCGTGCGGCGCCAGGCTAGGAGGAGGACGATGCCGATGAGGATGAGGGCGAGGGAGAGGCCGATCCAGAGGTGTAGTCCGCAGAAATTCGATCTGAATTCTAGGCTGCCACTTTCTCCAACCAATATTCGTGATGGAGTCCGCCAAGGACGTCTTTTGTCCTGATTTGGAAAGCCTTGGGCAATTCGTGCCTCCGGCACTCTGCACACAGCGGTGGATTCTTCGTGGGCTCAGGTATCCCTGGACCGAGGCTTGCGTGAGGCCGCCCTCGATTGTAATGTCGACAAGCATTGACCTCTTCTACTGAGCCGGTGAGCATGGAGATGGAAATCGGGATTAAGGACTTTTTGCGTGATCGGTACCGGCGAGAGGACTTGGTGCAGCTCGACAGTTTCCTGCAAACGAAGGGGACCCTGACCCTTCGACCTTCCTCGAACGGGATGTTTACAGCTGTTTCTGGTATGTCTGATGTATCTCCCACTGGGTATCAGGATTTCTGGATTCGGGATAATGTTATGATCGCGAGTTCGTTTCTCTTGAGAGGCGCCATTGGTGTCGCCGTTAACACCATGAACGGTCTGACTGCCCACTTTGCTAAGCAAGAGGAGCGTTTCAAGCAAGTTATCAAGGACCCTGCAAAGAAAGCCGATGTGCAGAATCGTCCCCACGTTCGATTTCGCTCGAGCGGAGATTCGCCGAAATGGTCACACGCCCAAAACGACGCGCTAGGATATGCACTTTGGCTGCGGTTCGTACTAGCACATTCGAGCCGACTGGATCTAGATCATCGAGAGTTCGAGCTTTACTCTCTCTTTCCCCAATATTTCGAGGCTATTGAATATTGGAACGATTCGGACAGCGGAGCTTGGGAAGAAGATCGAAAGGTAAACAGTTCAAGCATAGGGGCGGTATTAGCCGGCCTTAGGGCGATGCAGGGTTGGTTACAGACACATTCCACCCTCATGGGAGCTGATCTCCGGAAGCGTGTAGAGGCTTTGATTTTCGAGGGAACAAGTCGACTCCAACAGGCTCTACCTTTCGAGTCGCCCCCAAGGAGACAAGCCGATGCGGCGCTGCTTTTTCTCATCCACCCAACTGAGGTTGCCTTTCCCGAACAGGCGGAGGCAATCTTACATCTGGTGGAGGCGAAGTTGGTCAGAGACATCGGTACGATCAGGTACGCAGGAGATTCGTATTACGGCCAAGATTACCCGGACTGGTTTGAAGAAGGACAGCTGGCCGGCGATTTTAGCGAGAAAATAGAGGTCCGGAATGCTAAGCTACGTGAGGGTTTCGAGGCGCAATGGTGTATCTTCGATCCCTTGCTTTCCGTGATTTATGGAAAAAGATTTTTGGCACATCCCGAAAACACGGGTGAGCTAACAAGACAAACTCATTTCTTCAACCGATCCCTCAGGCAGCTCACCAAAGGGTTCCAGTGCCCCGAACTCTACTTCTTCCGTCATGGTGAGTGGATCCCGAATCCACACACTCCGCTCGCATGGACACAAGCAAATCTGGCGCATGCTCTAGACCTCATGAAAAGATCGGCAACTCTCAGTCAGTAGTACCGTCAGTGGGGTGATGTGGCGCTGCATCTTCTCGGCAACTGGTCTCCACTTTCTTAAACCGGATTTTTCCCTGGTCAGTATATGTTTTGAGTCCACGCTGCCTGCCGGTCACGTTTTGTTCGTGCGCACACACTGGAAGAAGTGATAGTTCCAGGGGCCAAGTTCCACGCAGAAGCCGGGCGAAAGCATTTCATCTCCGTCGCGCACATGGTTTACGCCCGATGACACGTCTAGTAGGTTCCACTTTCCGCCGCCAGCGTTAGGCCATCGGACTCGAACCTTGGCCTGCGAGGGAACATCGCTGAGATTGACGATGATCAAGTAATGCTGGTCGTCCTTCACCCAGTTCCACGCCACAAGATTCTGGAAGCTCGGGTTATCAGGCCAGCCTATTCGCTCGCACAGGCTCCACTGCCCTTCGCGAAACACAGGAAGGTCAACAGCTCCAAGGAGCGCCTCGTAGAACTCGGACAGCGCACAATCCGTTGGCTCCTCGGGACGCCTGCCGAGGAATACCGGAAGTCTTGCCTTGCGACCTTCGAATTGCCCTTCGTGAAATAGCCTGATTCCCGGAAGCGTCGCTATGGTCAACGCAATCGCCCGCTGCTTTTCGGGCGTAAAGGTCGACGCGGCTCGTGGCTCGTCGTGATTTTTGATAAAACGAAGTAGCTTCCCTTGGTAATCCAGATCAGCGCAGAGATGGAGGCGTATGCTCTCTGCGTTGCTGTGCTCCATTCGGTCGTAAAGCGTCTTGTCGTAACAGAAGTCGAAACCCTGCTGTTGGAGTTCCCACTCAAGCCCCCAGTAAGCCTCGGCAATAAAGAGGAAGCCTGGGAAGCGCCTCTTGATGGCGGAGATCGTGTCTACCCAATACTCTGTTGCTGGTCGCTTTCCGGCACGGCCTCCCCAGGTGCGTTCGAAAATCGAGTTCAGGATCAGCATTGCCATGTCACAGCGCACTCCATCGCACTGCCGCGCAAGGCTGGAAAGGGTTTCCATAGCTGCCCTTCTCATTCCTGGCTCAAAGGCATTTAACTGCAAGACATCTTGCCATGCGGGGAAGTAAGGGTCCCGTCCGCGGGCAAGAACTGTTCCGCATACCTCGGCATAGGAGGAGGGATCGTTTCTCAGGTCTTCGGCGCTCCCTCGAATAAAGTACTCAGGGTGCTCAGCAACCCAGAGATGATCCGGTGCCACATGATTGGGGACGAAGTCCAGGACCAGATTCACTCCTCGATTCGAGAGTTCCTTTCGTGCAATGGCAAGGCCCTCAGGCCCCCCGAGATGCTGGTCGACCACGTAACGTCGGACACAGTAGGGCGATCCCACATTGTCCTCAGGACGGCAATCAGGCAAAGCCCGCCGAAAATCCGCAAATAGCCCCTGGTTCTGGTTGGCGATTGCAATACCGGCGGGACTTCGCTCCCAAACCCCCATTAACCAAACCGCATCGAAGCCGTGCGCAGCGATGGCATCCCATTCGGCTGGGGGTACAGAAGACAAGTTGACGTTCTTGCCATATTGCCGGCTCAGCTCAACAAGCCACACCCAGGTGTTGATCTCGTACAAGAAGGGGTATCGGACCCAGACAGACACACCAGACCGCGCTGGCTTTGTCTCAACAAGAGTGGTACTCATGGTGATCTCAATCGGCTAGTTCCAGGCGCGACTCCGGCAACGGTCAGCACACAGTGACCGAACATCTCAGTGGATTAAGGGCGTAGGCAGACGACACTGTGCACACTGCCAAACTACTTGACCTTAGACGGTGCCAGCAACTAGGAAATCTACCAGCTGCACGGTCCGAAGGACCTGGAAGGAGAGTCGGAAGGGACGATGAGCCTTGGTACTGCTGGTAGAAAATTCGCGGTGACCAGGCACTAAAAATGGACGTGCGACCCCTCGTCTGCCCATTCTGTGGGGGCGAAATTCGCGAAGAAAAAAGAGCCCATCGGCCCTTTGCGTGTCACTCGTGTGGCCGATTACTCAAAATATCTCCCGTCTATTTTTGGGTACCGGTCTTAGCGGGGATTCCCCTCGTAGTTTCGTTCCATCCCATTCCCAAAGAGTCTCGCTCTCTTGAAGCAGGCCGCTGAGACAGGCATGGGATACGGTCGAACTCAAGGGCGGTCGATACTTCGATCAAGTTGTCGTTAGCGGGAGCTGTATCATAAAGGTCAGGGGCTTAGCTTCGCAAAGACACTACAATATAAGTTTCGCGTTTCTCACAAAAATCCACAGCCCCTGTCCACGAGTACAGGTACGAATCGAATAACGTAGTGAGTATGATGGCTCTCGCACATCGCGGTACTTAGTCTTCGTTGGCAGCGCTCAAGTCATGCCTCAATGCGACTCGAAGATATTCTTTCCTGACGATCCGATGCAGCCACCGCAATTCAATTACTGCCCAAGAGAAGCTGAAACCACGCGCCGCACGGCTCACTCTGTCATGAAGCTGTGCTCCACGTGTGCCCGCGTTTGGGATGACCAAGACGGACAGAGTGTTTTTTTTTGGCCGCCCGTTAACGCTTCTGATCGAGCGGCCCGACAACTTCGGATACCTTTTTAGCGCCGTGATGTCCTTGGCCGCCAAGAGTGCTCTGACTAGACCTTTGAGTGGATTAGCGGTACCTCAGAAAATCAACCTAGGTACCTTGCCAATCACACCGGCAACAAAAACCTCTCCAAGGTGTGTTTACCCTTGTACGATGGCAATGAGGGTCCCGCGCCCCAACCCACCCAGCTCACCTGTGGCCCTACTCTCACGAATCAACGGAGGTAATCGCCGCGGCTGTTCAGGAACGCGGAGAGAGGCAGGAACATGAAACTCAACTACAAAACGTGGGTAGGTGTGCTGCTGCTCGCAGGCACACTTTTTGTCGCCGCGCCCGCAGCGTACAGCCAGGTTTCGATCGGGATTATGATCGCCGCACCGCCTGCGCCGCGAGTGCTAGCCGTTCGCCCGCCATGCCCCGATCCCGAAGATGAAGACGAGTACGTGTGGGTCGATGGCTACTGGTATCCGGTCGAGGGTCATTACTACTGGCACCGAGGCTACTGGACGCTTCCGCCGTATGAGGGCGCGGTCTGGGTCGTTCCGCACTATGACGAGGGCCGCTACTACGGTGGCTACTGGAGGGGCTCGCACGGGCGCTTCAAGCACAACCATCACTGGGACCATGACCGCGACCGGGACCACGGTCGCTGGCATGAAGACAACGGCAAGCACAAAGGCTGGTACAAAAAGCATCGTGACGACGATCGCGACTAAAAATTGACTAAATTTCGGCGGGGCACTTTTTTTCCAAAAGTGCCCCAATTTCTTTTTGAGCAGGTTTTTGTTTGGAGGTTTGCCGCGGTGGCTGCATAGATTAGCGTTTCTCCTCTCGGCACGGCCTGAGCTAGCTGTCAGCTGTGTGCTTCCCATTTTTCTAATTGACTCCCCCCAACAGAGAGTCATTTCGAACTTTTCATGCCCCCAGCAAGCAACTAGCCCGTTGCGCGTGTGTGGAAGGTTTGATGAACCACGGGCATGAAGCCAGCCCTACCCTGGAGGAGGAATGCTGCTTTTAGAGAGCGTGGTTCCCGGTCCGCTTCACGTGGCTCAGAAGTTGAGCAGCACTCCTTTGCCTTTGAACGCTTCGATGCTGAGCTCTTTGCCGTCGAGGTCCTTGGTCTTGAGCTCCGGCAAAGGATCGGGATCGCGCACAAAGCGAATGACAGGCTGCTGCGCGCGCGACTCCAGCGGCAACAGCGCCACCGCCGAGCCCGTGAGCACACACACCGCCAGGGATATTCCTACAGCTTTCGGCACTGGTCGCATGCGGCCCATCGTTTTCTGGCCGTGTGGGGGCGGCCTTCTGAGGCCGTGCGCTCGCCTCGTTCTCAAAGAGGAACGCCTTTCATGTCCATTCCGTAACTTCGAAATCCGCCCTTGGCGTGTTATCCTGTGTTCATGGCGAACACACGAAGTGCGACTCTTAGCATACGCCTCAAGCCCGCCACCAAGCGCCGGCTCGCAAAACTGGCCGAAGCCTCCGGCCGGAGCTCCAATTTCCTAATTTCCGATGCCGTCGAATCCTACGTCGCAGACCAAGAGCGCATGGTCGCGGAAATGCGCCAAGCCGACCGCCAGGTGAAGTCCGGCCACTACATCCGGCACGAAGACATGAAAGCCTGGCTGCTTTCCTGGGGCACGGATCGTGAGTTGCCGCCGCCGAAATGTGTCTGCGGTAAAGTCCACGCCGACGAGCCGCCGCGGCGACGTTCGCGCGGCTGAGATCGCCCCCCCAGCCAAAAACATGGCCAAAAAACGTGGCCCGCTCGAGATCGTCTGGTCGCCGTTGGCTCTCGCTCGCCTTCAGGAAATTCGCGCCTTCATAGCCTTGGACAAGGCGGACGCCGCCGACCGCTTGGCCACTCGCATCGTTTCGGTCGTCGAAGCACTGCGATTTCATCCCTATCTCGGCCGAGTCGGACCGGAACCCGGCACCCGGGAGCTCGTCATCGGCGGCACTCCGTATTCCATCCTTTATCGCATCCGCAGCAACCGCCTCATTATCTCCACCATCACACACTCCTCGCAATCCAAATAAGCCCGCAAAGAACGCCCTTCTGCCGTTACAGAGACACGACTCACGCTTAATACCTTCGCGCTGCTGGATCCGATGATGGAAAGTGAAGGACGGGAAGGTGGTTCGAATTTTTGTGCAATGGTGGACGAGAGGGGATTCGAACCCCCAGCACAATCACTTAGGTTTTCGAAGGCCCCTCTGAATTGGACAACCCGGACAACCAAGCGAACATGAATCTCGGAAAGCAACTTCCAGCTAATTCTGCAAGCGAATCGAGTTCTTGGTAGGGACAGGGGCGCCCCAGGGGCGCATAAGTTCTTACCGGCAAAATTTGACATTATTTTTGAAAACAAAAGGCTTGCCGAAAAATCTGGTAGTGGGACACATATCAGAGGGTGGCTCCGCATGCGCAGAGTCCCCCGAATTTTCCCTATACTCCCGCTGTGAGCTCCCTACCGCCAACCCGTCGGCGCGATGGGCATTTCCCTAAAAGGCGAGTTTAAGAGCGAGTTGCAGGCCAATAAAATTGAGAGCACTGAGGACAGCGTTCGAGGCCGTTTGCCCCGCAGCCGCGGCCACCGGCCTCGGCCTCGCGAGTCCGGGCGAGACGTAAACGCCTGGCGGAAGCGGTTTCTCTGACACTGTAGGTGAGTCTCCGCCGCTCCAAAAATGAGCCAGACGTGGCCAGGATAGTGCCCGAACGAGGAATCACTAAAGCTAAGACGCGTCGCCACAATCAGTTAGCTTTTTGAAAACGCCCTGAATCGCCCAACTCGCCCAGCCGAACCGTAGAGCTTCTTCACTCGCCGTCAGATCACCAGGCGTTCGCAATGTTGGTGCACCCAATAGCTCCACCTCCGTGAGGGAAGACCAGCTCGGACAGGATGCCGTACTCCGCTCTTCGCCAGCTGATCGGGTTTTTCGTTGGCACAACTGAAGTTGGACTGAAATTCTGTCAATTGGACTGAAAAAAGAACGGCTGGCGGGAATGAGAGAACCCCGAGAAGGGCTTGCCTTGTCGACAGGCTAGGGTCATGCCTTGACCCCAGCCTTGCGAAGGATGCTCATCATCGGGTACCAGTTGGTGAACGCCGATTGGAACAAGTTCAGGCCCACAAACGCCGTGAAGAGAAACCAGTCTGGGCTGACCCAGTACGCTAGTGCCAGAGAAGCCATGACAAAGGCTCCGGCGATCATTCTGAGGTAACGGTCTATGGTCATAGGAGTGCCTCTATTTCAATGAATTGTGTGTTGCAGTTCCTGATTCTACGGGCAGGATGGGTGCATCGCCTCCGCGCTCCCGCTGACTCAGGTAATAGAGAACAGGCACGGTCATGCGCAAGAGAACCGTGGAAGCGACTTCGCCGGCCATCAGCGAATCGCCAGCCCCTGAAAAAATCGGATCGAACAGAATGACGCTTGTGCCGACGACCACGCCGGCGTCGAATTCATTCAAAATCACTTTCTTGGCCTTCGGCACAGCCGTCCGATAGCGGCTATAGATCTCTCGCAGGACTCCCACCGTCCCTTGTCGCCCAACCCAACCTCCTCAAAAACGCATTTTAGTTGGGTTTCATCCTAAATGGCGCGACGTTGCCCGCTTCGGTTACATTTTGAACTGCGCGATACATCGAGTTTACTTCCCTGTCCCTGAGGGAGTAACATCGCCGCGGGCTACATCGTGAGCAGTAGAGGGGCCTGTCGACTCGGCGGTGTAGCTAAGGCCCACTGGGGCAGGGTGCCCCTTTTTATGCCCGAGCCAAGCACCCAACGCGACTCCCCCGTGACTTCTGCTCGTCAAGACCTGAGCGGAACGAGAATCGGTAGATTTGCCATCCAGGAACTTCTCGGCAAGGGCGGAATGGGTGAAGTCTACCGCGCCAGTGATCTCCGTTTGAAGCGTCAGGTAGCTCTCAAGCGAATCGCCCCGCATCTCCGAGGGCATGAGCGCTCTCGACGGCGCCTTTGGAAAGAAGCGGAATGGGCTTCCCGTCTCAGCGATCCTCACATTGCGGCAGTTCATGACGTCATCGAAGAAGAGAACGAGCTCTTCATCGTTATGGAGTACGTCGAGGGGCACACACTGCGTCGGCGCCTCGCCAGCCCGATTTCGATCCTCGAATTCTTACCCATTGCCACCGAGTGCGCACTAGCTCTGGCGGCCGCCCACAAAGCGGGGCTCGTTCATCACGACATCAAGCCGGAAAACATAATGTTGACTACGTCGGGCCAAGTGAAAGTCCTGGACTTCGGCGTGGCAAAGAATCTTCCCAACTCTGCCGAAGCTACGGTTTCGGATACTCGAGCTTGCGAGGAGTTCGCCGGAACTCCAAATTACATGGCGCCCGAAGTGGTTCAGGAAAAGGACTCCGACTCACGGGCAGACATTTTTTCACTGGGAGTCGTTTTTTACGAGGCAATTGCCGGCAGTAACCCCTTCCGGGCAAAGACCTTTCTTGAGACCTGCAATCGCATTTTGCACCAAGCGCCTCCTCTGCTGCGCGAGTTGAATCCGAAGGCGCCTGCAGAGCTCGACCGCATCGTTTCCAAAATGTTGGCCAAGGACCCGGCCGAAAGATACTCCATCGCAGCCGATCTGGCGGTTGACCTGCATGCCTTGGAGGTCACCTTGCGTCAGTCCGCGGGGCAACCGTCTATCCGTCTGCCCGTCCCCAAGCGTTGGCGGACCCCGCGCTGGGTCGCAATCGTTGCGATCGCGGTCCTAGTCGCGGCAGCAGCTTATGCTTATGCTCCTGCTCGACAGCAGCTAAAGGTCTGGCTGGGCATTGATCCAATACCCCGTGCAAAACAGGTCGTCGTATTGCCTTTGAGCCTTGCGGGTGGAGACGCGCAAACGGCGGCGTTCGCCGCCGGCCTCACGGAGACTTTGACCGCCAAGCTCACGCAACTCACTGACGATCCTTCGTTGCAAGTTGTTCCGGCTACTGAGATCCGCGCAAAGCGCGTCAGCACGATCGAGGATGCACGCAAGGAGTTCGGTGCAAATCTAGTCCTCGAAGGTAGCCTTCATAAATCGGGCCCACAAGTGCGCGTCAACTTCATCCTGGCGGATGCGAGGACGCGGCGCCAGATGCGCGCCGAGAGCCTGACTCTAGCGGCGATGGACTCTTTCGAGGCCGAAGACGCGGTCGTGAACGGGGTAATCCGAATGCTCGAACTCGAGATCCAGGGCCAAAAACGACCAGCTCTTGAGAGTCACGGGACGCAGGTTGCTGGAGCTTACGACTACTACTTGCAGGGGAGGGGATACCTTCAAAACTACGATCGTGTCGAGAATCTTGATAGCGCCGTCACAGTGTTCGAGCGCGCCCTGGCTCTCGATCCGAATTACGCGTTAGCTTACGCGGGTCTTGGTGACGCCTATTGGCTGCAATACCGAGGCAAGAAAGAAGTATCTTGGATTGAAAAGAGCCGTGAGGCTTGCCAACAAGCTAGCCGCTTGGACAGAAGACTGTCCGCCGCCCACGTCTGCTTGGGAGCCCTATCCGCCGGTACGGGGAACTATCAGGAAGCGGTGCGCGAATTCGAAGAGGCCGTTAAGGCAGAACCCACCAACGATGACGCGTTTCGCGGCTTGGGCGACGCCTATGAGCACTTGGGAAAATTGGATGAGGCGGAAGAGACTTACCGGCGGGCGATTAACCTGCGGCCTCATTATTGGGCTGGCTACAATTGGCTGGGGGTGTTTTATTATCGCCAGGCGCGTTTCCGGGAAGCTGCGGACATGTTTCGTCAGGTGGTGTCGCTTACCCCTGACAGCTTCCGCGGCTATTCCAACCTTGGCGCCACCTACGTCGAGCTGGCTCGCTATGCCGATGCAATTAAGAGCCTTGAGCAGTCTATCGCGATACGTCCTTCCGGCTACGGCTACACCAATCTCGGGAATGCGTATTTCTTCGTTCGGCGCTATGAAGAAGCCGATCGCGCCTATGAGGCAGCGATAAAGCTCACGGCAAACGACTCGCTCTTGTGGTGGAATCTCGGAGACGGATACTACTGGACTCCTGGCAAACGTTCCCTCGCGGCGTCTGCATACCGGCAAGGCATCGCGATGGCTGAGGAAGAGCTCCGAGTTAATCCGAATAATTCCTATTCTTTTGGCGTCCTCGCCATCTGTCACGCAATGCTCGGAGAAAAAAAGCCGGCTTTGGACGCTCTGCGGCGCGGGCTGGAGCGCTCTCCCTCCGATCCGGTTTTGCTATATCAGGCGGCGCTCGTCTACAACCAGTTCGGTCAAGCGGATGAGACGATCAAATGGTTGAACAAGGCAGTCGCAGCAGGACGGCCGCGTGCCCGCCTACGAGATTACCCTAACTTTGACGCTTTGTGGGCGAATCCGCGGTATCAGGGATTTCTCGGGGAAAAATAACAAACATCATCTCTTAATTCAAGGAGGAATGAAGATGGCCAGCGCAACTCGGGGTCTTGGTAATCGTGAGGTTGTCGTCACCATCGGGCTGGACGCTCAGCAGAATATCGCGGTAGCTCCGGAGTATTTCAAAATCAGTAAGAGCAGAAATGAGGAAGTTCGGTGGGTCTGTGCTCTGAACCACGAACACGAGAAAGAGGGTCCATGCTTCACTGTGGACTTCGACAAAAACGGCTCGCCATTCTACGAGACTCAGTTCAGCAGTGATGCTCCCGTCTCCGGTCTGCCACGGCGGGGCGTCCTGCCAGGTCCCAAAATATATGAGTACACCGTTCGCGTTGGCAATAAGGCAGTGGATCCGGGCGGCGGGGTTCAACAGTAAGGCAAAGGAAGAGGAGCTATTTTGTTCGCGGACTATCGGCCACAGCCAATTTTGAGAATTTTGTTGGGTAAAGACAAAAGCCCCCGCTTGCCGGAAAGATCCGGTCGCGGGGGCCTATAAACTCCCGGAAAAATCCTACTTCAGGATCGCATCCTTCAGGGCCTTCGCCGGACGCTGTCCATACCAAGAGCTCGATCCGCTTGCGGAATTAACGGGGAGCTTTTCGAGGGTCAGGTTCGCTGGCGTTTGTGCGATGTCGCGTTGCGCAACGCAGTGAACTGCACGCGGGCTAATCCATAAGAGTTGTGCGTGGACGGTACGCCACAGCTTGATCAAGCCGCCACTTGTTTGTGGGCAAGGGAATCGAGGTTTTTTCGGCCCGCCTAATCAGCCACTTACGGGCAACGCGCGGCTCAGGTTTTTGGGCAAGGCAAAGGAGTGCGTTAACAGGACTTTGTCGATTCTTGATGTCTATAATGTTGGTTATCACGGCCCGGGCATTTGTTGCTCGCTCTGAGGACTTTACTTTCAGGGAGCGTCCCCGTGCAGACACTTTGGCTGGATTTGCGCTACGGCCTCCGCGCCCTGCGCCGCAATCCTGGCTTCGCCGCCATTGCGGTGCTCTCACTCGCGCTCGGCATCGGCGCCACCACGGCGATGTTCTCGCTTATCTACGCGGTCCTGCTGCACCCGTTTCCTTATGCCGACGCCGACCGCATCGTGAATCTCTTCGGCCTCACCGAGACTGAGGCCGGCACATCGTTCACCTGGTCAGCC
>Ga0126378_10003232_pt1 | contig 12305 bp, 12 predicted proteins | sample PanSoiMetPlot_23_FD_92587 | JGI IMG/M metagenome (GOLD analysis project Ga0126378, IMG submission 92587) | Tropical forest soil microbial communities from Panama - MetaG Plot_23 | ecosystem: Environmental > Terrestrial > Soil > Tropical forest > Bulk soil | place: Panama | collected 2016-02-17
CGCAGCAGGCGGATCGGCAGATAGAGGATCGCAAAAAGGATCAAGGGCGCCTCGATCATCAGTAGCGCCTTCGCCTGCTCGGCCGCGACCAAGCGCCGGCCGGTTTCAAGCTTGGTGGTGCGACAAACGGTGGCCATCGGTCCGACGCGCTCGGTGCACGCATCCTCGACATAGTCGTCGAGAGCCACGATGCGCCCGTCGACCCGGAGCGTGTCCTTGAATTGCGGATAGATCTTCCAGGTCATGGCCACGATCCAGGCCGCCGCAAAGAGCGTGAAATACCGGGAGAGGGCGGTCGAGGACAACGTCGCGCTCCAAGCGGACCTGGATTATCGGCGATCAAGGGGTCTGGGTCGCGGGATTGTCAATCGTATGTGAACCAGCCGCTGCTACCGCGGTTGTGGCCGCTCGGGCATGATCCGGCGGCCATGAGGCTCCCTTGACTAGGCTCGAGCGGTGCGCGCTGAAAGTCGCGGTCTTCGCCGCGGTGTCGGTGCCGCTGCTTCAGCTGGCGCGCGGGGTATTCTGGGGCGCGCTCGCTGCCGATCCCTATCCGCCGGTGATCCAGACCACCGGTCTGTGGTCGCTCAGGTTGTTGCTGCTCAGCCTCGTGCTGTCGCCGCTGGCCCGCGCCGCCGGCTGGGGCTGGCCGCTCGATCTGCGCCGCATGATCGGGCTCTTCGCGGCCTTCTACGCGCTGGTGCATCTGGCGATGTGGACCAAGGACTATGGTTTCGATTGGCGCTTTCTCGCGGGCGAGGTCGTCGCGCGCCCTTACCTCTCCATCGGGCTCGCGGGCGCGCTCCTGCTGGTGCCGCTGGCGGCGACCTCGACCGACGGCTCGGTGCGGCGGCTCGGTGCGCGAACCTGGCGCCGGGTCCATTGGCTCGTCTATCCCGCCGCCGCCCTCTCCTACCTGCATTTCGCCATGGCCGGCCGCTTCACGCGGGCGGAGACGTTGATCGACGCCGTGTTGTTGGCAGTGCTCTTCACCCTACGGCTGGTGCGAGCAGGGCGGCGCCTCGCTGCGCCGCGGACTCAGTATCCGTAATAGCTCGCTGGCGGGTAGCCATAGCCGTAGTAGTACGGCTGCGGTGAGCCGTAGTAATACGGCTGCGGCGGCGGAGCGTAATAGGAGTTGTACGGTCCGCCGTAGTAATAGCCGTTGGCGCGGTCCGCGCTGGCGCCGATGCCCCCGCCGATCAGCCCGCCGAGCACGGCGCCACCGGCGGTGGCGGCGACTCGGCCGCTGCCGTGACCGAATTGGTTGCCGGCGAGGGCGCCGAGCCCGGCGCCGACGAGGGTACCGCCAGTCTGGTTCGGGCCGCCGCAAGCGGCGACCAGGAGGGATATCGCGATCGATGCCAAGAGTGCACGCATAGCGGGCTCCGGGTTCGAGGGAACGCTGCTATGAGTACGGCTGGGCGCGGCGGTCTCATCCCTCGTCACCTGCCAAAAGACCGATGGAATAGATTTGCCACAGAGCCGTTTTGCGACAGGTCTTGGTCAAGACCGCGGCCTCTCAGGCGACCTCGGCGGCGCGGAGCACGCTCGCGATCATGGAGCTCCGGAGCAGGAACTCGCGCGCCCGTGTGCGGTCGGCCGCTGTGCGGCGGAGTTCCGCCAGGCGCTCGGCGCGCACCGCGGGATCGCGCTCCTGCAGCAGCTCCTTGTTGCGGATCGATTGGGCCTGCACGAACTCGATATTGGCGTGGCGGCGCTGACGCACGTAGCGGTCGAGCAGGCTCTCCTCCGCCTCGCCGCGCCAGACGGGCCCGAGCTTATCGCCGAGGTTGACGGCGGCGTGCAGCGCGCCGTTGAGGCCGAAGGCGCCCAGCGGATTGTTGACGTGAGCGGCGTCGCCCACCAGCAGCATGCGCCCGACGCGGAACTCGCGCGCGACTCGTTGATGCACCTTGTAGGTGCTCTTGTAGGTAACCTCGTAGCGCTGCGCCCGCGGCAGGAAGACCTGCAGGCGCTGCTCCACGTAAGCCGCGTCCAGCAACGCCTCCTCTTGCATATCGGGGTCGGTGGGCACCAGCACGCGCCAGAGTCCCGGCGGACCCTCGTGCGGCATCTTGAAGATCGCCGCCCATTCCACGGGATCGGAGACATATGCATTGGGCGTGAACCCGTGCGGCGCGAGGTCGTAGGGCGTGCTCGCGACCAGGAACCGCTCGGGCCAGGTGAAGCCCTCGAAGTCGACGCCCATGGCGTGGCGCACCGCGCTCCGCCCGCCGTCGGCGCCCACGAGGTAGCGCCCGCGCAGGCTCTCGATGCCGCCGGGCGTCTCGACCCGCGCGGTGACGCCGTCCGCGTCCTGGGTCGCGTCGAGGAAGGCGTGGCGGAAGCGCACCGCCGCTCCGCCGACCGCCATGAGCCGTCGGAGCAGCAGCGGTGTCAGCTTGTACTGCTCGACATGCAGCCGGAACGGGTAGGGCGTCGCATCCGCGATCAGGCCCAAGTCCCACTCGACCACGATCTCGCGGCGCTGGCGAATCTGCCAGCGCGCCACCCTGATGCCGAGCGACAGGAAATCCTCCGCGATGCCGAGCGGCCCCAGCATCTCCACGGTCGGCGGATGGAAGCTGCCGGCGCGCAGGTCGCGCGGCAGCTCGGGCTCGCTCTCGAGCACGATGACCGGAACGCCCTGCAGCGCGAGGCTCACCGCCACCGTCAGCCCCGCGGGCCCCGCGCCCACGATGATCACCGGCTCGCGCGCCGTCATGGATACTCCCACTCCTCGATCGCCGCGCCCTCTTTTTTGATCAGCGTACTGACGATCAGACGTCTGTCAATCCAGGTGCTTGCTCGAAGGCCTTCGCTCCCGCACACTCTCGGCCATGCCAGGCACCCGCGCCCGATCCGCCCGGACCGAGTCGCTGGAGGACATCTACCGGCGGCCCGGCTTCATGATCCGCCGCGCGCACCAGATCGCGGTGGCGATCTTCCTGGAGGAAGCCCGCGAGAGCTGCATCACACCCACGCAATATGGCGTGCTCGTGATCCTCGAGCGACGGCCTGGAATCGACCAGAACACGCTGGCGCGGCTCCTGGGTCTCGACCGTTCCACCACCGGCCTCGTGGTGCGCAAGCTCGCCGAGCGTGGGCTGATCGCGCGCGCGATGGGTGCCGGCGATCTGCGCCGGCGCGAGCTCCGGCTGACGCGTACGGGTGCCGCGCTACTGGACCGCATGGTTGCGAGCGCCCGGCGCGCGCAGCAGCGGCTGCTGTCGCCGCTTCCCGCGCGCGAGCGCCAGCGGTTCCTCGACCTGCTGACGCGGGTCACCGAGGCCTTCAACCGGACAACGCGGGTACCGGTCGACTACACCGCGGGACGGGGAGCGAGACTGTAGACCCTGGCTGGCGCCTGGCTCCACGAAATCGTCACGATCAAATCATGGGTTTGCCGCGGCGCCGTCATCGCCGCCCCACGCGGCCTCGCCAAGGTTCCGGTGCCTTGCGCGAGACGCTTGCGCCGAGGCACGGGATCGCCATTGGGAGGGCTTATGACCGCCGAGGAAACCATTGCGCCCGCGACGCCGGGCACGCACTCGGGGGGCGCGGGTCTCGTCCGGCTCATGTCGATTCCCGCGGTCAAGGTGCTGCTGATCGGTTTCCTGCTCCTGTTGATGCTGATCCCGCTGGACTATGTCTCGGGCCTCATCAAGGAGCGCGAGGCCCGGCAGGCCGAGGTGGCCGCGGAGTTCCAGCGGAGCTGGGGGCCTTCGCAGTCGGTGCTCGGTCCGGTCCTGGTGGTGCCCTACTGGACGACGCCCGACAAGCCGAAGCGGTACCTTCACCTTGCGCCAAGCCAGCTCAAGGTCTCGGCGCACCTGGCACCGGAGCTGCGCAAGCGCGGGCTGTTTCACTCGATCGTCTATACCGCCGATGTGTCCTTGAGCGGCACGTTCCTGCTGTCACGCGAGGCGGCGGCGCTCGATCGCTCCACGGTGCCGCTCTGGCAGGATGCTTTCATCATCCTGACCGCCGCTGATCTGCGCGCGCTCAAGTCGAGCGTCATGCTCAATTGGAACGGGCAGCAGATTCCCTGGGACGATTGCGGTAAAGGCAGCGACGCCGGCTGCGGCAAGGAGCTCTACGTCGTCGCGCGGCCCACGCTCAACGGACCGCCCAAGGGAGACGAGGCGATCCCGTTCGAGACCCGGCTCGAGTTGCGAGGGACCCAGGCGTTTCGCTTTGCGCCGCTCGGCAAGGAGGTCGATTTCACCGTCTCGGCACCCTGGTCATCTCCGAGCTTCGTGGGGGCGCTGCTGCCCTCCGCGTCCAAAGTCGGCAGCGACGGATTCGAGGCAAGCTGGCACGTCTCCAGTAATCTCGCCACTGGGCGCTGGATGTGGTCCTCACTCCAGGCCTTTCCCAGCGAGCACAACTGGCGCAACGCCGAGGATCAGATCGGCGTCGAGCTCTTGGAAGCGATGCCGACCTATCACATGGTGGACCGCGCCTCGAAATATGCGCTGCTGTTCCTCGCGCTCTCCTTCTTGACGTACTTCCTGTTCGAGACTATTGCGGGCGTGCGAATTCATATCATCCAGTATGGGCTGCTGGGTCTCTCGATCGCGCTCTTCGCGCTGCTGCTGATCTCGTTGAGCGAGCCGCTGGGTTTCAACGGCGGCTACGTTCTGAGCTCACTGATGGTGTTGCTCCAGGCCTCGCTTTACACGGCCGCGGTCACCCGCAGCACCCGGCGCGCCACCGTGTTCGCAAGCGTGTTGGCGGTGCTCTTCGCCTTCCTCTATGTGCTGCTCAGCCTGGAGACGTATTCACTGGTCGTGGGATCGTTGGCGCTCTTCACGGCGCTCTCGGTCGTGATGATCGTGACCCGCCGGCTCGACTGGTCGCGCGGCCGCCGCGACGATGGAGCCGTGGTCGAGGTCGGGCCGGTGAGCACTGACGGAGAAGCGCGTCCGGCTTGAAGCAGGCCGTGGCAAGCGCCCGAGAGTTGAGTGTGCCTCACATCCTGATGACGCGGCGGCGCGGACTTGCCAGGCAGGCGCGGGATGGATCATCCTGTCGGGCGTTGGTCCTACCTTGGAGGCGATGATGCGTAGCATCCTTGCTCTCGTCCTGCTGGCCCTGGTCGGCGTCGCCACCGTTGCGGCACCCGCCTTGGCCTGCCCGGAGCACACGGCAGCGGCCTACAACGGGTCCTGATCGCTCGGGATACCGGTGGACTAAGAAGGGCGGGGCCGCAGGCTCCGCCCTTTCCGTTTCAAGCCTATCCAGCCGAAGGATAATCAACCCATGAGACCGTTCTTGATGGCTGCCGCGGTATTGCTCGCCGCGGGCGGCAGCGCACGGGCCGACGATCTCGCCTGCGTCAGCACGACCTTCAAGCTGCTCTCGCCCAACGACAAGGTCTGCGTGAGCGAGTTCGACGACCCCAAGGTGCCCGGCGTCACCTGCCACATCTCCCAGGCCCGGAAAGGCGGCTGGGGCCAGCCCCTCGGCCTCAACGAGGACCCCTCGAACTTCTCGGTTGCCTGCCGGCAAACGGGCCCGATCAGCGTCGACCTCTCGAAACTGCCCCGGGAGGAGGAGGCCTTCACCGAGAAGACCAGCATCTTCTTCAAGGCGACCCGGATCTACCGGCTCCCCGACGAGAAGCATCACACGCTGGTCTACCTTGCGATCAGCTCGAAACTGATCAACGGGTCGCCCGCCAACGCGATCAGCACGGTGCCGATCATGCCCTGGGGCGCGCACTGATCCGCGGGGTTCCTCGACGCGCGAACCCCGCCCGGCGGTGCCTGATGGCGGGGTTCGTCTAGGTGGCTATTGAAGCCATCTGCTCGATCACGCGATCGAGCCTTGGGTCTGGCGCTATTCGATACTGATCCGGTGGAGTCATGCTTGTTGGGCATCCTCCGGCAGTTGCGCCAATAATTGATGTGTGACGTATTCATGTCGTTTCAACAGGCTTGGCTGAAATTTTTTGCATGTTCTGATCCTCTAATTTGGAACAACTTCACATCATCAGCGAACCGCCTCATCCGGTTGTTTCGGTTGCACCGAGACAGTGTTTCCCGCTAGAGAGGCGGGCTCCATGGACACGATCGACACCACGCTCGCTACCGAGATCGCGCGCCGGCGCACCTTCGCGATCATCTCGCACCCTGACGCCGGCAAGACCACGCTCACCGAGAAGCTGCTGCTGTTCGGCGGCGCGATCCAGCTCGCGGGCGAGGTGAAGGCCAAGGGCGAGCGTCGCCGTGTGCGCTCCGACTGGATGGAGATCGAGCGCGAGCGCGGCATCTCCGTGAGCTCCGCCGTGATGACGTTCGAGCACGACGGCGTCACGTTCAATCTGCTGGATACGCCCGGCCACCAGGACTTCAGCGAGGATACGTACCGGACGCTCACCGCGGTCGACAGCGCCGTCATGGTGCTGGACGCCGCCCGCGGTATCGAGGCGCAAACTCTGAAGCTCTTCGAGGTCTGCCGGCTCCGCGATGTACCCATCATCACCTTCGTCAACAAGCTCGACCGCGAGAGCCGCGACCCCTTCGACCTCCTCGACGAGATCGAGCGCACCCTGGCGCTCGACGTGACGCCCGCGAGCTGGCCCATCGGCATGGGCCGCGACTTCCTCGGCACCTATGACTTGTTCCAGGACGCGCTGCTGCTGTTCGAGCGCGGCGCCGGCGAACGCGTGACCGAGCCGGTGCGCTGTCAGGGCCTCGACGATCCCCAGCTCGATAACCTGCTGCCGACTGCGGCGCTCAAAAAGCTCCGCGAGGACGTCGAGATGGCACGCGGCCTCTGCAAGCCGTTCGATGCCACGTCCTATCGCGAGGGGCATCTGACTCCGGTCTATTTCGGCAGCGCCCTCAATAACTTTGGCGTCCGCGAGCTGATCCGCGGCGTCGCCGAGCTCGCGCCGCCGCCGCGGCCGCAGCCAGCGGAGCCGCGCCCTGTCAATCCGACGGAGGATCAGGTCACCGGATTCGTCTTCAAGGTGCAGGCTAACATCGATCCGCAGCACCGCGACCGCATCGCCTTCCTGCGCCTCTGCTCCGGCCGGTTCCGGCGTGGCATGAAGCTGCGCCATGGCCGCAGCGGCCGCATGATGGCGATCCAGAACCCGGTCTTTTTCCTCGCGCGCGAGCGCAACCTCGCCGAGGAGGCCTGGCCCGGCGACATCATCGGCATCCCCAACCATGGCACGCTCCGGATCGGCGATACCCTGACCGAGGGCGAGGCGATCCGCGTCACGGGCATCCCGAATTTCGCGCCCGAGATCCTGCGCCGGGTTCGGCTCGACGATCCCCTGAAGTCGAAGCACTTGGCGCGCGCCCTCGAGCAACTCGCGGAGGAGGGCGTCACCCGAATCTTCAGACCGGTCGCGGGCGGAGACTGGATCGTGGGCGTTGTAGGCCCGCTGCAGCTCGACGTGCTGGCGGCCCGCATCAAGGCCGAGTACGGGCTCGGCGTGCGGATCGAGGAAGCGCCCTTCATCACCGCACGCTGGGTCGCGAGCGAGGATCCCGCGGAGCTCAAGCGCTTCCTCGAGCGCAATCCCTCCACGACCGCCGAGGACCACGACGGCGTGCCCGTCTATCTCGCCCGCAACAAGTGGGACCTCGACACCACCACGAAGGAATGGCCGAAGGTTCGCTTCACCGCCACGCGCGAGCACAGCTGAGCGCGTGCCTATGATCCTCAGCGTCCTCGATCAATCGCCGGTGCGTGCGGGTGGCACGGCGGCGGATGCCTTCAACGAGACCATCGCGCTGGCGCAGGCGGCGGAGCGTTGGGGCTATCACCGCTATTGGCTCGCCGAGCATCACGCGACCGAGGGCCTTGCGGGCGCCGCGCCAGAGGTGCTGATCGCGCGGGTCGCCGCCGCCACCTCGGCCATGCGCGTGGGCTCCGGCGGGGTGATGCTGAGCCACTACAGCCCGCTCAAAGTCGCCGAGCAGTTCCGCGTGCTGGAGACGCTCTATCCCGGCCGCATCGATCTCGGCATCGGGCGCGCGCCCGGCAGCGACCCGGTCACCGATCGCGCGCTTCAGGCGGGACCCGGCGCCATCGGCGCCGAGTACTATCCGAGCCAGGTGCGGGATCTGCTGGGCTATCTCGGCGACGGACTGCCGGCGGACCATCCCTTCGCGCGCATTCGCGTGACGCCGGAGCCCTCGGGCCGGCCTGAGGTGTGGTTGCTCGGCTCCAGCGACCAGAGCGCGCTAGTGGCGGCCTATCTCGGCTGCGCCTATTCCTTCGCGCATTTCATCACCGATCAGGGCGGCGTCGAGGTAATGGCAGCCTACCGCAACCGCTTCCGGCCCTCGGCGCATCTCGCGGCGCCCCTTGGCAGCATCGGCGTCTTCGTACTCTGCGCGGACACCGAGGCGGAGGCGCTCCGGTTCGCGCAAAGCCGCGACCTCTGGCGGCTCCGACTCGACCAGGGCTACCTCGGCCCCGTGCCCTCGATCGCCGATGCCGAGGCCCACCCCTACAACCGCGAGGAGCGCCTGCGCATCGCCATGAACCGCCGCCGCATGGTGATCGGCGCGCCGGAGCAAGTGAAAGCGCGCATCGTCGAACTCGCCGAGCGCTACGGCGTCGACGAGATCGTCGCCGTCACCATCTGCCACGCCTTCGCGCCGCGGCTCAGATCCTACGAGCTGCTGGCGCAGGCATTCGCGCTGCAGCCGCGCGGAGCTTGACAGCCGGGGCTCTCGCCGAGCACGGGAAGATCCCCGCGCGCTCACCCCTGCCAGGGCAGCACGCCCTGTGGCAGGCGGCGGGCGGCGACGGTCGCGAGCGCCATCAGGGCCACGGTTGCCGCCGCCACCAGGACCGAGAGCGTGGCGGCGAGCGTGCTATCGCCGGCTTGCTCGAGGCTGAAGACCACGACCCCGAGGGTCTCGTGTCCGGCGGACCACAGGAGCGCCGAGACCGTGAGCTCGTTGAGCGCCACCAGGAACACCAAAACGGCGCCGGCGGCGACCGCGGGGGCGGCGAGCGGCAGGATCACCGAGGCGATCCGGCGCCAGAGCCCTGCGCCCTCGAGCGCCGCAGCCTCCTCGAGCGCGTTGTCGATCTGCAGATAGCCCGCGACGGTGGTCTTGAGCGCCAGCACCAGGAAGCGTGCGAGATAGGCCGCGAGGATGATGCCGAGCGTGCCGTAGAGCGAGACGTGAACGAGCGGCAGGGGCTGCAAGAAGACCAGGATGGTCGCCAGCGCGAGCACCATGCCGGGCAACGCGTACGGCAGCTCGGCCGCGATCGCGAGCCCACGCGAGATCGCATTATCGCGCCACACGACCAGGTATCCGAGCAGGGCGCTGATCCCGGCGACAATCACGGCAGTGGTGGCTGCGAGGAGCAGGCTGTTCGCCGCCGCCCGCGCGGTCGCGGCATGCTCGGTCAGGACGTAGCTGAGGTTATCGAGCGTGAGCGTGTCGCTCGTGAGCGGCAGGCCGTAGGCCTTGACCAGCGCCGCCGCCACCAGCGCCGCCAACGGCACCGCCACGATCAGCGCCAGCAGCCCCCAGGCCGACGCTTCGAAGAAGGGCGCAACATGCCCGAGCGAGATCAGACGGCGGGCGTGCAGCTGGTCCGCCCGGACGTCATGCCGCCGGCTGAGCCAGCGCTCGGCTGCGATGCCGACGAGCGCGAGTAAGCCGAGCAGCAGCGACAGCACGGCCGTCTCGGGGATGGCATTCGGGCCGAAGCCCGCAAGCTGTTGGTAGATCAGCACGGTGAGCACGGAATAGCCCGCAGGGATGCCAAGGAGCGCGGGGGTGCCGAAATTGCCGAGCGCTGAAACGAATGCGAGAGCGGCGCCCGCCGCGAGCGCCGGCAGCGTCATCGGCAGCACGATGGTCCCGATGATGCGGAAGCGCGAGGCGCCTTGCAGCTCTGCCGCCTCGATGACCTCGCCGGGGAGTGTCTTGAGCCCCGCGCGGAACGCCAGGAACACCAGCGGCGCATGCTCCAACCCCATGACCGCGCTGATGCCCGCAAAGCCGTAGAGCGGATGCGGTGTGCCCGGCGCGGGCGCGAGACCCAGCGTCTTCAGGAGCGGGCTCGCGGGACCCATCAGGTTGATCCAGGCGATCGCGGTCACCTGCGATGGAATCATCAGCGGCAGCAGGAAAATGAAGGCGAGCGCCGACTTGCCGCGGAGATCGGTGGCGCCGACCAGCAGCGCGAAGGCGCCACCCAGCACTGTCGCGATTGCGGTCGACACGAGCACGGTCGCAAGGGTGCGCTCGGCAGCGAGCCAAGTGCGCGGTGCGCCGAGCACGCTTGCGAGCACGCCGAGATCGAGCCGGCCGCCGGGTGCGATACCCTCGAGGAGCAATCGCGCCAATGGCGCCGCGGAGATCGCGCCGACGAAGACGATAAGACCGAGGCAGAGCGCCTGCTCGCTCGCCGTGGCGCCCAATCGCCGCAGCAAGCGCTCAGCCGCCGAAGAGCTGGCTGAAGCGCTCCTTGAGCGCCTGCGTATCGCGCGTCGCCGCCGCGATGTCGAGTGGCAGGATCGTGAGCTCGGCGGGCTTCGGGAAGCCCGGCGGCGGCGCCACGTCGGTGCGCGCCGGCAGGAAGCCCTGCGCGGCCGCCAGCTCTTGCCCGGGCTTCGAGAGGATGAAGGCGACGAAGGCTTTCGCGGCTTCCGGATTCTTCGCGGTCTTGAGGATAGCCACCGGCTCGGTGACCGCGCTCACGCCTTCTTTGGGAAAGACGAAGTCCACGGGCGAGCCCTTGGCCCTGGCGTTGAGCGCCATGAACTCGACGAGCACGCCGTACATCCGCTGCCCGCCCGCGACCTGAGTGACCACGGCGCCATTGCCCTGCACTGCGATCGCACGATTCTCCGCGAGCTTTGCATAATAGTCGGTCCCGAGCATGGGCGCGGCGCTGACCGCGGCCATGTGAATCACCGCCGCACCCGAATAGAGCGGGCTCGGGAGCACCACCTGACCTTTCGCCGCCGGCGCCAGCAGGTCGAGCCAGGATTGCGGGCGGGGCGCCGCGGTGTTGTAGACGATGCCCGTGGTGATGAGCTTCGAGCCGAAATAGGTTTTCTCTCGGTCGTAGGCCGCGGGGGGAAACGCCGTCACATCCGCCTCGGGGTCGGCGAGCAATCGGTCGTCGGCCTTGAGGCTTTCCATGGTGACGGCATCGGCGATGAAGAGCACGTCGGGCTTGGGATCGCCTGCCAGGAACTCCGCCGCGAGCTTGTTCATCACCTCGGTGGTACCGGAGCGGAAGGTCTCGACGGTGACGCCGGGGTGCTGCTTGTTGAACGCCGCCACCGTCTCCGCCGCGATCCGGTCGGGCTGCGAGGTGTAGAGCGTGAGCTTGCCGGATTGCGCCTGCGCGGCGGCGCTTAGGAGCGCGAGCACCGCCGCGATTGCGAGTTTCCCGATCATCGGGGAGACAATCGAGTTCACTTCCCCGGAGGCACCGCCGCGCCAGCCTCGCTCGCGACCCGGAGCGTGGCGGCGCGCATCTCGTCGGCGGTGCGCTTGAGCTTGCGGTAATGGCTGATGCTGAACGGGAAGGAGCCGACGTAGATCACGCCGACCACCAGCAGCGTCGCCCAGGGCTCGGTGGTGAGGAAGGCCGCCATCGCGCCGATGCCCAGGAGCGTGGGCAGTACCCACTCGCTCCGTACGTGGAAGCGCTTCAGCGCGAAGGTCGGGAGCCGGCTCACCATCAGCCCCGCCACCGCGAGGATCCAGAAGGTGTTGAGAGTGGGCGTGCGGAAGAAGGTGTCGCCGAACTCGAAGGCCGCGAACATCGGCACCATCACCAGGCCCGCGCCCGCGGGCGCCGGCACCCCCGTGAAGAAGTGATAGGCGTAGGGCGGCAACTCCTGGCCGAGCTGGGCATTGAACCGCGCGAGCCGGAGCCCGCAGCAGACCGCGAAGATCAGCACCACCGCCCAGCCGAAGCCGTGGAACTGCTCCATGGTCCAGACGTAGAGCATCACCGCCGGCGCCACGCCGAAGCTCACGAAATCGGAGAGCGAATCGAGCTGGGCGCCGAAGCTCGAGGTGCCCTTGAGGAGGCGCGCAATGCGGCCGTCGAGCCCGTCGAGGATACCGGCTACGATGATCGCGGCGACCGCCGCCTCGAACTTGCCGACGATCGCCAGCCGGATGCCGGTCATGCCCGCGCAGAGCGCCAGCAGTGTCAGGATGTTCGGGATCATCCGGTTGAACGAGAAGTGCATCGGCTGCACCCGAACCCGGACGCGCATCTGCGGTCGCCTCAGCATCAGTGCGATCTCCCTTCGCGTTGCGCCTCGCGCGAGGCGGCGTCAG
>Ga0126378_10003233_pt1 | contig 12304 bp, 11 predicted proteins | sample PanSoiMetPlot_23_FD_92587 | JGI IMG/M metagenome (GOLD analysis project Ga0126378, IMG submission 92587) | Tropical forest soil microbial communities from Panama - MetaG Plot_23 | ecosystem: Environmental > Terrestrial > Soil > Tropical forest > Bulk soil | place: Panama | collected 2016-02-17
TCGTCTACGCGGCCCTCGAAGCTGCCGTGGCCGAGGCGGTGGGCGGCCCCGTTCCCGACGAATTGATGTTGCAGCGGAAGGGCACGTCGAAGGAGGAGGCGATCGCCGGCCTCCTGAACGCGATGAGTTCGGACGATTCCCACACGCGCGTGCTTGCGGTCTACGAGGTGTTCGCCGGCAAGCTGGCGGAGGCCTACTGCACGACGCCGCCGGCGCCCGTCGCCGGCGCGGCGGAGATGTTCGAGACACTGCGCAGGGCGGGGGTCAAGGTCGCACTGCAGACCGGTTATGCCAAGCCGGTGGCGAACTCGATCATGACGGGCCTCGGCTGGACGGTGGGGGACATGGTAGACGCGCTGGTCACCAGCGACACCGTGGTGGCATCCAGGCCGGCGCCCTACCTCATCTTCCACGCGATGGAGGCCACCGGCGTGTGGGACGTCCGTCGCGTCCTGACGGCGGGCGACGCGCCGAACGACCTCGCCGTCGGCATGAACGCCGGGGCTGGCTTCGTGGTCGGCGTGACGACTGGATCGTTCACTCGATCCCAGCTCGAGGCTGAGCCGCATACGCACATCCTCGAAAGCGTCGCCGCGGTGGCCGCATTGCTCTGAGGACGTTCAGTCGTGGGGGAGCAACTGGTCAATGAGGACGCCGGTCAGCCAATGTTCGTACTGCTCGGGCTTCCAGCCTCGGTTGCCGACGAGGAGCCGGTAGACCTCGGGCGACATGAGTGCGTGGATGATGTCCGCGGCCTCGCGCTCACGCAGATTCGGCCGCAGCGCCCCGGCCCGGGCCAGGACACGGGCGATTCCCGACTGGCCGTTGTGCCTGTGCTCGATCTGCTCGGCGAGCAGCGCTGCGGCGTCTGGGTCAGAGCCTGCTGCGCTTACGAGGATCCGGTACACAGGTTCAGTTCGCGACATGATGCCGCGAGTGATGCCGGCGAACTTAGCCAGCTGGGTCCGGGGATCTGGGTCAGCAACAATCGCCTGGACATGAGCCCGGTCCGCGAGCGGGGTGGCCTCGTCGTCGCCGGCGACGGAGAAGTCTAGGAGCGCTTTGAGTATCCCGAGCTTGGCGGAGAACAGCCGGTAGACCGTCGCCGTCGGGACATCGGACAGGTCGCTGATGGCCTCGATCGTCGTTGCGGCGTAGCCGCGGTCGAGGAAGAGCTTCCGCGCGGCCGCTACGACCGCGGCGCGGGCCAAGCGGGTCCGTGCCTGGGGATCCCGGCCGCGTTGCGCGCCACGGGGACCGGCCTCGGTAGCCACGTTCCTGAGACTATCACTCTCGAATCGATAGCTGTACTATCGAATTAATGACGCGCCGGACAGTCCCGGCTGAACCCGGTACCTGAGGGTCACGGAGGCGGAGATGCGCAAGCCAGCGGCAGCGGTCCTCACCGGGTCCTGGGGAATAATGCTCGGAGGCATCTTCGGCTGCCTGCTCCCATACCTGTTGCACGAATGGCATTTCCACCAGCCGTTGCGCTACTGGGTGATCGCGCAGGCGGCCGGGGTGCTGCTCATCTGCGCGGGCATGGTCCCGATAGTTCAGTCGTTCATCGAGTTCATCAAGGCTGACGGCACGCCCGTTCCCGTCGCATCGCCACGGCGATTGGTGGTCAGCGGGTTCTACCGCTATGTGCGCAACCCGATCTACGTCGGTTTCCTGGTCGTCCTGGCTGGCCAGGCGCTCCTTTTCGGTTCGCTTGGCCTGCTGGAGTACGCGGCAGTGGCCTGGTGTGTCGGCGCAGGAGCCGTCCGGTTCTACGAAGAACCGACGCTGACGCGCAAGTTTGGAGCCGACTATGCCGATTACCGGCGTGCAGTCCGCGCCTGGATCCCGCAACTCCATCCATGGGCACCTGGCCGGCCAGCGGAACTGGGAGGCGGCAGGAGCCAATGATCGGCGTACCTTTCCGCCACATGCTGCGCTACTTTGTGCCGCGCGGAGGGTTGTGTGGCTGACTCCCACGAGATCGCCGCAGATGTATCCGCATTGCTGGACGGCGCCGCGGCCTTACATTCGTGTTGTCCCGCAACACGAATGTAAGGGCGGGACAGATCGGAGAGGCGATGACCAGTTTTTCTCCCAACTGGCGTGAGATGGGTGTGCGGGTCGTCCGGCACGACCAGCTAGATGCCAGCACTCCGCAGACTCCTGGCATGTACCGGCAGGCCGCCATCAGCGGCGTCTCGGTGGGAGCCAAGTCGATCTGGGCCGGGACGGTGACGATCGAGCCTGGCGCCCAGACCGGCCCGCACCACCACGGCGAACTGGAGAGCGTGATCTATATCCTTGACGGTCGTGCCCGCATGCGCTGGGGTGACCGGCTTGAGTTCGCGCTCGAGGCAGGCCCCGGCGAGTTCATCTTCGTTCCTCCGCACGTGCCGCACCAGGAGATCAACGCTAGCGAGGCCGAAGCGCTCCGCTGCGTCGTCGTGCGCAGCGACCAGAATCCGGTGGTGGTGAACTTGGACATAGCCGCAGTGCCAGAGCCCGACTTTATTGAGTGACATGGGGATAACGGCAGGTGCGGTGCATGCGGCCACCGCGCCGGTCTGCTCCTCCGGAGCGCAGAAGGGCGACTGAGATGATCTTGACTCAGCATTACCTGGCTTGCCTCTCGCATGCGTCCTATCTGATAGGCGATCAAACCACCGGCCGGGCCATCGTTGTGGATCCACGGCGCGACGTCGGTGTTTACCTCGACGAAGCTGCGCAGTGTGGCCTGCGCATCGAGCGTGTGATCGAGACCCACGTCCACGCTGACTTTGTCAGCGGGCACCTGGAACTGGCCGACCAGACCGGCGCAGTCATCTCTTACGGAGCCGGCGCCGACGTCGGCTTCCCGATCGAGCCGCTACACGATGGGCAGCGGCTGTCGCTGGGCGAGGTGACCCTGGAGATCCTGGCCACGCCAGGCCACACCCCAGAATCGGTCTGCATAGTTGTCTGGGAGCACCCGGATGATTCTGCGCCGCACGGCGTCCTCACTGGGGACACCCTGTTCGTGGGCGACGTCGGCCGACCCGACCTGCTGGCATCGACGGCGGCTGACCTGTCAGCCGATGCGCTGGCGCGGCTTCTCTATCGCTCCCTGCACGACAAGCTCCTCACGCTGCCCGACGCCACCCGGATCTACCCGGCCCATGGTGCAGGCTCAGCATGCGGCAAGGCGCTCTCAACGGAAACGACCTCAACGATCGGGGAGCAGCGGCGGGCCAATTACGCGCTGCAGGCAGTCGGTGAAGACGCCTTCGTCGCCGCGGTCACCGAGGGTCAGCCGGCCCGCCCTGGCTACTTCGCGTTCGACGCCCGCACCAATCGGGAGGCGCACGCTCTCCTCGACGAGCAGGCGCCTACTCTGCTCGCGCTCGACGAGGTTCTGGACAGGCGGCAAGCAGGCGCGGTTCTCCTGGATGCCCGCGAGCCGGCCGAATTCGCCGTCGCTCACCTAGCCGGTGCAGTGAATGTCGGCCTGCAGGGCCGATTTGCCGAATGGGCTGGCGACGTTCTCCCGCGCGATAAGGACATCGTGTTGGTCGGCGACCCCGCGATTGCCGCGGAAGCCAAGCTCCGGCTCGGCAGGGTCGGCCTTGATCGGGTCGTCGGTCAGCTGACCGATCCCGCTGCCGTGTTCGCGGCCCGGCCGGAACTGGTCGAAAGCAGCTCGCGGCTCACCATCGGGCAGCTGGCCGAACTCCAAGGCCTGGAACCAGGTCTGCAGCTCGTGGATCTTCGCGCTGCCGCCGAAACGGAGGACGGGACGATTCCGGGGGCCGTGGAGATCCCCCTCGCCGTCCTCGCTGAATCCCTCGATGCACTCGACCTGAACCGTCCCGTGGTCGCCTATTGTGCAAGTGGCTACCGCTCCCAGGTGGCGGCCAGCAGACTTGCTACGGCAGGCTTCCGCGATGTCTCCGACCTACTGGGTGGCTTTGGGGCCTGGGCGTCGGCCGGGCTGCCCGTCATGAATGGCCCTGCGCGCATCGCGGCGGCGACGGCCACAGCTGAAGTCAGCGCCCGGGCCGCGGTGTCCTTGATCGAGGATGGAGCGATCCTCCTCGACGTGCGAGAGCCCGGCGAGTGGCGAAGCGGGCATGCGCCACGGGCAACCCTGATGCCGATGGGCGAAGTCCAAGCGCGCCGCGACGAGCTCCCCACAACGCAGCGGATTGTGGTGGTGTGCCGTTCCGGTGGCCGGTCGGCCGCCATCGCCAGCGCACTTCGCGTCCACGGCTACGACGCCGTCAACTTGACCGGGGGCATGTGCGACTGGGCCGCAGCTGGCTTTCCGGTTGTCACCGAGACGACGCAAGCCGTCGCGTCTGACGACAGCTCGCGGCAGGCACTGGAACACGGAATGGTAGTGCACCGGGCCCAGCCGCTCAACTGCGAAACCTCCATCCCTGCCCTCATTGGCGGGGTCATCATGCCAAACGCACACTTCTATGTCCGCAACCACTTTCCAGCGCCGGTGATCGACGGGTCGACCTGGCGGCTCGACGTGGCCGGCCTCGTCGAGCGGCCGCTAAGTCTCAGCCTCCGCGAGCTGTCCCGAATGCCCGCTGAGACGACAGCCGTCACCCTCGAGTGCGCCGGCAACGGGCGATACACCCTCGATCCGGTCGTCGATGGCGAACCCTGGCGCCTGGGAGCAGTCAGCACCGCCGAGTGGACCGGAGTTCCGCTCAGCCATGTGCTCGATCACGCCGGTGTGCTGCCGGAAGCCGGGGAGGTTGTTTTCCGGGGGGCGGACCGCGGCGCTGTCGAGGGACGCCCGGGCGAGATCTACTTCGAGCGCAGCCTCTCCGTCGACACCGCGCGCGGCAGCCAAGCCGTGCTCGCCTACGCCATGAACGGCGAAGCCCTACCTCTCCAGCACGGTTACCCCGTCCGCCTCGTAGTTCCCAACTGGTATGGCGTCGCCTCAGTCAAGTGGCTCATCGCCATCGAGCTGACCGATAGCCCGTTCGATGGCCACTTCCAAGCTGACAAGTACTGGTACGAGGCCGATGGGTACCCGCGAGAGCCATGCACGCTCCAGCGGGTCAGGGCACTGATCACTGACCCCAGAGAAGATGAGTTGCTGTCAATTGGCGAGATCACCGTGCGAGGCGTCGCGTGGTCTGGCGCGGCACCCATCGCGCAGGTCGAGGTGAGTATCAACGATGGTTCGTGGCAGCAAGCCCGCCTGATCGGGGACCGGCAACGGCATAGCTGGCAGTGGTGGGAGTTGCTGGGCAAGCTTAGCCAGCCCGGTATCAATTCCATCCGGGCCCGGGCCACAGACCTGGCAGGCCGAAGTCAGCCTGATCAGCCTCCATGGAACCGCCAGGGCTACGGCAACAACGCCGTACAAACACTGCTCGTGCACGTTCGCGCGAACTAAGCCGGCACTATTTGGTCGTGTCAGGCGCAGTCGTGCCGCGTGTCGCGATGCGCAGGATCTCCTCGAAGGCCTCGACATTTCCCATCGCGTCGTTGACCGGGTTGTGATCGTGCGCTGTCCGCCGGAACCGTTTCCAGCCCTGCGTGTTGCTCCAGTCCCGGTTGAGCCCGGCCCAGAAGTCGCTGATGCGGCGGCCAGAGTGCCCGAACGGGTTGTCCAGGCCAGCACGATCGAACATGCCGGCTATCCACTGCCAGTCGTAGGCCGGGTTGTCGCTGACGAAGACAGGCTGCTTGCTGCCGAGGTGCTCCTTGAGCCAGGCCGCGAAGCTCCCGGCGACGTCGACGTCGGAGGCGATGCGTTCGCCGACGATGCTGATAGCCGGGTTGGCCGGGTCCGGCGTCGCGTTGAACAGCCGGCCGTGAAAGGTGTCACGCGTGTCGTAGTGGACGGCGCCGAACTCGGTTAGCACCCCGTGCACCGGGCTGACGCCGCGCGCCTCACAGTCGACGAATATCCATGGTGTGTTAGTACTCATTCTCCCGCACATTTTACGGAACGGGGCCGCACGTGGGAGTCCCGGGGCGTCGGCACAAGAAGCCTGATCTCTTCTCCTGGGCCATCTCGTCGTTTCACCGAGTGGTATGGCCCGGCTTCCGGTCCGTCCCCGGATACACAGATCGACGGTCGCCTAGCGGCTATCTTCCTCGAACTTCGTGATTGACAGCTTGAAAACCTCGTGGCCAGAATGCAAGCTATGCGGTCCACTGGCCGAAACGGTGCCTCCGTACTGGAGCGAGCTTTCTCACTGCTTGAGGTTGTCGGTTCCGACGGGTCTAGCGTGGGTCTAGCTGAGCTGGCCAGGCGAGCAGGTTTGCCCAAGGCGACTGCCTACCGGCTGGCGAATCAGCTGATTGATCTGCATGTGCTGGAACGGGTTGGGCAGCAGTACCACCTCGGTTTGAAGTTGTTTGAACTCGGGAGCTCGGTGACACGTCAGCGTGAGTTGCGCGAAGCCGCGCTGCCATTTATGGAAGACCTCTATGAAGCGACCCACGAGACCATTCACCTCGGTGTGCTCGACGGCGTCGAGGTTCTCTATGCGGAAAAGATCGCCGGGCGACGGAAATGCAGCGTGCAGACGACGCTCGGGGTTCGAAAGCCTCTTTACTGCACCGGGCTTGGCAAAGCGATTCTGGCGTACTCCAGGCCTCAGCTGGTGGAGTCGGTCATCCGCAACGGGCTCGCGCGCATCACCCCGTACACGATAACGGACCCGCACCGCCTTCAACTTGAGCTGAAGCGTGCCGCGGAAAGCGGCGTCTCCTATGACCGGGAAGAGTATGAACTCGGCATCAATTGTGTCGGCAGTCCGCTGTTGAATCGAGCTGGCCGAGCCTGGGCCGCGATATCCGTCACAGGACCGACCACGCGGTTCCGTCCTGAGCGGACGGCGGCCGCCGTGCGGACTGCCGCGCTCGGGCTTACGAGAGTTCTTAACAGTCAGGGCGGTTGGGGAGCGGTCGCCTTAGACCAAGCGGCCGATCATGATGAGACTCCTGCCGCCGACGTGTTGGCAGATTCTTAGTCGCTGCCAGGCCTAGGCGGTAGCTTTCCCGCAGCACTAGCGTGCCGGCCTAGCCCGACCGCCGTTCGATGTCGAGCGCGTGGCGTTCGCCGCTGCGATGAAAAAGTCGAGAAGCCCAACAGGAGGTAGCGCGATGACAGTCGAACGAGAAGCAGGCCCGGAGGGTATGAGCTTCAGCAACTCGCTGCGAGTTCAGGATTCAGCTGGCACCTGGGTCTACGTCTCAGGTCATTTCGGCATGGACGAAGCAGGGCGAATCGTTCCCGGCGGCCTGGCGACACAGTCGATGGCGGCCCTGGAGAGCATTGTGCAGACCGTGCGGGAGGCGGGCGGCACAGCGGCTAACGTCGTTAAGCTCACCGCCTACGTCACTTCGCTGGACGACTACATGCTCTACAACGAAGTGAGGATGCATGTGTTCGCCCCCAGCCTGCCGGCCAGCACGGCCGTTGGCGTCGCCAGCCTCATTTTCCCCGAGGCGTCGATCGAGATCGATGCGGTGGCCTTCGTTCCGAAAAATGAGGGGTGACGTGACGCCTGCCGAGCGCACGGAACTCGCCGACAAGCTCGCGCACGCCTACGAGACGCGGATACCCATCGACCCGCCGAGCCAGACCGCCACGCTCACCATCGACGACGCCTATGCGGTGCAATCCCTGCAAATCGAGCATTGGGTGTCAGCCGGAGCACGCGTGCGCGGCCATAAGGTCGGGCTCACCTCGCGAGCGACGCAGCGGATGTTCGGCGTCGACAAGCCGGACTACGGTCACCTCCTCGATGCGATGTTCCTGCCACCCGGCGAGCGCATCGCCATATCCCGATTCCTCCAGGTTCGGGTTGAGCCGGAGATCGCCTTCGTTCTCGGCCGCGAGCTGCGGGGTCCTGGGGTGACGATCGCCGACGCCCTGCGGTCAGTTGACTTCGCAGTGCCCGCGCTTGAGCTCATCGATTCGCGCATCCGCGACTGGCAGATCAGCCTCCCAGACACCATCGCTGACAACGCCTCGTCGGGAGCTGTCGTCCTCGGCTCGCGACCCGTCCTCATGCATCAGCTCGACCTCCGGCTTGTCGGATGCAATCTCTCTCGGAACGGATCGCTCGTAGCCACCGGCGCGGGCGGCGCAGTTCTCGGCGACCCCGTTGCTGCGCTGGTATGGCTAGCGAACACGCTGGGGTCACTGGGCGTAACCCTGGAGGCCGGTGAAGTGGTGCTGCCAGGATCGTGTACCCCCGCGATTCCGGTCTCCGGCGGTGACACGGTGCGCGCGGACTTCGCCGAGTTCGGCCCCGTGACCGTTGCTTTCGATGCGGAGCGAGCGGCATGACCGCCGAGCCACCGGCAATGACCGTAGCCGAAGCTGCCGGCATTCTCCTCGACGCTGAATCGAGCGGTTCGGAGATTGCGCCGCTGACTGATCGCTGGCACGACCTGGACATCGCCACCGCCTACGAAGTGCAGGCAGAGACGCTGCGTCGCCGGCTGGCGCGCGGCGAGCATGTTGTCGGCGTGAAGCTCGGGCTCACCTCGGTGGCCAAACAGCGGACCATGGGTATTGACCGCCCTATTTTGGCCTGGCTCACCGACGCCATGGTGCTCTCGGCCGGCGAGCAGATGAGCGCGGGATTGATCCATCCGCGGGTGGAGCCGGAGATAGTTTTCGTGCTCGCGCATCGGCTGGCGGGTCCCGGGGTGACCGCGGCGCAGGCGCTCTCAGCTGTCGGGTCGGTCTGCGCGGGTTTCGAGGTCATTGATAGTCGTTTTGCCGGTTTCCGGTTCAAGCTTCCAGATGTCGTCGCCGACAATGCGTCCTCGGCTCAACTGGTGCTCGGCCCGATCTCGGTGACGCCGGGTGCGCTGGACCTGAGCCTCGAAGCCTGCCTGTTCAGCGTTAACGGCGAGGTGATCGATTCAGCGACAGGGGCAGCCGTTCAAGGCCATCCCGCTCAGGCGTTGGCGCTGGCGGCTAACACGCTGGCTGAGCGCAGGATCGCCTTGCAAGCAGGCTGGATTGTGCTCACCGGCGGGATGACCGACGCTGCGCCGATGCCACCAGGAAACAGCGCCGTAGCCGAGTTCACCCACCTAGGGATGATCGCGCTCAGCGCACGCTAGTGCGCGCCGGAATAGCCGGGGAAGTTTCAGCCGTTGACTCTGATGTATACCCCCCCGGGTATAGAGTCGATGACCAAGGAGGACTGCGGTGATCCCGGCAGAGGGCCACGAGATCGACATCAACCGCGCCGCGTGGCTGAGAGGAACCGACATGACTGAGACAGCCATCACGGTGATCCCGCTCGAGACGCCGACGCTCGGCGATCGCAGCTATCTGGTCCGCGACGGCGAGGTTGCCTTCGTAGTAGATCCCCAGCGGGACATTGACCGCGTTCTGGCGCTACTCGATCAGTACGGCCTGCGGCTGACGCACGTCCTGGAATCACACATCCACAATGACTACGTCACCGGCGGGCTCGCCTTGGCGCGGCGCACCGGCGCGGCGTACCTCGTAAACGCCGCAGATCGGGTGTCCTTCGATCGGACCCCGGTACGCGACGCCGAGGTCCTCCGGATTGGGCCGCTGCTGCATGTCACGGCGGTCGCCACGCCGGGTCATACCTTCACTCATCTGTCCTATGTGCTGGCCGATGCCGGCACCGGGGAGCTATTGGCTGTCTTCTCCGGCGGGTCGCTGCTGTACGGCGCGACGGGGCGGCCAGACCTGCTCGGCCCCGAGCACACCGATGACCTGGTGCGGGCGCAGCATGAGTCGGCGCGCAAGCTAGCCGATATGCTGCCCGACGCTGCGGAGTTGTTCCCTACCCACGGATTCGGGTCGTTCTGCTCCGCGATCCAATCCGATATGGCGCAGTCGACGATCGGGCACGAGAAGCTCTCAAATCCGGTGCTCACCCGCGATGCGGAGACATACGCCCGCGAGCTCATGGCTAACCTGACTGCCTACCCCGCGTATTACGCGCACATGGCCCCAGCCAACTCGGCTGGCCCAGCCGAGCCGGACCTGTCTCCGCCAGAGACGGCCGACCCAGTCGAGCTCCGGCGCCGCATCGATGCCGGCGAGTGGGTCGTGGACCTGCGCAGCCGGAGCGTGTTCGCCGCCGGGCACGTGCCTGGTTCACTCAATTTCGGGCTCGATGGGAGCTTTGCCACCTACGTCGGCTGGCTGATCGATTGGGGCACCCCGCTGACGCTGCTCGGCGCGACCGCCGACGACGTCGCCCAGGCACAGCGTGAGCTGGTCCGCATTGGGATAGACCAGCCCGCCGCGGCGGCCATCGGCGAGCCCAGCGAATGGGTCGCTGGCACCGGCCGCCGGCTTGGTTCCTTCCCCACTGCCACGTTCGCCGACCTAGCCGGCGCGCGGCACGGCAGGAAGGTGACCGTGCTGGACGTGCGTCGCAGCGACGAGTTTGGCGCAGCCAGGATCCAGGGGGCGATCAACATCCCCCTACATGAACTGCCTAAGCGCCTGGCCGAGGTCCCGGCCGGCGAGGTTTGGGTGCATTGCGGCGCTGGCTACCGTGCCGCCATCGCCGGGTCATTCCTGGCGGCCGCGGGCCGCCAGCTTGTCGCGATCGACGACGCCTTCGAGAACGCTCAGAAGGCGGGTCTGCCGGTCGCGGCGGCGGACACCGCGTGACCCTCGCGATCGTCGTCCTCGCTGGCGCGGTCATCGGGCTCAGCCTGGGTGCACTCGGCGGTGGCGGATCAATCCTCGCCGTCCCGATGCTGATCTACGGCCTCGGGCAATCCGCAGCCCAGGCGACCACCGGCTCGCTCCTCGTCGTCGGCATCACCGCGCTCGCGGGCGCGATCACCGCCTACCGGTCTGGCCATGTGCTGCTGACCAGGGGCCTCGCGTTCGGTAGCGTCGCCATTGCCGGCGCTGCCGTCGGAGCGATGGCGTCGGCCCTGGTGCCGGAGCCGGTGCTGCTCGCTGCGTTCGCCGCGCTGCTGGTCGTGGTTGCTGGGGTGATGACCGCACGTCAGGTCCGATCCCCGCGCGGGCAGCAGGCCGCCGGGCTGGAGAGCGGTGTCGCTGACCCGATCATCGCTTTCAGACCGTCATTCGCATGCCACTGCCCGCGCGCACTCAAGGTGCTCCTCACCGCTACTGTCGTTGGCCTGCTCACCGGGTTCCTCGGCGTCGGCGGCGGTTTCCTCGTCGTGCCCGCGCTCGTTATGACGCTCGGGCTGCCGATGTCGTATGCGGCCGGCACGTCCCTGGTGGTTATCACCATCACGTCAGCCGCGGCGCTCGCCATCCGTGCTGGCACCGGAGTGCACCCGAGCTGGGGAGTGGTGGCGCTGCTGACCGTCGTGGCGGTCGCCGGTGGCTCGGCTGGTGCCCGGCTGACGGCACGGACCGACACGACCAAACTACACGCGGCGTTCACCGTCCTCCTCTTGCTGGTCGCCGGCTACACGGCCTGGCGGGCCGGGCCGGCGCTCGCCTGACCCGACAGCCAACTCGCAGCACCCAACTGATAAGGAGAACCACGATGTGCCGAGCCGTGACCTGCAGGAAGTGCGGCAAGACCACCTGGGCCGGATGTGGCCAGCACGTGAAGCAGGTGCTGGCCGCCGTCCCGGCATCGCAGCGGTGCGCGGGCCACGCTAGCGACCCGGCCGCCAGCGGCGGCTGGCTCCGCAAGCTCTTCGGCCGCGACTGAACAACCACCCCGTCAGCGTCCCGCCCGCCAGGAACGCCGATCCCCGGCGGGCGGAATGATTCGCGAATCTAGTGAACTTTCACGCGGATCTGCGTGCGGGCCGGTGAAAATCGAGACGACGGGTTTACACAGTTGACAACCACGAGCATGCCATCGCAGCCTGTTGGTTGACATCACTGTTAACCAATAAGGTTCACCGCACTGGAGGCGACGACATGCACGGACTACGCAGTCCCAGAAGAGCTCGCAGGACAGGACAACCGCCCCAGCCAGGCACGCCGGACGGCCAGCGCCGGCCGTGGTCGCTGCTCATCCTGCTCAGCGTCGCGCAGTTCATGGTGATCCTCGATGCCACGGTCGTGAACGTGGCGCTCCCGTCGATCGCCAGGTCCCTGAGCTTCACGCCTGCAAACCTGCAGTGGGTGGCCACCGCTTACGTGCTTGTCAGCGGCGGCCTGGTGCTGCTGGGCGGGCGGGCAACGGACGTGATTGGCCGACGGCGGATCTTCCTTGCCGGCGTGGCCGTGTTCACGATCGCATCGCTGGCCAGCGGCCTCGCACCGTCGGCTGGCGTGCTGATTGCCGCCAGGGCCGCTCAGGGCGCGGGTGCGGCCATGCTCACCCCA
>Ga0126378_10003234_pt1 | contig 12303 bp, 13 predicted proteins | sample PanSoiMetPlot_23_FD_92587 | JGI IMG/M metagenome (GOLD analysis project Ga0126378, IMG submission 92587) | Tropical forest soil microbial communities from Panama - MetaG Plot_23 | ecosystem: Environmental > Terrestrial > Soil > Tropical forest > Bulk soil | place: Panama | collected 2016-02-17
CTGGAGCGATCCTGGCGCCGCGATGCCACCGGCCCGCCCGACTTGGACGCGTTCAGATCACTGCACGGAAAGTTCGTCTACCTCGACCACCGCGAGGCGCACGCCATCGACGCCTCTGGGCCTCCTCAGCAGGTTGCCGATGCCGTCCTGTCCGCCTTCAGCGATGGCCGACTCGCCATCGAGCAGCGCGGCGAATGATGGCGCCATGGGAACTGCACGCATACGGACCGCGACGCCTGCCGACTACGACGGGATCGCGCGCGTCATCGACGAGTGGTGGGGCAGGCCAGTGCTCGGTTCGCTCCCCCGGTTGTTCCTCAACCTGTTCTGGCGGACGAGCCTCATCATCGACGGCAACGATGGCCCGGACGCATTCCTCGTCGGCATCCTGTCCCCCTCAGATGCCGCGCGCGCCTACATCCACTTCGTGGGCGTCGGCCCGGCGGTCCGCGGCCGCGGTTACGGCAGGCAGCTGTATGAGGAGTTTTTCCGGATCGCCACATCCGACGGGCGCACCATCGTCTCGGCGATCACCGCAGTAGCCAATACGGGGTCGGTTGCGTTCCACCGCGCGCTGGGCTTCACGGTCACGGGTCCAGTCGAGAACTACGACGGACCGGGCCGGGCCATGCTTGCCTTTGAACGCGTGCTCGAACCGAGAGATTGGGTATCCTGACACCGTGATCATGCTGACCGGATTGCGATTTCGCCGCCTCCCGGCCCTGGCGGGCTGGCGGAGGCGCGTCGGCATGTCTGACTAGCTAGCGGCTCCGGCACCGTGCTGGGCCGGGAGGTGCTCACCACCACCCCGCCACCGCCGCCCAGCCGCTACTAGGAGCCCGTCATGAAATCGCTCGATCACCTCTCCCCGACCCGTGCCCCGCTGACCGCCGCACAGCTCAGCCGTGACCTCGCCATCCCCGACTTGTCTGACCCGGCCGACGGCCTGCACGCGATCCAGCTGATCGCCGATGTCGCCGTCTCGGCGCTGGCCGCTGCCTGGAACCGTGGCGACGCGAGCTGCGAGGTTCGCTGGTGCCGCGGGCCGAGAATCGTTTCCGTCGCGGACAACTACGACCTGCTGGGATACGACCCGGCCGATGTCACCAGGGCGGTCCGCTACAGCCGCTACGTCGACGGTGAGCGCATGCTCCGCAGCCATAGCACCGCGATCGTGCCGCCGGCGCTGCGCCATCTCGCCGCGGAAGAGCGCCCGCCCGCCGACGTGCTGCTCGCGTGTCCCGGCATCGCCTACCGCCGCGACGCGATCGACTGGCAGCACACCGGCACCCCGCATCAGCACGACCTGTGGCGGATCAGCACGAGCGAGCTCGGCGAGCCAGACCTCGACGAGATGATCGCCACGCTGCTCGCCGCGCTCGCACCGGGTCTGACCTCCCGGCAAGAGCTCAGGGTGCACCCGTACACCACCGGAGGCCGGCAGGTGGACGTCCTGCACGACGATGTCTGGGTAGAGGTCGCCGAGTGCGGCCTCGCGCACCCGGACGTGCTGGCCAGGGCCGGCCTGCGCGGATACACCGGCCTGGCCGTCGGCATGGGCCTCGACCGGCTGCTCATGCTCCGCAAGCGCATCCCTGACATCCGGCTGCTCCGGTCGCCGGACCCGCGGATCGCCAGTCAGATGCTGGACCTGCTGCCGTACCGGCCGGTGTCCAGTCAGCCGGCCATCCGCCGCGATCTGTCCATCGCCGTGAACGCCGACGAGGACGACGAGACGCTCGGCGACCAGGTAAGGGAGGCGCTCGGTCCCGACGCCGATGCAGCCGAAGAGGTGACGATCCTGTCCAGCACCCCATGCTCGAACCTGCCGCCTGCGGCGCTGGCTCGCCTCGGTGCCCGGCCGGAGCAGCGCAATGTGCTCGTGCGCGTGGTGCTGCGCCGGCTCGACCGCGCGCTCACCGACGGCGAGGCGAACGACCTGCGGGACCGCATCTATGCGCGGCTGCACCGCGGAACGGCCTGGCAGTGGGCTAAGGAACCATGATCCCTGTCCCTGCTGCTCACTCCTCGGCCTGTGCGGCCTGGCGCAGCAGGGCGAACATGTCGTCGGAAGTGGCCAGGCGGTTGCGCCGCGGCGTTCCGGTCAGCAGGCCGCCATCCACTGCGATCGCCTGGCCGTTGACGAACGCCGACGAGTCGCTGGCCAGCCACAGCACCGCCTCGGCGATGTCGATCGGCTGACCAGCGCGCCGGATCGGCGCGGCGTCGCTGAGCGCTGCGGTCATGAAATCGACCGTGCGCTGGGCGGCCTCGCTGTCCAGCCCCGCGGCCCGGCCGAAGATGGCGGTTGCCACCGCGCCGGGACACACCGCGTTGACCCGGACGCCGTGTTCGCCGAGCTCGTTCGCCGTCGTCAGGGTTAGCTGCCGGATGGCTGCCTTGGCCGCGCTGTAGTCGTGCCCGGCAAAGTTCGCCCGGAATGCCGCGACGCTGGCGGTGTTGATGATGCTGCCGTATCCCTGTGGCCGCATGACCCGGGCCGCCGCCCGGATGCCAAGGAACACGCCGCGCAGATGCACGCCGAGGGTGTGGTCCCAGCTCGCGACGTCGATCTCCTCGATGCCGCCGATCGAGCCGGGCACTCCGGCGTTGTTGAACATGACGTCCAGGCCGCCGAACACGTGCAAGCAGGTGGCAACGGCGAGGTCGACGTCCGCCTCCCTGGAAACGTCCGTCGGCACGAACGCAGCCCGTTCCCCCAGCTCGGAGGCGAGCCGGCCACCACGCGCGGCGTCGACGTCAGCCAGAATCACGCTGGCACCTTCCGCAGCGAACAGCCGAGCCGTCGCCTCGCCGATCCCGCTGGCTGCGCCGGTGATCACCGCGCGCTTGCCGTCAAGCCTGCCCATTTTCATGAGGGTAACGGGCACGTTCGACCCGGTCACGTCCTTTCGCGCGCTGAGCCACGAGCAGCGGTATGGATTCGATCTTCTCCTGTGTCAGGTCATCCCACCGGATGCCGACAGGTTCGCGAGGGCCGTGCGCAGCGCGGCAGTCGATGATCCGTTCCGGCGTGATGATGAAGTCCACTGGCACGTCATGGCCGGTCACCGGGATGGCGCCGGCCGGACGTACCTGCAGCTCATGCACCGTGGTCACGCAGACCGTCTGCGGCCCGATCAGGCCAGCCCGGGCCGCCAGCGCGTATTCCAGATCGGCGAACCCGCCGCCTTTACCCAGCCGTGCGCCGTCCTCTCCGGCCGCGACGGAGCCCATCACGACCAGATCCACTTCAGGCAGGTCGCTGAGCGCAACCCGCCGGGCGGACCGGGCGGCGCCGCTGATCGACGCCGCCGTGCGAGGTGAGCCGGCGAGGTGGTCCGGATCGAGCGCGAAGAACGGCTGCTCCTCAGCCAGCCGCGGGACGGCCATGAACACGGTCTTGCCGTCTTCCAGAGCGCGCTGACGCACCGGCAGCTGGGCGGAGTCGGGGTTTGCCTTGAGCGTGCGGGCTGCCCGCCACTCCACGGTGGCCTGGAGACGCCCGGCAGCCGCCTCGGCTCCGGTGAAGTTCGGGATCCGGCCGGCTGCGCCAGGGAACCTCGCGACCTTCGCGGCGCGCAGAGCGTCCCAGACTTCCTGGCGGAGAGCCGATTTGGCCGCCAGGAGGTCCGCCGGGCCGCCAGCGTCCCGGTCGTGCCGAGGCACCGCGCGAGGCACGGCGGCTAACTCGCGCCGGGCGCGGCGGCCGTCGTGAGTGAGAGGAACTCTGTCACGTGCAGCAGCCGGAGCATCTGCCGCTCGGCCGGGCGGATGTGCTGCGCGGTCTCGTCCTGGTAGAGCCGCGGGCTGGTGAGCTGCACGGAGCGGCCGCGGGTGCGCAGCTCACACCCGCCGGCTGCCAGCACGTTGCGAATCCAGTCGGTGTCGGGACCGTACGTCAGCGCGATGACATAGCCATCGTCGGCCGGGAACACGAGGACCGGCGTGTCGTAAACGCGGCCGGATCGGCGGCCGCGATGCACGACGAGGCCCATGCCAGGAGCCCATGGCGCAACGTGCCGGGCGATCCGGTTGGGGCCGGCCTTGTTCCAGCGCCCGACCGCCCTGGGGAGGGGCATGGCCTCACCTTAGCCCTGACGTTTCATTCCGGAGCCTGGGGTACGAAGCTGGCATGCATAACATGACCCCTGCTACAGCAATGGTGAGCCGCGTGGTGACGGACACTCGGGACGACCAGCTCGGCGCGCCGACGCCGTGCGGTGACGCGACAGTGGCTGACCTGCTCGACCACATCGACGGGCTCAGCCAGGCGTTCGCCGCGGCGGCAGAAAAGGACACCGCGCTCGCCGACCAGGCGGCGGTCGCCGACGGGTCGCGGCTTGACCCGGACTGGCGCGACCGCATCCCCGATCGGCTGGACAGGCTCGCAGTCGCGTGGCAGGCGGCTTCGGCCTGGACCGGGATGACGAGAGCCGGCGGGGTCGACATGCCGGGCGAGGTGGCGGCCAGAGTGGCCGCGAACGAGGTCCTCGTCCACGGCTGGGACCTGGCCGTGGCAACCGGCCACCCCTACGCAGCCGACCCCGCACTGGTCGAAGCCGCGCTGGAGTTCGTCGAGCCGACCGTCAGCCAGAACCCCGATGGCGTGCCAGGGTTGTTCGGTCCGCCCGTGGAGGCGCCGCTGGACGCCTCACCGCTGGACCGGCTAGTCGCTATGACCGGCCGCAACCCAGCCTGGACGCGACCTACAGGACCGTGAGGATCTGGGGCCCATCGGCGGTGATGGCGACGGTGTGCTCGACGTGGGCGGCGCGGCTGCCGTCCCCGCTGCGCAGCGTCCAGCCGTCTGGGTCGACGACGTATGAGTCCTCGCCGCCAGCCATGAACCACGGCTCGATGGCGATGACGAGGCCAGCCTCGAGTCGCAGGCCACGTCCGGGTCTGCCATCGTTCGGCACTGACGGCGACTCGTGCATGGTGTGGCCGACACCGTGCCCGCCGAAGTCGGTGTGCAGGCCATAGCCGCCCTTGCGGGCGACGGCCCCGATGGCCGCGGAGATGTCACCGAGTCGCTCGCCCGGTTTCGCGGCCGCGATCCCCGCAGCGAGGGCCCGCTCTGCTGTCTCGATCAACCGCAGGTCCGCTGGCCGCGGCGTGCCGACCGTGAACGAGACGGCGGCATCTGCGGTCCAGTTGTGGAGCGTGGCCCCGAAGTCGATGCTCACCAGGTCGCCGTCGGCGAGCCGGTACCGGCTGGGGATCCCGTGCAGGGCGGCGTCGTTGACGGACGAGCAGATCACGGCCGGGAACGGCGACTGGGCAAAGCTCGGCTGATAGTGCAGGAATGGTGAGGTCGCGCCGTGCTCGGCCAGCACCGTCCTGGCGATCTCATCCAGTTCCAGGGTGCTGACCCCGACGGCGGCCTGCTTGCGGATCTGCGCCAGTGCCGTCGCTACCACCCGGCCGGCGGGCCGCATGGCCTCGATTTCCGCCGACGTCTTCAGTTCCACCACCAGCACATCGTGCCAGGCGGCGGCCAGCGCGCGCACACCTCCCCCGGACCCGGCCGCCCACCTGGTGTCCGCTTTACTACTAGACGCCGATTTGGCGTGCCTACTGTGAGTTACGGTATATTCACGTAGTTCGTACCAGATCGACCTTGATCATTTTGCCGACAGTCTCACGAGGGCCCACAGCATGAGGTTGCGTCACACGTCCATCCGCCGTCGGGTGTTCCTGCTCATCTTGGTCCCGCTCGTGGCCACGATCGCGATCTACGGCTACGCGGTGGCCGGCCAGTTCGGCACGGCCGTCGGCCTGGCCAACGCGGGCAAGGTCAGCGGGGCGACGATCGATCCGATCTCGCGGGCTGGGCAGGCGCTGATTGCCGAGCGCGATGCCGCGGTGCTCTACCTCGTGGTTCCGTCGAGCCAGGCCAGGGCCGCGCTGCAGAAGCAGGAGGCGGTCACCGACAGGGCGGTCAGGATCGTCAGGGGCGTCAGCCGGTCGGGCCCTGTGGTGGCCAACGCGACGACACTGGAGAAGCACGCGGCAGCGAAGTTCCTCGCCGACCTCGGCACGCTGGGCGGTCTCCGCAGCCAGGTGGCCAGCAGGAGCATCGGCACGCTGCCAGCGATTAACTCCTACGCAGGCATCCTGACCGACGCTGTCACCGTGGCGGAGCAGGGACTCCAGGTGGAGTACATGAGCCAGTCGCTGACCGCCACCGCGCGCGCCGAGGTCCAGCTCTTCACGGCCGCGGTGCTCGCTACGCAGGAGAACGACATCTACTCCGCGGCGCTGGCGCAGGGTCACATGGCGCCTGCAGCCGGGGCGGAGTTCGCGCAGCTGGTCGGGCTTCGGCGGTACCTGGTTCATGACGCTATGCCCCAGCTGAACGACGAGGCGTCTGGCCTGATGCGCCGGTACGTGCCGACGTCCCTGAACGCGGCCCTGACCAGGCAGGAGAACCTGATCATCAGCGCAAGGCCGGGAGCCACCGTGCCGCCGGTCCCGCTGAGCACCTGGCAGCAGACGGTTGGCAGCTACGCCAAGAACATGGTCGTCGTGATGACGAAGAGCCCAGCCTGGATTCAGTCGCAGGTGGTCTCGTCGGCCCGGCGCGCGCTGACAACCCTCATCGTGGCAGCCAGCGTCGGCCTGCTCGCTGTCATCCTGTCCATCATCTTGTCGCTGGTCATGGGCCGGCGCCTCGTCCGCAGGCTGACGGCCCTGCGCCAGCAGGCGCTGGAGCTCGCGCATGAGCGGCTGCCGAGCCTCATGATTCGGCTGCGGTCCGGCGAGACGGTGGACGTGGACGCGGAGGCCCCGCAGGCTGCACCTGGCGTGGACGAGATCGACCAGGTCCGGCAGGCATTCAACGCTGTTCACCGCACCGCGGTGCGGGCAGCGGTCGACGAGTCGAAGCTGCGCCGTGGCATCAGCGACGTCTTCCGGAACCTGGCCCGCCGCAACCAGGCACTCCTGCACCGTCAGCTCGGCCTGCTGGACGGCATGGAGCGGCGGGCGGACGAGCCTGAGCAGCTCGAGGACCTGTTCCGGATCGACCACCTGACGACCCGCATGCGGCGGCACGCCGAGGGCCTGATCATCCTGTCCGGCGACTCCCCCGGCCGGAGCTGGAGTCAGCCAGTGCCGTTCATCGACGTGTTGCGCGCTGCCGTGGCGGAAGTCGAGGACTACACCCGCATCCAGGTCGAGGTCCGCACCAGGGCGGCTCTAGCGGGCCACGCAGTCGCCGACGTGATCCACTTGCTGGCTGAGCTGATCGAGAACGCGACGGTCTTTTCTCCGCCGACCACGCACGTGCGGATCCACGGTGAGCTCGTCGGCCGCGGCTTCGCTGTCGAGGTCGAGGACCGTGGCCTCGGCCTCTCCGAGGAACGGCTGGCAGAGATCAACCGCGATCTGGCGGAGGTCCCGGCCTTCGACCTGGCCGAGACCGACCGGCTCGGGCTGTTCATTACCGCCCGGCTCGCGCATCGCCATGACATCAAGGTCACGCTTCGCTCGTCGCCCTTTGGCGGTACCACGGCAATCGTGATCATTCCGATGAGCCAGGTGGTGCCGGACGACACCCCGACCGGGCCAATCCCGGTGACTGACCGGGCCCTGGAGCCCGTCGGACTACCAGCGTTGGGCAGCGGCAACGGCCACCATCACGCGAACAACGGCCACGCAGCGAACGGGCACGGCGGCAACGTGACCGCGCACGGCGGCAACGGGAACGGGCACGCGGCAGACGGCTTGCCAGCCGAGCCGTGGACGCCACAGCATGCGGCCGGCAGCCCGGATGAGTCCGGCTGGTTCACACGGCAGAGCGCGGACACCCGGCAGTCGGCTGAGCCAGTCCAGACCGGCTACGGCGACAGCCTGCCAGACGGCGGGCTGCCCGTCCGCGTTCCTCAGTCGAGCCTCGCGCCGCAGCTGCGCGAGCAGGATGGCACCGGGAGCGACCCCTACGCATTCGAGGCTCCGCCTGCGTCGGCCGACGCGATGAGGGACACCATGTCCGCGCTGCAGCGGGGCTGGGAGCAGGGCCGAAACGCGAGTGAAGGAGGCTGAGGATGCGGCAGCCTGGACAGCTTGACTGGCTCCTCGATGACCTGGTTGCGCGGGTCGCGGAGGTCAGCAGGGCGGTGATCCTGTCCCGCGATGGCCTGGCGATCGGAGCATCGAGCACGCTGACGCGCGAGGACTCGGAGTATCTGTGCGCCGCCGCTGCGGGCTTCCAGAGCCTCGCCAGGGGAACCAGCCAGCATTTCGGCGGCGGGGCGGTGCGACAGACCGTCGTCGAGATGGAATCCGCAGTCCTCTTCGTGATGGCCGCCGGTGAGGGCAGCTGCCTGGCGGTGCTCGCGACGCTCGGCGCGGATCTCGGCCAGGTCGCCTACGAGATGGCCCTGCTCGTCAGGCGAGTGGGCCACCACCTAGGCGCTGGCCGACGGCCCACCAGCGCGGCATAAGAGGCGGCGAGCATCGGTGCAGCATGAGGACGAGTGGTTCGACGGCGATGCTGGTCCTGTCGTCCGGCCATACGCGCTAACGGGCGGGCTGACCCGGCCATCTGGCGAGCGCCTCGACCTGATTGACATGGTGCGGGCCGTTCGCGCGGCCGGGCGGAGCCTCCCGCTCAGTCCGGAGCAGGCTGACGTCCTGGAGCGGTGCCCTATTCCGGTGACGCTGGTCGAGCTTTCCGCTGACCTGAACCTGCCCATCGGCGTCCTCAAGATCCTGGTCTCCGACATGCGCGACCGCGGCCTCGTCACGATCCACCGGTCCAAGTCGGCTGGCCTCAGCGACCTGAAGATTCTCCAGGAGGTGGTCGATGGCCTACGGCGGCTATGACCAGGGCTCAGCCACGGCTGTGACGCCGGTGACGGTCAAGATCCTCGTTGCCGGCGGCTTCGGCGCGGGAAAGACGACGCTGGTCGGCTCGGTCAGCGAGATCCGGCCGCTGCGAACCGAGGAGACGCTGAGCGAGCGAAGCGAGCTCGTGGACTCGCTGTACGGCGTGGAGCAGAAGTCCACGACCACGGTCGCGATGGACTTCGGCCGGATCACCATCAGGGACGATCTCGTCGTTTACCTGTTCGGGACCCCGGGTCAGCGCCGATTCTGGTTCATGTGGGACGACCTGTCCTACGGCGCCCTCGGCGCCGTTGTGCTGGCGGACGAGCGCCGGCTCGCGGACTGCTTTCCGTCCATCGACTACTTCGAGCGCAACAAGATCCCGTTCATCGTGGCGGTGAACAGCTTTGACGGCACGCAGCACCATTCGCTCGAAACGATCACGCAGGCGCTGAGCCTCTCCGGCCGCGTGCCCGTCATCCGGTGCGACGCACGCCACCGAGCATCAAGCCGGGACGTGCTCGTCACCCTGGCCGAACACGCCATTGCGCGCCACCACCACGCGCAGTTCGCCTAGAACATCCTTCGTCTACCGTTGGCACATGCCTCCGCAGATTCGCCTGGCTGAGCTGCTGGCCGCCCTGTCGCTGGGCGTCGACCTGGGTTTCGGCCAGCCCATGGAACACGTGCTGCGCCAGTGTGTCCTCGCGCTGCGGATAGCCGAGAAGGCTCGCCTGGACGACGAACAGAAAGCAGTCGTGTATTACACGGCCCTGATCGTGAACGTGGGATGTCATGTCGACGCCCACGAGCAGGCGAAGTGGTTCGGCGACGATATCGCCCTGAAAGCGACGAAGTATGACCACGAACAGCGGAGCGCTCTGGGAGCTGCCGCGGCGCTCCGCCTCATCGGGGCAGGGAATCCGCCGCTTCACCGCCTGCGCATCGGCGTGGAGTTCGCCCTGTTCGGTCATCGCGACCTCGATGGCATGATCGCACGCCACGCGGCCCTCGCGGGCCTGCTGGCCGAGCAGCTTGGCCTGCCTCCCGCCGTCCAGGAAGCGGTGGCCGCCTCCTACGAGCGCTGGGACGGCCGGGGCTGGCCGGGGGCGCTCAAGGACGAGCAGGTACCCATCGCCTCCCGGCTGGCGCAGTTCGCGGAGTACGTGGAAGTCGCCAACCGGCTGGGCGGTGTGCCAGCGGCGGTCGACCTGGCCAAGGATCGTGCAGGCTCGCAGTTTGATCCCGACCTCTGCACGCTGTTCTGCGCTCACGCAGACGAAATTCTGCATGAGGCTGAAACAATCAGCACCTGGGACTCCGTGATCGCTGCCGAGCCTGCGCTCGGTATCCGCCTGACGCACGATCAGTTCGAGCAATCCCTGCGGGCTGTCGCCACGTTCGTCGACCTGAAGTCGCCCTACATGCTTGGTCACGCGGCGGCGGTCGAAGAGCTGGTAGCGCTCGCCGGCGAGCGTGCTGCGCTGTCTGATGCCGAACGTCAGACCCTGAAGGGGGCCGGGCTCATCCATGGCCTGGGTCGGCTCGGCATCTCCAATGCCATCTGGGATAAGAAGGGCCCGCTCGGCGCCGGGGAGTGGGAGCGCGTCCGGCTGCATCCCTATCTCACCGAGCGCATGCTGAACCAGTCCGCGTTCCTGGCGCCGCTGGCGGCCGTAGCGGTCCAGTTGCGGGAGAGGCTTGACGGGAGCGGCTATCCGCGAGGTCTGGCCGGCGGGGCGATCTCGGTATCAGGGCGAATTCTCGGTGCGGCCGACGCCTACCAGTCGATGCGTGAGCCACGCCCGCACCGGCCGGCTCTGACAGCAGAGGAAGCGGCAGCGCAACTGCGCGCAGAGGTCAAGACAGGCCGCCTCGACGGTGGTGCTGTCGATGAGGTGCTAGCCGCAGCAGGGCATCGAGTGGCGCGCCGCCGGGCAGCAGTCGCCGGGCTGACGTCCCGGGAAGTAGAAGTGCTGCGCCTGCTCGCCCGCGGCATGTCCAGCCGCGAGATCGCAGCGCGCCTGGTCATCTCGCACAAGACAGCGCGCAACCACATCGAGCACATCTACACCAAGGTCGGCGCCTCCGGACGTGTCAGCGCGTCCCTGTTCGCGATGCAACACGGCCTGCTTCCCGTGGATTGAACATGAGGCATTTGCCTCATGGCATCCACGGGCGCGCGCCGTAGCTTCTCAGCATGACTAACACCACGCACACGTTCGACCCGGCCAAGGCTGAGGCATTCGCCGGCCGGCTCATGCCGATACTCGCGGGCGGCATTCAGAGCTACCTCGTCGATCTCGGTGCCCGAACCGGCCTCTTCGCGGCGGCCGCCGAGGGCCCGGCCACCTCCGACGACCTCGCCGACCGGGCGGACCTCGTCGAGCGGTACGTGCGGGAGTGGCTCGGCGCTATGGTGACGGCCGGGATCATGGAGTACGACCCCGCGCACGCGACGTACACGCTGCCACCCGAGCACGCCGCGCTGCTCGTCGGACCCGCCAGCATGGCAACGACGGCCACGGCTAACACGGTTCTTGCCCGGCACGTCCCTGAACTGGCGCGCGTGTTCCGGGAGGGCGGGGGCATTCCGTACGCCGATTACAGCCCTGACTTCACCGACGCCATGGACGGCATGAGCCGGGGCGGATACGACCAGTTCCTCCTCGAGCAGTACCTGCCGATGGCGCCTGGCCTCGCCGACCGGCTCACGGCCGGAGCGAGAGCAGCCGACGTCGCGTGCGGGTCAGGTCACGCGCTCGTGGTCCTTGCCCAGGCTTTCCCGCAGTCTGTGTTCACCGGCTACGACTCCGACGAGCACGCACTGGGGCGCGCGCGCAAGGAGGCAGCAGATCAGGGCCTGACTAATCTCACCTTCGAGCTTGCCGACGTCGGGCACCTGGACGTCGGCCAGCCGTTCGACGCCGTCTTCATGTTCGACGCCCTCCATGACCAGGTCGACCCAGCCGGGGTACTCGAGCGCATCGGCGCTAATCTGGCACCCGACGGTGTCTTCCTGCTTCGCGAGCCGCACGCGGCCGACAGCCTCGAGGACAATATGGGCAATCCCATGGCAGCCGTTCAGTACAGCGTCAGCGTCATGCACTGCCTGACGGTGTCCCTCGCACACGCGGGCGCCGGCATCGGACTCGCGTTCGGCGAGCACCACGCCCGGCGCCTGCTCACCGAGGCCGGGTTTGCTGACCCGCAGCTTCACCCGGCGCCCGGCCAGCCTTTCGACGTCGTCTATGTGACCCGGCGGGCGATTCCATGACGTGGACATGGGACTTGGTCGACGAAGGTCCGCCGGACGCAGCCGAGTCCCTGCTGCTGCTGCCCGGCGGGATGTGCAGCGGCAGGCTGTTCGCCGAGCTGATGTCCGAGCCCGCCCTGTCCCGGACGCGCCGGGTAGCCGTGACACTGCCGGGTCACGCCGGCGCGACGCCGCCACAAGACTTCAGCACA
>Ga0126378_10003235_pt1 | contig 12302 bp, 11 predicted proteins | sample PanSoiMetPlot_23_FD_92587 | JGI IMG/M metagenome (GOLD analysis project Ga0126378, IMG submission 92587) | Tropical forest soil microbial communities from Panama - MetaG Plot_23 | ecosystem: Environmental > Terrestrial > Soil > Tropical forest > Bulk soil | place: Panama | collected 2016-02-17
ACGGTACGGCCGTAGGGACGCAGTCGCGCTGCGAGACCTGTATGCACGCGCACATCCTGCACGGGTTTCGCGAGAGTGAGCAGATTACGTACTGCTACCACGCGACGCTGATGGTCGTTCCTTTCAACGTGCGCGAGTGCTCGAACTATGAAAATAAGACGCGTCCGACGTGGGAACAGATGAGTCAGCTGGCCATTGAGATTCGCGCCACGCCGACGCTGAAGCCGGCTGGATTTCGAATTGGTGAGGAGCCGGAGAAGGAAGTCGTCCCCCACAGCTGATGTGGACCCACATTGAACCAAATGTAGCTGGTGATGGGGCCGAAGGCCAACTATCACCAGCCATTCGTGGCTTCGCCAGTTGACTGGCTGGGTGCGTTGACATGGGATTCATGCACTTTTTATCTGCGGTTTATCAGGGCATAAACTGAATCGCACAAAATTATGTGCAGGTACGTTTCCACCCGGAACGGAGTGGCGGTTAGCGCATGGCGATTCGCGAAACTGTGCTGGCGGGTCCACCGGGACGATGTCGAAGCAAGCTGTTGCTGGATCGTTTGCCCTTCGCGCCGGGAGATGTGACTGCGGGCAGCGAAGACGAACTGCAGGCCGTGGTTGTTGGCAATTCTTCTGCGTGTGACCTTCCGATTACGATTCGCGAATCTCGCTTCTTCCAGAACATTGCAAGACGCAGCTCCAGCGGTGAAGCGCCGCGGAGTACCTATCTCGAACTGCAGGAATTTCTCAACGATCGCGAAGAAGTTTGGGAAAACAGTTGGATACGTTTCCCGGAGCGGCGGCTCAGTCCACATGCCCTGAATACGTTTCTGGCTGACTTGAAGATTGGCGAGCGCGGAGAAATGAAGCGTCATCGCGCTGACTCCGTGAAGTTTACCTTCGAGCAGGCTGGGGAGACGTGGCTCCGGATTCCCATCAGCTATGCGCTGAAGCTGGCGCTGGCCGATGTCGCCGGGACACAACCGCATATGCCGGAAGTGATGCGGAGCGAAGCGAAGCGACTGTTGCGGTATTTCGCCAACGACAATACGTCGCCGGAAACCACCTCGTTTCGCATTGTGGGATCGACGGAGCAGGTGCTGGTCGGCGAGGCAGTGGCGCGCGAATCAGCGCGGCGGTTCCTGTTTACCTCGCTGCTGATGTCGTGGGCGAACCTGCGCTTTGGGCTGCTGGAGTCGGGGCAGCGGGCACTGGTGTATCACGCGCCGCATCCACCGGTAAGGCAAACCGAGCTGTCGTCGACGATTTCGGATTCCTTCTATCGCGAGCTGTTCATGAGCCCTTGTCTGTCAGGCTTTGACGACGGAGAAGCCAAGGCCGACTACATGCACCTATGCCACCAGGTGCTGAGCCGCAGCCAGTTGAACTCGGTAGCCAAGCTGCGCGAGGCGGGCATCATTTCGAACAACCTCATCGTGCTGCCCAGCCTTTCGAATGTGAGCCTGGCGAACAACGGCATCCATATCACGTTTGGGAGCCGCACACTGACCCGAGCCCTTGCGCGTCACGATGATGAGAGCGAGGCGCTGCGCGAGGAGAAACGGCTCGGTGACCTGGCGATCAAGATTTACGAGCACTTTCTGGCGCTGTTTGTCGGGACTTATTCGGCGGCGCCGTATCGAATCGACTTCGCGGACTTTCATCCCGAGAAGCTGCTTGCGTTTCTGCCGCATGAGCTGGACTTTACGCATCTGCGCCTGATGTGGCGTGAGTGGAAAGAGAAGGCCAGCACGCGGGCGCTGGGCAAGCCGGTGACGCCTTATGGTCCGCATGGGATCGACAGCTTCCGCGCGCGGATCTTCGGACTTCGGGGCGATCTGGTACCAGACTATCGGCTGCTGAACTATCCCGTGGCGTGGCTGGCGACGGAGCATTCGTCTGCCCTGGATGGCACGCCGGGCAACGTTTCGCGACTGGTCGCCGAACTGGATGAGTTGGGGATTGTGGACAAGCGGCTCGCGTTCTACATGCCGCTGCGGTTGCGCGAGTTCAACCGGATGGGATTCTCGGGGTTCGAAGGGCGCTATTACAGCCTGTTTCCGACCTTTCATCACGACATGGCCCAGGCTGCGGATCTGCAACAACTCTTGCTGATGATTTCTTACCAGTTGGCGCTCAATGGCGTGGTTGCACCGCACGACATTCCGGATGATCCGACTTCGGAAAGTGAACGGCGACAGCCATTCTTCTTCGTCGCGGCTGGGCTACCGGCTTTCTATGTGCACAAACGTTCGCGCAATGAGATGCTGAAACGCATACTCCCACATTGTAAGAAGACTCGTTCGAGCTGGCGGCATCCGGATTACTTGCGGGTCTCCATTCGCGATTACCGCGAGGCCCTGCTTAGCTGGATCGAGCAGAACGCGCAAGAGGCCATTGACCAGGCCCAAGCCAGGTTGAGCCTGGTCGACTTGCGCTTTCGTTTGGCTAGCAAGAAGGTGCAGGCACAACAGCGCATCATCTCGGGACTGATGGATGAGGCCGGAGGCGGCAGTCCGATGCATCTGGGAGCGCGGGATTTTAACCGTGCAGCCGAACAGCATTATCGCGAGACGCTGCGGCGCGCCAATTTACGCGAGGCGTTTGAGCACTTGCGCGAAGACGCACAAGCGCTAAGGAGCGGCAACCATCCAGAACTGAATGGTCTGATAAGGCACGGCGTTCGTGTGCAGGATCCAACACGTTTCCTGGACAGCATTCGGGAGCGCCTGGTGACGGACAAATTGACCCCGCAGGAGGTGGCGACGATGCTGAATCTGCTGCTGGTGATGAGTGTGGGGGAGGGGAAAAAGTAGCAACCAACAATTAGTAACTACTAACTAGTGACATGACGAAGGTTGTACCTGGAGGCAGATGGCGAGAGGCGCAAAGGTAAAGCATCAGTACATTGATCGAGCGACGGGTGCGGTCACGGAAGAACGGCTGCTGGCCAACCGAATCATTCAGACGGTTTATTCACCCAAGCTGGAAAACGCCCCCTTGCTGGCCAAGCTCGCCTCGAGCCGCAAAGTTTCAGAAGTGCTCGGCTATTTGAACTACGACAATGCACTGTCGTCGCGGATGTCAGGCATGCGCCGCTTCCTGCGCACCTGTGGCATCGATTTGCGGGAACTTCTGGACGATCCAAAGACTCTCGATATACCCCGTAAAGTTTTCGAGCGAAGGATCAAATATTGGCAATATCGTCCTATGCCTGGGGCTGAGCGCTGCGTGGTGTGTCCGGCCGATTCGCGGATGATGATGGGCTCGTTGCGCGAGACTTCAGGTCTGTTCATCAAGGGAAAGTTTTTTGAGTTTCCCGAGCTCCTGGGAGAAGGGTCGCGCTGGAACCGTTGCTTCCAGGAAGGCGACTTCGCGCTATTCCGGCTTACTCCAGAGAAATACCACTACACGCATGTGCCTACATCGGGGGAAGTGGAAGATCTTTACAGCATAAACGGACGGTACCACTCGTGCAACCCGAATGCGGCTGTGCGGCTGCTCACGCCTTACTCCAAAAACCGGCGAGTGGTGACCATTCTCGACACCGACTGCAAGCGCGGCGAGCAAATCGGCTATGTGGCGATGATCGAAGTTGTGGCGTTGATGGTAGGTCAGATTGTGCAGCGATATAGCGACGAACGCTACGAGAGCCCGCAAGAGTTGCAGAAGGGTATGTTGCTGCGACGCGGCGCACCGAAAGCGCTGTTTCGCCCGGGAAGCAGCACGGTTGTGCTGCTATTCGAGCCGGGGCGTGTGCGCTTTGCCCGCGACCTAGTGCGAAACCAACGCAGGGAAGGGGTACGAAGCCGCTACTCGATGGGGTTCGGGCAGCCGGTGGTAGAAACGGACGTAAAGGTGCGTTCGTTGCTGGCGCATGCGACGGAGATGTGAGCATGATTGATGTAATTTTTGTGGCGAGCTTGGCAGTGGCGCTAGTTACGGTTTTGGGGTGGGGCGTGAGAACGCTTCCGGCGGAGCGCTGGCAGATGATCGCTGCCGTACCCCTTACGAAGAAAGGCAACGGCGAATGGCAGGGCCTGAACCTCACATATTACGGATTTTTCAGCGCAACGGCCAGCGTCTTCGGCGCGGCAATGATGATCGTGCTGATGACGTCCGTAGGTACTCCTTTGATGGTGATCGCGGGGCTCATCGCCACTTTGATGATCATTTGTCTGCCGGCCTCGCAGCTGGTTGCGCGAATGGTCGAAGGCAAACGCAACACATTTACGGTGGCCGGTGCTGCATTCCTGGGAGCGCTGATTATTCCTCCAGGATTGTGGTCGGTGCAGAGAGTGCTGGCAGAGCAGTTTGCGACCAGAATCTATGTGATACCTGTGATGGCTTCGATCGCTATCGCTTATGCGTTATCAGAGGCGATCGGCAGGATGGCGTGTCTCAGCTTTGGCTGCTGCTACGGAAAGCCGCTACGCGAAGCGAGTCCGACACTCGCCCGCATGTTCGGGCGGTTTCCGCTGGTGTTTCACGGCAGCACGAAGAAAGCCGCATACGCTTCAGGCCTGGGTGACGAGCCCCTGATTCCGGTGCAGGCGATCACCGCCGTTGTGTTCACCGCCTCCGGGTTAGTGGGATTGGGCTTGTTTCTTGCTGGACGTTTCCGCCTTGCTGGACTGATTCCGGCTTTGGCGACCTGGGGCTGGCGTGCCACCTCCGAGAATCTGCGTGCCGATTACCGCGGCGACCAGAAGATTTCCGCATACCAGATTATGGCGGTTGTTGCGATGGTTTACTCGACTGCCGCGTTCGCAATCCTGCCGGGAAATGGGCCTATGCCAGCACTGATCGCGGGGCTGACGCAAATTAGCTCAGCTAGTGTCGTTGTCATTCTTCAGTTGACTTGGCTCGGTTTGTTTCTCTTTTACGGGCGCAGCCGTGTAACGGGATCGGTGGTTTCATTTCATGTGGTGAGCGAGCGAGTGTGAGAAAAGCAGCAGCTAGCAACTAGCTTAGCTTTAGTGCCTTTGGAGCAGCGATGCCAGTTGCTGCAAGGCTGCCGCGTTGACGTCACTCACTAAGACGTAACGCAACCCATCGTGCGTCCAGGTTTGCAGGTTGAAAGAGGTAGCACGATCGGAGAACGACGTTTTGGCAATGGACAATTGCGGAGTGTCGCGGAAGACGAAGGCCGAGATCATGTGCCGCTGATAGGCGAAGATCAGATGCGCGCCGGGTTCCTGATGAAAGTACGTGACACGCCCTCCGATAAGTATAAAGGGCGTGCCCTGCAGATCTGGTAAGTCAAACGTGAACGGGATTCGTCCCTGAAACCAGGGCTTGACTGTGTGGCGGTCGGACGAGACAACCTCGACTGGAGTTGAACTGGCGAGATTCGTTACGTGTAGGTCCGCGAGCTCCTCCAGCGAATTCGAACGCTGATTGCGGCCGTCGAAGAAAAACAATCCCGCAGCCAGCAAAATCACCGCCGCGGCCGCCAGAGGCCATGGGGGCCACGATAGAGACTTCGGGCGTGAGGGCTCAAGCACGGTAACGCCTCGCCGCTGAGTCGACGCTCGCATGCCAGCGAGCACTCGGGCTCGCAGTTCAGATGACGGTTCATATCGTTGGCCCGCGCGACGTATAGCGTTTTTTGCTTCTGTCTGCGCCAGAGCCACTGAGGCGCAGTCCGGACAATGGGCAGCGTGAGCGCGAAAAGCCTGCGCCTCGTCGGGTGCAAGCTCGCCGTCAACGTAAGCGTCCACCCGTGATTGCCATTCAGTACAGCTCATCGACGATCATTCACCTTCGAACGCGCGGTGAGAGCACGTTCAGCCGATAGGGCCTCGCGCAACAATTTGCGTCCGCGGGCCAACCGCGACATCACCGTTCCAATGGGGACTGAGAGCACTTCGGCGATTTCGGCATACTTCATTTCCTCGACGTCGCAAAGCAACACGACTTCGCGATACGACACAGGTAGCGACTCAATCGCCTGCTGCAATGCCTCGCGGGTGGCCGAGGCAATTGCCAGTGTTTCGGGGGTGTCCCACGTTGTGGTAACGGGCCCCTCCTCCTCCACATCGAGCTGCACGGTCAGCTTCGTTTGCAGGCCGGTTCGCGAAGTGAGAAACGTGTTACGCAAGATTCGAAACATCCAGGCGCGAAAATCAGTACCCGGAGCGAACGAGGAAAACCCGCGTAACGCCTTGGCAAAGGTCTCCTGCACCAGGTCTTCTGCTTCCGTTTTGTCTTTTGAAAGCCAGCGAGCGAAGTTATACAGAGAGTCGAACAGTGGCAGAGCCAGTTGCTCGAATTCCTGGTGTTCTGCGCTATCTGGCTTCACTCCCTACCTCTAAGAACTGACAAAGTCCGCATTTATTCCCGTGGTCGTTCATTATCTCAATTTTTCTTGTCAGGCCTACGTACCGGGAATAAATCGACCGGCTGCCAGTTAGACAAAGTGCAAGTAGGTGAGGTGAGCAAATGACCGAGATACAAAAGACAAGCGAAGGCTTAATTCAGTTTGACCACAACCACGACGGTATCGACCGCCGCGGCTTTTTTAAGTGCATGGCGTGGGTGGGCGCGGGCACCTTCTGTGTAATGAAGGGTGGGGTGCTGCACTCGTATGCTCTCGGAGGCTTCGGCGGGCATAAACCCCAAGGCGAACTTAGTTTCGTGCAGATCAGCGATAGCCATATGGGATTCAACAAACCAGCGAATCCCGATGTTACGGCAACTCTGCAGGCAGCCATCGAAAAGATTAACGGGCTGAGCACGCCGGCGGAATTTTTGCTGCATACCGGCGACATCAGCCATCTGTCGAAGCCGGGCGAGTTCGACACCGTAGAGCAGATGTTGAAGTCGGTGAAGGTTGGAGACCGCTTCTTCGTTCCCGGCGAGCATGACGTACTGAACGACGACGGCAAGCAGTACCGCGAGCGGTTCGCGCCGAAGTCGCAGGGTGGCGGCTGGTACAGCTTCGACAAGAACGGCGTTCACTTCATCGGCTTGGTCAATGTCATGAATCTGAAGGCGGGCGGCCTGGGCAGCCTGGGCAACGAGCAGCTCGAATGGCTGGAGAAAGATGTGAAGCCGCTATCGAAGAGCACGCCCCTCGTGGTGTTTGCGCACATTCCGCTGTGGAGCGTGTACCCGGAGTGGGGATGGGGGACAGACGATAGCGCGCAGGCGCTCGGATATCTGAAAAAATTTGGCTCCGTGACAGTGCTCAACGGCCATATTCACCAAACGATGCAGAAGGTGGAAGGGAATGTGACGTTTCACACTGCGATGTCGACCGCATTTCCGCAGCCTGCGCCAGGGTCGGCGCCGTCGCCGGGACCGATGAAGGTTCCAGATGAAAAGCTGCGCTCGGTGCTCGGAATTACGGATGTGAGTTTCGTGCAGGGAAAACATGCTCTGGCAGTGATGGACCAGACGCTGAGTGGATAGTGGCTAGTGGTCAGTGACTAGAAAAGAACCGGACAGTCTTAATTTTCCTGCCAGGCTTTGCTAAGACAATTCCATAACAACAACGAAGAACTATTCCGTAACAACAATAAGGAAGAGGATTTTTGTGAAACTCAAATTGGTAATGATGGTAGGTGTGGCATTGGTTTTAGCAGTTGGAGCAGCGTCGCAGAATTCAGGCGGAGGCCAAGGATCTAAGTCCACGCCCGTAGAAGTGAAAATTGACAACTTCAGCTTCTCACCGGCGATCCTCACAGTTCCAGCCGGTACTACCGTGCGCTGGACGAACCGCGACGACATTCCGCACACCGTGGTGGCCGACGATCAGAAGTGGCAGTCGAAGACGCTGGATACCGACGAGCAGTACTCATACACGTTCACCAAGCCTGGAACCTACAGTTATTTCTGCTCGGTCCATCCCAAGATGACAGGCAAAGTGGTGGTGCAGTGATGGCTGTCGTGGTGAATCCGTTTGATCCCAAGACGATTTTGCTGGCGAAGCACGCTCAGCATGTGGTGCTGGTGCATTTTCCGGTTGCCTTGTTGCTGACGGCAGTCGGTTTCGATCTGGCTTCGGAATGGCTAAAAAAGCCGGCGCTTGCTGTGGTGGCGCGCTATAACCTCGCAGTGGCGGCGGTGGCGACGATTCCAGTGATCGTCACTGGCCTGCTTGCCTGGCAATGGCAACTTGAGGGGCACAAACTGAGGGGAATTCTGCTGCAGCATCTGGTGCTCGGGGGCCTCTCGAGCGTACTGATCTGGCTGACGTGGTGGATGCACACTCGCGCGAAGAGTCGTACGTACCGGCTTCCGGTGGAGCTGCTGGCGGCGTTGGTGGTTGCGGCTACAGCGCATCTTGGTGGATTTCTTAGCGGTGTGAACATTCCCGGGTAATGGCCGCTGTTTGTCGGAAATTCGCCGTTCGGCAACACCTGTGTGCGAAAATTGAGCGCTATGGCTATCGATCCTCGCGCCGGAAAACCGGCCATGCCCGACATGCTGGTGGACATCGCGCGGCTGATTGCCGCCTATTACGAAAAGAAGCCCGATGTGTCGATCGCGACACAGAGAGTTGCGTTCGGCACCTCGGGCCATCGTGGTTCGTCGTTTGAGACATCGTTCAACGAAAACCACATTCTCGCGATCTCACAGGCAATCTGCGAGTACCGCAAGAATGAAGGCACGACCGGGCCGCTGTTCATGGGGAAGGACACACATGCCCTGAGCGAGCCTGCGTTTAAGAGCGCTATGGAAGTGCTAGTGGCGAACGGCGTCGAAGTTATGGTGGATATCGATCTGGCCTACACGCCGACGCCGTCAGTGTCGCACGCCATTCTGACCTACAACCGCGGACGCAAAGATGGGTTGTCGGATGGCATTGTGATTACGCCTTCGCACAATCCGCCGACCGACGGCGGCTTCAAGTACAACCCGCCCAGCGGAGGCCCAGCGGAAACCACAGCAACGATGTGGATCCAGGATCGCGCCAATACAATTCTCGGCGACGGAATGAAAGAGGTGAAGCGCACGTCGTACGAGTCAGCGCTGGGCTCGGCGAATACGCATCGTTACGATTTTCTGTCGGTGTACGTGAACGACCTTGGTTCGATCATCGACTTCGAACCGATTCGTGCGGCGAAACCAAAGCTGGGTGCCGATCCTCTGGGTGGAGCGTCGGTAGCGTATTGGCCACGCATCGCGGAGAAGTATGGCCTGAACATGGATGTGGTGGATACGACGGTCGATCCCACGTTTCGCTTTATGCATGTCGATTGGGACGGCAAGATCCGTATGGATTGCTCGTCGCCCTACGCGATGGCGGGATTGATCGCTTTGCGCGACAAATACCAGGTCGCTTTCGCTAATGACACGGACGCCGACCGTCATGGCGTAGTCGCGAGCGTAGGGCTGCTGAACCCCAATCATTACCTTGCTGTGGCCATCAACTACCTGTATCGCAATCGTCCGGGATGGAACGCGAATGCGGGCGTGGGCAAAACCCTGGTCAGCAGCAGCATGATCGACTTTGTCGCCCAGAATCTCGGTCGCAAGCTCGTCGAGGTGCCGGTTGGCTTCAAGTGGTTTGTTGACGGCTTGCTCGACGGATCTCTTGGTTTCGGAGGTGAAGAGAGCGCGGGCGCGTCATTCCTCAGGCTCGATGGCACCGTGTGGACCACCGATAAGGATGGACTCATCATGGGACTACTGGCGGCCGAGATGCTATCGAAGACCGGCAAAGATCCCGGACAACTATATTCCGAGCTCACCTCGCAGTTCGGTGATCCGGTCTATGAGCGAATTGATGCACCGGCGAATCCGCAGCAGAAAGCAATCCTAGCCAAGTTGTCTCCCAGCGATGTGAAGGAGACGCAAATTGCCGGGGACAAAATCGAGGCGATGCTGACTACGGCCCCGGGAAATGGAGCGCCCATTGGTGGCCTGAAAGTAGTGACCTCGCGGGGATGGTTTGCGGCTCGGCCATCGGGCACGGAGGACGTGTACAAGATTTACGCCGAGAGCTTCGCAGGTGCGGAACATCTGAAACGCCTACAAATCGAGGCGCAAGAATTGATCGCGCGCGTGTTCAAGGCAGCCGGAGCCTGAGAGACTGCCGGGCCACGACTTGCGCCATAATCACTGTGCACGACTGATTCCATCTCATATGACGTCTTGAACTCCCAATTGGCTTCTGTGAAGATGCGGGTGAATGCGGGACTACTTCTTACGGCCGTTGGCTTCTTCGCTGCGCGCGCGTTTCTGGGATGCGCGGCTTATCCGAGTGACTATCGCGAGCGTCATCGCGGGCGTGCTTATTGGCGTAGTGGGTGGTTCGTTCCGCTGGTGCCTGGCACACTCTGAGCAGCTACGTGACCGACTGATTGTTTGGTCGCACGGCTACCCATATTTTGGCTGGATCGTGCCCGTGCTAGTGGCACTGATTGCGGTAGCGATTGCGCGACTGCTAGTGCTCAAATTTGCACCAGGGGCTTCAGGCAGCGGCGTTCACCGGGTTGAAGCCGTCATGGCTGGCGAAATAAAGCCTGACGGCAACATGATCCTACCTGTGAAGTATCTTGGCGGGCTTCTTTCGTTGGGCGCCGGCATGGCCCTGGGCCGTGAAGGGCCAACTGTGCAGATGGGTGCAGTCCTGGCTCACATGGCGGCGCCGCTGCTGGTAAAAGGGGAGGACGATCAGAAGGTTGTCTTGGCTGCGGGCGCGGGCGCCGGCTTGGCTGTAGCATTCAACGCTCCTATTGGTGGGTCGGTATTCGTTTTTGAGGAGTTGACCAGCAACTTTACGCCCTGGCTTCTCGTGGCGACTTTAAGCGCTGCGACCTTCGCGGTCGGCACAATGCGCTGGATGATGGGGAATCGCTTTGTATTTTTCGTGCTTCCAAATCTTGCGCCGACTGGATCGATCAACTGGTACTTTCTCTGGCTGGGTGGACTTCTCGGGGTCGTAGGAGCTGCTTACAACCTTTTCTCTCTCACGCTGCTCGACCTGACCGAAAAACTAGGGAAATATCCTGCCGTGTGGAGGGCGGGCTTCATCGGCGCGACAGTGGGACTGGTTGCTTACTTTGCTCCGGCGCTCGTGGGGCCCGGCGATACTCTGACGCAATCCATACTTTCCGGTCAGGTTCCACTGCAGGCCTTGGGCGGGGTCTTTCTCATGCGATTTCTGCTGGGACCCTGGTCGTACACTGCGGAAACTCCGGGAGGGATGTTTGCGCCACTGCTCTTGGTGGGCACCGCCTTCGGAGCCGCTTACGGAGGCGGGCTGCACCATTACCACCTTGGTCTTCCGGTCACGCAGGTGGAATTCGCGATTGTTGGGATGGTCGCTTTGTTTGCAGCAAGCGTACGGGCGCCCCTCACTGGAATTGTGCTTGCAATTGAAATGACCGGGCGTGGCGACCTGACCCTAGGAATGCTGGGAGCCGCGTTAGGAGCGATGCTGGTCGCCATGCTGCTGAAATCTCCGCCTATCTACGAGAGCTTGCGGCGGCGAATGCTTGAAAGGGAGATGCACCCGCAAGCCAGTCAAAAACCAGCCGTGTTGCAGTCCTGATGCTTCATGCAGGTTTCTGCGAAATTTAACTGTTCTTAACCGCGACGGAGATTTCGTTCCTTAGAATCTCTCTGCAACTTCAGGAATCCTACTTCTCCCAAGGAGACCTCCATGAAGAGAACTCTGGCTCTGGTGGCCACGTTTAGCCTCGCTGTGTGCCTGCTTGCCGCTCCGCATGCTTACGGAGCAATCACGGTTCTGGCGAACGGTACACTGACCAGTTCCGGCGCCGGTTACTATACCGATCTGTCCGTCTGAATTTCACACTCGAGAATGGTGTCTCAGCCTCGCGGCTCGGCGGCCTTGGCTCCGGGTTCGCGTGGGCTTCGGGCAACACGTTTCTGGCACTGCCCGACCGCGGTCCAAACGCCGTAACGTACAACTCTGCCGTCGACGATACGGTTTTCTACATTAACCGCTTTCAGACGGTCACGATGAACTTGAAGCACAATACCGGCACGGGCCTGCCGTTCATCCTCACGCCGACTCTGAAATCACGACGCTGTTGTTCAGCGGCTTTCCGCTGGTTTACGGCACTGGTGAGGGCGTAGGTTTGGGCCCCGGTGCACCTGCGCAGAACAACATCATCCGGTACTATTTCACGGGCCGGTCGGACAACTTCGACGCTTCACAGGATTCCGGAAATCCGAAGGATGCCCGCTTCGACACCGAAGGGATCCGACTTTCGAATGACGGGAAGTTCGTGTATATCTCTGATGAGTACGGGCCGTATGTCTACGAATTCAGCCGGGCGAGCGGATTGCGCTTCCCCGCCTTCAGCCTACCGTCTCATTTCTTCG
>Ga0126378_10003236_pt1 | contig 12299 bp, 9 predicted proteins | sample PanSoiMetPlot_23_FD_92587 | JGI IMG/M metagenome (GOLD analysis project Ga0126378, IMG submission 92587) | Tropical forest soil microbial communities from Panama - MetaG Plot_23 | ecosystem: Environmental > Terrestrial > Soil > Tropical forest > Bulk soil | place: Panama | collected 2016-02-17
GACGCATGGGGAAGAACGAAGAGTAGCGGTCGATGAGTGTGGAGCCGAAACGCTCGTTGATTCCGTTTTGACCGGAGAGGTGGCCATCGAAGTTGTCTGTAGTGCTAAAGGGATCGTGTGCGAGCGCAACGAAATGCGCCAGAATCGCGGCATCGAGCCGGGCCTCGTCCCATTTGCCTGCTTTGAAGGCTTCGGTAAGCCTTTCGCTGTAAACGCCGATTTGCCAGGGGAGCAGGCCGTTGGCGTCCAGTTTTAGTTTCCCAAATTTGGTGAGCGCGGCTTTGTAGCTGCGCGGCAAGGAGTCGAAAGGAAAGCGGCCGTATTTGTCGAGAGCGATAAAGTGATTGCGGCGCTCGGCGGGAGACTTTGTGAGGGAATCGGACGGGTCGGTGACGCGTTGCACGAGCGAGCCGCGGTTGGCTTCAAAGAAAGGGCGAAGGTCAGATGGAAGAGTGTCGACAGCCTTGTTGACGATGAGCCGCTGGCCACTGCGACCCCAGGCTAGGGAGGCCTGTGGAAGAAACAAGATGGCCGCGATGGCGAAGAGCGCCAAGCCAACACGCGACGACGATATCTGACAGGAAAGCGCCTGCCGCATCCCGTGGCCCCCTATGCCCGGCTTGCTTGTCGCAGCGTGCTGCGTTTGCGACCGTAGTTGTAGTAAATCACAAGTCCAATGGCCATCCATACAAAGAAGCGGATCCAATTCATGATTGGCAGGCCGGCCATCAGGAGGACACAAGTGAGAATCGTCAAGATCGGAGCGATGGGGCCGCCCGGTGCGCGGAAGGCGCGATGGCGGTCCGGTTCGCGGTAGCGGAGAATTAACACACCGCCCGCAACCAACGCGAAAGCAAAGAGCGTGCCGATGTTGGAAAGATCTGCGAAAGTGCCAATGTCGAGGAGGCCTGCGGGTATTCCCACAACAAACCCGGCCATCCAGGTGGAGAAATCCGGCGTCTGGTAACGCGGATGGACGCGGCTGAAAATTCTTGGAAAGAGCCCGTCGCGGGACATGGCAAACCAGACGCGAGCTTGACCAATTTGAAAGACGAGCAAAGAAGAAATCATGCCCATGAGGGCGCCAATCAGAACGATTAGCCGCACCCCGGAGATATGGAACTTTTTGAGGGTGTTGACGACGGGAGCGGCGTCGTCGAGAAGCGTGTCCCAGCGGACGAGGCCAGTGAGCACGACGACGACCGAGATGTAGAGAAGGGTGCAAATGACGAGAGTGGCGATGATGCCGATAGGCAAATCTCGCTGCGGACGTTTACATTCTTCGGCTGCGGTTGATACGGAGTCGAAACCGATGTAAGTAAAGAAAACGATCGAACCACCCGTCAGGATCCCCGGCCAGCCATTGGGAGCGAAGGGATGCCAGTTGGCAGGATGCACGAAGCGTGATGCGAAGCTTACGAAAACGAGAATCGCGATGATTTTGAGCAGCACCATCACGTTGTTGGTTTCTGCTGATTCGCGGATACCGCGAACGAGAATGACCGTGAGAATCATTACGATGATAAAAGCCGGCCAGTTGAAACCGAAATGCCAGCCCGGACCGTAGAGCATGTTGCCTTCGAGGTCTGATAGACCGCTGGGAAGGTACGCGGGGGAAATCCATCGCGGATTGGGGTGGACGCCAAACCAGTCCATCAGGTTAACCAGGTGCTGCGAAAAGCCAACGCTGACGGCCATGTTGCTGACGGCATATTCCAGGATGAGATCCCAGCCGATGATCCAAGCGATGAGCTCGCCCATGGTCGCGTACGTATAGGTGTAAGCGCTGCCTGCAATCGGGATCATTGCGGCGAGCTCTGCGTAGCACACCGAAGCAAAGCCGCAGGCGATGGCAACGAGAATGAAAGAGAGAGCGATTGCTGGCCCAGCGCCAGGGCGTCCAAAGGAGGCGGAGTGGTGAATCAGGTACTCCAGCAGGGGGGCATTGAGAATGGAAGAAGCCTGAAATTTCTGGCCGGCAATGGCGGTGCCAACAATAGTGAAGATGCCGGAACCAATGACCGCGCCGATGCCTAGAGAGGTGAGGCTGAGCCAGCCGAGCGACTTTTTTAATCGTATTTCAGCATTTTCAGAATCGGCGATCAGCTGGTCGATACTCTTGCAACGGAAGAGTTGTGAGGCCACCCATCTTCTCCGATCACGCCCCGGAAAGCCGGCGGAGTGAAATCGCCCCTTGCTTGATTGAGGAGTAAGAACGAAAGCTCAATGTACCTTGAGACGCGTAGTTGCGCAACCTGTTGCACGGAGCTGCCGGACGAATTTCCCACGATCCGGGACAGTGTTGCCGAGAAAGGGCGCAGCATGCTGCGCCCCTACAATGAGAAAGAGGGCAGTGTCATTCTGAGGCATCTGACGAGCATGCCGAAGAATCTCAAACAATCTGAAAGTGCAGACCGCTTCTCGTTGAGATCCTTCGCTTCGCTCAGGATGACACTCCCATGGGTTTTGCTACAAAGTTGTGAATCTCCCGAGAATGCGGGTCAGGCCTGTTCGAGTTGGGCGTAGCGTTCGATGAATTTCTTGGTGCCGCGGCCGGGGAAACTGACGGAAACGCGGCGATCGTCGTCTTCACCTTCGACGCCGACGATGGTTCCAACTCCATAACTGGGATGGCGGACTTTTCTTCCCAACATGGGGTCCGCATTGGCGCTGCGTTTGGGGGTGGAGCGTCCGAACGAACTGGGGCTTGCCGCGCGCCGGGGAGGCGACGCCGCAGGCCTCTGCGTGCCGCGAACACGGCGAAGAAATTCATCGGGAGAGTACGAATATTCGGGGTCGGGTTCGTAACGACGAGTCTCGCCAATTTCGGCAAGCGAACCGCGGACGGTTTCGACGAGGCCGCTGGGAATCTCCGCCAGGAATCGCGAGGGCAGGGAAGCGCGCAATTGCTGCTCGTTGCCAAAAATGCGGCGGTAGATGGCGCGGGTGAGAGTCAACGATTTCCTGGCACGCGTCATGCCCACGTAAACGAGGCGGCGCTCCTCTTCGATTCCTTTCGCTTCGTTTAGCGAGCGGCTGTGAGGGCAGATGCCTTCTTCCATGCCGGTGAGGAAAACGTGATCGAACTCGAGGCCTTTGGTGCTGTGCAAAGTAATGAGAGTCACGCCGGGCTTGGAATCGTATTGATCGGCGTCGCTGACGAGCGCGGCGGCGTCGAGGAAATCCGTGAACGACTCGCCGGCTTCCATGCTCTCCGTGACCGCGCGAGCAAGTTCTTCGAGATTTTCGATGCGGGCGATGTCCTCCGGAGTGTTGCGGTCTTTGAGCATGTCCATGTAGCCGGACTCTTCGAGCACGAAGCGCAAAAATTCTGCTGGCTGTTTTGTGGATAGCGCGTCTTGGAGCTTTCGAATAAGTTCTTGGAATGCCCGAAGGGGCGCGACGGCGCGGCCGGTGGAACCGGTTGACACTACTTTCTCGACGGCGGACCAGAGAGAAATGTTGTCTGTGCGCGCGGTTTCGCGGAGCGCGTCGACGGTCGTCTTGCCGATGCCGCGCGGCGGCAAGTTGAGGACGCGCAGCAAAGAAATATCGTCTTCGGGATGCATGGCCAGGCGCACGTAGGCCAGCGCGTCTTTAATTTCCGCGCGGTTGTAAAAGCTGAAGCCGCCGACCAGCCGGTAGCGCAGACCTTGCCGCCGGAAAACTTCCTCGAACGCGCGGGACTGGAAATTGGTGCGATATTCGACGGCGCAGGTTTGGTCCGGGTCGTCGGTCAAGATTTGCCCTAGAGCTTGCGCAACGTAATCGGCCTCGGCCTGCGGGTCGCGCCCCTCGAAGTATTTGAGATTGCCGCCAGCGCTTTTTTCGGCTTTGAGAGACTTGCCCAGCCGCTCTGGATTGTTTGCGACGACGGCGCCCGCGGCATCCAGAATGGTTTGCGTGGAGCGGTAATTGCGTTCGAGCTTGACGACGCGGGCCGCTGGAAAATCACGGGAAAAACTCAGAAGAATGGAAACGTCGGCTCCTCGCCAGGCATAGATTGACTGGTCTTCATCGCCCACGACGCAGATATTCTTCTGCGGTCCGGTGAGAAGGCGCATCAGCTCGTACTGAACGCGATTGGTGTCTTGATATTCGTCCACATGAATGTATCGGAGGCGCGCCTGCCACTTCTCGCGCGTGGCTTGAGATTCGCGCAACAAACGCGCGGAACGCAGGAGGAGATCATCGAAATCCAGGGCTTTGCTTTCGTGGAGAACCTTTTCGTAAGCAGCGAAAATGTCGGCGGTCTTGCGTTCGTCCTGGTGAAAAGCTTCCGAGCGAAGCTGTTCGGGGTTTTGGCCGTGATTTTTTGCGTAGCTGATGCGGCTGAGAATGTTGCGCGGCGTCAGTCCGTTCTCTTCGATCTGCAGCTTGGTCATGGCCAGCTTGACGGCGCTGATTTGATCGTCGTCGTCATAGATGGCAAAGTCGCGGGGCAGTCCGGCAGCGGCGGCTTCGCGGCGAAGGAGCCGCGCGCAGAGAGAATGGAACGTGGAGACCCAGGGCTGACCAGGCGGAACGCCTGCGCGCAGCAAGATGTCGGTGACGCGATTGCGCATCTCTTCGGCGGCTTTGTTGGTGAAGGTTACTGCGAGAATGGATTCAGCCGGCACGCCTTTGACAATCAAGTTCGCCATCCGATAGGTGATCGCGCGGGTCTTGCCCGTGCCCGCACCGGCAAGAATCAATACAGGGCCGTCCAGCGTCTCAACGGCTTGGCGTTGTTCCGGGTTGAGTTCGTTGAGGAGGGCAAGCATGGGTACGTAGTTGTCCGTAGAGTTCGAGAAAAGTGGCACACGTCATGGTAGCCGAGGGAAACGTCGCGCGCAAACGCGCTGAATATTCCTCGCTTTGAATCGTGCGTGAAGAATCTCAATCGAAACAAAAGTGAAAGATGGGCTTACGTTGAGATCCCTGCCTGCCGCAGGCAGGCTTCGGCCCACCACCTGGTCGGGATCTCCGGATGACGCGTTGTTGGCGTTTTGTAGGGTGGCGGGCGGCACGACTGAAGTCGTGCCCTGACACAAAATACGAGTTGCCAACCTGACTCAGGCATGCGCGTTTCAGGGCGCGCGCGAGCGGCTCAGTGCTGCGATTGGCTCAGATCGATTTCGAAGTACATCAGACCGCGATTCTTTTCGATGGCGACGATCTCGGGAACGTACAACCTGGCGTTAGTGAGAAGCTCGAATTGGCTGCGCACGTCGAAATAGAGCAGACCTTCCACAGAACTGTGCGGGGCGACAATGCTGGCCTTGACGCCCGCTGCGCGCAGCTCGTCTTCCACTTCGGTCCATTTTTTGTCGCGGCCAATTTTGGGACCACCGATGGGGATGGGAAGCCTGCTCTTGGTCACGTCTTTTGCGCCGGGCTTCAGGATGACATCGGTTGCTTGCTCCGCAGTTAGTGGATTCAGGGCCTGGCGGTCGTCTTCCGTGAGGCTGACATTCAGGCGGATCCGTTCCAGGCCCACTTTCAGGCTGTCATCGGAATCATTGCGAAAGGTCACTTGCAGCGCGACGATTCCGGCGGCATAAGGGGATTTCTTGTGAAACTTCTCCTTGTACAGGGCGGGGTCGGTCCAAGGTTGCGCGGAGATGGTCATCCCTTCATGAGATTCGAGCGCTGAAGCCTTCATGGAAGTTGGTTGCTGCGGGCGCCCGTCCGCGAAAAGAGGCCATAGGGCCAAAAGAGCCACGAAGAAGAGGGTTAGGATGTGGCTGGGGTTATAATAAACTTTTCTCATTTGACGCCTTCGATTCCTGGGGAATACGCAGGGTTGCCCTGCTCGAAACGCCGCGCGCAACTGGTGTAGCGCGCATAGACCGGAGCCACGCTTAGTGTATTTCATTTACAGTTTTCTCACGGGCCTGGCGGCTCTTTTGCTGACGCCGTACTGGTTGCTCAAGGGCCTACGCCAGGGCAAATACTTGTCGAATCTCCGTGAACGCCTGGGTCTGACGTTTCCATCGCTAACCAGGCTTCCCAAAGAGCGCGCGGGCGCCATCTGGATACACGCGGTCAGCGTGGGCGAAGTTCTTTCTGGCGTTGCGCTGGCGAGGCGGCTGAAGAGTTCTTACCCCGACCGGCCGCTCATCGTATCAACAACCACGATAACAGGCCAAGCACTGGCCCGAGAGCGGCTGGCTTTTGCAGAAGCGGTGATTTACTTTCCACTGGATTGGAGCTTTTGCGTTCGACGGGCGTTTGACGCGGTGAAACCGGCGCACGTGCTCGTGCTGGAGACGGAGATTTGGCCCAATTTCCTGCGGGAAGCCGGTCGGCGCCACGTTCCTGTTGTTTTTGTCAGTGGACGCATTTCGGACCGCTCGTTTGCGCGTTATGAAAAGTACTTTGGCGTTTTCGGTTTTTTCTTGAAGCCGCTTTTGAAAGATGCGCTATCGCATGCGAGCGCGTTCCTGATGCAAAGCGAGAAGGACGCGAAACGCATTCGCGAGCTAGGTGCTCCGCCGGAACGCGTTACAGCCAGCGGCAATTTGAAATACGATTCCGAGCTTCCCGCGTCGACGCCGCTGTCGAGCTGGCTCGAAGGTGAAATGAAGCGCATCGGCCGCTCGCCGGTGATTGTTGCCGGAAGCGTTGTCGCGACCGAAGAGCCGCTGGCGCTGATCGCGTTTGGTACGCTGCAAGGGGAATACCGCGACGCGTTTTTGGTGCTTGCGCCGCGAAAGCCGGAGCAATTTGCCGCGGCCGCAGAATTTATCGACGAATCACACCGCAAGTTCATTCGGCGATCCGGATTGGCGATTCCCGGACCCGGCCAAACCGCGCAAACGGGCGCAGGAAGCAACGGCTCGGGGGCCGATTCCACGATTGCAAAAGACGTGACGGTTTTGCTGCTCGACAGCATCGGCGAGCTGGCGTCGCTCTATCGCCTGGCCGATGGAGCGTTTGTCGGCGGCTCGCTTGTTCCTTCCGGTGGTCACAACATTTTGGAACCGGCGGCGTTCGGCAAGATTCCGGTATTTGGCCCGTCCATGGAAAACTTCGCGGAGATCGCTTCGAGATTTGTCTCTGCGCGCGCCGCGGTTCAGGTGGAAAGCCCGGAAGACGTGGGAGTGGCGTGGATTGAGTTGCTTCGCAATCCCGAGCGAACGAAAAAGATGGGAGAAACGGCAAGGGAGTTGGTGGAGAATTCACGCGGCGCAACGGATCGCGCGATGAAGGAGATTGCGATACACCTGAAGAGTGCTCAGAAATGAAGATCTCGTCGGCTTTGCGCGATTTGCTCAAACCGCTTTCTTTGCTGTACGGAGCGGCAGTGCGCACGCGCGTCTGGATGTATGAAAAAGGCTGGGTGAAGCAGCAGCGACTGAATGCGGCGGTTGTAAGCGTCGGCAATCTGACCGTGGGCGGCACCGGCAAGACGCCGATGGTGCTTTGGCTTGCAGAAAAGTTTCTTGCGGAAGGGAAACGGGTCGCGATTCTGAGCCGAGGCTATCGAGGCTCGAACGGGACAAGTGACGAAATCGAACTTCTGAAGCACCGACTCGGAAATCGAGTCCTCTTTGGCGTTGGGAAAAACCGTTTTCGTACCGGCAGCGCGCTTCAACTCAAAGAGCCAGTCGATGTTTTCTTGCTTGATGATGGATTTCAGCATCTTCAGCTCGTGCGCGATCTCAACATTCTTATGCTAGACGGTTCTGCCAAACTCAAAGACGAGTTGCTACTTCCAGCTGGCGCTTTGAGGGAGCCTATCTCTGCATGCCAACGGGCCAACATCCTCATTGTCACTCGAAAGACCGAGCGTCCCGACATTGAAGCCCAGGACTCCCACAAATTCTCTATCTTTTATGCGCAGACGCGGTTGCATGGGTTCAGACTCGCTGGCAATCATGAGCTTCCCAGCTACCTGAGTGAAATCGGACCCGGTCCGTTTTTTGCTTTTTGCGGAATTGGAAACCCGGAGGCTTTCTGGAATGATTTGGCGCGCTGGCATGTACCCGTCGCGGGAAAAGAAGCCTTTCGAGATCATCATCGGTACACAAGAAACGATGTGACGGGACTTGAGAAAGCCGCCGACCGGGCCGGGGCAAAGGCTTTCATTACCACGGAAAAGGACGAACAGAATCTGAAGGAAGCGTCGTTTTTCAAACGGTCGGTCCACGTGGCCGTAATTGATTTCGTGCTCTCTTCGGAGAGTGAGTTTCTTGCTGCAATAGAGCTTGCCCTGGGCTCCCGTCAAAGTGCGGCGGTCCACGCGTGAAGATTCTGATTCGAGCGACGAATTGGGTGGGAGACGCGATTTTGGCGCTTCCGGCGCTGCGTGCGGTCCGCGCCCGCTTTCCGGAGGTGGAAATCACGATTCTGGCGCGGCCGTACGTTGCGGAGATCTACCGCGAACAGCAAATCTGCGAGGGAATGATTGTCTATGAACCTTCTGGCGACCACTCGGGGATTTTTGGCCGCGAGCGGCTGGCGGATGAGCTTCGCGCACAGAAATTCGATGTTGCGTTACTTCTACAAAATGCATTTGATGCCGCTTGGCTTGCATGGCGTGCGGGTATTCCAGAGCGCATTGGCTATGCTCGGGATGGCCGCAGCTTTCTGCTGACTAAGGCCATTCCCGTCCCGCGGTCTGGCGAGGTTCCGGCGCATGAGAAGTTTTATTACCTGGAGCTTCTTCGTCGCGCAGGCTGGATTGATTCTCTCCCGGACGAAACTTTCATCGCATTGAATGTCTCGGAGCAAAATCGCCGCGGAGCAGAAGAGTTTCTGGTTCAGTGTGGGGTGCGTCCCAATTCTTTTCGCGTCGCGATTGGCGCCGGGGCATCCTACGGTTCGGGGAAATGTTGGCCGCCGTCAAGATTTGCAGAGCTCGCAAACCGGCTGCAGGCAGAAACGGATTGCGACGTGATTCTCTTTGGAACGGCTTCGGAAGCCACGGTTACGAGTCTCATCTCTGTCGGAATGAGGCGTGCTCCCGTCGATCTCACGGGGAAGACTGCGATCGGCGATCTCCCGGCGTCGTTCTCGCAATGCCATCTCTTTATTGGCAACGATTCGGGCGCGATGCATGTGGCGGCTGCGGTAGGGCTTCCGGTAGTGGCCGTCTTTGGCCCCACCGATCCCTACGGGACAGCGCCAGTCACGCCGCGCTGCAACATTGTTCAACAGAAGCCGTACTGCAGCCCCTGCTTTCTCCGGCATTGTCCGACCGACCATCGATGCATGCAGAACATCTCGACGGAAATGGTCGAAGCGGCGGCAAGAACCTGGTTGCCTGCGGCGGAGGCCCTGCGTGCCTGAGCGTTCCGGTTTGCGTGCCGCGGCGTTCATCGATCGCGACGGGACCATCATCGAGGAAGTCGGCTACTTGAATCATGTCAGCCGATTTCGTATGTTCCCGTTTGCCGCGGGAGCGTTGCGGCGCTTGAACGAAGCGGGCTATCCGGTGATCGTCGTGAGCAACCAGTCCGGCGTGGCGCGCGGATATTTCCCGGAATCGCTCGTGGGGGACGTGAACGCCTTGATGACCAAGAAACTCTCCGAAGCAGGCGCGCGCGTCGATGCGGTTTACTATTGCCCGCACGGTTCTTCGGACAATTGCGAATGCCGCAAGCCGCGCACCGGAATGCTGGAGCGCGCGGCGCGGGAGCATACTGTGGACGTGCCGCGCTCTTTTGTGATTGGCGACCGTTACGTCGATATTGAACTCGCGCGCAATGCGCGAGCGCAAGGCATACTTGTGCGCACTGGGTACGGCGAAGGCGAACTTGCGTGGCACGCCTCGAAATGGCCCACGCCGCCGGATTTCGTGGCTGAGGATTTGGCTCGCGCCGTCGATTGGATCTTGAGGCAGCGAAATTGAAGCGTCCACGCGCGTCCAATGCGGCCACAACGTCTGTGGACTTGCGCGATCTTGCCGATTGCGTAGAAAAATTCTCCGGAAAAACGATTGTGCTCCTCGGCGATTTTGTCGCCGACGAATTTCGCTACGGCGACATTGCGCGCGTCTCGCGCGAAGCCCCGGTCTTGATTTTGAAGCATCGCGAGACGCAGATTGTTCCAGGCGGCGGAGCGAACGCCGCCAATAACCTTGTGGCACTGGGAGCGAAACTGCTCCCGGTCACCGTGGTTGGTGATGACGCGGCGGGTGATGCGCTGATCCAGCAATTTCGCCAGAAGGGTGTCAACACAAGTGGAATTCTTCGTGCCAAAGGCCGAGCCACACCCACGAAGGCGCGGTTTCTCGCGGGCTGGGCGCACACGGTTCCGCAGCAAGTGCTCCGGTTCGACTACGAGCCGCAAGCGTCGTTGGCGGAAGCAATAGTTGCAAAGGTCCGAGAGAAGCTCTCCGCAAGTCTGCGGCACGCGGAGGCGCTGGCGATTTCGGATTATGGATTTGGCGTGGCCACACCAGAACTTGTTCGCCGGTTCACCGCAAAGCTCAGAAAGCCGCTGCCCGTCACGCTGGACGCGCGCTATCGATTGCACAGCTACGCAAAGGCTGGAATCACGTCAGCTACGCCAAATGAAGCTGAGCTAGAAGCGGAGCATCACACGACGATCGGAACAAACGTGAACGAGCTTGCGCGCGCGGGCCGGTCCACTCTATCTGCCATGAAATTGCAATCACTGCTGGTGACGCGCGGCCGGCACGGCGCAGCTCTCTTTGAATCCGGTGATCGGCTAACGCACATTCCCGTGCATGGCTCCGACCAAGCCGTAGATGTCACGGGGGCGGGCGACACGGTGCTAGCTGCCTATACCTTGGCCCTGGCGAGTGGCGCAGCGCCTCTTGTGGCCGCGCAAATCGCCAATATTGCGGGCGGGCTCGTGGTCATGAAACGCGGCACGGCTACGGTTTCCCGCCAAGAACTCCGCGACGCTATCCGCAATGAAATTTCGGGGACCGTATCCTGAGTTATGCGCGAAGCCACCAGCAAGATCTTTTCGCGCGAGGTGCTGCAGCGCAGACTAGCCGAGCACAAGGGCCGCGGGGAGAGCATCGTCTTTGCGAATGGCTGCTTCGATACGCTGCATGTCGGACACATTCGTTATCTCGAAGGCGCGCGCAAGGAAGGCGACGTGCTGGTTGTCGGTGTAAATTCAGATTCCAGTGTCAGCGGCTTGAAGGGGGCCGGTCGGCCGGTTCTCGATGAAAAAGCCCGGGCCAATCTTGTTGCCGCGCTGCGCAGTGTCGATTATGTAGTGATTTTTTCAGAGCCCACGGTGGAATCTCTCCTGGAGGATTTGCGGCCGGATGTCCACGCGAAGGGCACGGACTATGCGGCGGAGACGGTTCCGGAACGCGCGACGGCCGCGCGGCTTGGGATTCGCGTGGCTATTGTGGGCGACCCTAAAGGCCACTCGACGCGAGCGCTTTTCGATGCGATTCGCAAGGCGCCGCATGACTGAGCTGCGCCTCCTCGTGGTGCGCCTCGGCTCTCTTGGAGACATTGTCCACACTTTTCCCGCCGTGGCCGGGCTGCGCGAAACCTTCCCCAAAGTGGAGATCGTTTGGCTGACGCATCCGCGCTGGAAAATGCTGGTGCAGAGCAGCCAACTGGCCTCGGAGATTTGGGAGGTGGAGACGCGCGCGGGCGGTTCTGTAAGAAATACCTTGACGCGCATCCGAAAGGAACAGTTCACGACGGCGATTGACTATCAGGGGCTCTGGAAATCTGCAGCGTTGCCATTCCTCGGACGTGTGCCTCGCAGGATCGGCTTCTCCTCACACACGATTCGCGAATTTGGCGTGCCGCTTCTTTACACGGATCGCGTACGCAGCAAGCGGGCCCACATTGCTGACCAGAACGGCGAGCTTTCGCAGCAAGCTGGCGCGCGAAATCGCGTTGCTCCATTTTCTCTCTCGGTGTCGTTGCTGCAGGAAGCGTTCGTGCTGCAACTTTTGCGCAATGCTGGTGCTGACCGATATATTGTATTGAGTCCGGCTGGGGGCTGGCGCTCCAAATGCTGGCCTCCGGAACGCTATGGCGCGCTGTGCCAAGCGATCTATGCGAAACTCGGATTGCGCTGCGTTCTGAATCAGGGGCCGGGAGACGAGGACTGCATCGCAGCGGTCAAGGCAGCAAGCGGAGACGCCGTTCCCATTGTGTGCAATAGTTCGCCGGAACAGCTCATGGTTTTGTTGCGCAACGCGGCTTGCGTCGTTGGCGGCGACACAGGGCCCTTGCACCTTGCGGTGGCACTTGGGACTCCCGTGGTCGCGCTCTTCGGCCCAACCGACCCTGCGCGCAACGGGCCGTACCGACTTTGTAGCGATTCGGTGAAAGATATTGTTTTGCGCAGTGCGAGCGCGATGACCA
>Ga0126378_10003237_pt1 | contig 12299 bp, 9 predicted proteins | sample PanSoiMetPlot_23_FD_92587 | JGI IMG/M metagenome (GOLD analysis project Ga0126378, IMG submission 92587) | Tropical forest soil microbial communities from Panama - MetaG Plot_23 | ecosystem: Environmental > Terrestrial > Soil > Tropical forest > Bulk soil | place: Panama | collected 2016-02-17
AGTCCGCGGGAGCCATACCTGCCGCGGACGAAGTCAGCCGGCGTTACGTAGTTGTGCGTGCGTGCCACCGACCACAGCCGCGGCGCGAAGACGAAGACGATCGGGAACACCATCACCGTGTAGGACAGAGCGTAGAACCCGGCGGCACCGGTGGCGTAGACCAGCGCAGGTACGGCGATGAAGGTGTATGCCGTGTACAAGTCGCCGCCAAGCAGGAACCAGGTGACGAACGAGCCGAAACCGCGCCCGCCAAGTCCCCACTCATTCAGGTGCAGCATGTCCTGGGCGCGGCGCCACCGGGCGGCGATGAAGCCCACGACCGTCACCAGGGCGAAGAACAGGATCAAGATGGTCAGCGAGACCGAGTTCACGTGACTCATAGCGCCGCCTCCGGTCCGCCCTGGATCTGTCCGCCCGACTGACCCGGCAGCGGATCGCTCTGGTCGGGTCGCTCCGCCACGGCCTTAGCACCGGAGGTCGAGCGCACCAGCAGGTAGGCGAGCCATGACACGATCGCGACTGCCACGACGAGGAGAGCTGGTACCAGTAGAAGAACGGGAAGGCGCCTAACTTCGGGGTCTTGCGTGCGTACAGGGGTATCCAGAACGCGGCGATGATGGTGGCGAGCAGCAGGATCGTCGCGACCACCCAGCCGAACGGATTCTTGCGCGCTGCAGGAGGCGGGCTCATGGCGTCCTCTCAGGTCAGATCGACAGGACCGGCCCGTCCCGCCCCTCCCAGTGAACGATCTAATGCCCAATAGTGATTTGTCTCACTTATTATCCTTAGACCGATAATGGGCCCAGCGCAATACCTATTCTTTCGGACAAGCGGCGTCCCAGAGCGAGGCACCGTTCTGAGAAGCTGGCAGCTCGCAGCGCGACAGTGGTGGCGATCGCTGAGCGGAAGGCGCCGGCCCTGGCGGGCCGCGCTTCCGGCCGCCAGACACAGGTCCCGGCGGAATACTCCTGAGCTTTCGGTTGTATGTAACCGTTACACTGTCACCACACGGCGATGATCCGGCTATCACCGGGGAGCTTCCGGAAGAAAGGGCCTGCTCAGCGCTCCACTCAGGGGCCGGGCCGACCTCATTAGAACCGGGCGGGTCCGGCCCGTGACAGCCGGCCAGATGAGCGGTCGCGAGCTGGGTAGGCATATCCGGTCTAGCGGCAAGCGAGGTGGTACCGCGGTACGCCCGCACCGGAGCGGGCGCGTCGTCCTCGCGCTGACCACGACAGCGCCGCGAGGACGTACCACCAGATGAGCGTTTACCCACGGGCAGAGACCGCCAAGGCGGCCGGCCAGACCGCGAGCGGTGTTCCCGCCCAGCCCAGCTTTCCTGATCTTGAGGAAGGCGTGCTGGCCTACTGGGCCGCCAATGATACGTTCCGCAAGTCGATCGGGCAGCGTCCCGCCGACAGCGAGTTTGTCTTCTACGACGGGCCGCCGTTCGCCAACGGCTTGCCGCACTACGGCCACCTGATCACCGGCTACGTGAAGGACCTGGTGCCACGGTTCCGCACCATGCAGGGCCGCCGGGTGGAGCGCCGGTTCGGCTGGGACTGCCATGGCCTGCCCGCGGAGGTCGAGGCCGAACGGCTGCTCGGCATCTCCGGCAAGGCCGAGATCGTGGCAATGGGCATCGACAAGTTCAACGCGGCCTGCCGCGAGTCGGTGCTGCGCTACACGCGGGAATGGCGCGACTACGTGACCAGGCAGGCCCGCTGGGTCGATTTCGACAACGACTACAAGACGCTCGAGACGCCGTACATGGAGAGCGTCATGTGGGCGTTCAAGCGGCTCTGGGACTCCGGCCTGATCTACCAGGGCTTCAAGGTGCTGCCCTACTGCTGGCGCTGCGAGACCCCGCTGTCCAACCACGAACTGCGGATGGACGAGGACACCTACCGCGACCGGCAGGACCCCTCAGTCACCGTCAGGTTCAAGCTCGAGACCGGCGAGTGGCTGCTGGCCTGGACCACGACGCCGTGGACGCTGCCGTCGAACCTGGCCGCGGCCGTCGGCCCGGACATCTCTTACACGGTGCTGGAGAAGGACGGCGAGCGCTACATCCTGGCCCGCGACCGGCAGGCCGCCTACGAGCGAGAGCTGGAAGGTGCCACCGAGGTCGGGACGCTGACCGGCGCTGAACTGGCCGGCCGTCGGTACGAACCGCTGTTCCCCTACCTGACCGACGCCGCCATGTTCGGCACCGCCGATGCGTTCCGGGTGATCCTCTCCGATGAGGTGACGACCGAGGACGGCACCGGCGTGGTGCACATGGCGCCCGCCTACGGCGAGGCCGACGCGGTCGCGTGTAACGCGGCCGGGATCCCGACGGTGCTGACCGTCGACGAGCACGCGCTGTTCACCTCGGTCGTGCCAGACTTCGAGGGCCAGCACGTCTTCGACGCCAACGCCGGGATCACGACCAAGCTGCGCGAGCAGGGCAGCCTGGTTCGGCGGGAGACCTACACCCACTCCTACCCGCACTGCTGGCGCTGCCGGAACCCGCTGATCTACAAGGCCGTGTCCAGCTGGTTCGTCGAGGTGACCAAGTTCCGCGACCGGATGGTCGAGCTGAACCAGCAGATCACCTGGGTTCCGGGCCACGTCAAGGACGGCCAGTTCGGCAAGTGGCTGGAAAACGCGCGCGACTGGTCGATCAGCCGGAACCGGTTCTGGGGCTCCCCCATCCCGGTCTGGCAGAGCGACGACCCGAACTACCCGCGGACCGACGTGTACGGGTCGCTGGACGAGCTCGAGCGCGACTTCGGCGTCCGGCCCGACGACCTGCACCGGCCCGGCATCGACAACCTGACCAGGCCGAACCCGGACGACCCGACTGGCAATTCGACGATGCGCCGGGTGCCTGAAGTTCTGGACTGCTGGTTCGAGTCAGGCTCCATGCCGTTCGCCCAAGTGCACTATCCGTTCGAGAACGCGGAATGGTTCAACAGCCACTACCCCGGCGACTTCATCGTCGAGTACACGCCGCAGACCCGTGGCTGGTTCTACACACTGCACGTGCTCGCGACCGCGCTGTTCGACCGCCCGGCCTTCAGGGACTGCGTCTGCCACGGGATCGTGCTCGGCAGCGACGGGCTCAAGATGTCCAAGAGCCTGCGCAACTACCCGGACGTCAACGAGGTCTTCGACACCCTCGGCTCGGACGCGATGCGCTGGCTGCTGATGGCCAGCCCAATCCTGCGCGGTGGCGACATCGCGGTGTCGCTGCCTGGCGTCAGGGACGCGGTCCGGCAGGCAATCCTGCCGCTGTGGAACTCGTACTACTTCTTCGCGCTGTATGCCAACGCCGAGTCGTACGAGGCGAAGCGGAGCATGGCGAGCACGCACGTGCTGGACCGCTACATCCTGGCCAAGACCAGGTCCGCGGTCACCCGGATGGAGCAGTTGCTCGACGTGTACAACGTCGGCGGCGCCTGCCAGGAACTGCGTGAGTACCTTGAGGTGCTGACGAACTGGTACATCCGCCGGTCGCGGGACCGGTTCTGGGCCGGTGATACCGAGGCGCTCGACACCTTGTGGACCGTGCTGGAGGCGGTCTGCCGCGCGGCCGCGCCGCTGCTCCCGCTGACGACGGAGGCGATCTGGCGGGGCCTGACCGCCGAGGAAAGCGTGCACCTGGCCGACTGGCCACGGCTGGAAGACTGGCCCGCCGACGAGCAGCTGGCCGATGCGATGGACCTGGTCCGCGCCGTCTGCAGTACGGCACTCGGCCTGCGCAAGGCACGCCAGCTGCGCGTCCGCCTGCCGCTGGCGCGCCTGACTGTCGCCCATCCGGACGCGCAGTCGCTCGCGCCGTACGCCGAGCTCATCCGAGACGAGGTGAACGTCAAGGAAGTCACGCTGGCGGCCGACCCGGCGAGGCTCGGCACGTTCGAGCTGGCGGTCAACCCGCGCGTACTCGGTCCTCGGATCGGCGCCAAGGTGCAAGAGGTCATCAGGGCGATCAAGGCCGGGAACGTGGTCCGCTCGGGTGACTCGGTGACCGCCGCGGGAGTGCAGCTTGAGGCCGGTGAGTATGAGGTCCGGCTGGTGGCCGCGCACCCTGAGTCGACCTCGGCGCTGCCAGGCAACACCGGCCTGGTCGAGCTTGACACGGCGGTGACGCCCGAGCTGGCCGCCGAGGGCGCCGCGCGTGACGTCGTCCGGGTCGTGCAGCAGGCCCGGCGCGACGCCGGCCTGGCGGTGTCGGACCGGATCCGGCTGACGCTCGGCGCCGATGGCGCCGTGGCCGATGCCATCCGCGCGCACGCGGACTTCATCGTCGGCGAGACGCTGGCGGTCGAGGTGAGTGTCCTGCCGGAGGCCGAGGTCGACGCGGCGGCGGCAGCCGTTGGCGACGGCGGCTCAGTCCGGGTCTCGCTCGCGGCCGCATAACGGCGCCGACTTGGCACCCGTTCCAGCGTTTGGGACGGACCTTATACGCCGTTATGCCCGGTTCCCGATGGACGTAGCGGGTGCTAAGTCGGCAAGGCGCGGCGCTACCGCGAAACTCTGCCCTTCTTGGTTACGCTGCGCAATGGCAAGCACGCTTGGAGTATCAGCGATCGGCAGCGGGGGACAAATGACCGGGAGCGAATGGCTGGGTCACCTAGCGGCCAGCGGAAGCGCACAAGATCCAGCCGCAGTCAGCGTACCGACGCCATGGGTCCCCGCGCAGCCAGCCCTAGCGCCTCCGGTCACGGTTCCCGCTGAGCTGGTCACGGTCCGCGGCGAGACCGTCCAGGCGCGGCGGGACTTCCTGTTTGCCTCCGGCACCGTCGGCGCCGCCTTAGTCGCCGGCGGCCTCCTGGGTCCCGGCATCGCGTCGCAGCGCAGCATGACGTCACCGGCTGGCCGCGCCGCGTCGGCCCGGCCAGCCTGGCTGCACGCGCCGCACACCGCGCCATCCGAAGCGGACTGGAACGCATTGCGCAGCAAGCTGTCCACGCACAAGCTCCTGCGCCCCGGCCAGTCCGGCTACGGCTTCGCCAAGGAACTGTTCAGCCCGCAGTTCGACTCGCTGAGGCCGGCCGGCGTCGCCTACTGCAGGCTCAACTCCGACGTAGCAGCCTGCATCAGCTTCGTCTCGCGGTTCTCACTCGCTGTCCGCGTTCGCTCCGGCGGCCATAGCTACGGAGGCTGGTCCAGCGTCACCGGCGGGCTCACCATCGATATCTCAGAAATGAACTCGATGACCTTCGGGCATGACTCGGTCACCGTCGGCACCGGCATCGACCTGATCAACTTCTACGGCGGGCTGGCTGCCCACGGCCGGGCCGTGCCCGGCGGGTCCTGCCCGACAGTCGGCATCGCCGGGCTCACGCTCGGCGGCGGCGTCGGCGTACTGTCGCGCATCTACGGCCTCACGTGCGACAATCTCCGGTCGCTCGACATCGTGATCGCTGACGGCTCCACCGTGACCTGCAACCGCACCAGTAACAGGGGCCTGTACTGGGCAAGCCGGGGCGGCGGCGGCGGCAACTTCGGTGTCGCCACCTCGTTCACCTTCGGCACCCGTAACCTCAGCAACGTGGTCCTGTTCGCCCTGGGCTGGCCTTGGACGCGAGCCAGAAGCGTGGTGAACGGCTGGCAGTCGTGGGCTCCGCACGAGCCAGACACCCTGTGGTCCAACATGCATCTATCCGCTGCCTTCGGCGGCCGGCCGTCCATCGGGGTGGGCGGCAGCTTCGTCGGCTCGAGGGCCGGCGCGCTTGCGGAGCTGGACAAGCTCTTCCACCTGATCGGATCCGCGCCCAGCTTCATGAACGTCCGGCAGTTCCCCTTCCTCAGCGCGATGCTGCTGGAGGCGGGCTGCGCGAACGTCCCTGTGCACGCCTGCGACACGCCTCCCGGCGGCAGACTGCCGCGTGTGCCGTTCTTCGCTAAGTCCGACTTCTTCACCAGGCCGCTCAACGCGGCAGGCATCCGCGCACTGCTCAGCGGCATCCAGCGGCTCCAGGGCATCAGGGGCGCAGCCGGGGGCGCCGGCAGCATTGCGTTCGACGCCCTCGGCGGAGCGGTGAACCGCGTCAAGCCTGGCGCCACCGCCTTCGTGCACCGCGACGCGCTCTGGCTCGCGCAGTATTACACCTCATGGACTGCGCCCGGCTCGCGCAGCGGCGTGGCGAACCAGCACAGCTGGATCACCTCGTACTACAACTCGGTGCACCCGCACGCCAGCGGACAGGCCTATCAGAACTATCCCGATCCGAGCCTGTCGAACTGGCAGCAGGCCTACTACGGAGCGAACTACGCCCGGCTGCAGATGATCAAAAGCGAGTACGACCCGAAGAATCTGTTCAGGTTCCCGCAGGCCATCCAGCCGCTGTCGGCGCTGACCTGCCAAGCGTTGTCGAACAGCCCCACGCTGCGGGCGGCGTCGACCAGCCCGGACTGCTAGGCCGGTTAGCTCCGGCAGATGCGCTCGATTGCGGGCTGTGCTATGTTCAACTTGGTGGTTGTACAACCAGCTAGTTTGATATCTAGGAGCCAGCCATGATGGATGTCATCGCCGCCAACCGGCGGTCACTCGCTGACACGCTCAGTAAGCTCACGGCGGACCAGTGGCGGGGAGCCTCGCTCTGCGCCGGCTGGACGCCCGCGCACGTGCTTGCCCACCTGACCATGCCGTTCCGGATCTCCGGACCGGACTTCATGGCCGGCTTGCAGCGTTGCAGCGGCGATTTCACGAAGTTCTCCGATGAGATCGCGGCTCGCGATAGCCAGCTGCGCCCGACCGACCTCGTCAGCGTGCTCCGGGACAACGCCGATAACCCGTGGGAGCCACCGGGTGGCGGTCTGGTTGGCGCGCTCAGCCACGACGTCATCCACGGCCTGGACATCACCTGGCCGCTGTCGCTGCCGCACGAGATCCCGGACCGGGCCATGACGGTCGTCCTCGATTCGATCACCAGCCCGCTGGCCGCCGACGCTCGCGCGATCCGTGCCGCCGAGCTCCAGGCTGAGGCCGACGGCGCGACACTGTTCGGATTCCCGCTGGCCGGAATCAGGGTGCAGGCCACCGACCTCGACTGGTCGGCCGGGCATGGCGAAGAACTTGCCGGACGGAGCCGCGACCTGCTACCGCTGCTGGCCGGCCGCCTCGTTCCTCGGGAACTATTCCATGGCCCGGGCGTGGCGCGAGCATGGTCGCTGGCTGAGCGATGACCGCAGCGGCCGCCGATGAGCTAAGCGTCACCTTCGCTGCGCTCGCGGATCCGACTCGGCGCGCGATCCTGACTCGGCTCGCCGCAGGCGAGGCAACCGTAGGGCAGCTGGCGGAGCCGTTCGCGCTGACGCAGCAGGCAATCTCGAAGCACATCAAGGTCCTCGAGCGAGCCGGGCTTGTCTCCCGATCGCGTGCCGCCCAGGCCCGGCCGTGCCGCATCGAACCCGCCAGGTTCGATGTCGCGGCCGACTGGATCGGGCGTCACCGTCAGGTCTGGCACGACCGGTACAACCGGCTCGATGAGCACCTGGCCGCGCTGCAGGCTGACGATTCCGACCGCTAATGATCCGGCCGATCCGCCCGCCAAACCGGAGAGGAATCCCGATGACGCAGCCCGGCGAACTCACCTACCGGCGCATCCATCGCGCCAGCCCGGAATTGCTGTTCGACTGCATGACCCAGCCCAAGCACCTCAGCCGCTTCTGGGGCCCAGACGGGACCACGACTCCAGCCGACGGCATCAGGGTCGAGTTGCGGCCCGGCGGCGCGTTCGAGACAACAATGGTGAACGTCGCAGACGGCAGCCAGTACACGATGCGCGCCGTGTTCCTGACTGTCGAACGGCCAATGCGGCTCGCGTGGACCGAGCCAGATGTTGAGGGCGGCATGGTCACGACGATCACCTTCACTGACCTCGGCGATGGCCGGACCGAAGTCGTCACGCACCAGACCAATGTGCCTGAGGCATTCGCGAGCCCACAGGCTCGGCAGGGCTTCGAGACGAGTCTTCGCCGGTTCGACGATTACGTCGCCGGACTCACCGCCGCTGGCTAGTCAATGATCACCGGGCATGCCCGGCCAGGTGTGCGGCCAGGTAAATGGCCATTCCGGTTGAAGCGGCAGCTGAGCTGTGCTGCGCTGTTGTCTTGTCAACTGGGTGGCATGTGCCGCGCGCCCGGGGGTGTGCCGCATGGCGGAGGACGACCGTGAACCGCAGGAGCCGCGCGGCGCCCTGCCCCGGCGCGTTCCGGGGGTCCACGGACGAACTCCAGGCCAGATCCGTCGCGGCTACTTGCCGATGCCCGTACCGGATCCCGCAGCTGACGCTGGTGCAACGGCCCGGCCGGATACCCCGCGCCCGGTCATTGCCGGGCAACCGCCTCGCGGGGCGCTGGGCGCAAGTGAGATCCACATTCCGCCTCGGCTCGCTCACCGGCCGTTGTCCGCAGCTCCACCGGCCGGGCAATCATCTCCAGCATCCCAACCCGGCCAGCCTCCTTCTGAGCCGACCATGCCGGCGGCCGGCGCGCCGTCGTCCATAGCCGCGCCATCGCCCACAACCGCGCCATCGCCCACAGCCCCGCCGTCGTCCATAGCCGCGCCATCGCCCACAGCCATGGCGTCGTCGGCTGCCAAGCTGCTGCGCGCAGCGCCCGCGTCCAACAGGGCCGCGCTCACCGAAGCTGCTGCGCAGGAGCTGGCTACCCTGACGCAGCGGCGGGTCATTCCGCTGCACCAGCCGAGCACGGCCGCAGCGCAGGCGCCTGCTCCGGCGACGGTGCCCCCCTCGACCGCCGTTCCGCCCGCCACAGTGCGCCCGGCCACTGCCGTTCCCCCTGCCATCGTCTCGCCAGCTGCACTCCCAGCCCGCGTACGGCCCAGGGCGAGCCGCGCGCGTTCGGCGAGACGCTGGCAGCTCACCGGTCTGCTGCTCGCCATCGCGATAGTTGGCTCCGCCGTCGCGATCACGACGGGGATCCGGCACAGTCCGGCCGCGAGGCCTGGCCCGGCTGCGCCGGACGCGGGTGGCCAGCAGATCAGCGCCGACAGCAACATCCGCGTCAGAGCCGCAGTGTGGGTAGCGAGCCAGGTCGGTCGTAACATCCAGATCGCCTGTGATTCCGCCACCTGCTCTGACCTGGCGCAGCACGGCTTCCCGCCGGGCAGCCTGAACGTGCTCCAGCCCACCGCGCCCGATCCTTATGGCTCGCTGCTCGTGATCGCGACAGCCGGCATCCGCAGCCAGTTCGGCAGCAAGCTCGCCGCGGTATACGCGCCCGAAGTGGTCGCTAGCTTTGGCACCGGCACGGACCGGATCGACGTCCGGCTAATTGCCGCGAATGGCCCGGCCGCCTTCCAGCGCGAGTCGCGGAAGGACCTGCTGGCCAGGCAATCCTCGGGTGCCCAGCTGCTACGGAACCCGAGGATTGCCGCGTCGGCTTCCGGCCGGGCACAGCTAGCGGCTGGCCAGGTAGACCTGAGGCTGCTGACGACGCTCGCGTTCCTAGCCGGCCAGGAGCCACTTGACATCGTGGACTTCGGCAGCATCCCGCCGGGAGCTAGCCCCGGTGTGCCACTGCGCTTCGCCGACCTGGCCGAGAACGACCCGGCTGCCCGGATGACGGCGGGCGCGTACCTGCACGCGCTGCTGTCCCTGGTGCATGCCCAGCAGCCGCCCTATGTTCCGCTGAGCGTCAGATCGGTCCGGCTGAGCACTGGCCAGACCGTGTTGCGGATTGAGTTCGCCGCACCGAGCCCGCTCGGGCTGCTCCCCCGCGGCTGACGCATCCCCCGCCTCGCATTCGCGGCAGTTACTCGATCCGGTTAGTGATCGGCGTGGCCAGCTCCACCGTCCGGCCGACCGTGCACAACCGGTCGTGTGACTGCCGGATGACCTCTGGCAGCACAGCCCGGGCCTTGTCGCCGTCCGGCCCGGCCGGGAACGTGACCCGGTAGGTAATCTCCACGTTGGTCAGGCGGTTGCCATCCTGATCGCGCACCTTGTCGGCGTCGACGGCGATCTGGAATGTCTCCGGCTCGGCGCGGCGCGAGGTCAGTATGTCGACGTCGATCGCGGTGCAGCCCCCGAGCGCAACTAGCAACAGCTCAGTCGGCGAGAAGTCCTCGTCGTTTCCGGTGCCGAACACGATCCGCCCGCCCCTGGCATTGATGGCAGCAAACCGCCCAGGCTCAACGCGCTCGACGGTGACATTTCGGTGCACAGATTCAGTCGCCATACCCACACGATGCCAGACGGCGGACATAACGCCAGCAGCGCGGCGCAATCCGCGCGTGCCTGAGCGCATCCGCCCACGAAAGGTACGCCTCTAGCCGTAGCGGTCACGCAGAGACGCGCGCGGAACCCTGCCAAACCTCACATTCAGTGCTCACTTAGATGCAGCCGGTAGCCTGAGGGCGGGACGGGGTGCAGCTGAAACGGGAGGACCGTACACGCACCGGCAAGGAGTTGATCTCCGATGTCGTCTGAACTTCTGTCAAGCGACGAGCCCCGCGGATCTGCCGGCCCAGCAGGCGCCCGGCACCGGCATAGGCCGTGGCGCCCGTGCATCATGGCTGGAGTGGCGGTCGTGGCGCTGCTCGGCGGGACCGGCGTTGCGGACGCAGCCACTGCATCCGGACCGCCGGTCAATGCAGCCGCGACGGGCGCGTCCCAGCTAGCGGGAGCATCCAAGATCCTGGTGCCGTCCCTTAGCCAGCCTGGTCCTGGCCCCTTCGGCGGAACGCACGGCTTGGGACCAGGCGGGATATGGCCGCTGCACGGCCAGGCTGTAGTGGCTAAGCCCGGCGGCGGCTACCTTACGCTCGCTTTCCAGCGTGGGGGCATCACGAAGCTAACCGCGTCGTCCATGACGGTGAAGAGCAACGATGGCTTCACCCAGAGCTTCGCCATCACAGGCTCGACGGTCGTCAGCGCGGGGCGCGACGGCATCGCCTCGGTCAGGACTGGCGATCAGGCGGTGGTGATTGCCACGGTCAGCGGGGGGACTGCCACGGCGGTCAAGATCATCGACTGGACGCTGCTCCAGCACACGCACCAGCAGTTCGGGTTCGGCCCGCTGGGACAGGGGTAGCTGGCCGACGCTGGGCCCCGCACACAATGACGGCCCGCTGTCAGTGCCGTCTGCCAGGCTGGGCCTATGGTCCAGACGCAGTACCTGGTAGCGGCCAGCATCGACGGGTTCATCGCGGACGCTGGCAACTCGCTGGAATGGCTGTTCCAGGCTGAGTCACAGGCTGCGGCCGATGCAGGCGCGGCTAAGGAACGGCGATTCACGGAGTTCTTCGCCGGAGTGGGCGCCATGGCGATGGGCGCCACTACCTATGAGTGGGTGCTCGGGCATGAGCGCCTGCTCGAGCAGCCGGGCAGGTGGCAGGACTACTACGGCGACGTGCCGTGCTGGATCTTTACGCACCGCGACCTGCCCGCAATCCCCGGCGCCCGGCTGCATTTCGTCAGCGGCCCGGTGGCGCCCGTCCACGACCAGATGATCACAGCGGCTGAGGGCCGCAATGTGTGGCTGGTCGGCGGAGGCGACCTGGTCGGGCAGTTCGCCGATCAGGGGCTGCTGGACCAGATCCTCCTCGCCGTCGCGCCAGTGCTACTGGGGTCGGGCGCTGCGCTGCTACCCCGGCGGCTGACCGCGACACATCTGTCGCTCACCGACTGCGGCCAGGATGGCACGTTCGCCTACCTGACCTACACGGTGCGGCCGCGACCGGAGGGACGGGACACGGCCACCGGCCTCGTGGCGGAGGTGGCGCTTGAGTGTCAGCGACCCGAGTCAGCTACGCGCGGTTAGCGGGCCAGCGGCGTACTACCGGGCTGGCGCTGGGCCGACGGTCAGCGATCTCACGAAGTCGGCGATCTGGCGCAGCGTGCTGCACTCGCGCACCTGGGAGCACCACGGCGCATAGGTCGACATCACCGAGTCACCCTGGTTCCAGTACCGGCGCGGCTCGGGGTTAAGCCAGTACAGCTTGCCTACTCGCTCGCTGACCTCGGCGAGCGCGCCTGCCGCCGGGTCGAGGTAATTCGTCCGCGCGTCGCCGACGACCAGGACCACAGTGCGCCGGGAAAACTGCCGTGAGTAGTCACGCGCGAAGTCCCGCAGCACGTGGCCGTAGTCAGAGCTGCCGTTCCACCGGACGGCACCGCGTGCAGCCTCGGCCTGACTGAGCTGCCGGCCAGCCGATCGTGCATCGCTGACCAGCTCGGTGATCTCCGAGAGGCCGTCGACGAACGAGAAGGCGCGGAGCCTGCTCAGCCGGCTATCCAGCGCGATCAGCAAGTTGAGAGTGAACCGCGCGAACGTCGCGACCG
>Ga0126378_10003238_pt1 | contig 12296 bp, 8 predicted proteins | sample PanSoiMetPlot_23_FD_92587 | JGI IMG/M metagenome (GOLD analysis project Ga0126378, IMG submission 92587) | Tropical forest soil microbial communities from Panama - MetaG Plot_23 | ecosystem: Environmental > Terrestrial > Soil > Tropical forest > Bulk soil | place: Panama | collected 2016-02-17
AAAAAATCAAAAGCCCCGCTGGTGGGCATCATCATGGGCTCCACTTCCGATTGGGAAACCATGGAGCACGTGGCGAACACTTTGCGCGATCTCGGCGTTTCCTATGAAACTCGCGTGGTTTCCGCGCACCGCACGCCGGACCTACTTTTCGAGTATGCCGCCGGTGCGGAACAGCGCGGCATCGAGGTGATCATCGCCGGAGCGGGTGGCGCGGCGCACCTGCCGGGAATGACGGCTTCAAAAACCGTGTTGCCCGTGCTGGGCGTGCCGGTGGAATCGAAGGCGCTCAAGGGGCTGGACTCGCTGCTTTCGATTGCGCAGATGCCGGGAGGCATTCCCGTGGGCACGCTGGCCATCGGAAAGGCCGGAGCGATAAACGCGGGCCTGCTGGCAGCGGCAATTCTAGGCAACAAACACAAAGCGATTCGCGAGGCGTTGCGGACGTTTCGCGCCGCACAGACGAAGAATGTGCTTTCGCAACCCGATCCGGCGGCTGCCGCGCAAACCGCATTGCACGCCGTGCACGAACAATTGTCTGGGAAAAAGTGACGACCATCGGCATCCTTGGCGGCGGACAACTGGGCTATATGCTCGCGCTGGCGGGCTATCCGCTAGGACTGCACTTCCGCTTTTTGGATCCTTCGCCGGAAGCGCCGGTGGGGCGCATTGCCAACCGCGTTACCGCCGACTTCCAAGACGAACAGGCATTGGAAAAGTTCTCGCATGGGTTGGAAGTAGCAACCTACGAATTCGAAAATGTGCCGGTGGCGGCGGCGAAATTTCTGGCGGAACGCGTGCCCGTGTATCCTCCGGCGATCGCGCTCGAAGAGGCCCAGGATCGGCTTCGCGAAAAGCGGTTGTTCCGCAAGCTGGGCATTGCGAGCACGGAATTTGCGCCGGTGCTCAAGCACAGTGAACTCAAGACAGCTGTCGAGCAGGTTGGATTGCCGGCGATGCTGAAAACGTGCCGCATGGGCTATGACGGCAAAGGGCAATGGCTGCTGCGCACGGGCGAGGATGTGGAGAAGGCAAGGCCGGAGTTGCCGGATGTACCCCTGATTTTGGAGAAGTTTGTGCCGTTTACGCGCGAGCTGTCGGTACTCGCTGGGCGCGGAAGCAGCGGTGAGAGCGCGTTTTATCCTCTGATTGAGAACCACCACCGCGGAGGAATTCTGCGGCTTTCGCTGGCGCCGGCGCCGCGGCTGACAGCAAAGCTGCAACAGATGGCAGAAGAAGCCGCGCAAAAAGTGCTCGAAGGACTCGGCTACGTGGGAATGCTGTGTATCGAGTTTTTCGAGGTGAACGGGCAGTTGCTGGCTAACGAAATGGCGCCGCGCGTCCACAATTCCGGCCACTGGAGCATCGAAGGCGCGGTGACCAGCCAGTTTGAGAATCACCTGCGAGCGATTCTGGGGATGCCGCTGGGAGCGACGGCGGCAATTGGTGTTTCCGCGATGATCAACCTGATTGGAGAGATTCCGGAAAGCGCGGACGTCTTGAATATTTCGAACGCGCACCTGCACCTCTATGGGAAGGAACCGCGTGCGGGACGCAAGCTCGGGCACGTGACGCTGCGCGCCGACCGGACCGAGACATTGCATGCGCGCCTTAGTGAGCTTCCAGAGTTTTTCCGCAGGCCGGATTTTTGTTTGGAAAAGGCGTTGCCGGAGATGCTGGCCAAGAGAGCCTAGACAAGGGCGGACGATGTTCCACCCCCACCAGAGATGTGCATGCCTTATTGATTCAAGAGTGAGATGGATTTGGCGGACGGCGGAGAAGGAACGGATTTCAGGAAATTGTAGATTTCCTCGAGGTCCTTGTCCGATAAGGCTTTCGCGGTGTAGGGAGGCATTTCGCCGCTTGGCTCGCGCACGTACGCCAGGAATGCAGAAAGCGGAATGCGGGGCGGGCCGAGGCGCGAGGCTCCCGTGGACGAAGAGCCCTGGCCCTCGAAGCCATGGCATTCATAGCAGCCGTCCTTTTGGAACAAGCGTTCCCCATTCGCGGTGTTTCCGGGAGTAGTGGTCGCCGCAGCGGCTTCTGACGGCTTCAGTGATTGCAAATACGCGTACACATCGGTCACATCCGCGTCTGAGGCCTGCTTGCTGTTGAACGGCGGCATGATGCCCTTGGGTTTGCGCACCTGACGGAGAAAATCGGTGAAAGACAACGAGGAGGAGGCGATGCGCGGGATTCCGGGCTTTTGTCCAGAGCCAGCGAGTCCTTCGCCCTGAGAGCCGTGGCAGCGGTTGCAACCCAGATTCTCGTAGATGGTTTTTCCGTTCTGCGGATTGCCCGCGGATTGGTTGGGCTGTTTTTGCGCCCGGGTGACGTGGGAGCCAGCGGAAAGGGAAAAGAAGCCGCCGAGAGAGAAAAGAAAAAGGGAAGCGCGGATCGGGATTCTATTCATCGGGATTCTCAGCGCGGCTGGGTGTGGACATCCACCAGCGCAGGCTCTCCCTTCTTTACTACAGCAATGGCCCGGCCGAGCGCGGGGGCGAGATCCTTAGGATCGGCAATCGGACCTTCCGCGTACACACCGAAGCTCTGCGCGAGCTTCGCGTAGTTGATGGCTGGATCATCGATGGTCGTACCGATCCAGGCACGGTCGACACCACGGCTGTGGCGGTCGGCCATAATCTGCACCTGCATGACTTCCTGGTGATACGCGCGGTTATTGTGCATGACGGTCAAAAGCGGGATGTGATGGTGCGCCTCGGTCCAGAGGATGCCGGGGCCGTACATCAGATCGCCATCGGGCTGGATGCTTACAGAGAAGCGGCTGTGTTTGCGATTCGCAAGAGCGGCGCCTGCAGCGGCGGGCGCGCCGTAGCCGACGCCATAGCCGCCGGAATCGCCGATGAACTGGTGATACTTGTCGAAGGTCCAGAGCTTTTTCGGCCAGCCGCTGTGGAAGAAAGGTTCCGACAGGAAAGACCAGTCCTCATCCTTGATTTGCACCCATACCTCAGCGCAAAGCCGCGCGGTGCTGATTGGGCTGGCGTCCCATGCATAGGTGGCGGCTTCGCGATCCACTTCGAGCGCCTGCTGGCGGGCCTCGGCTAGTTTTCGACCGCGTGCCTGCAAAACGGACTTGCGGCCGGCGTCCAGCTGTTTTTTTACGGCTTCGATCAGCGAGGGAAGCGTGGCCTGCGCGTCGCCCGCGATGTCCAGGTCCACTTCGGAGTAGCGCTGGAAGTCCTGGTAGTTGCTTTTGTAGATCTGGCTGCCAGCGCCGATGCTGATGCGCTTCACACCGGACCTGGTGATGAGTTCCGAAGTGCGCTGCATCTGATCGCGGAAGGAATGAAGCGTTCCCCAAAGGTCGTTGACTTCCAGGCCGAGAATGACGTCGGCATTGGAAATCGCGTCGAAGGCATGGCGCGTCTGGTTGAGAGGATGGCGGTTGGGGAAATTCATGCGGCCGCCACGGTCCACGAGGGCGGCTTGCAGGGTTTCCGCGAGTTCCACAAGCTGCGCCATGCCTTCCGCCGAGTGGATGGTGCGGTCGACCACGATCAACGGATTCTCCGCAGCGACCAGCAGGCGAGCCGCTTCGGCCACCGCGCCGGAATCCCCGCGCGGAGGCGCCGGTAACACCATGCTGGGTACGGCGAGCTTGGCGTCCGACGGAACGGGATTTTCCTGGAGTTCGCCGTCGGCGATGAGCACTACAGGCATGCACGGCGGGGTCATGGCGAGTTTGTAGGCGCGCACGGTGGATTCCGCAAAATGCGGCAATGAGACGGGACAGTCGTCCCACTTGGTGAAGTCGCGGAGGAAGGAGGCGGCGTCTTGCACGCTGTGCGCCCATTCGACCGGAGGCATGCGCTTGGTGGCGTCCAGAATATTTCCGCCAATGACGATTACGGGAACGCGGTCGCAGTAGGCGTTGTAAATGGCCATGGCCGCGTGCTGAAGGCCGACGGTGCCGTGAGCGAGAATTGCGAGAGGCTTGCCTTCGATTTTTGCGTACCCATGAGCCATGCCCACGGACAACTCTTCATGCGTGCAGGTGAGGAACTCGGGATTCTTGTTTCCGCCGTAATTGATAATGGATTCCTGGAAGCCGCGGAAGCTGGAGCCGGGATTCGAACAGACGTATTCAATTCCTAGGGACTTGATGACGTCCACCATGAAGTCAGAACCGCTGCGCTCCTCGGTGAGGATTGCCGCGGCGGGCCGCGGTGCGCCCATCTCGGCTTCTCGGGACATCGACGGCGGAGGATTCTTGCCCGTTTTGGCGGGCGTTTTTGACGGCGCGACCGCAGGTGTAGCCGCTACAGCGGCGCCGGCGACGGCGCTCTTTAGAAAATCGCGGCGATGGATGCCGGTTCTTGGTGGTTTGGCCATGGTCGCACCCCTTGTTGGATTTCTTCTATCACACAGGGGAAGCGCAGGCCACAATTTGATTGAAGAAACGACAGGGTCACACGACACCGGCTAACGCCGGTGCCACCTGCCTCTTTTTTGAGCTAGACCTGGAGGACGTCGCCTTCGCGAGCAACAAGTTCGTAAAGGACCGGGTTCACAAAAAAGCCCAGGAGCAGACGCGAGAGAAGCCCGGCAACAACGACGATGGCGAAGGGTTTTTGGGTATCGCTACCGACGCCGGTGGATATGGCGGCTGGCAAAAGCCCCAGGCACGCGACCAGCGCGGTCATCATGATGGGACGCAAGCGCAGCAGCGAGGCCTCACGAGTCGCTTCACGGATGTTGCGGCCTTCCAGCCGCAATTTGTTGATATAGCTGACCAGGATGACCGCGGTTTCCACCGAGACGCCAAGAAGTGCGAGCAGGCCGAGGGCGCTGGAGACGCTGAGCGGCGTGTGCGTGAGCTTCAACGCGATGAGCGCTCCAACAGGTTCGGTGATGACCACGCCGAGAGCGATAGTGACCGGAAATTTGAAGTTGCCGTAGAGAGCGAACAAGATCATGAAGATCAGGAAAACGGCGAGCGGCCCAATCACAAAAAGCTGGGATTTTGCTTCCAGCAGTTCGCTGTATTCGCCGCCCCAATCCAGGCGATAGCCTTCGGGCAAATTCACGGCCTTTGCGATATTTTTCTGCCCAGACCGGACGATACCCTCCAGGTCGCGGCCCTCGATGGAAAACTGAATGCCGATGTAGCGGGAGTCGTTTTCGCGATAGATGAAGGAGGCGCCGGTGGATTCGCGGATAGTGGCCAGTTCGGAAAGCGGAATCTGCTGGCCGGCGGGAGCGGGAACAAGAAGATTGCTGATTTCGCGCGCGTCAGAGCGGTACTTGGGATCCATGCGCACGACTAGGTCAAAGAGCTTTTCGCCCTGAATCACCTGCGTGGCGGCTTGGCCGCCGACAGCGGCTTGCACCACGGCCTCCACATCGGCGACGTTGATGCCGTAGCGCGCAATTTTTGCGCGGTCCGCAACCACCAGCAGGCTGGGCTGGCCAAGTTCGCGTACCACGGTGAGGCCCGTGAAGCCGGGTGTTTTTTCCAGCACGCGTTTGATTTCGACAGCCTTTTGCTCGAGAACGTTGAGGTCAGGACCGAAGATTTTCACCGCCAGTGCGGATTTCAGGCCGGTAAGAGCTTCGTCCACGGCATCCTCAGCGGGCTGCGTGAAATTAAAAATCACGCCGGGATAGGCGTCGAGCTTGCTCTGAAGGTCCGCGACCAACTGTTCCTTGGTGCGGATTTTGGTTTGCGACCAGGATTTGTCGTTGTACGGCTTGAGGCCCACATAAAACTCGCAGTTGAAAAAGCCGGTGGGGTCAGTGCCGTCGTCGGGGCGCCCAAGTTCCGAGCCGGTAACCGTGACCATTGGGTATTGAATGAGGAGATTGCGGACCTGCGGCGCGAACTTTGCCGCTTCTTCAAAGGAAATCGTATACGGCATGGTAGCGCGTACCCAAACGGCGCCTTCATCGAGATGCGGCAGAAATTCGCCGCCGATGAGCGGAATCAGCAGCAGCGTGCTACAGAAGATCAAGGTGGCGGCAGTCAAAGTAATCGCGGGGTGATTGAGGCACCAGTCGAGCCGACCGGAGTATTGGTCGCGGAGCCAGTTATAGACGCGATTTTCCCTTTCCTTCACACCGGCTTTGAACCAATAGGAGGCCAACACGGGAACTACGGTGAGCGTCAGGACCAGCGCCCCGAGAAGCGCGAAGCCCATGGTGTCGGCCATGGGATGAAAGAGCTTTCCGGCAGGGCCTCTCAGCGCGTAGATCGGGAGATATCCGGCAATGATGACGGCGACGGAATAAAAGATGGGGCGGTCGACGTCGCGAGCGGCCGCGAGAATGACGTCGGTCAAGCGGTACTGCGTGCCATGGCGGAGGCCGAGTTCGCGGTAGATGTTCTCGACCATGACGATGGTGCCGTCAATGATGATTCCGAAGTCGATAGCGCCGATGGAGAGGAGGTTGGCGGCCTCGCCGGTCCAATGAAGAAAGATGAAGGCAAACAGGAGAGCCAGCGGGATGGTGAGAGCCGTGATTACGGCGGCGCGAAAACTGACCAGGAAAAAGATCAGCACGATCAAGACGAGAATCATGCCGCGAAGGAGGTTGCCCTCGACGGTATCGGTGGTGACGCGGACAAGGTCGCTGCGGTCGTAGTAGGGACGCACTTTGACGTCGGTGGGAAGAAGGTTCTTGTTGATTTCCTCGGTGCGTTTCTCCACGCCTTCAAGAACATTCTGCGTCTGTTCGCCGCGGCGCATCAGGATGACGCCTTCTACGACGTCATCGTTGTTCTTCTGTTTCGTCTGGAAGCCGAAAATGCCCAAACGGGGCGCGTGGCCGATTTGGACTCGGCCGATGTCCTTAATGCGCACGGGCACGCCGTTGAGGCTGGCGACGACCACTTCGCCGATGTCTTCCGTGCTTTTCACCAAGCCCAGGCCGCGCACGTAATAAAACTGGCCCCCCTGCGTGTAAAAGCCGCCGCCGGTGTTTGCGTTATTGGCGTTCAGCGCGTTGAGCACCTGCACCACGGGCAGGTGATAGTTGTAGAGCTTCACGGGATCGAGCAGGACCTGGTACTCCATGGTCGGGCCGCCGAAGCCGGAATCGTCCGCGACGCCGGGAACGCTTTTGTAGGCGCGCTCGACAACCCAGGCTTCGAACGTGTGGAGTTCCATCGGCGAGCGATCCGGGCTTTCAATCACGTAGCGATAGACGAGGCCGCTGGGACTGAACAGCGGCGCCATGCTGGGTGTGACGCCCTGCGGAAGCGTGGCGTCGCTGATGCGCTGGAATACGATTTGCCGAGCGAAATAAGGATCGACGCTTTCATCGAAAGTCAGGCGGATATCGGACAGGCCGTAGAGGGAAATCGAGCGCATTATCTGCAGATGCGGCGAGCCGTTCATGGCGAGTTCTAGCGGAAGCGTGGTGAGGCGTTCCACTTCTTCCGCGGCGTGGCCTGGCCATTGCGTGATTAATTCGACCATCGGCGGCGAGAGGTCCGGGTAGGCGTCCACTGGCATCTGGCGGAACGACCAGGCCCCGGCCACGATCATCAACACCGTCAGCATCAGCACCAGAAAGCGCTGCTGCAGGGCGAGTTGCACGATGCGATGAATCATCGAGGAGTCTCCGAAGCGCGCGTGCTAGTGCTGCAGGGAATTTTTGAATTGCAGGAACAAACTGCCTGAGGCGACCACCTGCTCGCCTTCCTTGAGGCCGCTGGCGATTTGCGTGCGCCCCTGGGTGCTCTGGCCGAGAGTGACGACGCGGCGGGCGAACTGGTTGTTGTTCGCTTGCACGTAAACGAAGGGCTGATTTTCCGTATCGCGCAGGACTGCGGCGTCGGGAACGGTGATGGCGTCGGGAATCGAGCCGGCCTTCACCTGTGCGGTCACGTACATATCTTTCTTCAGTTTTTTGCCGGAATTCTGGGTGACGATGCGGGCCTGGAGTGTGCGTGTGGTGGGATCGAGCGACGGAGCGATGTACGAGATTTTTCCGTGGAAAACGTCGGGGTACGTTTCCGTGTTGATCTGGACGGCGTCGCCGGCGTGCACGTAGGGCAGGTCGCTCTGGAAGACGTTCATCAACACCCAGACCGTGTGCATGTTCGAAATCGTGAAGCATTGGGTTGCCCCGGCCTGCAGCAACTGGCCGGGGCCTACAAGGCGCTCCACCACTTCACCCGAGACAGGTGCGGGAACGGGAATCTCTGCCGTGGTTGGCAAAGGATTCTTGACCACCGCTTCCGGATCTTTTAGCCCGAGGGCGCGGAGAGCATCGGCGGAGGATTCCAGGTCGGCATGGGCCTGCGCACGATTGGACTCCGCCAGCTGCAGGTCGGCTTCGGAAATGGCGCCATGCGCGTAGAGATCTTTGGCGCGGACGTACAGTTTGTCGGCCAGGGCATAGGCTTCGCGAGCCTTGATGTAAGCGGAGCGCGCAGCGGAGTAATCGGGGCTGGTGACGGTGAGCAGCGGTTGGCCTTTGCTCACGGATTGACCTGGAGCGACGAGGATTTCACGTACCGGGCCGCCAATGGCCGCAAAGACCGGCGTGGTTTCGAAAGCGTTATAGGCGACGGCGCCGGAGAGGCGCAGCGTGCGAGGCAGCGGCCCTTTCTCCGCAGCCACGATCTGGATGTGCGCCATCTGTTCCTTGGGCACAGTAAAAAGCTCGGCGGTGGCGGCTTTCGATTCCGTGGCGGTGAAGGAGGTCATCTTGTATTCGGATTCATCAGGGCCGCTGCGGCAGGCAGCAATAGAAAGAGCGAGCGGAACGGCGGTGGCCAGAGCGAGAAGAACCCTGGACGGTGTCGAACGTGTGAGTTTCATGGCAAATTCCTCGTTCCCACGGCCTGGCGCATTTGTTCGACCGCCAGCAGGTAACTGGCCAGCGCCTGGCGGTAGGCAAGCTGATTGGCGCGAAAGGTGCGTTCGGCGTCGAGATAGTCGAGCAGGCTTGCGGCACCCTTGCGGTAGGCGTATTCGCTGATGTCACGGGACTGCCTGGCCTGGTCGACGTAGCCGCCGAGGTAGAGTTGGATGATCTGATCGTTGGTCTGCAGATTGGCGTAAGCCTGCAGGACGTCGGTAGAAACCTGCTGGGTGGTTTCGCCGGCCTGTTCACGCGCCTGGACAATCGCGTATTGCGCGCGTTGGATTTCACCTTGGTTCCGGTTAAAGATCGGCAGAGGCATGCTGTAGAAGAAGGACCCGGCGCTGGTTCCCGCGGTATGCGAATAATCGAAGGTGCCGGTGATGTCCATTTTGCCGTTGGCGCGCTGCAAAGCTAGCTGGCTTTCCGCGGCCACCACGCCTTGCTGGGCGGCGCGCAGGTCCGGACGGTTCATGGCGGCAAGGTTTTTCAGGCTGTTCAGGTCTCCGTGGACGGGTTCGTATTCGAGCTTTCCCTCGACGTCGTAGTCATCGGGAACGGATTCGAAACCCAGCAACTGGCGCAGGGCAGAGAGGGCTTGCAGCCTGGCAAGCTTGGCCGCGAAGACGTCGTTCTGGAATTGCAGCAGCTGCAGCTTGATTTTCAGCAGGTCGCCCTCGCTCATGTCACCCACGCGATAGCGCTCGTTGCTGATGTCCACGGTCTTCTGAAAACTGTCGAGGTCCTGTTTCGCAAACTCGAGGGTCGATTCGGCGAGGAGCACGTCGACATACTGTTGACCGACGTTGAAGACCAGTTGGCGTTCGCTGTCGGAGACCTGCGATTTGACGACCGCGGTGGCGTCGCGCGCGGCCTGCAGGCGGCGCTGGCGTTTTTTGCCGCGTTCGAAGAGGTAGCTGATCCCGGCATCAAACTGCGCCTGTTGGTCGATATAGTCATCGCTGAACTTGTCGGGATGGAAGATGGGAAGAAACTGTGCGTCTAAGCCGAGCACGGGATTCGGGCGAAGATTCGCAGTGATTTCCTCGGCCATGCTTTGCTGGATTGTGGAGCGCAAGGCTTCTAGCGCGTGATTGTGCTGCAGGGCCATGCGGATGGCGTCGTCGAGGGAAATGTGGGCAGACGCGGGAGGCTGGGCGGGCGTTAGCGCTTGCGCCGGCGTAGGGGGTGACGCGGGTGCGGGACTCTGCTGGCCGGCGGCGAGTGCAGGCAACGCAAGCAGAATCAATCCCGAAAGGCTGCGGTGCTTCAAAGGAGGACTCCTCATCCGGCCCTTTTCAAAGGGACGGATTGCGAATGCAATGGGGATATGCTCGAGAATGGCCTGGCTAGAAGAGGGGGGGCGCACGCGGCGCGATATCGCGGGGAACTTCAGCGGAAACGACAGCGGGTACGGAGAAATCTTCAAGCCGGTTAACCGCTGGGGCCATTTCCATGGTCAGCAAGGGAGTGACGATGGCCGCCCCAGCGACGGAACAAATCGGACAGACGTGCGAGTCGATGGATTGGGAACTCAGGTCCAGGCAGCAGTGCAGCTGCGCCCCGAACAGAACACTCGCAAGGAGCGTCGCCAGGAGAAAGGCGAATTTGCAGCGACTGCGCATTTTTACCGGGTTTCTTATCCCATCATAGTACACCCAGAAAGGCTGCGAGTTGCAGATTTCCGGATGGAATAGTAACGCTGGAGTAAAGGGCTGCCGGCCGCGGACTCTTTCGATCCTCATCGTTAGATGCAGTTTGTGCGTGCCGCGGCGAGGCAGCGACGGACTTCCTATCGGCGAATTGCCGGAGAGGAAAACATCTACAAGAAACGCGGCCGACCCGCATGGTTATTGCTCGTGGGCCGGGCGTTCGGGCGCGATGGCCGCGGCCATGCGGAAGACGGCGGAGAGAACTTCCAGAACGACGCGGCAATAGAGAATCCAAAAAAAGAAAGCGACGAGCGACGCGATCAGGGCGAGCAAGCCTTGTACAGGAGCCTGCTGAAACGAGAGCACTACCCAGGCGACTCCAGCGACGAGCCCCGCGAGCAGGTGAATGGCGTACAAGAATTTCAGCATTCGTGGTGTGGCGTACAAACGAAATGAAAAATCCATCAGTCCTTCCCACATGCTTTTTGCTTCAGGCATTTTGAATCTCCTCCATGCAAAATAGAGCCGAAGACGGAATAACAAACAGAAATTGCGAGTTGATTTGGGCCGGGGCTGGGGAGCACGCCGGAACGCGAAGGATTACTGGCTTAATTCTGCGCGAAATTTCTTGCACAGTCATTCACAAAAATCCACAGCGTTGCGGCGAAATAACGCTTGCCAACATATCGGAGTGCTTCTACTATGCGGACAGATTGATCGGGAAGAAAAACTTCACGAGTCAATTCAGAGGCGGCGGGCGGGGCAACCTGGCCGGTGCTTCGAGTTGAGAAGAGAAGTACAAACTGCTCGGTTCAAGTCTAAAAGAGGCGGCGAGGGTAAAACCGAACCGGCTTCGCGCGAGTTGGACTGGGGAGAAAAGCTCCGGGAAACCAGGCACGGGAACGCTTGGGGTAACTTAAGCGGCTCCAGTGAGGTGGGTCACGGAGGGAACTTCGCGGTGCGCTTCAGGTACGGGCAAGGGTAAAACCGGGCCTCGATCGGGGGCGTAAACGGGAAGAGAGGTTTCTCGGCTTGGCGAAAAAGGGAGCGGCGAGGGTAAAACCAAGCTGCTGCCGAAAAAAGCCAGGGCGAAAAACGGAAACTTCGCGAGTCAATCAAAAGAGGGCGACGCGGTAACCCCGAGTCGCCCTTATTTTTTGTCGTATCACTAGCGAACGCACATGCCCGGACTGTAGACACCTAGCTAGAACTCTTTCCTCACTTTCTCCGCGTACAAGATTGAGCACATTTCTGTCCCTTTGGTACGGGCAGTCTATCGTTCTCGAAGCCGCGATCTGCCAGGCTACGGGGGAGTTGCTAGATTTTTGCGTTTTGTCGCGGGATTTCTATGAACTTCCGAACCACCGCCACACTAGCGGCCGCCTGTCTGTTCGCGCCTGCTGGGGTCGCACGAGCGCAGGCACCGGCATCGGTTTCCACGCAAGCGACGGCGCCAGCGGGCAATGAGGAGCGCAATTCTCTGCACGCGCCGGCTACCGCGGGCGATGCGCAGGCGCAGTTTGCTCTCGGGAATTATTACTTTCAAACCCGTTATGTGGGGCTCGATTACGCGCAGGCCCTGGCCTGGTATCGCGCCTCCGCCGCCCAGGGGTTTGCGCCCGCGCAGGATCAGCTCGGCAGCATGTACAAAAACCACATCGGTCTGCCACGATCTGCCGGGCAGGGCAATATCCACGGCAAGAGAAACGTCGAGGATTTCACTTCCGAACTGGAAGAACAAGGCGATGGGGCGTGGCAAAATGCCACCGCCCTGTCCATGACCCTGGCTTCGACCAGGAGCAGCGTTGGGCG
>Ga0126378_10003240_pt1 | contig 12294 bp, 9 predicted proteins | sample PanSoiMetPlot_23_FD_92587 | JGI IMG/M metagenome (GOLD analysis project Ga0126378, IMG submission 92587) | Tropical forest soil microbial communities from Panama - MetaG Plot_23 | ecosystem: Environmental > Terrestrial > Soil > Tropical forest > Bulk soil | place: Panama | collected 2016-02-17
ATGTCAAGAGCCGCGCGCGCGTTGGCAGCCCGGCCAGCGACGATTGAACCGGGAGCGGTCTCGTCGCGCTCGGTCGCGACGCGCCCAGGCACTGCCGGCGTCCCCGAGGCGATGACCAGCGGCCGATCCGAGCCCTCGAGCGCAGCGCCCATCGCCTCGATGGCGCGCCGGTCGGCGCTCACCGAGTTTTCGAATTGGGTGAAGTCGTGGATGAACGCGAGGTGGATGACCCCGTCGCAGCTAGCGGCCCCGGCGCGCAGCGCATCAACGTCGTCCAGATCGCCGCGGAGCACCTCGGCGCCGGCTGCCGCGATGGCGGCGGCTGAGGCGTCGGACCTGGCGAGCCCGAGTACCTGGTGACCCGCTCCGATGAGTTCGGGGACGACCGCCGAGCCGATCCAGCCCGACGCGCCTGTGACGAATACCCGCATGAGAACCTCCGTGATGTCAGTGACTGTCATCAGCTTAGCACGCTGATGACAGTCACTGTCATCACGTATTATCGTGCCATGGGTCGATGGGAGCCGAACGCGCGCGGCCGGCTGGCACAGGTAGCGCTGGCGCTGTACGCCGACCAAGGCTTCGAGCAGACCACCGTGGCGGAGATCGCCAAGCAGGCGGGATTGACCGAGCGGACGTTCTTCCGGCACTTCGCCGACAAGCGCGAAGTCCTCTTCTATGGCACGGAGATGCTGCGAGACCTGCTGGCACGGGCCGTTGCGGACGCGCCAGCTTCGGCGACGCCGATGGACGCGGTCAGCGCGGCGTATCAAGCCGCTTGCGCCTTGCTCCAGGAAAACCCTGAACGGGCCAGGCTGCGCAACGCCATCGTGTCAGCCAACGCCGAGCTTCGCGAACGCGAACTGATCAAGCTCGCCGCCCTCGCCTCCGCGGTAGCCGGCGCGCTGCGCGACCGCGGCGTACCCGAGCCGACCGCGAGCCTGGCGGCCGAGACCGGCGCCACCGTCTTCAAGGTCGCATTCGCGCGCTGGGTCAGCGAGCCAGGTCAGGCAGACCTGCCAGGGATCCTCGGCGCGGCGCTTGAGGACCTGAAGGGTGTACTCGCAGAGCGCGCCACCGTGTGACCACGGCGCTGCGGGCGCGCCCTCACACCATGCCACGCAATCAGTGTCTTGCGGTCTCGCGCGAGGCGAGACGGCGGTCGGGCACGAACCACAGCAACGCGACCGCGGCGTACAGCGAGTAGGCGGCCCACGGGGTCAGCCACGCCAGGCCCACGCCGGCCGCGAAAAGACAGGCTGACAGCTTGCCTTTGATGTCTGAGCCAATCGCCTTTGCCACAAACGAGTCGCGTCCATTCACCCGGATGATCATCCGCACGAGCAGCGTGTACGCCACTCCCGCGCCGAGGCTGGCGGCCCCGTACACGGAGGCGGGCAGGCTGTGCTCATGGGCCTCGCCCACCCACTTGGTGGCGACCGGGATCAGCGAGAGCCAGAACAGCAAGTGCAGATTCGCCCACATCACCGCGCCGCTGATGCGCTGCGTCGCTCTCAGCAAGTGGTGATGGTTGTTCCAGTAGATCCCGATGAGCGCGAAGCTCAGGACGTACACGAGCAGCGAGGGAAGCTGATGGCTGACCGCGTGCCAGGTCGTGTTCTTCGGCACGGTCAGACCGAAGGCCATGATCGTGATGATGACGGCCATCACCCCGTCGCTGAAGGCCTCGAGGCGCGCTGCCTCCCGCCTTCCCTCGCCCCGCTCCTCGCCCATCTCCTCACTCACTCCAGGCCAGCCTTGAGTTAGAGGGCTCCCGATCATGCCTGGACTGAGATTATCGTTCGCCGTGCATCGCCAATCATCTAAGGAGGGCACGGCTATGACCGAGAACGGCCGGCGAGAGCAGACCATCGCCGATAGAGACCGCCGCACCAGGAGGCAGTTGCTGACGGGAGGCGCGGCAGCGGCCGGCGTGGTGGCTGCCGCGACGCTGGCACGACCGGCTCCAGCAGCGGCAGCGAATGGGGATGCCCTCACGCTTGGCGCGCTAAACCAGGCCACGTCTAATACGGCAATCAATGACAGCGGCGGTGATACGACGTTCTCGGCGTTGGCGACGTCGAGCGGCACCGCCCTGGAAGGCGACGCGGTCGACGGCACCGGGGTGTCGGGCACGAGCGAGACCGGTATCGGCGTTTCCGGCGTGTCGGCCAGCACGGCCGCAAGCGCGGCCGCCGTTTACGGCGAGATCACCAGAACCTCCCCCGGTCCTTTTTCCGCCGCCGTGCGCGGCAAGAACGACGGCACCGGTACAAACGGAATCGGCGTATACGGCTCGCAGGCCGGAGCCGGATGGGGTGTATACGGGACCTCGGAAACCGGCAACGGCGTATACGGGACCGCGACGTCCGGCGTCGGCGTGGCGGGCAACAGCACGACCGGCGTCCATGGCACCGGCACGACGGGCGTGCACGGTTTCGCCACCTCCCGGCCGGGCGTCGGAGTGCTGGCCGAGAACGACAGCGGCGGCCAGGCGCTCAAGGTGAAGGGGATAGCGGCCTTCTCAAGGAGCGGGGTGGCCACCGTAGCTGCCGGACGGTCAGCAGTCAGCCACCGCCTGCCGCTGACATCAGCCAGCTTCGTGCTCGCCACGATCCAAGGCAACATCAAGGACCTCTACGTACGAGGGGTCACGATCACCGCTGGTGCCCACGGCTCGTTCACCATCCACCTGAGCAAGGCAGTCGCGGCCAAGACAAAGGTCGCCTGGCTCGTCGTCAACTAACAGCCGACGTCAACGCCGACCCGACGTTGTATAAGTGCAGCATTGGACCGTTGCAGTAGTTGGGGCGCGTGTAGAAATAACATGCGGGTTCTCGATCCACAGGCTCGAAATGTGATAGGGCGATGCCGGAGCGGCGCGGGAGAGCGGCGCGGCACTCCGCGATCACGATGTGGCCCTGACGCACGCCTGGCCGCGCGAGCAGGCGGCGTCGCCGGGCGCGTACAGCATCGCCGGCCCGACGACGTCACAAAACCCCTGGTGTCAGCAGCATCGCCGGCCCGGCGACGACGATAGACAGTCGTGGTCGGCCCGACGTTGTCGTTGGGCTGGCCCGTTCTACAGCGTCATCGGGCCGGCGATGCTGTACGGATCGACGTCGGCGCTCCCGACAGCCTCGGCAGCGCCGGATCCTTCCACGATCAGTGTGCGTGACGACGGAAGCCCTGCCGTGCCCGGCTAAACCCGCGTGTTGATAACCCGCAAGCTCTTGGGACTACCCCGTTGGACCGTTGCTGCTGTTGCGAAGGTCATGCGCGGGCCCGGCCTCGCTCACGTTATCGTGGCGGGCACGTTAGGCCGTTACCATTTCGTTATCTTCATGTTGTATCTGGGCGGGAGCGAGCGCCTTTTATAGGCCGGGACCGGATTCCGCAAAGAAGTTTCAGGTCCCCCAAGCGCATCAGCACAAAGGGAGGCCACATGCGCAAGGTAATCCGTTCTGTCCAGCTCTTTACGGCGTGCGGCGTCCTGTCGGCTGGCCTGGTGGCCGCGGCTCAGATCCCGTCAGCGTCAGCGGCTGCGACTAACACCAGGCACCACTCTTCGCATGTGCGCCCGGTCGCGCACCCGATCCCGCCAGGAATCACCTTTCGCGCTGTGAAGAACGCCAGGCACGGCGCACCGTCGATCACGGGGCCGCGTGACAAGAGGTCAACCGAAAGGCGCCGCGCCGGCAACATGAATTACAACGGCGGTACCGTGCAGAACGCCCCGACCGTGTACGTCCTGTTCTGGGGCTCGTGGTGGTCGAGTACATGCGCCACGCAGCAAGGGAACGGCGCTTCCGATGAGGGCTACCTCTACGGCTACTTCCACGCGCTCAGCGGACCCGATGACGGCTTGTCGCCGATCATGTCGCAGTACGGCGACCAGTTCGGCGACGTGCCAACGTTCCCGCGCACTATCTGGGGCGGCTGGGCGGTCGACTGCAACGACCCGCCCCAGTCGGCGACCGGAGGCCAGCTGGCCAGCGAGGCGGCCGGATTTGCGCAGTTCCTCGCGGGCGGCGGTACGACAATCGACGGAAACACCCAGATCATCGTGGTCAGCCCGTCAGGAACCAACCCAGGCGGCGGCTTCGGCAACCAGTACTGCGCCTATCACTCATGGACGGCCTACTCCGGAGGTAACAACTTCTCGTTCACCAACCTCCCGTACATGCCCGACCAGGGCTCGAACTGCGGCGCGAACACGGTGCAGAACGGGTTCGATGGCTGGTCGATCGTGGGCGGCCACGAGTACGCCGAGTCGGTCACCGATCCGTTCCTCAACGCGTGGTTCGACTCGTCCGGGCTCGAAGGAGAGATCGGCGACAAGTGCGCGTGGACTAACCTGTTCGCCGAGACCATGGGCGGCACTTCGTACGCTCAGCAGTCGGAGTGGGACAACAACACCGGCTCCTGCCAGCAGGTGACCAGCCTGCCGGACAGCGTCGCGATCACTCCGGTCGCCGGCCAGATCAACAACCTCGGCAACGGGGTCAACCTCCAGATCCAGGCCACCTCGAGCAGCGGCTTCACGCTCTCCTACTCGGCCTTTGGCCTGCCCCCCGGCCTTTCGATAGACCCATCCACCGGGCTTATCTCCGGCACGGTCACCTTCCCAGGCAACTACAGCGCCGTCGTAGAGGCCACTGACTCCACGCTAGCCACCGCCAGCCAGGGATTTAGCTGGTCAGTCAACACAAGGCACGGCACCATCAAGAGCTACAACCACAGGAAGCACTGCGTTGACGACTTCAAGGGAAGCCTGGTTGGCGGCACGCCCGTCGACCTCTTCCGGTGCAACGGTACCCTCGCCCAGGTCTGGGCGAGCTTCCCTGGCGGCTCGCTCCGGCGCTTCGGCGGCCCGGCTGCCATCAACACGAACAGGTGCGTGAACATCTTTGGCGCGAGGACCGCCAATGGCACCAAGATCAACCTGCGGCCCTGCACCGGGGCGTGGAACCAGGTCTGGGTCTTCCGGCCGGCTACTCACCACTGGCTCAACCCGCACAGCGGAAAGTGCCTGGATGACCCGGGTGGCAACCTGGCCAATCTGACGAGGCTCGTGCTGTTCTCCTGCAACGGCAGCTCGGCCGAGAAGTGGACGAACAACTAACCAACTGGCACGCCAGCGCGGTGCCCGGCGATTCACCCGCCGGGCACCGCGTGTCGCGTACCGGGGCACCCGCCCGCGGGCTCTACCGCTGGTAGAGTGCAGGAATGGCTGACGATGACACCAGCATCAAGGTCTCCAAGCGGACCAGGGATCGGCTGGCCCGTTTGGCCGAAGAGCGACACACGACGCTCAAGGACCTGGTCCAGGAGCTAGCTCTGGCCGCGCCCACCGCCGCCGAGCTGACCGCGCGTGAGCACCGGGCCAGGGCGGTGCTCGCCGAGCACTTCGGTGTCCACGTCACGGACGCCGAACTGGCCGCATCGGCGCGGCTGCGCGAACTGATCGCCGCGCGGACTGCGGCCGCGTGATCGCCTGCCTGCTCGACGACAGCGCGGTTCTGGCGCTGGGCGCAGGCTATCCGGCGCTGTCCGGGTTTGTCGTCGACGCCGCCGCGGGTCGCGCCGTCCTAGCCGTGCCGGCATTGTGCCTGTGCGCTGCCGAGGCACAGCGCCCCGGCGTGGCCGAGCACGTCGGAATGCTGCCCGTTGACATCGAGCCGCTAGAGCTGTCTAGCGCGATCCCGGCCGGCCAGCTGATCGGCAGCGGAACCGACTGGCGGCTCGCCCACGCGGTCGCAGCCGCCCTGCCCAGCGCCGCCCATCCGGACGGCCGGGTCGTCTTGTCGGTCGATACGGCCCGCTACCGAGGAACCGGCATCCAGCCCATCGACCCAGACGCCGCGAGCTAGCGATGAGATCAGTGCGTGCTTGCCTGGCTGCCCGCGTCGGGCGAACCCGCCCCAAGGCGCTCGGCGAGGTCACGGGCGAGCTCGGTTCTTGAGCGGATGTTGAGCTTGGCGTAGATGCGGGTGAGCGCGGACTCGACGGTATGGATGGCGACGACTAGTTCCGCCGCGACCTCGCGGTTGGTCAGGCCGCGGGCGACCAGATCGGCGATTCGCTGCTCCGCGGGCGTGAGGACCTGCCTGGCCGGCGTGCGCCCGCCGATGCGGTCAAGCTCCGCCTGGGCGCGCAGGGCGAATATCGGCGCCCCGATCTGGCCGAATATCTCCCTGGCTCGCTCGAGGGTTGTCCGCGCTTCACGGCGCTGGCGTGCGCGACGTTGCACGGTGCCACGTGCGAGCAGAGTGCGGCCGTGCTCGAGCGGCACGGGCCAGCGCTCGGCCGCGACGGTCGCTGCGGTCAGAACGCTCAGCGCGGGCGCCAGTTCGCCTCGCGCCGCTAGCACCAGGCCCTGGCCCCGGTGTCCGATGACGGTCGCTCGTGGCCGTCCAAGCTCGGCGCCACGCCGCACGAGTTCGCCAGCGAGCGCCTCGGCCTGCGCCAGCTCGCCCGCGGCGAGGTAGGCATCGAGCAGATCGGATGTGAAGAGGCGCATCCCGGGCTCGAGCGCTGCGACATCGTCGAACAACGCCGCGGCTTCTTTGAGCCGGGATAGCGCATCGCCCACGTGACCCGCGCACAATGCAGCGAAGCCGATCACCCACAGGTTGCGGGCACGGAAGACGAGGTGCTCTCCGGCTGCCGCCAGCCCCTCCGCCGCATCGGCTCTGGCCACGTCGAGTTCTCCGCGGTGGGAGGCGAGCACCGCGCCCATCCAGTGCGCAAGCGACCGCGCCGTCCGATCACCGTGCGGCCAGAGCCCGGCGGCGTCGCCGATGTGTGCGGCAGCGCGGTCCCAGCTTCCCGCGCGCCACTCGACCTGGGCCAGGTTGAGCAGCGCATGGGCCTGGTCGTACACATTGCCTCGGTGCACGGCGTGGACGCGCAGCGCGTCAAGGCGCTGGCGCGCGAGCTCGTGCTCGTCGCGCCACATCGCCAGCGTCGCCGAAGTGAAGTCGGATGTGAACTCGCCTTTGATCTCAAGACTGGCGTCCTGCTCAAGGCGAGCGGCCAGCGCCGCTGTCGCGTCTGGATCCCCGCTGAGGGTCGCGCCCTCGAACCAGGACCGCATCGACAGGGCCTGCGCTAGCAGGGCCCGGTCCCCCGCGGCCGCCGCGTCGTCGGCCGCCGCTCCGGCGAGCCGCAACGACTCGCGCAGGTTCCTGGCGAAGTAGTTGATCGAGAGTTGCAACCGCAGCCGCGCCCGCAGCAGCGCATCGTCGCCCGCCTCGGCGACGCTCTCCTCGAGCCCTGCGATCCGCCCGTCGAGCTCGCCGAGCAACGCGAGCGCACGAACGCGCTCGGGGCCAGGTCGCGCCAGGTCAAGCGACTGGGACGCCAGCGCGATTGCCCGGTCCCAGTCGCCGGCGGCGAAGGTTGCCTCGGCCGCGGCCAGCAAGCGCCGAGAGCGGGCCTGGCCCGATCGCTGCGGCGTATGCAGCAGGGCGTACTCAAGCAGTTCGGCCGCGGCCGCCGGAGCACCCCGAGCCGACGCGAGACGCGCCGCCTCCTCCAGGGTCGCGGCGACAGCCGGATCCCCGCCTGAGGTCCCGAGCGCCAGGTGGCGCGCTCGTTCCTCAGGATCGGCCACGAGCCCGGCCAGCCGGCGGTGCAGCCCGCGCCGCCGCTCCTGCCCCATCCGCGCCGTCACCGCGGAGGCGAGCAGCGGGTGGCTGAACCTGATCCGCTCGCCTGACGCCTCGGCAGCCCCGGCGCTCGCCAAGGGAACCGGCTCCACCACCCTCGCGCTGACCGCCGCCGCTAGGTCAACCTCCCCGTCCGCGGCCGCCCTGACCAAGGTTGTGGTCGGATCGGAAAGCAGCGCGACCACCTCAAGGCCGCGTTCGGCCTCGCGCGGCAGGGCCGCTAGCCGCTCATCGAGCAGGGCTGAAAGCGAGTCGGGGACGGGCAATGCGCGGCCTGGCGCCACCCTTCCTCCATGCCGTTCGAACGCGCGTACCAGCTCAAGCGCGAAGAACGGGTTCCCGCCCGAACTGGCGTGAACCTTGGTCAGCAGCGGACGCGGCAGCGCGACCGCCAGTTGCTCGCCGAGAATCTGCTGTATCGACCCCGGCGACAACCCGCCAAGTTCGATCGGCTGATAACGCCCCACCTCGAACACCCGGTCCAGGTCCAGCGGTCCCGATCCTGGTCCCTCTGCGCGCTGGGCGGCGAGCATCCGAACGGCTACGTTGCCGAGCCGGTGGAGCGCGAACCGCAGCGCGCCCGCCGATGGCTGATCCAGCCACTGCATGTCATCGATCCCGATCAGCACCGGAGCGCGGCGCGCAATAGCTTCGAGCCCGCTATGCAGCGCGAACGCGATCGCGCTCGGCTCGGGCGGCCCTCCGGGCGGGTCGGCGAGACGGAGCGCGGCGCCGAGTGCGCTGCGCTGCGGGCCGGGTAGTGCGGCGAGCACCTCGTCAAGTACGCCACCGAGCAGGTCGCGCAGTCCGGCGAACGGCACCCGCATATCGAGCTCGAGCGGGCGGCAGAGCAGCAGCGTAAAGCCGCGGCCGCGGGCGATCTCTACACCATGGCGCCAGAGCGTGGTCTTGCCGACTCCCGGCTCACCCAGCAGGACCGCGCAGCCGGCGCCGGACTTACCGCCGAGGAACTCGGCAACGCGCTCGATCTCGCGATCCCGGCCAATGATGCGCGTCACATCGGGATTGTCCTCTTTGAGTTCCAGCAGTAAAGACAGGAGGTTTCCAGGCTTCGGCGCGTAGCCGCTCCCCGGCATACTTGCCGGACGATACCAGCCGGAATCACGCAGATGGCGGAAGCTGGACACCCGGAGGCGACTCGCATGCCATCGACGCTCCACCCCCTCCCTCGTGCCCGCCGTGCGCTGGCCGCCCTGGTGCCGGTCGCCGCTGTGGCTGCCGCGTCCACGGCTTTCCTGCCTCTGAGCGAAGCCGCCGGCGCGACCCAGGCTGCGGGCAAGCCCGATTTGATCGTCACGATCATCACGGTGCAGGAGTTGCCAGGCCACCCGCCGTACATCGTCGTGGACGAGCAGACCCGCGCGCAGAGGTTCACGGTCAAGGTGGTCACGAAGAACGTCGGGAACGCGACGGCGGGCAGGTCGGTCACGCAGCTCAAGCTCGAAAAAGACGGGAAATCTCTCTGGAAGAAGCAGGAGACAGTCGGCCGGCTGACCCCCGGGATGTACCGGACATCAACCTTCGTCGTCGACGACCTTAAGGCTGACCCTGGGCTGCTCCACGCCGTCGCGACCGCCGACTTCACCAAGCAGATCGCCGAGTCGTCCGACAACAACAACACCAAGACCAAGCGGCCGGCCATCCCTGTTATCCCACGCGAATGGAAGGTCATCACCTTCAGGACCACGGTCAACTCGGGCGGCGGGGTGTCAACTACGACGCAGACCGCCAACGGCTTCTACTACCTCTTCTCCCACTTCGACGAGCCCAAGAAGTGGTTCGTGTACAAGTCATACGGGCGGGTCAACGCCAAGCAGGACTTCGTCGGCGGTGGCTGCGAAGGCCACGGGTCGGCGCACGACACCAACAATCCATGGCCGGGAGGCGACAGCGAACTCGTCGTCAGGGGCGACCTGTCCGCGTACTCCGCCGGTGTTGACACGAGCAGCGAACCCCCTGCGCACTACACGGTCACGTGCACAGGAGGCGTGCAGTTCCCTGAGACGTTCGGCTACCTCAGTCTTGTCACCTGGGTTGGCACGCACTCGTTCCCGTCAATGAAGCCAGACGACATCACGCTCGAAGGCCAGGGCAAGGCGACTACGCCGGCCGGTCCGGCCAAGTACACGTGGGTATTCAACGCCCGCGTGTCCGGGGTCTGAACTACCTGGAGTGGACTTCGACCAGCGGGTTGCGCCCGCTGTCGGTGTCGAACGCGCCGACGGCCCACGCTGTCCTGCCGGCCGCCGATATCCCGCCAAGGATCCGGTCGCCGTTGCCCGGGTTCGGCGCCATAACTGGCTGCCACCCACTGCCGGTATTGCGCGCTACCAGCGTGAGCAGGTTGCCGCTGGACTCATCCAGCGCCGAGCCCACCAGCCACACGGTCCGGTCGACCACGGCCACGCCGGTGACGTTGGAGAACCCGCTGCCCAGGCCGGTGAGCAGCTGCGCGGTCCAGGTTCCGTGCCCCAGGTGCTCGACCAGCGGCCTCGCCTGATGTGCGGCGTCATCGCTCTGCCCAACCGCCCAGACCTGCCGGCCCGAGATGGCAACGCCCTGGAGCAGAGAGCCGGTCAGGCCAGCCGACGGGACTGTAACAACGTGCCAGTGATGACCGTTCCAGTGCTCGACCAAAGGCGTGTCGGCGTCCTGCCCGCTGCGCTGGCCGACGGCCCAGGCGTCGCTCGGACCTGCTGCCGCGACGCCGAATAGGCAGTTACCGGTGGAGCCGGGGTTCGGGCTCGGTACGACCGCCCAGCGCCTGCCGTTCCAGTGCTCGACCAGCGTCCGGAAGGTGTCCGACCTGCTTTGCCGCTCTCCCACTGCCCACACGTCATTCGGGGAGACCGCAGCCGCTCCGAACAGGATGTCGCGCAGGCTGTGCAGCCTCGGTGCCCGGGCGATGTGCCAGGCCCCGCCAGTCCAAGCCTCGATCAGGCTGTGCGCGAAATAGGCGCGGTTGACTGCCACACCGACCGCCCACGCCTTGCCCGGCGTGGCGGCGACGCCGAACAGCGTGTTGAAGTTCGGGCCCGAGTTCGGTACCGGCGTGTGCACCCAGCCTGAGCCGTTGAAGTGCGCTGCCGTGGCCAGCGTGGCGTCCTGATTGCTTGACTTGGTGTCGGGCAGGAAGTTGCCGACCGCCCACACGTCGTGCCGGCTGGCAGCGGCCACCCCGCCGAAGCTGTTGTCGTTCGTGCCAAGCGCCGGGGCTCGCTGGACGGTCCACCCGGCGCTGCTTGAGGTGTCGGTGGTGAACCTGACCGGCTCGGTCGGCGTAGGGGACAGCGCCGCTAGGTTAGGCATCGGCCGCGCCCGGAATCGGGCCGCCCGTGAGCCGGTGACCGCGAACAGCGGCGTCAGCGGCGTGGCCGCGCACGAGTGCTGCAAGCACGGCACGCCGAAGTTGCGCTGAATGGTCCGCAGCAGCGAGTAGTGGGTGTAGAGCGCATGGTCCTTTAGGTGCCTGGGGCCATGGCTAGTGACCACCACGTCGGCGACCTGGCCACCGCCGTGAGCGTTGTCATCGCCTTCGTCGTACACGATGTCGATGGCGTTGTTGCCCTTTGCCCAGAACCTGGCGCCGGTGATCTCGGCCACCAATCGTCCCAGGTAGTGGTCGCCGAAAGCGACCAGTCGCTGGTCTTGCGGGTCGCCTGGATTACCCGAGTCGATGCAATAGGGCGGATCGCCATGCTGGTCGTGACACTCGTCGGGGATCACCCAGCTGAACGCGGGCACCCGGCCGCTGCGCAGGTCGCGCGCAAGCCTGCCGACCGGGACCTGCTTGGACCAGTCGGCCGCGGTGAGCGAGGTGGTGAAATTGCTGATTCCGACGTGCTTGGACACGTACAGCGGGTCCTTGTCCGGCTCGCCATTGCAGTTCGCCGGGTAGCAAATGCCCTGGTAACCCGCGTGCGGCAGCCCCTGCAGGTAGGCCTTCCAGCTGACATGCGCGTGGTCAAGCTCGCTGATGAGGCTCGGCGCGGCCACCGGCTGGGTGTAGTAAGGGTTGTCGCTGTTCACCGTGAACGGGCTGCCGCCCAGCAGGGCAACATAGTTCGGCTCGCTCGGATGGGTCACAGCGAAGAAGTTGGTCGCGACGCCGTAGGCGGACGCGAGCGCATTCAGGTTGGGTGCTGCCGGGTTGCCGATCACGTCGGTAAAGCCATGGTTTTCTTCGACGATCACGAAGATGTGGTCATAGTGGCTGACCGCCGCCTGGCGGGGCGACGCACTCGCCGGCGCCAAGCCGATCACTGCCCAGCAGGTGACTGCGACCGCGAGCAAGCTGCGTGATGCGGACCTCATGACATCAACCTCCGGCAGGCTGGCAAAACCTTCGGCCGACGTCAACGCTACGAACCCAACAAGCCACAGCGAACAGATCTACAGTGAACATTAGGGGGAAAAAACTTGAATAATGGATGTTTCTGTGAGTGCTAGCGCAGGCCGAGCGCGGTGTCCAGAACCCGCGCCGCGTCATGCCCTGCCGCGGCTTGCACCCGGCTTCGTCGCAGCACGATCGCGGTGATCGCCACGGCCAGCACGGTCGCGGCGAGCATGATCGTCGCGAGCGCGTTGACGGCCGGCGTGA
>Ga0126378_10003242_pt1 | contig 12290 bp, 10 predicted proteins | sample PanSoiMetPlot_23_FD_92587 | JGI IMG/M metagenome (GOLD analysis project Ga0126378, IMG submission 92587) | Tropical forest soil microbial communities from Panama - MetaG Plot_23 | ecosystem: Environmental > Terrestrial > Soil > Tropical forest > Bulk soil | place: Panama | collected 2016-02-17
CCCAGACCCGGGGTCCCCGCGAAATCGAAGATTTCGTGGGGTGGGAGTTCGTGGGCCTGCGCCGAGGACCGGAGCGAGCCCGTTCGTCAATGGGTGAGCGAGGACCGCAGACCCGGGGTCCCCGCGAAATCGAAGATTTCGTGGGGTGGGAGATGCAGGGCCGCGAGATGGGGCGCATGGGCGCCGAAGATCCGTCGGCAATTCGGAATCAATCATCCAACGGCCGGTCGGCGGGCATCGTCCTCGCGGCCGGTGCGTCCTCGCGGATGGGCCGCCCGAAGCAGCTGCTCCCGGTTGGCGGCCGGCCGCTGCTGGAGGGGGTAGTGTCGGAGGCGTGCGGTTCCGGCCTCGACGATGTGCTGGTCGTGCTGGGCGCCAGTGCCGACGCCATCCTCTCCGGGGTCGACCTCGGCTGCGCGACGCCAGTGCTGAACCCGGAGCACGCCACCGGCATGGCCTCCTCGCTGAGGGCCGGGTTGGCGGCTCTGTCCCCTGGTGTGGTGCGGGCCGTGATCATCCTCGGCGACCAGCCCGCGATCTCGGCCTCGCTGCTCGACGACCTCCTCGAGCTGCAGGCGACGTCCGGACTTCCGGCGGCCGCCCTGAGCTTCGGGGGCCTGCTCCACCCACCCGTGGTTCTCAGGCGCGAGCTCTGGGGCGACCTCCAGTCGCTGGATGGGGACGTCGGCTGCCGGGCGGTCATCCGAGCCCGGCCGGAGCTGGTCGCAGCGATGCCGGCGGGCGGCGACTTGCGCCATCCGGTGGACGTCGACACCCCTGACGACTACGCGAAGCTGATTGCTCGCCCCGTTTCCCTACGGTAGCCACCTTATGCGGCGTCGATAGCGTGGCTGACGTACGGAAACGTTTGCCTACCCGTTTACGAGCTGATAGCTCTTGACCCCTTCTCTGGCATCCAGTTCGATGATCGCGGCCATCAGAATCCCCTCCTCATACGCGCTGCCCGGGTTGATGGCGAGTGTGCGGCCGAGCTTGGTAGCGCCCTTGCCCTCGGGGATGTGGCCGTGCAGCGACAGCAGCGGCTGATAGCGGTTGATCGCGTCCCGAACAGCCGTTGAGCCCACAGGCCGCATCGCCCGGGCCCCGTGCATGGGCCGGAGCTTCTCGTCGAGGGCCGGGGTCTCATCGAGTTTTGAGCCAAACGGTGGCAGATGGAAGTTGAAAATCGCCCTTTGCGGGTCGCGCAGCTTGACGACCATGGCTTCGATCCGCTGGCCGAGGTCCTCCTCGGATTCCTCGCGGTGTGTCCTCCATGGTGTCGGGTTGGACCAGCCGGTCGAGATCATCTCGAAGCCGTCGACCCGGATCACCCTGCCCTCGGCGTGCAGAACACGAGTCGCGGCTCTGATCACGTCGTCGATGGCTAGCTCGTCGTCGTTGCCAGGGCAGATGAAGCACTGCACGTCTGAGGTCGCGAGCCTTTCGTCAGCCAGCTTCAACCAGCGCGCTACGGTCTGGCACATGGTGTCAGTGAAGAGCTTGCTCAGGCGGCCGGGATCGGCGTCCAGCTGCCGGACCTCTTCTGAGGACATGCGCACGGGATAGTAGCCGCGACGCTGGATCTGCGTCATCGCGTCATCCGCCTCGGCAGCAGTGACGCGATGCTGGGTGCCGGACAGTGTGTATTCGTACCCGCCGTCGTCTTCGACCAGCGGGATGATCGCCTTGCCGGTGAGGTCGCCGCCGCATATGAGGACGTTGGCACGGTAGAACCTGGCCGCGTTCAGAAACTTCCGCCAGCAGACCTCTGAGCCGTGCAGATCGGTTGCGTAGACGACCCTGGTCACTGTCCCTCTCCCTGCTTGTCCCTACAGCACTCCGCGCACCGCGGCTTCGAAGCCGGTTACGTGGCGACGCATCATATCCTCAGCCCGGCCTCGGTCGCGAACAACTACTGCTCCTCCACTGCGACCTTGAGGTCCACCTGGTGGATGAACACGCACCAGAGCCGAAGACTGTGGGTGCGCCGCTCGCAGGCATCCTCGAGAGGCAAGGATCTAGGCTTGGAGGCCCGATGCGGGGGTCGAGATGGCTTTGAATCGTCGTCCTCCACTCCCGAGAGCGCTGACGCAAGGCGCGGCGCGCAACGCGCTGGTCGCGGCCTTTCGGCGCCCGCGTTACGAGGTGATCCCGACGGTGCACGCGGAGGAAGAGGTGCTGGCCCACGTGCCGAAGGCAATCAAGGTGACAGTCACGGCGTCACCGGTAAAGGGCCTCGAGCCGACTCTGGAGATCACCGAGCGCCTCGTCAAGCACGGCTTCGAGGTCGTGCCGCACCTGTCGGCGCGGCTGGTCGTCGACGAGGCGCACCTGGGCCGGATCCTCGATCGAATCGCAGGCGCCGGCCTTCGGGAGGTCTTCGTCATAGCCGGCGACAGAGCACAGCCGGTAGGGAAGTTCGCCAGCGCGATGGACCTGCTCACGGCCATGGCCGCGCTGGGGCACGACCTGCCGGAGGTCGGCGTCTCAGGCTACCCCGAGAAGCATCCATTCATACACGACGACGTCACCATCCAGGCCATGTGGGACAAGCGGCGCGTCGCAACCTACATAGTCAGCAACCTCTGCTTCGACCCGAAGGTGATCACCGGCTGGGTGAGACGAGTCCGGCAGCGAGGGGTCGAGCTGCCGATCTACATCGGCCTTCCCGGGATCACGGACCCTGCCAAGCTCCTGCGCATCTCCAGGAAGATCGGCGTCGGGGAATCGGCGCGATTCCTACGCGGCCACACCGGTTGGCTCCGGCGGATGCTCGAGCCTGGCGGCTTCACCCTCGATCAGCTCGTCCTGGGCGTCACCCCCGCTTTGACCAAGCCCGACCTGAAGGTCGCCGGCTTTCACATCTTCACATTCAACGAGCTCGATGCGACCGAGCAGTGGCGGCGCCAAACGCTGAAACGGCTTGGCGCCGCGGCGTGACCATCCGGCAGCCCTCGATGGGGCCGACCTCGGCTCATCCTCTGACGCGAGGCGGACGGCGTCAGTTGTCCTCGTTGAGGACGTCGCGCAGTTTCCGTGCGAAGGCTTCGGGTTGGCCGGGGTATCCGAACTCGCCGCCCATGAACCCGCCGTGATGGCTGGGGAACACCGTCGCCTGCTGATCAAGTAGTTCGGCAGTGGCCACCGAGGTGCGTCCGGTGAAGACGCCCGTGGACTCCTCGCCCACGGCGATCACGATGCGTGTCGGCGCCGCGGCCAGCGCGTCGAAGTCGGGGCGATAGCTGCTGACCGCCCATGACCGGTCGGAGAGCAGCGGGTCGTCACGGGAGCCGTCGTCTTCGGTCGTCATCCCGAACTGGGCGGGATCCGGTGCAGGCCGGGCGAAGTAGTCGTCGGTGAACTCTCCCTGCCACGACGTCATTGCGATGAAGGCCGCCATGCCGGCACCCGACCCCTTGGCCTCGTACGCGTCCCGAACGCCGGCACGGGCGCGCTCGGCGGCCTCCGCGTCCGGAAGCACCGGGATGAGCGGCGGTTCGTGCGCCACCAGGGAGGTCACGTCGTTGGGGTATGCCGCCACGAGCGCGAGCGCGGTGACCGCGCCGCCACTGCTCGCGAACATGTCAACCGAGCCGACGCCGAGAGCCCTGATGACGGCGTGCACATCGTCTGCCTGGACGGTGGGCGCGTTGTCGACCCGGCCGTCTTTGCGGATGCTGCGGCCGAGGCCGCGCGGGTCATAGGTGATCACGGTGCGGTCGGGGAAGTGCGACGCCAACGTTCTAAAGCCGCTGGCGTCCATGGGCTGGCCGATCATGAATAGCGGTGGGCGTCCGTCTGCGGTGGGCAGCGGGCCGTGGACGTCATAGACGATGTCGGCGTCGGTGGTTTCAAGCTTGTGAGTCGTCATGCCAGTATCGACGTCTCCCGGGTTGAAAACTCATCGGACTCTACGCTTAGGGCGCTACCCCGGACGCGACCCTGAGCTTACCCAGGACGGGGAACTACGCAGTTGTACCACTGTGAAGCTCCGGACGACGGAGAACTGCGCAATGTATGAGTGCGTGCTCGGGTCCCTGGTCCTGCATGGTCTGCGTTGACTGCGTGGCGCTTGTGTGATTCCTTGTCAATCAGCCGAGCGCCGGCGTATAGTGGCGTTGGGTCATGAGCACCAGTTTCGTGATGCGCAACAACTCGGTTCAGGCACTCGACCGTGGCCTCGCCATACTCGACATCCTCGCGGACACCGGTGGAGAGCTAGGCGTCACCGACCTCGCACGCCAGCTCGGCGTCCACAAGTCGACCGCCTACAGGCTTCTCGCCACGCTCGAGCGTCACGACCTGGTCGACCAGAATCCGGATACCGAGAAGTACCGCCTTGGCCACGGCCTCGTCCGCCTCTCGGGCTCTGTGACCGCGGCGATGGACCTCGTGAAAGCTGCGCGTCCCGGCCTGCGCGACCTGGCGGAGGCGTCCGGCGAGACGGTCAACCTGGCCATCCTCCAGGGCGACCAGGTGATCAACATCGACCAGATCACCCCCGCCAACCAGCTGGTGAACGTGAACTGGGTCGGTAAGCAGACGCCTCTGCACTGCACCTCCAACGGTAAAGTTCTGCTGGCCTTCATGCCCGACGAGGAGCGCTGGCGGCTGCTGCAAGGGTCCCTCCAGCGGCTGACCCCCCTGACGATCGTCGATTCCAGGGTCCTGGAGCGGCAGCTCCTGAGGGTTCACGACGACGGCTACGCTTTCACACTCGAGGAGCTCGAGATCGGGCTCAACGCTGTCGCCGCACCTGTACGTGGGGCCGACGGGAGCGTTCTCGCCGCGGTCAGCGTGTCGGGTCCCTCCTACCGTGTGACTCCGCAGCGCCTGCCCGAGCTGGGCGAGCTCACCCGACGAACCGCGGAGGCGATGTCGAGGCGGATGGGCTACACGCGAAGGGGTGGTGAGCATGAGCCGTGAGGAGGAGATTCGCGAAGGCCTCTTCATGCCGAGCTCGAGTGCCTCTTGGGTCAGAGCCCAGGCACGCCAGGCGTGCCGGTCCGGCGGCCGAGGCCAAGGAAGGGGTGGCACCAGGAGGAGCGCATTTGAAAATGCGTGATACGCCCCACCTGCGGCGGGGGCCCCTACACGGGCCGGGCCCCTGACGCGGGCATCGGCCGGTGGAGCCGAAGTATGCCGGCGAATTCCTGACTCGCGACACTAGGGTCCGGCCACGCGCGAGCAGGTAGGCTGCGGTAGTAATGCACACCGACGACCCCAAGATCACATACATCGGCGCAGGGAGCGCGGTGTTCGCGCGCCAGATCATGACCGACGTGCTCGCCATCGACGGCCTCGACCGGGGCACGTTCGCTCTGGTAGACGTCGACGCCGACCGCCTGGATCTGGCCCGCCGGATCGGCCAGCGCCTGGTCGCCCGGGCCGGCAAGGACTGGCGTGTGCTGGCCAGCACCGACCGCCGCGACGTGCTCGACGGAAGCGACTTCATCGTCAACTCGATCGAGGTCGCCGGACGGGAGAACGTCCACCACGACTACGACATCCCGATGCGCTACGGCGTCGACCAGTGCATCGGCGACACGATCGGACCAGGTGGCATCTTCAAGGCGCTCCGCACCGGTCCAGCCTGGTTGGAAATCGTCGAGGACGTCCGGCGCGTCTGCCCGCAGGCGATCGTCCTCAACTATACGAACCCGATGTCCATCCTCACCCTGGCCGCCATCCGCGCCAGCGGGCTCCAGGTGGTCGGACTCTGCCACAGCGTCCAGGGCACCTCGCGACAGCTTGCCAGCTATCTCGACGTTCCTTACGAGGACCTCCGCTGGCGCTGCGCCGGCATCAACCACAATGCCTGGTTCACTGAGCTGAGCGTGAACGATCGGGACCTCTATCCCCGTTTGCGGGAGGTTGCCCGGACACCCGAGGTCTACGAGCAAGACCCGGTCCGCTTCGAGGTCATGCTTCACCTCGGCGCGTTCGTGACAGAGTCGAGCGGCCACTTCTCCGAGTACGTTCCCTACTTTCGCAAACGCCCGGAGCTGATCCGCCGATACTGCCGCGACGGCTACCTGGGCGAGTCCGGCTTTTACGCTCACGGCTGGCCGCAGTGGCAGGAGGACCACCGACAGATGGCCGAGGAGTGGGCGTCCGGGCAGAAGCCGATGCCTGCAGAACGCAGCAGCGAGTACGCCGCGGACATCGTCGAGGCGGTCATGCTGCATCGCCCGAAGGTCATCTACGGCAACGTGGTGAACGACGGCCTGGTCGAGAATCTGCCCCTGGGTGGATGCGTCGAGGTCGCCTGCCTGGTCGATCGCAACGGCGTACAGCCCTGCCACTTCGGGCGGCTGCCCGAGCAGCTGGGGGCGCTGAACCGAGCACACATGGCCGTCCACGAGCTGGTCGTGGAGGCTTTGCTGCGGCGGGATCGCCAGGCGGCGCGGTACGCGCTGATGCTGGATCCGCTCACCGCGGCCGTGTGCTCGCTCGAGGAGATCGATCACCTGTTCGAGGAGATGTGGCAGGCCCAGCGCCCATTCCTCCGGACTTTCGAGCAAGACTGAGAGTCTTCGATCAGCCTGAGGTCCGACCCGAGTCAGGTACCCGCGTGTCAGGCCCTGGTCTGTTGGATCGTGAAGACGCAGTCGTAGGTGCCGGTGACGCAGCCGCACTCGGCCTCCTCGACCACCCAATCATTGGCCAATCCGCCCCACCGCAGGGCTGCTTCCAGAGAGGCGGTCCAGAAATGGCAGGACTTCGCCGGCCGTCGCCGCCCCAGTGCCATCAGGTTGTCGTAAAGGACCAACCAGAACTGGCCCTTGTCCACCCGCTTCCACGCTGCGAGCTGCTCTCCCCGGATGCGGTCCAGGTTGCGGGTGAAAACGTAAAGGGTGTCCTCCACCTTCACGTGCGCCTGGCTCATCAAACGAAGCGGCTTCAGGTAAGTCACGTCGCCGTCTTGGAGCTGCTGCGCCTTCTTTATCCAGAAGGTCGCTGTGAGCCGGCCCCAGTGGCGCAGCACTTCCGGCGCGCCCACACCGAACACGGCGTCGATGCCATCGGCCAGGCGGCTGGGAGCGGTTACGGGAGCGACGCGGCTCGCGTCGTCAGGCGGCTCCTGCTCCAGGTAGCTCTGCAGACCGGCCGTCGTGAGCACCTGTGGCCAGCTCGCCCCGCACGCCTCCGCCCCGTAGCGCACCAGCGCAGCGAAATAGGAGTTCAGCAGGACGTCCTCGCGGGCTTCGAAGACCGGCGTGTGCATCCGCTTCAGCATCCCCACCAGGGAGTCTTCACGCATGGGGGCCTTGGAGACGGCTGCAAGGTCGGCGGATGATACGGGAGGCGACTGGACAGTGACTGCAGGAGTGAAGGCTGGCGTGTCCACGGGTCTGGTCGTGTGGACGTCGCTCGCCGCCGTCTCAGCAGCAGGCGGGGCCCTCCGCGTGGCTTGGTCGGGCAGGCCGACGAGATCGTCGAGCAGCTCCCAGGCCGAGCCATGACGCTTCACCGGGTCGGCATCCATAGCTCGGCCGAGCACACGGTCGACATCCCGCGGCAGTCTCGGATCCCGCTCACACGCTGATGGCGCCCGTCCACCAAGCGTGACCCTCAGGGTGTCCCTGGGTAGGCCCGGTGCACGCAGCGACGTGCTGGTCAGCATCTCGAAGACCAGGACAGCCAGGGCGTAGACGTCGGACCGCCAGTCCGGCTCCCTGCCCTCGATTTGCTCAGGGGAGAGATACTGGGGCGCCGCCAGATCGTACGCGGGCGACGCGAGCGCGAGCTGGCCGACCCGAATGCTCGTCACGCCGAACTCTGCCAGATAGACGTTGCTTTCGGCGACCAGGACGTGGGCCGGCTTGAGCGTACGGAAGGCAAGGCCGTAGGCGCGGACGCTGTCGAGGGCGTCCGCGAGCCGCGCCATCACCTCCCACGCCTGATCGGTGCCCAACCCGCCACGGCTCATCATCTCCTGCAAGGTCTCCGCATGGATGAGTGGGGTTACAGCGAAGGTCAGCTTGCCGGAACGGCCTGCGTCCTTGACGGGCAGGATGTTGGGTTGGCCGGCGTCGGAGAGCAGGCCCGCATCACGGCGAAGCCGCGCTGCCAGGGAGCCATCGGGCTCGAGCTCTGAGTCGATGACCTTGACCGCCCAGAGGGCGCCGCCCCTCGCCGCCCGGTAGACCGCCGTATGGCTGGTCCAGCCAAGACAGTCACCCAGGTGGTATCCCTTGAGGACGGACCCGGAGAGGTCCTGAACTCCGCTCATGGGGTCGGCGGGTGCCCCCGCTCAGCGCTGCTACTCGTGGGTCGCCTCGGACATGAACGAATAGATGAAAGCGTCGTAGGCCGACCACGCCTTCACGAGACCCTCGCGTTTCTCAGGAACACCGCCGGCCGCCCTGGTGGGTCGACAGCTGTCTGCGCCATCCCTCTAGGCCCTCCTTCCAGTCCCCGGGTCTCCACCCTCCTGCGGGCGCGCGCAGGACACGCTCGGCGCGTCTCCACCACCCTGAACAGGAGACACAGGCACCGGAGGCTAGCACTGGATTCGCGGCACGTCAACATGCGACCCGGCAAGCGTGCGAGCGGTCACGCGTGGACCGGTTACGGGCAGGTTCGGCGCCTCAGTAACCCGGTCTGCCCCTGGACCTCGAGGTCGAAATCAGCGGTCCCACGATGGAAACCTGCCGCGACGAGCGGGCGCGGCCTTCAGCGGTAGCGGCTTGCCGCGGGTTCGATCGGTCGCAGCCCCGCCTCGATCTCAGCTCGTCTTGGCTCCAGGAACGGGGGCAGCGCCAGCCGCTCGCCCAGGTGTTCGATTGGTTCGTCGGTAGCGAATCCCGGTCCGTCCGTCGCGATTTCGAAGAGCACGCCACCCGGCTCCCTGAAGTAAATGGACGAGAAATAGAAGCGATCGATCAGCGGCGTGACCTGTAGACCGGCCGACTCAACCCGTCGCCTCCAGGCTCGCTGTCGCTCGACCGAGGAGGTCCGGAACGCGACGTGGTGCACGCCGCCGCGACCTGGCTGGCCGGACGCGGCGTCATGCGGGACCTCGACGCGGACCTCTGCGCCCGGACCACCTGGACCCGTCTCGAAGACCTTTACCTGCTCCAGGTGGCCGGGGAGATCCTCCGGGCTGGCCAGCGGGCGGAACCCCATCACCTCTGTCAGCACAGATGCGGTGGAATCCATGTCCGCCACGGTGAGCGTCACCCCGAACAGGCCGCGGATACCCATCTCGGGAGGTACCGGCCCCCCGCCCCTGGGGGTTCCGGGCGGAAGCTTCGCCCGTTCGTCTGCAACGAGTTCGAGTCGCTGCCCTTCCATGTCCGAAAAAGCAAGCACCTGGCGACCGGTCCTCTCGCGGACCGGCTCATGAGCGATGCCAAGCCGCTGGAAGCGGTCAGCCCACCAGTCGATCGAGTCAGCGGCGATCCGCAGAGCGATGGCGTTGATCGTGCCGGTCCCACGTTGTGTCGGCCCTACAAACGGCCAGTCGAAAAAGGTCACGTCCGTCCCCGCTCGCCCGCGCTCGTCCGCGTAGAAAAGGTGGTAGGCACGGACGTCATCCTGGTTCACGGTCTTCTTGACCAGTCGCATACCGAGGGCTTCGGTGTAAAAGGCGACGTTCTCAGCGGCCTTCGCAGTGATCGCCGTCACGTGGTGGAGACCGGCGAGTCCGACGTAGTCGCCGCCGGCGTAGTCCTCATCTCGGGGGATCGACGAGATAGCGTTGTCCATCTTGTTCCTCCTGGGCTGACCGGGGGGCCTAACTGGGCGCGAGCGGGCTCCACACCCAGTGGGAGAAGCCGAAGACGGCCCCAATCAGCAGCCCTGCTACCAGAAGCGCACCAGCCCGGCGCGTGTGCACGAAAGCAGCCGCGGCATACCACAGGGGCCAGACAGGAAAGTCAGCTGGCGGCCGATTGGGCCGCGGTCGGGTCAGATACGGCCACGTCTGCCGCAGGCGCGGAAGTGCGAGCAGCGCCAGCAGAGCGGGTACTGGCAGCGCACCAACGACGACGAGTGCCACGATCGCCACATAGAACGCGCCCATCAGGGCGAGGGTGAGGCCCCGCGCCGCACGTTCACCGACGAGCACCGGCAGGGTGCCGATGTTCAGCGGTCGATCCCAGTCCAGCTTGTCAAGGTGCTTCCCGAGAAGGACCGTGGTGCAGAGGAGACCGTAGGGAAGGCTTGCGGCCAGGATCTGCCAGCTCAGGTGGCCCGTCGCGGCGTAGTACGTGCCGCCCACCATCAGCGGCCCCCAGACCAGCAGCACTCCCGGTTCGCCCAGGCCACGCTTCTTCAAGCGCAGCCAGGGCGCCGCATAGCCGACGCTGATGAAGAGCCCCGCGACCGCGAAGACCGCGACCGGCCATCCCCGAATGAACAGGAGCAGGACAAGGATCGCCAGATCGGCGACGTTGAGCAGAAGGGCGGCGCGGATCATCGCGCCCCTGGTCGTCATACCCGAGACCACTGGATGGGGCGCATAGAGCGCACGCGGGTAGTCCGCGGTATCGGTGCCGAGGCGCTCATCGAAGATGTCGTTGCTCAGGTTGTTCGCCGCGTGGGCGATCACGAGGCCGGCCGCAGCCAGCAAGAAGAGGCCGAGATTGAAGCCTGGCGCTCGGACCGCGAGCAGGCCTGCGATCGCGGCGGCCGTGAGCGTCATCGGTTGGACGCAAGCGCGGGTGAGGACCAACCACCGAGAGAGGAAGTCGTTCGCTCCTGCCGGCGCGTTGCACGTCGAAACCGCAGCTCGCCAGGCCATCGGCGGGCTGATGACTTTGCCGGCTCGGGCCTCCACGCAGCCCAGTCTAGGGGCTGCTGAAGTACAGAGGCAGCTCTCGCATCAAATACGAGCAGCGCTAGCAGCTCGTTTAAGGCAACTCAAATACCATTGACATTTGGAAGTCGACGGTATTTAATCTGCACGTGGCGCCAAGATTGCGGAGGTCGGAGATGGTGGCGCGGAACCGCGAAGCGGTCCTGGCCGCCGCCCGGCTCGTCTTCATCGACAAGGGGTACGCGGGCGCAACCCTCGATGCCATCGCCGAGGAAGCGGGCTTCTCGAAGGGGGTCATGTACTCACAGTTCGAGAGCAAGGCCGACCTCTTCCTGACCCTCCTCGAGCGACGCATCGACGAACGCTCCGCGCAGGACCGGCGGATCGTCGCGGAACACCCCGGGGTCGTTGGCTTGCGTCAGCTGCTCGAGGCGGGTGCCGAGGACGCGGTGACCGAGGCCGCATGGGCTCGAGTGCTCGTCGAATTCCGCGCGCTGGCCTCCCGCGATCCTGGCGTCAATGCGCGCTATGCGGCCGCCCACGCGCGCACAGTCCAGAGCCTGGCCTCGGACCTGGAACAGCTTCGCGCGACGGCTGAGCTCAAGCGCCACTTTCCACCGCGAGTGATGGCGGAGTTCATCCTCGCCCTGGCGTCAGGCGCCACGCTTGAAAGTGCCGCGAATCCGGCCGCGCTGCCCTTCGACGTGCTTTCTCAGATGGTGGTCAGTGCTCTCGGGTTCATAGATCCCGAAGACACCGTCCTCTCAGCAAATCCACACGACCCGACCGTTGCCGAGTGACCGGACAGGAGGAGCGTCCAATGACGACGACCGTTGACGGAATCGGTTTCGACCAGCTCCGCGCCCCGGTGCAGGCAGAGGTCCTCGCTCGGCTGCCGGACTATATCGAGCGCCTGCGATGGAGCCGGGAGCAGATCGAGGCCTCCCAGCGCGAAGCGCTGCGAGCGCTCCTGGCCAACGCCCTCGAGAACTCGCCGTTTCACCGGAGCCGGCTGGGCGACGTAGACCCGAGGCGCTTCGACGTGCCCGATCTAACGGGCCTGCCGGTCATGAGCAAGGCCGAGATGATGGGGTCGCTTGACGATGTCTTCACCGACAAGCGCCTCAACCGGGGGCTTGTCGAGCAGGCGCTAGCGGTGACCGCGACCCAGCCGGTACCGATCCTTGGCCGGTACACCGCACTGGCTTCGGGCGGCGTCTCGGGTCAGAGGGGTGTGTTTGTCTACGATCCGGACGCGGTGGTCGGCTACACCTCATCGCTGACACGTTCGTTGATGGCGCGGCTGCGCACTCTCGGCGGCCCGCCACCGGAGGCACTGACCATTGGGTTGGTGGCCGCCGGCTCTGCGGTGCACGGGACCAGAAGCACAGTCGCCTGGGTGGCCGGAGACGCCTCGCCCATCCGCGCCATTCCGATCCCGTGACGCTGCCGTTGGCGGAGATTCTCGAGGGCCTCAACGCCCTGCAGCCGCGGTTCCTGTATGGGTACGCGTCGATGCTCGTAC
>Ga0126378_10003243_pt1 | contig 12290 bp, 13 predicted proteins | sample PanSoiMetPlot_23_FD_92587 | JGI IMG/M metagenome (GOLD analysis project Ga0126378, IMG submission 92587) | Tropical forest soil microbial communities from Panama - MetaG Plot_23 | ecosystem: Environmental > Terrestrial > Soil > Tropical forest > Bulk soil | place: Panama | collected 2016-02-17
AATCAGCTCCTTGACGAAATCCAGCTCGTCCATCACCTGGGCGAAGCCATCGCGCGCCTGGGCGGCTTGGCGGAGGGTAAAGCGCTCGGGATCGAGGTCATTGGGCATGCATTCATCACTAACCCAGGCGTGGTTAATGATCGATTTACAGTGAGCCCAGCAAAGCTGAGAGCCGACGCCGCAGAAACCAGATGACCGCGACCCGCGTTGAGCGCCTCGGTCTCGGCGAGTTAGCTGATTAGCTCCTCCATGCGGGCGCGGATAGGCTGGAAATCGTCGGCAGCTCCGAGCCGGCCGTTACGCGCGGCGATCCCGAGTCTCCGAGCCCTGACCGGCTCAGTAGGAGCGATTGACGACGTGGTGGCGATAGTAGCGGTGATGGGGGCGCGGAGGTGTCGTGGCAGCACCCGCGATCGCACCCACGCCCCCACCAACCGCCGCACCGATACCAGCACCCCGGCCGCCACCCGCGATCGCACCGATGACTGCCCCGGTGCCGGCCCCGACCAGCCCTCCCCCCAGCGCTCGCTCGGCGGGGTTGTAGGGGTCCGCGAACGCCGCGGTCGCCAACATCAGCCCGGCGCCGATCATGCAGGCGATAGTCGATTGCTTTCTCATTTTCCCAACTCGCTGTGCTACGGCGTGAACACCCAGCGTGCGATAAAGTTCCGATCTGTGGCGTTGCCTTGCGATTGACAGCTCTCGCCGACGGCACCTTCAACACCACCGATTGCTTCCACCGAGCCGTAACGGGCGATCGCCGAGCGGCGAGACCATCGGCACAGGCGGCCCCTTGCGCGGCCAAGCCGGGGGCGATCGCGCTTGGCACCGTGGGCCTGCTGCACTGGTTTAACCACATCTGCGGTTGTGGCCGGCATCGCACCCACGGGCAGGGCTGCTGGGGCTATTGGCATTGGCACTGCGTTCCTGGCGCTCGGCGACGTCCAGACGCCCCTACTTTTGAGGCCGACAGTCGCCATCGAAGGTCGGTTATCACCGGTGCTTCCGGCATCCGGCGGGAACCTCGAACTCTTTCGCGCCGTTTTCCAGTGCGATTGCGAGCCCACGGAACATTGGTAGCGTGACCCAAGCGATGATTTTCTGGCTGCTTTTCTTGTGCTGCGCCCTATCGGCTTGGCTGATCGGATACGGCATGGGATATCTGAGAGGAGTGCGGGAAGCCATTACAGGCGATGCTTCCGCAAGCGGAACCAATCCGGAGGATATCGATCGCGATTAAGGCCGAGACGCCTCCCGCGGCTGGGCAATCATAAAATGTGGAACCGCCAGCCACGCTCGCTGTTCAAGTGATTAGGGCGGCCGGATACGATCCCCCATCCGAGATCGCCTGTTTCTGAACCCCGGCGTCGCCCCCCCTCGCCGGGGTTCGTTTTCGGGATGCGGCTGCTGCAACATATGGCGCGTTCTGGAAATGCGCGGACGACGGTCCCCGGTAACGGAGGGCGTGACTAGTCCCGGGAAGGCATTACCGTTACTGAGGGCGATACACCAGCCGCCGCCCATAATGTCTATGGAGGGCGATACACCAGGCGCCGATAAATGTCCCAAAAATGACACTCTGAGAAAGAGAAAATCTGCATTTGGCGCTGGACTGTTACTGAAACGAACCGGCCGTCCCGGCGTTATACGAGCTGGGGGACGTATTGGATTGGAGTTTCCCCATGCGTCCAACTCTAGCCGTTGCGACCGCCCTGTTCCTGTTGTTGGGGACCGGCGTTGCCAAAGCCGCCGACCCGGCTCGATTGGCAGAGACCGCCGGCTTCCTTCTGGGCAACGCGCATCGCTGTGGCGTCGCAACCGATCGCGTCGAGGACGCCGGCGAGGTGATCCACCGCATGATCGTCGCTGCTTCCTGCGATGCGAACGAGGAAGCTCTTGCCAATTCGCGCTTCGCCGAGACTTTCCGGGCGAGCGCCTTTCCCGACCAAGACGGTGACGCGTTGATCCCGCCTTGCAAAGTGGTGATCGCACAATTCGAGCGGCTCGAACGACATCATCAGCAAGCCGGCATGAAATAACGAGCCTGGAGATCAATTGCGCTACAGCAGCGGCAAATCGTGCCTCATCAGCGTTGAACCCTTTGCAAAACTGCAGGAGAGAGCAACCATCGTCTGATCCCCGGCGCTGCCTAGACGGGAATGCTCGATCGTCAGAAGTGTGCGAGGAGACCGAGAATGGAGACAGACCCATATCTCACTGTGGAAGAGCGAGCCCGGATAACGAAAATCCAAGATTCGCTGATTGAGCGATACGTGGAACAAAAAGAGGCAATCCACGAAGGAGACAGACGCCGCGCGATAGCGCTCGAGTTCGAAATTAAAGAGCTGTTGCGCGAAAAGAAGAAAATCTGCGCGGCTGTCTGATCGTTCTGGCGCGATCATCGGCCCATCGTGCGAGCGATCGGGGACCGCCATAGTCCACGCATAGAAGTATTTCTATTCGTGCTTTGACCTCAGACTCTGCAGTCCTCTCGTCGAAGAACTGTCTGCGCATGCCACCCGCCCTTCGGAACGACGCAAGCGTTTGGAGACTTGGAACGGAGCAGGAACATTTACGCCGTACAATCGGCAGCGACTTTGGGCGCCGGACAAAGTCGACCCGCAAGACGCTTTCTTGACGTTGGCTCGGGCGGCGGATTGACGGACATTTGATTAAAATCCTCCTCAGCTTGATGGCTTCGTGATCACGGCGCGTCCGCTCCAAGCGAGAGAGCTCGGTCCGGAGCGCCCCAATTGACGAGTGGCGGAAGATGAACTTTGAAACCGTTAGTCTGCTGATGAATTGGTTGGAGCTGGGGGCGCTGTTTGCGATCCTGTCCCGCCTTGGCCGCACCTTTGACCTGATAGCCAGCACCCAGCGCGAGCTGAGGCGAGCCATCCATCACCTCGGCGAGCATCACGGCGTTGAATTTGGCGCCGACAACTCGCTCGGGGGACCAGAGATCCCGTCGATTTCCCCTTCTTCACATGCGCGTGGCCATACGGGCAGCGCGGTAGGTCCTGACGATTTGGCCCCTCAATCGCTGTAAACCCGGGCGTACGTGGTGGCCTGCAGCGTCTGGAGCGGTGTTTCGCACTCAACGAGCCATTTGTTTGTTGGCACGGATCGTCGTGAGCCGCGCGCCAAAAGGACCGCGTGATCCGTCAATCAGTCATTGTGGGCATTCCCAGTACCGGGCGCCGGTCCGCTGCTTCGGCCATCGAGGCCTCTTCCAAGTGCGGCTGCGCCTCCACGAGATCGGAGGTGCGCTCCCACCGCGATCAGGTCAGATCGCTACAGGATCATCACGATCCGATAGAAACCTCTTCTGCGGCGCGACGGTATGACCTGAGACTGCGTGCGACGAACGGCTGCTCAGAATTGCCGATATACAAATACGAACGCAAACTTGATCAGGAGGCAGTCGTGCCGAATCCGAGTTTTCTCCACGCACTGACACTACGTTGTCGCGCTCTGATGGAAATGGCTACCGAGGTAGAAACGATCGACCAGTTGCGGCTCTGGGCCGTCGAATTGGCGGACCAAGCCGCCAAGGCAGGGCGCCGAGCTGTTGAGAAAAATGATGGAAAAGTCCCGGATGTGGGCACGCCCGCCAGAATCGCCGATGACCTCATTGCGTCGGGATGAGCTCGATAGGCTCGAGCCATGTTTACATTGCCTCGCACGATCCTTCGAGAATATGCCTAATAAGGGGGAGAAGAGCGATTGCCTCCAAAGAGGTACATCGATGGCGTTTAGCTCATTCTCCAGGCGGTTTACGATCGCATCCCTCTATCCGCTTACCTCTTCACACACGTCAATCAATCGTCAATAACCTTCACAATCGTAAGGTCCTCCGAAATAATCCACCGAAATGGTGGATAAGCCTGTTGAAAAAGCTGATGCCGGCTGCGAACTATGAACGATTACTTAGAATTTTAGATATTTGCCTGAAAAATAGGCATGTCGTTAACTAGCTGATTTAATTGATCTTTTTGCGCCGGCTCCCCACGTTCCAATTAAGCGGTTGGCCACCAATGTGATTTTTGGTTCCTGTCGCTGCTCCGACAGGTTCGCTGTGAATAGCTCCGGCGAGCTACTCGATTGGGAAGCATCGATATTCGCGCGAGAGAGGATGAGCTTTGACGCACCGCGCGCGGCCTCAAATCTGCGCCACCAAAGGGGCTCGGCAGAGCAAGGCGCTGGCGATTAGCCAAATGGTCGCGGAGTTTGAAAGAGCTGTTAGGCCGCGCGATCTCGCGGAATTTATTCGCCGGGTTCGAGTAGGCCCTGGTCGGCGGGCTGGCGCCGGCGGAGCCGCCACGGGTGTCGTACCCATAGCCGGAGGCGGTCGAGGTAAAGATAGATGACGGGTGTCGTGTAGAGAGTCAGCAGCTGGCTGACGAGCAGCCCGCCGACAATCGTCAGCCCGAGCGGGCGGCGCAATTCCGCACCCTCGCCAAAGCCGATCGCCAGCGGCACCGCGCCGAACATCGCCGCCATCGTCGTCATGACGATCGGCCGGAAGCGTTTGAGGCAGGCCTGATAGATCGCCTCGCGCGAGTTCAAACCAAGGCTGCGCTCGGCGGCGAGCGCGAAATCGATCATCATGATCGCATTCTTTTTGACGATGCCGATCAGCAGGATCACGCCCAGCAGCGCCATCAGGTTGAACTCCGAATTGGTTGCGACCAGCGCCAACGCCGCACCGACCCCGGCGGAGGGCAGGGTCGACAAGATCGTGATCGGGTGGACATAGCTCTCGTAGAACACCCCGAGTACGATATAGACGGCGAGCAGTGCCATACCAATCAGCAAAGGCTCGTGGGCGAGCGATTGCTGAAACGCCTTGGCCATCCCCTGGAAAGTGCCGTGAATCGAGGCCGGCATGCCGAGGCGGGCTATCCGGTCGTCGATCGCCGCCGTGGCCTCGCCGAGCGAGACGCCGGGCGCCAGATTGAACGAGATCGTCGAGACGGCGAACCGACTATCGTGAAAGACTGCAGTCGGGGCATTGCCGGCGCCAAAGCTGGTGAAGGCGGAGAGCGGCACCATTGTTTCCTTGGTGGTGCTGACGGCGGAGCCAGCCGATGTGGCACTGCGGCCGCTATTCGCGAGCGCATTGTTGGCTGCGTTGCGGGCCACGTCGCCGGCGCTTTGCCCCGCGCCCGCAGCTGTACCGGCGCTCTTCGCGGGAGGAGGCTTGGCTACTACGGTGCCCGACAATGGCTGGGTTCGCTGCGTGCCGCTGACCGCAGCGCCGCCGGTGCTGACATAGATCTGGTTCAATATCTCAGGTGATCGCCGAAATTCGGGCGCCACCTCCATCACGACGTGGTATTGGTTCTGGGCCTTGTAGATCACCGACACCTGCCGCTGCCCAAAGGCGTCGTAGAGCGTGTTGTCGACTTGGCCGACAGTGAGACCGAGGCGTGCGGCACTGGCCCGGTCAATGACCAGATTGGCCTCGGGTCCTCCTGGCTGCTGGTCGAAATTGACGTCGGTCAATAGCTGCAGATTTTTGAGCACCGCTCCGACCCTGGGCACCCACTCGGAGAGCTCGTTCGAGTCTTCGCCAAGCAATATATATTGGTATCCGGTGTTGCCGGTCTGCCCGGCGACCCGGACATCCTGATCCGCCGCTAAATGGGCCGCTCCGCCGACAACCTGCTCGAGCCTTGACCGCAGCCGGTTCGCGACCTCCTCGGCCGACAGAAGGCGCTCGGAACGCCGCTTCAGTACGACTAAACCCCATCCGTAAGTGCCGCCGCCGCTGAACCCGGCAACCTTCGCTACGGCCGGGTCCTGCCGAATGATCTCGACGAACTGCGCCAACTTCTGCTTCATTAATTGAAACGAGATGCTTCGGTCAGGCGTGAAAAAGCCCCAGATCAGCCCGTTATCCTGCTCAGGGATGAACCCTTTTGGAAGGTTGATGAAGAGATGGACGGCAAAGCACAATGTGGCCAGCAGGCTGAGCATGACGAGACCCGGCCATCGCAATGCCCGGCGCAACGAGCGGTCGTAGACATCCAGTATCTTGGCAAAAGCTCGCTCGCCGGCGCGGTATAGCCTGCCCCCACTCATTCCCTCCCCCGCTTGCGGGGGAGGGTTAGGGTAGGGGCGTGGCTGAGGCAGCAAATAGGCGCACATCATCGGCGTCGTGGTCAGCGAGACGGCCAGTGAGATCGTGATCGCCACCGCCAAGGTCATCGCGAACTCGCGGTAGAGCCGCCCCTCGATGCCGCCCATCAGCAGAATCGGCACAAAGACGGCGACGAGAGAGAGCGTCATCGACAGCACGGTGAGGGCGACCTCGCTGGCACCCTGCAATGCCGCCCGCATCCGCGGCATGCCGGCCTCGATGTGCCGGGTGATGTTTTCCAGCACGACGATGGCATCGTCAATGACAAAGCCGGTCGAGATCGTCAGCGCCATCAGTGATAAATTATCGAGGCTATAACCCAATAGATACATCACTCCAAAGGTGCCGATCAGCGAGACCGGCACCGCAACGCTCGGGATCAGGGCGGCGCGAAGACTGCGCAGGAAAGCGAACACGACGAGAACGACGAGGCAGATCGCAACGACCAGGGTGCGCTCGACCTCGTGCAGCGAGCTGCGGATCGTCGTGGTACGGTCCAGTGTCAGCTCGACATTGATGGCTCTCGGAATCGAGGCTTCGAGCTGCGGCAGCACCGCTTTGACGCGCTCGACTGTGTCGATGATGTTCGCTCCCGGTTGCCGCCAAAGGATTACCAAAACTGCTGGCTTGCCGTTGACGAGGCCCTGGTTGTGCAGGTCTTCGACCGAAGCTTCGACCTCAGCCACATCGCTTAGCCGCACTGCCGCGCCGTCGCGGTAGGCGACCACGAGCAGCCGATAATCCGCGGCGTGGTTCGCCTCATCATTGGTGTAGATCTGCAGCCTGCGGTCGCCGCCGTCGATTGCACCCTTGGGGCTGTGCGCGTTGGCCGAGGCGAGTGCGGCGCGAACGTCTTCGAGACCGATGCCGTATTTAAACAAGGCAAGTGGGTTGAGTTCGACCCGTACTGCCGGCAGCGAGCTGCCATAGATCTCGACCTCACCGACCCCTTCGATCTGTGACAATTCCTGCTGCACGACCCTCGTGGCAGCATCGTAGATCTGCCCGCGTGTCAAGGTGTCCGAGGTCAGCGCCAGGATCGCGGCCGGCGCGGCCGCCGGGTTGACCTTATGGTAGGAGGGGTTCCGTTCGAGACTCGTTGGCAGCTCGGCGCGCGCTGCGTTGATCGCCGCCTGCACGTCGCGCGCCGCACCATCGAGGCTGCGGTTGAGGTTGAACTGCAAGGTGATGCGGGTGACGCCGCCCCTACTCTCCGAATGCATCCCGATCACATCGGCAATGATCCCGAGATGGCGTTCGAGCGGGGTCGCCACGGTCGCCGCCATCGTCGCCGGGCTGGCCCCCGGCATATTCGCACTAACCGTAATGGTCGGGTAGTCGACCTGCGGCAGCGGCGCCACCGGGAGTCGCAGGAACGCGAACAACCCGGCGAGAACCACGGCGATCGTCAACAGCGTGGTCGCCACCGGCCTTGCGATGAAGAGCGCCGACGGGTTCACTCTGTGGCGCCTCGCGGGTCATCCCCGTCGTCGCCGATTTTGACGCGGATCGGGCGGCCGAGGGGCCTCAGCGCAGTTCTCCGAGTTCGGCGGCCATCCGCCTCACGCTAGCCGGCGCGGTATCTCCATAGAGTAGTGGTGTCCTCCCTTACTCCGCAAGCGTCCTACCCGAGTTGACCGCCGGGCTTAGATGGCCGGTGCGGCGTCCACCCCGAGAGGGGACGGAGGGATTGCACTACGTGTTCAGCGGGTCCTCCCCGATGGTTCCGTACAAGTGATCGATCATTCATTCGGCGGCGTCCGCTCCCTCCTCTTGATCGAGGGCAGCTTCCTCCACCACTGGACCGGCGCCGTTTGGCGGTAAGAATGCGATCCCCGGCCCCTGCTGGTATATCCGGCCGTCTCTAATGTAGACCGGGATGCCGAGCCCATGGGCGAGATTGCGGGCAGCACCACGTAGTTGGTCTGGGGTCATCATTGCTTTTTACTGCGCATCGAGGGGTGAGCTTGTCTTGGGTATGATCCTACGCTGGCTCGCTGGGAGCCGGTGTGATGTAAGTCACATTCGTAAAAATTCCGATTTATCTCATCCGCCAATTGCCGGCCCCGCCGCCGCATTGTTTATACGGCGCCTCTTGGGATCCGGTCGAACCTAGCGGACCGGCTCTCGCCACCACACAGGGCGAGGACGCTCGGCGAGCCCGAACTCGCAATATCCTCGTAATACTTTGCCCACACATCTACTGTAGTTGTCTCAACCACGGCAACAAATGTGCTTGATATATATGTCATCATTCATGGGTTACGCATCGATTCGTGAATGTCATACTGATGCCATAAAAGGATGCTCATCCTTTTAACTCTTCGCACATTTGCGCGATTTACAGCGCGTCGATGAGAATTACGATCCGCTGGTTGGTCCGAACCAAACGAGCGAGTTTATCCGGCTGGTTTAGCCTTGCCGAGGGAGGTGTGAGGATGAGCAAAATCGGTCAGGCGGAAGGCGCGACCGTGGGAATTGCGCCCACGGCTGTCCTGGGATCAGCCCTTCTCAAAGGAGCGGGGATCTGGATGCGCGGCAACGGCGAGATTCTTTCCGCCCTGGAAGCTCTGATGGCAGGTTGCATAGGGCGTCGGCGCGAGGCATTCCATATCTGGTCTAGGTCTCTCGAAAAGATGTGTGAATGTCGAAGCCCCGTCGATCTCATTCGGGTGCAACAAGATTGGCTACGCGACGCCGTTCGGCTGACCGCTTGTGACATTGGTCTACCGGCAGGCGATACCGCGGTTTCGACAAAAGCGGCGGCCGCCGGAGTCGACAAGACCGTCGGCAGCCAGTTAACGATCTCCCGAAGATGCGCAGAGGAAAGCCGGAGACAAGCGAGGACCAGCCAGTAGCGCGTGCAGCTGCCGATTAGGCTGTCTCCGCCGTATCGACGGATCCGCATGTGGCAGCGCCGGAAGCGGATCGGCGGGATGATGATCTTCTCGAAACCGTGTCTACAAGAGTTGGAGGAAAGATGACCTATTCGATCACCTACAACGACGGGTTGGCGAGTGTGACCCAGGAGACGCGCGGGCCGGCTTCAACCCGGATAGAAATCTTCCCGACCGAAGGCGAGGCGCTTAGCAGGGCGTCCCGGTTGCTCGATGAGGGCACACACCAAGCGATTTCGGTGTGCGACGGATCGGGCAATGTGCTGTGTGGCGTGCGCCTCCAATTGAAGCTCGGCTTTTCTACGGAATAACGAGTGGCCGACCACCGGATAGCGTTGCGAGCCCAGGCGGCCAGACCGAGACGCAGCTGGTGGATTTGCCAGACGATCGGCGAATAACCGAATAACCCCCGCAACACTTTCTTCCGGGGGTCGCCGTCCGTCGGCCTCCTCCCGCCCGAGGGCCGGCGGACGCCGACACCTTAAGCGCGGGGTAACATAGTGGGTTAGCAACAATCGAGGCCCAGCAAAGGAACGATCCACACTCGCAGGGTGTTTTAGGTATCAGTTCTCTCAACAAGGATGCGAGCCAGGTTCAGATCAGCACCTTTTGGAGACCGGGTCTTAGACACTGCATTACGGCGACCGCAATCATTACTGAAAGCGAAGCGTTATGACCGAGGAGAAAGCCCGCCATTACGCCAAGTTGCTCGCGCAAGGCATGGGTATAGCCTTTTATGTGGTACGCAGCCGCGAAGGCCGCTTCCTGGCCGTGCAAATACCATCGGACGACTGCGAAATCCTCGCGAGGGTCGCGCCACCGGGCAGCATTAACCAAGACCCACAATTCGACCACGGGCGCGCTAGGGGTGCCGCTTAAGTCAGCGCTCCGCGGCTGACCAGCGCCAACACAGCCAACGCTATGGCGGCGGCCCAGATTATTGCCCGGAATTCCGACGACAACGCCAGGATCACCGTCCCCCTGTCGGAACCGCGCCGATTTTAGTCGGGGCGCGCCAATCGCCGTAAGCACGCCAACCTTCACCGGGACTTTGCCAAGCGCCATAATAAGAACCCCAGCCGGGGTAGGGCCGCCGTCCGCCATAATAGCGGTCAGGCGCGCAATGCGGAGGAATCGATCCGCCGCTCCATCGCCTCCAATCACCAGAAACCGGGTGCCAACCCCAACCGCAGCCGCCCCTCACTTGCACGATGTCCCGCGCTGGAATGAGTTCCCCGATGGAGACCCTTATCCGGCAGTTGGCAGGGCCAGCACGAGCATTGCAGCCAACGCCAACCCAAAAACGCGCATATTGCCTCCTCCCTGATCTCTGAGCCTGTTACGACCAGCAGATAACGGTCAAATGCGGCCTCGCACGCTCGAGTTCCAAAAATGACACAAGGGGTGGCGGCGCCATTACCGCCTTTTTCGGAATGAGGGTCTACTGCATGACGTTTCTGACGCACACTCGTTCGCGACCAAAGTGACGCGAATCGCAGAACCAGACATCGGAGAATAGCACTATGACGAAACCACGAATTATCCCCTTCGTGGTTGCTGCAGGGCTGATATTCGGCCTATCGGCCTGCACCAATCCATATGACCCCGTCCAACGAACGATCGGGGGCGGCCTGATCGGCGCCGGCAGCGGGGCTGCAATCGGAGCTGCTGCTGGTGGTGGGCATGGTGCCGCCCTTGGTGCCGCGGTCGGCGGGACGGTCGGCGCATTGGGTGGCCTGATCACGACGCCGCCACCGCGGTACCGTTATTAAGTTTGGAGGCCTCGTCATTTATACCGGAGCGCACCACGCTCTGACGGCAATCTACCGGCAGGCGCTCCTGAGAGAGCGGGGTACATCCAGGCCGACGGGTTTGCCTCGGAGGCAGCCAAAGAGACTATGGCGAACGGCGCGCTGACTAATGTCCGGTTGGCCGACGACCCGGAAAGGCGGCGTTTCTTAAAGCCCATTTGGTAGGGGCTCAAATGTCGCCGTTGGTGGCTCGCGACAGGCTCCGTTGCGCAGGGCATTTACTGCCGGCAGGCTATTGGATTTGCGCCGACCCTCGCGCTGTGATTAAGTGCCGGCGGTGTGGTGTAGCCGCGGCCGTCAATGCCAACAGGCAACTTATTCCTGTCGGCCGATCGAATGTTATGGTCGATCGAATCGATCAGTTCTTCTCCAGCCGTCGTTCCAGCTCACTGGCCATCCGGTCGAGCGTTTGCGCGGCGTAGAGCATCGTGTGCTTTGCCGACGTCGAAGAGAAATCGTCAGCCTCTGTACGTATCTCCTCTGCCATCAGGCGCCACCAGCAAACTTTGGACATCGCTCCATGCACGGGCTTTTCTTCCGAGCCCCCGAAGCGGTCTTTGAATGCATCCGCTTGATCGTCTTCATTGAAGCCTATGCGAATGACATACCAACCTGAGGAGTGGTCGCACGCAAATTGGTGGGGCCGACATCGATGATCGTCGAGCCACAGGCGCATCGCCGCCATCATGCCGGACAGATCGGCAGTCCGATGTAACTTTATGACGATATTGCGCATAGGCCCCTCCCAGTTCTTGTCAAGAATACGCAGATACGACGGCGTGCATCAACAATTGGTTAGGGCCGGCAAAGTCAGGGGATCCCCGCCAACCTGCGCGCCATATGAGTGAGCCGCATCTCCAAAAAGAACCCCGGCGCAGTTGAGCGGCGCCGGGGTCCGCCGACGGGCGATTGAGGATGGGGGTTCTCCGATCGCCTCCGCCGACCGGCGATCGAGGATGGGGGGTTATCCGATCGCCCTAGTCACTGGAACAGTAAGCGGCGACCGCCGGTTCCAGATTTCGGGATCTCCGAGCCGCCGCACCGGCAGGCGGCGAAGCTCGGCGATCCCCAAGAACCCGGCGTGCAGACGCCAACGACCGAGCCGGACCAGGACATGAAATTTTACAGAACAAAACAGCCGGCGCGGCGTTTATAGGTTGTCCATTTCGACAGGAATTATTCTGATGAGTGAAAGAATACAGCAGCCGAACTGGGTAGCCGCGATGTTCCAGAACGCTGTGATCTCTATTAAGGTTGCGCGCCACACCACCTTCGCACAGCTAGCAGAAAAACTGATCGCGCTCGCCGACATCCATGGCCAGATGGTGCATCCGGTCCATGTCAGGATAGCAATCGCTCACTCCAGTCGGTCCGGTTACCAGTCGTCCCACCATGCCGCTGATTAAGCCGACGCATCGGGGCAGCCGGCGGCTCGGA
>Ga0126378_10003244_pt1 | contig 12289 bp, 9 predicted proteins | sample PanSoiMetPlot_23_FD_92587 | JGI IMG/M metagenome (GOLD analysis project Ga0126378, IMG submission 92587) | Tropical forest soil microbial communities from Panama - MetaG Plot_23 | ecosystem: Environmental > Terrestrial > Soil > Tropical forest > Bulk soil | place: Panama | collected 2016-02-17
AGCGCTGACGCCGGACCAAGGCACCACCTCCGGCAGCCAGTCCCACCCCACCGAGTTTGGTCCAAACGGCTTGCGCCAGGCTTTGGCTACTGCGCGCGAGGCGTTGTTCCGGCTGGCGGCGGACCAGCTCGGCATAACGGTCGACGAGCTGGCGCTTCAGGATGGCGTCATCTTCGTTGCTGCGGATCCAACGCAGCGGGTGAGCTACGGCCAATTGGTCGGCGGTCAGCAGTTCAACCTCACCGTGGACCACGCGGCGAGACCAAAGGATCCACGCGACTACACCGTTCTTGGCACCTCGGTGCCGCGCTACGAGATTCCAGACAAAGTGACGGGGCAGTTCGAGTACGTGCAGTCGGTGCGCCTGCCGGGCATGCGGCACGGAAAGGTCGTCCGCCCGCCGTTCGTCGGCGCCTCGGTGGTCAGCGTCGATGAAACCTCCGTCCAGAATCTTCCGGGGAATGTCCAAGTCGTGGTCATCAACGATTTCATCGGCGTTGTGGCCGACGGACAATGGCAAGCCGCTCGAGCGGCAGCCGCGCTCCGGGTCAACTGGTCCGCCGGCGTCACCCTTCCAAATCAAGCAGACCTCTACAATTACATGCGGACGCAGCCTTCCCGCGATTCCCTCACCGTCCTCTCCGACGACGTCGATCAAAGGTTCGGAGAAGCGGTCAACGTGATCAGCGCCACCTACAAGACGCCGTATCAGAAACACGGTTCCATCGGCAGCTCCGCCGCAGTAGCCGACGTTCAGGGCACGGGCCCAAACGGCAGGGCCACCATCTACTCCGCGACGCAAGGCGTGTATCCGCAGCGCGACAGCGTTGCCCGAGTGCTCGGAATACCGATGCAAAACGTGCGCGTCATCTTCCTGGAGGGCTCGGGCTGCTATGGCCTAAACGGCGCCGACACGGTCTCCTTCGATGCCGCACTGCTGTCGCAAGCCGTGGGCGCGCCGGTGCGCGTGCAGCTGACGCGCAAAGATGAAATGGCCTGGGGCGAGAACTACGGGCCAGCGTACGTCATCGACTTGCGCGCAGGGCTCAATGACCAGGGTCAGATCATCGTATGGGATTACGAAGCCTGGACGCTGAGCAAGGGCAACCGTCCGACCGCAGCCGCGCCCGGCAACATCATCACCGGCGCGCTCGTCGGCTTTCCCACGCCGCCGCTCGTTCCCGGCTCGGCCGATCCGCCGACGAGCTACAGCAACAACGGGAATTCCGACTCGTCCTATGGAGCGGGTTGCGTTCAGGGAAGATGCGGGGGAACGGGGAACATCGAGAGCGAGCGGGTTTTAACGCACACGATCGCGTCGCCGTTCTTCACCGGTCCGCTGCGATCTCCCGGCCGCTTGCAGAACACTTTCGCCAACGAGAGCTTTATCGACGAAGTGGCCGCGTTCGTAGGAGCCGATCCAATTGAATATCGCCTGCGTCATTTGAGCGACCCTCGATTGATCAACGTGCTGAAAGCCGGCGCCAAAGCTTCAGGTTGGCAGACGCGTCCCTCCCCGAACGCGCCCGACGGCTCCACCATCGCCACAGGACGTGGGGTGGCTTGCGTGCTCTATGAGGGCAACAACGGATATTCCGCCCTGGTGGCGGAAGTGCAGGTCAACCGGAGCACCGGGCAGGTGGTGGTGACGCGGATGGTCGCTGCCCAGGATTCGGGACCCGTCTCCAATCCCGACGGTTTGCGCAATCAGATGGAAGGCGGTGCTCTCCAGGGGATGAGCCGATGTCTGCGGGAGGAGGTCACCTGGGACAACCAGCAGATCACTTCGATCGACTGGAACCGCTATCCGGTCTTCCACTTCGGCGAGTCAATACCAGTGGTCGAGACAGTTCTTCTCAACCGCCTCGACGTGCCGCAGATGGGCGCCGGTGAGTGCATTATCACCGTCGCCGCGCCAGCGATCGCCAATGCGATTTTCGACGCGACCGGCGCTCGAGTCCGCCAGGTTCCGTTTACCCCCGCTCGCGTGCTCGCCGCTCTGCAGGGCACCTAGAGCTTCGGGAGGCGGCCATAGGACGGCGGTCGACCGCCCAATCGCGCGGGAGCTAGCTCGCTAGCGCACGTAAGCGCGCGCGACCATGCCGTGGCGGAATGCGAGGCTCACTCTGGCGCCGGCGTGAGCCACTCTTGGCACGCTGTGCTCCCAGCGCCGCTGCGCCTTCCCGCCGGTGACGAAGAGGTCGCCGCGGCCGAGAAAAAAGGGTCGCGACGCACCTCCGCCCTTGGGCCGCAGGAGAAATCGGCGGCGCTCTCCGAGAGAGATGAGGGCAACTACCGGCTCGGCGATCTCCTTGCGAATCTTATCTCCGTGCCAGGCGACCGCGTCCTGCCCGTCGCGATACAAGTTGAAACCGGCAGAATCGAAGTGGACGCCGTACTTCGCCGACAAACAAAGGCGGATCTGCTCCAGCAACTCGGGTTCAAGCGGAGATCCGGAATCCAGACTCCAGTACGAAGTCAAGCGCGGCTCGAGGACCTTCTTCTCATAGAGCCACCTCGACCTCTGAGCCCAATCGCGCCTCTTGAGTACGGCTTCGAACAAGCGGTCCGAGCCGCGCACCCATTCCCGGACGTGGTCCACCCATGAAACATCGTCGAGCGCGATTCGCTCGATGCCTCCAAAGGAAGAATCAAACGATGGTTCGGGCGCGTCGAATAGGCTTTCTTGCAGAGAAATTTGCGACACGGCAGCGTTATTTAACAGAGCGCGTCGAATCACGCTGTGCAGTCTCGAACAGCGGCCGTTTGCGGAGGGACACTCAACATTGATCCAACTTGATCAGGCAGATAAATGCCGATTTCTCCTTCGTGCAGCCTGGGGAGTTAATGGAGGGTCTAAACATGCGTCGATTGTTTCTCCTGATGGCATTTGCGTCTGTCATTGTCCTGGCGGCTTCTAAAGCGAGAGCTTGGGATCGCGGCCGCGTGCAAACCTTCGCAGTTCTCCCTCCCGGATCGTCGGGTCCGGAGGGTCTCGAGGTTGACTCCTCGGGCCAAGTCTACGTGACTACCTTCGGCTTCACCGCCGGGGGTGAGGCCGCGCCGCCGGGCCAGCTCTTCGTGTTCAACGAGCGAGGCCGCCTGCTGCGTCAGCTCGGCATCGCTGGCTCGAGCGCGCACCTGCTCGGCCTCCGCTTCCATCCCATCACCGGGGCGCTCTTGGTGATCGACTTCGGTAGCCAAAAGGTCCTCGACGTCAACCCGAGCACCGGCGCATCGAGCGTCTTCATGACTCTGCCTGCCCTCCCCCACCCCGATATCAACATGATGGCGGGGCTCAACGATGTCACCTTCGACCGGGCGGGGAACGTGTACATATCGGACTCCTTCCAAGGCGTCGTCTGGAAGACGGGTCAAAGCGGCGGTGAGGCGGCTGTCTGGGTGGATGACGAGCTGTTGCGCACGAAAGGCGTCCCACCGTTTGGGGCCAACGGCCTGCGCTTCAATCATGATGAAACAGCGCTCTTCGTCGCCAATACCGGCAACAATACCGTCGTTAGAGTGCCAATCACGGGAGGGTCCCCGGGCGCGCCCGCGATATTCGTGAACGGCGTGCATGGCGCAGACGGAATGATCATCGACGAGCACGACAACCTTTGGTTGGCGGCGAATCAAGCGGATGAGATTGTCGTCCTCGACCCGACGGGTCGAGCAATCGCGAAGCTGGGCGATTTCGACGGCGTGACTGACCGAGGTATGCCGATTCATCTCCTCTTTCCGGCGAGCCTCCGTTTCAGCGGGCGGAGCCTGTTGGTGACGAACCTCTCGCTCGACCTGCGGCTCTTCAACCCGGTGTTGTTCCCCACCGACGACTCTCAATGGGCCGCTCAGGTTTCGCGCTACACGATCGTCAAGCTCCCAGCCCGCATACCGCCCATATCGGGATCGCCGGATGACGACGAGGGCGGCGACGATTAGGTCGCTTTCCTGCAGGGCCGGCAGAAAATGCGGCGTCGAGGGAAATCGCCGCCTGTAAGAGCGAAGAAAGGACCCGTCGCACGACGAGGCGGCTCCGAGCTGTGATGGTGGGCGACGAGGCTGCCCATCCCCGCCGCTGAGAGGGTAGAACAGAACCTTCACTCTACCCCCGCGATGCCGGGGTGCCCCTCGCGGCACGACGACGATGGCATGTCGCGCGCCTCGCGAAGCGGTACCAGGTCGGCACAGCTTTGCCCGCCACTCGATCTGAGGGTCTGCCGCCCCGTAGTTGCACGGCTCATAACATCGTGTTATGCGAGGTGAATGACGACGCGCCCTGCTCTCGGTCGACTGGTTCATGTCTCCAACCGCATCCAACAACTCACGCGTGAAATCGAAAATCTGGTGCCCGAAGTGAGGGCGGCGCTTGCCCAGGCCAATCAACACGGTTACGTGCTGGCGTCTGCATCGAAGTCATTGGAGCGCGCGGCCGCCGCGGTCAGAGCTTTGGTCGAGCGCCAGAGACCGCGCCCCTCAGAGTTTGACATTCGCGCCATCCTTGGCGGCACGTCCCCGCTGATGTCCTTGTTTGGCTCGCGGGTCGTCTTGGCTCGGAAGGGTAACAAAACGACGAAGACGAAGACGAGGCCGAGCATCGGCGCGCAGGCACTGGCGATCCTGCTCGAAAATCCCGCGCAGGCCTTCGAGGCAAAGGAGATCGCAAAACGCCTCGCCTGCTCCGTGCCCATCGCGCGCACGACGCTCAATCGGCTGGTTAAAAGCGGCCACGCCACCAGGCCCGCTGCCGGGCGCTTCCGCGCCAAGGCTCGCTGATCAATCGGCGATATTTGCAATCAAAACCGAGCGCTGGTGGGCCGAGCGATGGCGCCCTATTACGGCGGGTAGGCGCCTTCGTCGCAAATGGTTTCCACTTCCATGTCCCGGCGCTGCACCGCGAAATCAACCAGGGCTTGTTCACTCGCGATGCAGTCACCCTTGATGTAGTAACCAAAGCCAACGCAGTAGGGGTCCTCAGGCCCTGAGACGGTGACGGCCCAAGGGGTATCCAGGAGCGGGTCTGCGGTGACCAAGACTCGGCGATTGGGAAATCCCTGATCCACGCAATCCTGCTCGGGCGGAATTGCGTTGTACACGCGAATCAGTGCGTCCTTAATGGCTTGGGGCGCATCAGGACGATAAAGAAAAACAACCCCTCCGTGCTCGAGGTTGTGCACCCAGTACCCTCGGGGCACTATCTCCTCGTGGATTCCCCAGTTTGCCCAGACCCAGTAGTGGGGGCCTCCGATGGGAGGGTTGTGAATATAGGGCGTTGGGGTCTTCGCGCAGGTCTCGTAATCAGAACAAATGTGACTTCTGCAATCGTCGGGATATTCGTACGGAACCTCTACAACTGTATTTACGCACGTCCCGCCGTCGGGCATCCCACCATCCATTCCGCCATCAGGAAGCCCACCATCCATTCCGCCATCAGGAAGCCCGCCGTCCACCCCGCCATCAGAAAGCCCGCTGTCCACCCCGCCATCAGGTGGGAGGACGGGGGCACTTCCGGCGCACCCGATCAGAAACGCAAAAATCCAGATGTTCGAGCGAGAACTCATCATCCACCTCCCACCAGTCCACCCTATAGCATCGGGTTGGCGTGCTTGAACAGCCCGGTCGCCGTGGGCCCCAACGAGCCTGCCGACGCGCTCGGTTACGCTTAGCCGGTCGATTGCCTAGCCTCATCTCCGACGAGCTGGACGATAACTCGGCTGTTCGCCCAGAAACAGGTCAGCCTCAAGACGCTTGCCTCGCAGCACCCCTTCCCTGATAAAAGGCGGGACAGGTGTTGAGGCGCTGGCGCAGACCAGCGCTCCGGGGAGACTAACCAGATGATTGGCGCGGAACCCGAGCCCAGCGCTCTGACGGAAGCTGTCTGCGAAGCCTGTGGGCGAGGCGCTGGCGACTCGTGGATCGAGGTACCAGACCGCGAATACGCGCAAGTGTACCGAGCAAGGTTTGTTCACTGCCGCGACTGTGGTTCAGCGTTTCAGAGCCCGATGCCTCGACCGCAGCAACTCGCGTCATTTTACCCCTCCAATTATCACAGCATGCAAGGGGAGGGGCTCCTGGCGCGGATGAAGAACGCGCAGCGGGTCAAGCGACTTGCATCGATGATAGGGGACGCCGATGGACCGTGGCTCGACTACGGCTGCGGCAAGGGGCAGTTTGTTTTGTATGCGGCCGAGCACTCGCCTTCCCGAAAGTATTTTGGCTATGAGATTGCCGATCACAATGACGTGAGCGAGTCCGCCGGTGGGGCGGTGACACTTGTTTCAGGTGACTTTCAATTCTTGCTCCACGCGCTTCCGCCATGCCGCCTAATCACGATGAACCACGTCATCGAGCACCTCCCCGATCCGGCGGAGACGCTATCGCAGCTGCGCGAGAAGCTCGTTCCAGGCGGAATCTTTGAAGGACAAACACCGGCGGCTGGTTCACTCGAGCACAGAGTATTTGGGACGCGTTGGAGCGGTTACCATGCGCCCCGACATACCGTCGTCTTCTCCCCGGATGGCTTGCGCAAGCTTCTTCTTCGAATCGGTTTCACCGGAGTCGAAGTGCACGGCGCCTTCAATCCCGCGGGCCTTGCGGTCAGCCTCGCCTCGCTGACTCAACTCGGCCCCATCGGTTCCATTCAGCGTAAGGGCGCGAGCTGGCTGTGCTGGGTCGGCCTAGGTACCTTGCTTTCCCCTCTAGACTTGTTGTCTGGCGCGCCAGGCATCATGAACTTCGCCTGCCGCCGCCCGGAGGCTTGATGTCTAGGCTGTCTCTTCCACCGTACCTCCAAAAACGAAGCGATCGAGCTTCGATGGGGATAGTCGTCGCCAACGTGGCCGTCGCGTTCGCCCCGGTGTATCTGGCTGCAACCCTGGGACCGGGCTGGTCCTTCGCCCCACTCTGGCTATGGTTCGGCTTGTCGGTCAACGGATTGCTCAACTTGATGCACGAAGCTGCGCACTCACTCGTTTTCCGGACTCGACGCGGCTCGGAGATTCTCGGTCGCTGGGTGCTTTGTCCGCTGGTGTTAGCTGACTTCGATGGCTACCGCGACCGCCACTGGGAGCACCACAAACACCTCGGAGAAGAAGGCGACACAAAGGATGCGTATCTGATCAGCATTCATGGTTCGGGCTTACTCTTTCTGTTTGCTCGCTGCCTCATTTTGATTGAAGCCGGCCGAAAAATGGCACACCAGCTGCGCACCAAAACGCCCGCGGCAGGCCCTCCGATCAAAACCAGCCACGCTCTGGCGCGGGCGGTACTGGTCCAGACTCTCTTCGGGATGTCGCTTCTGGCGGTAGCATGGGCCGCGCACCGGAATCTCGCCAGCGCGCTCTTATCAGCGGTGGCAGCGTACGGGTTAGTCTATGCGTACGGTCTGGGATCGCTCGCGACTTTCGCTGCCATTATGCGTGCCGTGGCAGAGCATCAGATCGGCGATGACGGCAGCACGAAACAGGGGCGAGCGGCCCTTCGCAACTTTAACGCCGGGCCGATTTCTCGCTTCCTGCTGGGCGCATATGGTTTCGCGGAACACGCGACGCACCATCACGAACCCGCGATTCCCTACTATCGATTGCCAGCGGCGACCCGGGTTTTGATGAAGTCGGTGCCAGGGCTGACTCCGCGCGCGACTTACCTCGGTATCTTGCGACAATTGTCACGTCGAAACGACACGCGACGGCCGCGACCGCGCGCCGTCGCTGTTTAGCCTGCGTGCGGTTACTTCCCGCCGGCGGACTCGAGCGCCTTCGCGGCGCACGTCTCGACGACCGCCTTGGTTTTAACGGTAAAACGCACGGATAGGTTGCCCAGCTGAAGGGTGTCGTAGGACGAAGGGGACAGCGCACTCGATAAACTTTGGCACCCGTATTCCCACGGGATTCGCCCCGAGTTGTCACAGACCACCAGCTCCGGTTGTTTCCCAGCGATCGCGACCCGATCCGGCTTGATCAAGTCTTGTTGGTGGAAGCGCCCAAAGAGGCCACCCGTGGCGCTGACCGCTGTCTCGCGAGGAAGGTCGTGGCCCAGACAGGAAAGAAAAGCATCCTCGGGAGGGCTGAGCCCTGCAGAGACGTAGCGCGGCCTGCTCAAGTACTCCTGTAAAGTGGATTGCGGAACAATTAGGGCCGCCAACGAAGCGGGGGCAAAGAATGCCTGCAAGGTGAACCTGGAGAAGAAATCGTAGCGTTTGCGCACCCCGAGTATGCCGATTTGCGCGACGACGGAAATCGCGACGGCGATGGCCACGGCTGAGCGCCGTCGACGCCAGGCCGCAAAGGCGGGTTCTCGCGCACGGTCGATCGCGAACAGGCAGCCCACCAGAGCGACTGCCCAAAAGAGGGCGAAGCGAGGCGGCCAGGCGAAGCCGTGGTATCCAACTTCTTTACCGTAGAAAGAGGAGGCCACCGCCGTGGGGGCAACCAGCACCAGTGAAATCAGTGCGCTCGCTTTTAGACCGCGCGGAGGTATCCCGGCCAGGTACACTACTCCGCCGGCGGCGAGAAGCAGTATGGCATCGGTGAGCGAGGCCAGCAGGGACGAGCGCGCCTCCGGGTCTGCAATGAGTCGAGGCAAGCCGGAAATCGTCGAACCGTGACGGCCGTGACTACCGGCCATCGCGAAGAGCAAGCCCATCCCAGCGAGGAAAACCAGCACCCACGCCAAGGTGATCCACCCCAGCTTTCGAAGCAGCGCGATACGTGCCGTTACATCCCCGGTGTCTTCGGCATTCAATACCTCGTACAGCACGTGGATGCCCCACGCCAGGACGGCCCCTTCCTCTCGCGTCAAGACGATCAGCCCCGCGAAGATCCACGCCGACTTCGAACGCTTCGACAAACTGAGCGCGAACAGCACCGCGAGCGGCACGAAGAGAAGCTCGTAATGAAAGCCATACACCGGATCCTCGAAGATCCAGAAACCAACCGGGCCGACGGCGATCGCGGCCACCGTTGCCCAGTAAAGCCCGCGCTTCCACCCGACTGCGTCTCGCGCGCAGCCCAGAATCTTGTATACAGCCCAGCCGTAGAGAAGCGCCTGCGCGAGGAATAGACCGTACGCGCCCAAAAACCGCGTCAACGGATAGAGCAGAAGGGCAATATACAAATTGTGGAATGCCTTGTGGTTTCCGTAGATGTTGTCCCAGAGCAGTGGATGGCCTTCAAAAAAGGACCGCGTGAGCTGCAGGCTGGTGATCAGATCCGAGGTGTACTCCAATCGATGAAACAGCACTGACTTGACGACCAGCCAGTAGCCGATCATCGCCAGCGCCAAGATGCTCGGCAGCCAGCGCCAACGGGTTGCCATTAGGCGAGCTTCGGAGCTGGGTGCATCTTGAACCCCGCTCTTGTCGCCGTCCTGGATCACCTGAGAGTCGCGAAGCACCGCGAATTCACCAAATGTTTTGATTCTGCCAATGCGGGCTGGCAGTTATCATGTCCGGCGAAAGCTTGTCGATCCCCGTCTTTCGTCCATTGAGGAGCCTTGTTATAAGGGCGCGCCATGTCCTACTTCGACGAGCGACGAGTGGTCGTCACCGGAGGCGCAGGCTTCCTCGGTTCGGTGGTCGTCAGGCTGCTGCGCGAGCGAGGCTGTAAACAAGTCTTCGTCCCGCGTTCGCTCGAATACAACCTCGTCGATGGGGATGCGGTCCGACGATTGTATCGCGATGCGCATCCGGATCTGGTCATCCACCTCGCTGCCAAGGTCGGAGGCATCGGAGCGAACCGGGCCAACCCAGGGAAATTCTTCTATGACAACCTGATGATGGGGGTCCAGCTGATCGAGGAGGGGCGCAGGGCGGGGTTGTCCAAATTGGTCGCGGTGGGCACCATCTGCTCCTATCCCAAGTTCGCGCCGGTCCCCTTTCGCGAGGACGACTTGTGGAACGGATATCCAGAGGAGACCAACGCGCCCTACGGCCTGGCAAAGAAAATGCTTCTCGTGCAGTCACAAGCGTATCGCCAACAGTACGGCTTCAACTCGGTGGTGCTTTTTCCGGTAAACCTCTATGGACCGAACGACAACTTTGACCTGGAAACCTCACACGTGATTCCGGCGATGATTCGAAAAATCGAACAGGGCATCGCGCGGGGCGAGCGCGAGGTGGAGCTGTGGGGCGATGGGAGCCCGACCCGCGAGTTCCTCTACGTGGACGACGCCGCCGAAGCATTGCTCTTGGCGGCGGAGCGATACGACGAATCGGAGCCGATGAACCTCGGCTCCGGACGCGAGATCTCCATCCGCGACCTGGCAAATACCATCGCCAGCCTAATGGGATATCGCGGCAGCTTCCGATATGACACCTCCAAGCCGAACGGTCAGCCTCGCCGCGGCCTCGATGTCAGTCGGGCCAAGAAGTCGCTGGGGTGGACCGCTCGCACCAGCCTCGAGGATGGGCTGCGTCGCACCATCGATTGGTGGCGCAGTCAAGGACGGAAATCATGAGCACTCGACGAGCATTGCTCACAGGCATCACTGGCCAGGATGGCTCCTACTTGGCCGAGCTCCTTTTGCACAAAGGCTACGAAGTCTACGGCATCATCCGTCGGTCCTCTTCATTCAACACCGCCCGCATCGACGCGATCTACCAAGACCCGCATGAGCCGGATTATCGGCTCAAGCTCCTGTACGGCGATCTCAACGATGCTTCATCGCTCAACCGCATCCTGCGGGAGGTGCAACCGGACGAGATCTACAACCTCGGCGCTCAGTCGCACGTCCGCGTTTCATTCGACGTTCCCGAGTACACCGCCGAGGTGACCGGCCTGGGCACGGTGCGGTTGCTCGAAGCAATTCGCGAGACGGCGATCGCACCGAAGTTTTATCAGGCCTCTTCCTCCGAGCTGTTCGGTTCCTCGCCGCCGCCGCAGTCGGAGACCACGCTCTTTCATCCTCGCTCGCCCTACGGCGTGGCCAAGCTCTACTCTTACTGGATCACCGTGAATTTCCGCGAGTCGTACGGGCTCTTCGCCTGCAACGGAATCCTCTTCAACCACGAGTCGCCGCGGCGCGGTGAAACATTTGTTTCACGCAAAATCAGCCGCGCCGCCGCGCGAATCAAGCTGGGCCTGCAGGACAAGCTTTATCTAGGCAATTTGGACGCCAGGCGCGACTGGGGCCATGCGGCCGACTACGTCGAGGCGATGTGGTTGATGCTGCAGCAGGAGCGGCCAGAGGATTTCGTGATCGCCACCGGTGAATCGCATACGGTGCGCGAGTTCCTCGACCTTGCCTTCGAGCGCTTGAACCTCGATTGGAAGCAGTATGTGGAAATCGATCCCCGCTATTTCAGGCCGGCTGAGGTGGATGAGCTGCGCGGCGATATGTCCAAGGCCCGACGGATCCTCGGTTGGGAGCCGCGAGTGAGGTTCAAAGAATTGGTACAGACGATGGTAGATGCAGACCTGGAGGACTTGCGAAAATATGGGGACAGGTACGGCGAAAAGCAGCGAGGCGCGGAGCCCATTCCAGCAGCGCGAGGAAACGGCGCGCCAGCAGCGCGCAGCGGAGTTTGATCGCTACGCGCCCGAGCGCGAGCGATGGGTCGCCAAGAATGCGGCGTATTACCGCGCCATCGAGCGGCTGGTCGCCTTCTGCGTTCCGCCCGGCGCGAGCGTCCTCGACATCGGCTGCGGCACCGGGGACCTGCTGGCGGCGTTGCGCCCCTCGGAGGGCGTCGGCGTCGATCTCTCGCCCAAGCTGATCGATCGCGCTCGGGAGAAACATCCCGATCTGCAATTCATCGTCGCCGATGCGGAGAGCCTGGACGCCCCGGAGCTTCGCAATCGCCGGTTCGACTACGTGGTGCTTTCGGACGTGGTCGGGATGCTCCCGGACGTTTGGGCTGCGTTCCGCGCGCTGCGCGGCGTCTGCGGACCGCGCACCCGCGTCGTGGTCACCTATTACAACTTCCTCTGGGAGCCGCTGCTGACCCTGGGCGAGCGCCTGGGCCTGAAGATGCCGATCGAGCAGCAGAATTGGTTGGGCATGCAAGACCTGGCCAACCTGCTCGAGCTCAACCATTTCGAAATTGTTCGCCGTTCCACTGCGCAGCTGATGCCGCTGGACATTCCGTTCCTCGCGCCGCTCGCGAACCGCTATCTGAGCGGCATGCCCGGGTTGCGCCACCTCGCGCTGACTCAGCTGTTCGTGGCCAAGTTGGCCGGCTCGGGCGGGCCGATCCCGACGCGGGAGTACAGCTGCAGCGTCGTGGTCCCCTGCAAGAACGAGCAGGGAAACATCGACGAGATCATCGCCCGCGTCCCGGAGATGGGGAAGTGGA
>Ga0126378_10003245_pt1 | contig 12285 bp, 12 predicted proteins | sample PanSoiMetPlot_23_FD_92587 | JGI IMG/M metagenome (GOLD analysis project Ga0126378, IMG submission 92587) | Tropical forest soil microbial communities from Panama - MetaG Plot_23 | ecosystem: Environmental > Terrestrial > Soil > Tropical forest > Bulk soil | place: Panama | collected 2016-02-17
CCGCGCCGCGCTCGAGGCCCGCCGTGACCCCGACTTTGTCGTGATCGCGCGGACAGAGGCGCTGATCGCGGGCCTCGGCGAGGCCGAGGCACTCGCCCGCGCAGCCGCCTACGAATCCGCGGGCGCTGACATGATCCTGGTGCACTCCAAGCAGAAGACGCGGGCGGAAGTCGAGAGCTTCGCGCGAGCGTGGACGGGCGATGCCCCGCTGGTGCTGGTGCCGACCGCCTATCCCGACCTCACGGTCGAGGGCATCAAGATGCTAGGCAAGGTCAAGATGGTGATCTACGGCAATCACGCGATCCGCGCCGCGGTGACCGCCATGCAGCACGTCTTCGCCCGCATCCTCGCCGACGGCGGCATCCAGGGCATCAGCAAGGAGATCGTCTCGGTCGAGGAGATCTTCCGCCTGCAGCGTATGGATCAAGTGAAGGCGGACGAGAAGAAGTATCTGCGATTGCCCTTACTTCAGATAATCGTGCACCACCTTGCCGAGGCCCAGGGTGAGATCGCAGAGGATGTGGGTCGCGGAGATCACCTCGAGAACCGGCAGCTCCGCCACGGGCGCGAGCGCGTGCGGATTGAGCGAGAGCGCGGCCGGCCCCGTCCAAGCACCCTTGAGGTTGATCTCCTCAAGATAGAACTCCACCAGCTCGCAGATGCGCGCGCTGCCGTCGACGTGCGGGATGATCTTCAGGAGGTAATTGGGCGCCGAGAGCGAGGCGTGGATGCCGCTGGGATCGGCCGCGGTGTGTTTGTAGCCCATGGTGCCGGTGGCGACGCGCACGGGTCCGTAATCCAGCGTCCCCACCAGCGTGTCGATCTCGGCGTGGAGTTTGGGGTCGGCGAGCTTCTTCGGGAAGCCCCAGAGCTCGCGACCGCCCGCGATCGGCGGGTGATCATTGAGGAACATGCAGTGCGTGTAGCCGCCCTTCCGGCCGCGGAAGCTGACGGGGATCACCTGGCCGCTCTCGGTGTAGTCGCCGAAACCGGTGGAGTTCGGCATGCGGATGAATTCGTACTTGACCAGGGGCTCCGCAAGCTCGAGGGGCTCCGGCACGATCGCGCGCAGCCTCTCCGGATCCGACCGGTAGGTGATGATCATATACTCGCGGTCGATGAAGCGATAAGGCCCGCGCGGAAAAGCCGGGCTGGTCAAGGGCATGGCGAACGCGCGCTCGCGGATCTCGCTTTCCTTCATCGCTCTGCTCCGGTGGTCCAGACCATAAAGTAATGCCGAAACCCGCCGCGACAAAATGATCGCGGCCGCCATTCCAGCTTCACGAAACCGTCATCAGACGTTCATCGAGCGCACCTAGCCTGCGGCCGGATGCTCGAGATCGTCGGCCTCACCAAGCGTTTCGGCGATAAGCTCGCGGTCGCTGATGTCACTTTGGAAATCCCCGCAGGCGGGTTCCTTGGCATCATCGGCCGGTCGGGCGCAGGAAAATCCACGCTTTTGCGGGCGATTAACCGGCTCGGCGAGGCGACTAGTGGGCGCATCCTCTGGAAGGGTGAGGACGTGACGGCGCTGCGCGGCCGGCGGCTCGAGGCGTGGCGCTCGCGCTGCGCCATGATCTTCCAGCAATTCAACCTGATCGGCCGGCTCGACGTGCTCACCAATGTATTGATGGGCCGACTCAATCACGCACCGGCATGGCGCTCGATCACGGGGCTCTGGAACCTCGAGGACCAGGCGATCGCGCTCTCGGCTCTCGAGCAGTTCGATATCGCGGAGTTCGCGGCCCAGCGCGCCGACCAACTCTCCGGCGGCCAGCAGCAGCGGGTGGCGATCGCCCGTGCCCTCGTGCAGGAGCCGGAACTGATCCTCGCCGACGAGCCGATCGCGTCGCTCGACCCGCGCAACACCAAAGTGGTCATGGACGCGCTGCAGCGGATAAACAAGCACTTCGGGCTGACTGTGCTCTGCAATCTGCACTCGCTCGACGTCGCGCGCAGCTATTGCGACCGCCTGATCGGCATGGCCGGCGGCCGCGTGGTGTTCGACGGCGCGCCCCAGGCATTGAGCGACACCGTGGCACGGGAGCTTTACGGCATCGAGGCGATCGACGTGCTCGAGCCGGCGCGACCGGATGCGCCAGTCGAAGCCGCCAAGCCCGCTTACGCGTGAGTGCGCCGTTGCCGCTCGCGTTTCTCCGTTGTTTCGTCACCGACCCCTGAGGAGGATTTCATGACGACTCGTCGCACGCTGCTGGCCGCGCTCGCGGTCAGTCTCGCCTTCGGCGCCTCGGCGCAGGCGCAAGACTGGAAGGCGAAATATCCCGAGCTGGTGATGGCGGTGGTGCCCGCCGAGAACGCGTCCGGCGTGACCGAGCGCTGGGCTGGCTTCATCAACTATCTCTCGAAGCAGCTCGGCACCAAGGTCACGCTGCGCATCGCCAACGATTACGCCGCAGTGGTCGAGGGCCAGAAGGCCGGGAACGTGCATATTGCCTACTACGGCCCGGCCTCCTATTCGCGGGCGATCATCGTCGGCGCCAAGATCGAGCCCTTCGCCATCGACGTGAATAGCGACGGCACCAAGGGCTACTACTCGGTCTTCTACGTGAAGGCGAATTCGCCCTACCAGAAGATCGAGGATCTCAAGGGCAAGAACCTCGGCCTGGTCGACCCGAACTCGACCTCCGGCAACAACATGCCGCGCTTCGCGCTGCACCAGATCGGCATCGACGTCGACACCTACTTCGCCCACGCCGTCTACACCGGCAGCCACGAGAACGCGCTCACCGCGCTTCAGCAGGGCACGGTCGACGTCGCCGCCAACTGGTGGAACGCCGACGACGACTCGAACCTCACGCGCATGGTCAACAAGGGCATGCTGAAGAAGGAGGACTTCCGGATCATCTTCAAGTCGCCCCTGATCATCAACTCGCCCTACGCCTACCTGTCCGATCTGCCGCCCGACCTCAAGGCCGCGATCCGCACGGCCTTCTTCGACGCGGCCAAGAACGACAAGGAGGACTACGACCGGCTCTCCGACGGCAAGAACCGGCCCTGGGAGCCGATCGCCCACCAGGACTATCTGCCGACCATCGAGATGGTGAAGTTCGTCGACAGCCTGCGGAAAGGCTGAGTTCGAGTTCCGATCCGGCCGCGGCCCGACCGCCGCGGCCGGATCACGCCCGCGCATGGGCTCCGCCGTCAATCTGCTGCCCGCGAGCCAGCTCGAGCCGCTCAAGCGCGGCTATGCCCGCGCGGTCTCGGCCAAGCGTATGCGCTCCCTGCTGTTTCTCGCTTGCCTGGCGGTGGCCGTGCTGGGCGCAGCGGAGGTCACCGAGATCAATCCCGCGCTGCTCTGGGCCCACCGCTGGGACCTGCTCGACTACTTCAACCGCTGTCTGACGCTCGACAGCGGCGAGCGGGTCTGGGCTCATCCCTTCGGCCATGACGGCTGGCTCTGGAACCTGCCCACATGGCTCTCGCTGCTGCTCGAGACCATCGTCATGTCTTATGTCGGGACCCTGCTCGGCGGCGCCGTCGGCTTCGTACTCTGCTTCGTCGCCAGCGCCAATCTGACGGCGAGTCCTTGGTTGCGCGGCGGCGCCCGGCGGCTGCTGGAGTTCCTGCGCACCGTGCCGGACCTGGTCTTCGCGCTCATCTTCGTGGAGGCGTTCGGACTCGGACCCTTGCCGGGCGTTCTGGCACTGGCGCTGCACTCCACGGGCGCGCTCGGCAAGCTCTTCTACGAGCTCGTGGAGAACATCGACATGAAGCCGGTGGAAGGCGTGCGCGCGGCGGGCGGCGGACGCCTCGCCGCGGTCCGCTTCGCGGTGCTGCCGCAGGTGATGGCGGGCTTCGCGAGCTACCTGATCCTGCGCTTCGAGATCAACGTCCGCGAGGCCGCGGTGCTCGGCTACGTCGGCGCCGGCGGCATCGGCTATAAGCTCGTGGAGGCGATCCGGAAATTCTACTACTCCGACGTCTCCGCGATCGTCGTGCTGGTGATCATCACTGTGTTCGCAATCGAGATGGGCACGGGTGTGCTGCGCCGCCGCCTCATCGGGACCGAGGCACGAGCGTGACCGCGATGCCCGAGCACGCCGCGTTCGGTGATCTCTCCGCCGCTGCCGCCCGGCATCTGCCGATCCTCGCGGATGCGAGACGGCGCGCGTGGCGCGACCTCGGCGTCGCGGCGCTGCTCGCGGCTTTGGTGGTCGCGGGCCTGTGGCGCGTCGATTTCGGCTTCGCGCGCATGCTCGCGGGGCTGACCAAATTCGGCGAGATCCTCTGGCGTATGCTGCCGCCGACGCCCGACACCATGAGCCGGTTCCTGTTCTACCTGCACGCGCTCCTGGAGACGCTCGGGCTCGCGCTCATGGGCACTCTCACCGCGGCGGTGATCGCCTTCCCCCTCGGCCTGTTGGCGGCGCGCACCGTCACGGGCAGCGGCATCCTTCACGTGATCCTGCATCGCCTCTTCGACATCATCCGCGGCATCGACCGCTTCGTCTGGGCGCTGATCTTCGTGCGCGTGGTGGGGCTCGGGCCTTTCGCGGGCGCGCTCGCGATCGCGGTCTCCAACGTCGGCGCCTTCGGTAAACTGTTCTCCGAGACCTTCGAGGCCGGCGATCCCCGGCCGGTCGAGGGCGTGCTCTCGACCGGCGGCACCAAGGCGATGGCCGTGCGCTTCGCCATGATCCCCCAGGTCTTCCCGGTGATCCTGAGCCAGGTGCTCTATTACTTCGAATCGGATACCCGCTCGGCGACGGTGATCGGCATCGTCGGCGCCGGCGGCATCGGACTCGTGCTCTACGAGGAGATCCGCACCCTCGAGTGGCAGCATGTCGCCTGCCTCATCGTGATGATCCTGATCACGGTCGCGGCGATCGACGCCTTATCCGGCTTTGTCCGCCGGTCCTTCATCGGCAGCGAGCCGCGAGATCCGCCCAGAGATTGAAAGCGAACGCGCCGCCGGCCATGGTGCAATGCTAGGATGCCCACGGGAACCGTGATCGCGGTCAGCCGCAGCGCGACGCACAGCCTCAGCAAACCCACCTGTACCGGCATTCGGATCATCGCGGGCCTCGGTGTCGTGGGCGACGTGCATCTGGGCGTCACGGTCAAGCACCGGTCGCGGGTGGCGCGCGATCCGAGCCAGGCGAACCTCCGCCAGGTCCACCTGATCCACCGGGAGCTCTTCGACGAGCTGCGCGCTCTCGGCTTCTCCATCTTGCCTGGCCTGCTCGGGGAGAACGTCACCACCGACGGGATCGACCTCCTGGGCTTGCCGGCGGGAACGCGGCTCCGTCTCGGCAAGTCCGCGGTCATCGCGGTGACCGGCCTGCGCAATCCCTGCGCGCAGCTGAACCGGATCCAGCCGGGCTTGATGGCGGCGACGCTCGGGCGCGAGGCCCAGGGCAACCTCGTGCGAAAGGCCGGGGTCATGGCGATCGTCGTCGCGGATGGCGAGATCCGCGCCGGTGATCCCATCCAGATCGAGCTGCCGCCCGGGCCACACCGTCCGCTGGTCCCGGTTTGAGCGCTTCACCGACCGCCGCGATCGGCTACATTGGCGCATGGCGAATCTCTTCGCTCCCGCCTACAAGAACGCGCCCTATTGGTGGGAAGCGACGCCGCGCCCGCGCTTGCCGGGGGTGACACCGCCGGCGCGTGCCGACGTGGTGATCGTGGGATCGGGGTACACCGGCCTTTGCGCGGCGCTGCCGATCGCGCGCGCGGGTCGCAGCACCGTGGTGCTCGACGCCGAGGATGCGGGCTGGGGCTGCAGCACGCGGAACGGCGGCCAAGTCAGCACCAGCCTCAAACCGGGCTTCGACGACCTGGCGCCGCTCCACGGCGAGGAGCGCGCCTTCGCCATGGTGAAAGAGGGCCACAACGCCCTCGCCTTCATCGACGCGCTGATTCGGACCGAGGGCATTGACTGCAACTGGGAACGCGTCGGCCGCTTCACGGGCGCGCACAACACGACGCAGTACGAAGCGCTCGGCCGCAAGATCGCCAACCAGAAGAAGGGCCTCGAAATCGAGGCGCAACTGGTCTCGCCTGCCGAGCAGCGGAACGAGATCGGCACCGACGCCTATTGCGGTGGGATCGTCTATCCCGCGCACGGAGCGCTCGATCCCGCGAAGTATCACCAGGGCCTGCTCGACCGCGCACTCGCGGCCGGCGCCGCGGTGATCCCGCATTGCCCGGTGCAAGCGATCGAGCGCGACGGCACCGGATTCACGGTCACGACGCCCAGGGGCCGCGTCTCCGCGCGCGACGTGATCGTCGCCACCAACGGATACACCGCGCCGGTGACGCCGGAGCTGCGCCGGCGCGTGATACCCATCGGCAGCTACATCATCGCGACCGAGCCGCTCGATCCCACGCTTGTGGCGCGGCTCATGCCGAAGGCGCGGGTGATCTCCGACACGCGGCGGATCGTGGTCTATTACAGGCTGTCGCCGGACCGACGGCGCATCCTGTTCGGCGGCCGCGTCGCCCTCATGGAGACCGATCCGCGCGTAACCGCGCCCAAGCTCCACGCCGAACTCACCACGATTTTCCCGGAGCTCGCGCAAACGCGGGTCACGCATTCCTGGCTGGGCTTCGTCGCCTACACTTTCGACACCATGCCGCATCTGGGGAAATGGTCGGACGGTCTCTACTACGCCATGGGCTATTGCGGCTCTGGCGTCTCGCTCGCGACCTATTTCGGCACCCGGATCGGCCAGCAGGTACTCGGCCTCAAGGAGGGCCGCACCGCCCTCGATGGCCTCGACTTCCCGACCCGCCCGTTCTACGCGGGCGTGCCCTGGTTCCTAGCGCCCACGCTCATCTGGTACCGGCTGCGCGACCGCGTGAATTTCTAAGTCGGACCGCGGGCGGCGGTCTCTTGAAAACCGCGGACCGGCAACCCAGCTATCTGGCGTCAATCGACCTTGGGTCGGCCTTGTCGTTGCGCTCTACCGAGCTAGACCCTGTCCTCTCCCAACTCAGCGTTTTGACCCGTGGCGCATCCGCGCCGCGGCACTCATGCTACGGAGGGACATAATGTCCATCGGTACAGTCAAATGGTTCAACCCCACCAAGGGGTTCGGCTTCATCCAGCCCGAGGGCGGCACGAAAGACGTGTTCGTCCACGTCTCGGCGGTCGAGCGCTCCGGCCTCGGCAGCCTGCAGGAAGGCCAGAAGGTGAGCTTCGAGCTCGAGCGCGACCGGCAGGGCCGGGTGTCCGCGGTCGATCTCAAGGCCGCCTAAGCCAATGAACGGGGCGGCTTCGGCCGCCCCGTTTTTCTTCGCTCTTGGCGCGTCGTAACCTGCTCCCGAGGATAACCTCGCGACGTCCGAGACGTGCGCCATGCCAGATCGAACCGCAGCCAACATCAAGCGCCTCGCGTATTTCGAGGAATTCTTCGATCCGGTCGCGGAAAGGACGCTGGGCGCGCGGCCGGAGATCGAGCTGGTGCGGCTTCAGTATGACCGGCCCAAGGCCGAGACCTGGGCCGAGATGTCTCGGGTCCACGGCTATCAGATCAAGCCGCGCGGCGAGCTTCGAGTGCCCTGGTTCGGCGATGCCGCGCTGCTCCGGCGCTGCCCGAGCCTACTCGCGATCTGCTCGAGCGGCGCGGGTTACGACATGGTCGATGTCGACGCCTGCACCGCCGCGGGTGTGATCGTTTGCAACCAGTCCGGCTTCAACAAGGAGGCGGTCGCCGAGCACGCGCTCGGGCTCATGCTCGCGCTCTCCAAGAAGATCGCGCTCGCGGACAAGGCCCTGAGGCGCGCGGGCGGCGTGCGGGACCGCTTCCAGTTCACCGGGAACGATATCCGAGGCAAGACATTGGGCGTGGTCGGCATCGGCCAGATCGGCACGTGCACGGCGGAGCTTTGCCGCGTGCTTTTCGGCATGACCGTGCTCGCCTACGACCCCTATCTCTCAGCCAAGCAGGTCGCGGAGCGCGGCGCCGCGAAAGTGGAGCTCGCGGAGCTTCTGCGCCGGTCGGATTTCGTCACGCTTCATTGTCCGCGCACGCGCGAGACGATGGGCATGATCGGCCGCGCCGAGTTCGCGCTCATGAAGCCCAGGGCCTACTTCATCAGCACGGCGCGCGGCGGCATCCACCGCGAGGACGATCTCGCCGAGGCCTTGCGCGAGAGGAGAATTGCCGGAGCCGGTCTCGACGTCTTCCTCGAGGAGCCGCCGCGACCCGATCACCCGCTGCTCGCCTTCGATACAGTGATCGCGACCCCGCATACCGCAGGGGTCACGGAGGAAGCGCTCTATGACACGGCGGTCGCGACGGCGGAACAATGGATCGCGATCTTCGCCGGCGCCCGGCCGCCGCGCCTCGTTAACCCCGAGGCGTGGGCGCTTTACGCCGAGCGGTTCGAGCGGCTGCTCGGCTTTGCACCAGTGCCACAGGGCTAAAGCATGAACTCATGAACCCGGAAGGCCCGTCCGCGCTTCCGGGATCGGCAGTGAAGGCGACATAGTGTCACGGCTCCATTCTTCGCGCCTTGCGTCCGGAGCCAGTGAGCCTTCCATGTACCAATTGGATGCCGTTGGGCTAGGCTTTGCGCATCGAGCAGGAGCTACGGGGGTGGTGTGTCAGTGGCTCCGGTGACCGGACATGGCTAAGCATGCGACTATGTCGACGGAACTAGACGGACGTGTCGGTAGAGGAACCAGATGTTCCTGAGCGTATTCGACGTCTTCAAGATCGGGATCGGTCCGTCTTCGTCGCACACAATGGGCCCGATGACGGCCGCCGGACGCTTCCTCGATAAGATGCGGGCGCATCCCGCAAAGGCCGCATTTACTGCAGTCCGGGTCGGGCTCTACGGGTCGCTGGCCTTCACGGGAAAGGGCCACGCAACAGACCGCGCCGTCGCGATCGGTCTGCTGGGTCACATCCCGTCCTCGCTCGATATCGACAAGGCCGAACGAGATCTCAAGGACCTAAAGACGACCACCACGCTGCAGCCGGAGGGGCTTCCGCCGCTCGCTTTTGATTGCACCAGCAACATCGTGTTCGAGTTCGGCCCGGCTCTGCCGGGCCACGCCAATGGCATGGTGTTCGCCGCGCTCGATCGCGACGGCGCCGTGATTCTGTCCGAAACCTATTATTCGATCGGCGGCGGCTTCGTGGTGACGTCGAGCGAGTTGAACGCCCCGATCGCAGCAGATTCCGTGTCCCGGCCCTATCCGTTCGACAGCGCTGCCGCCATGCTGGCCATGGCGCGAGACAGCGGCCTCTCGATCGCCGCGATGAAGCGCGCCAACGAGGAGGTATCTCGCACGCCGCCGGCGGTAGAGGACGGCCTCGCTCGGATTTGGGCAGCGATGAGCGGCTGCATTGATCGCGGCCTGGCCGTGGAAGGGGAGTTGCCGGGCGGCTTGCGGGTCAAGCGGCGCGCGAAGGCCATATTCCGGCAACTCGAGCAGGAGCGGGGCTCCAATCGCGCCCAGCCGCACGCGGCTTCGGATTGGCTCTCCGTCTATGCCATGGCGGTCAACGAGGAAAATGCCGCCGGCGGCCGCGTGGTGACCGCGCCGACCAACGGCGCTGCGGGGGTCGTTCCGGCGGTGCTGCGATACTATCTCGATCACTGCGTCGGCACGGATCCCGCCAAGACCGGGGACTTCCTGCTGACGGCGGCTGCTATTGCCGGGTTGATCAAGCACAATGCCTCGATCTCCGGCGCGGAAGCCGGCTGCCAAGGCGAGGTGGGCTCGGCTGCGGCGATGGCCGCCGCCGGCCTGTGCGAGGTGCTCGGCGGCACGCCCGAGCAAGTCGAGAACGCCGCGGAGATCGCGCTCGAGCATCATCTCGGCATGACCTGCGACCCGGTTGCCGGGTTGGTTCAGGTCCCGTGCATCGAGCGCAATGCCATCGGAGCGGCCAAGGCGGTGACCGCCGCCTCGCTCGCGCTCAGGGGCGACGGCTCGCATTTCATGCCGCTCGACAACTGCATCGAGGCGATGCGCCAAACCGGCGAGGCCATGAGCCACAAATTCAAGGAGACGAGCCTCGGCGGGTTGGCGGTCAATCACCCGCAATGTTGAGCGACTCAATCGCCGGCGCTCGGTCACCTCGACCCAAGAAATGCAGAGCGCTGATCTTTGTATAATGGACAGATTGAAGGCGCTGCGCGGGAGGGTGTAATAACCACTCCGTAATCACTCATCGTTTTGCGTCCCGTTCTCGCACATCACTGAAGAGCCGGGAGCGGTGGGGAAGATACCCTTGCGCTTCCGGAGCGGACTCCCCTCGCCTCGCGGGAGGGGTCTGTATATGGGCCGCCCCGGCGGTCGCTATGGCCGCATGCAGTCGAGGCCGTCGACGTCGCGCGCGGAAATGCAGATACTCGCGAGCGTGCGCGGCTCTGCGTAAGGCCAGGGCCGGCCGCGATGAAGCGTCGCCCGCTCGTCCCAGATCAAGACATCGCCGATGCACCACCGGTGCGTGTAGACCACGCCGGGACGCGTCGCGAAGTTAATCAGCGCGTCGATGAGCGCCTGGCCCTGAGCTTCCGGTAGTCCGTCGACCGCAAACGCGTGTGACGCAATATAGAGTGCCTCCTCGCCGTTGACGGGATTGCGCCACACTGCCTTCCAGGCTTGGTCCGGCCATTTCGTATAGGTCTCCTGCTTGGCGAGCTCCGCGGAGATCTTCCCCCGAGAATGCGCGAAACGGTGGCGAAGCACCGCGGCTCTCGCCTTTGCTCGCAGCCCCCGCGGCAGGTCCCGCCAAGCGGCTCGCGTCGAGACGAACTCGGTCTCGCCGCACCGCGAGGTGATCTCGCGCGCCACCAAGATGTTCGCGAGCGCAGGTACCGGCAGGAAAGTGCTGTCCGTGTGCCAGAGCTGGTTCGCCTTGAGATTGAGCGTGCGGACCTCATCCTCGGTCGCGAGCGAGCGATCATCATGCCGATTGGTGAGAAGGCCGACACGCGGCTCGGGTCCGTCCTTGCCCTGCGAGCGGTCCTCGATCGGTCCGAACAAGGAGCCGAGCGTGAGCTGTGCCGCGTCGTCGAGCTGCTGGTTGCGGAACAGCAGCAGGGAATGTGTCTCGAACGCCTGCCGGATCGCGGGGTAGCCGTCGGTCGCCGTTACGCGGCGCAGATCGACATCGTGGATCTCGACCCCAAACCTGGGATGCAGCGGCGTCATCCTCGGCGTTGGCAGAGCCATCACGTTGTATGTCCTTCGATCTCCGCCGCCGCCGGCGCACGCGCCGGATCGAGGCAGCGCTGGACGTAGCCGTCGACCATCGGCGCCCACTGCGTCCACAGCCGCCGGAGATCGGCGATAGGCGTCTCGGACCAATCGACCCGAAGGTCGATGGGTGCAAATGGCACATTGGGCCGGGCCACTTTGATTGCCGCGGAGCGGATCGGGTCGGGCTCGCCGCCGGCATCGAGGCCGTATTCCAGCGCCATCAGCAGCCGGTTGCTGAGCGGGCGGTCCCGCGCCGCCTCGAAACCCCTGAGCATCGCAGGCACCACGGCGTCATTGGCAAGGCCGTTGCCGATCGCGAGCACGCCCTGCCCGAGGCGAGCGCCCTTCGCGGGCGCGCACGCGTCGCCGGTGAATACAGCGAGGCCGCCCTCGCGGTCGACCACGCCGAGCTGTCGCCACGCGGAATGCGGCGTCGACGCGATCATGTCCGCCAACGCCTCCTCCGCGGACCGGCTGGCTTCGAGGCGTCTCAAGCCGAGTAGTCCCAGGCGTGGATCGGAGCGGGCCTGCGACAGAACCACGCCGACGCCCGGCGCCACGAAAGGCACCCGGCCGCCCGCCGCCATGCTGGAGGTCGCGAGCGCGCAGCCGAGCTCGCGGATCCGTGGACAGAAGGCGGCGATGGAGAACGTCATGTCATGGGACCTCGTGCGTGCCTCCTCACTATAGGGCCATGGATACGTGCAGGGTATCGCGAGGTCGCGCAGTGTGGCGCCGCCGATTTTGCGCCTGATCTCTGCCTCGTTCTTTCCAAAAACTCGGCGAGGAATCTTATGGCTGACCCCGCGTCGCCGGTCCTAGAGTGAGGCGTCAGCAAGGAGCAACCCCATGGAATCCGCAGCCGCGCTCGTCGAGACGGACCGGCGTCACGTTATCCATCCCCTGCATCATCCCCGCGATCACGAGCACCCCATCCTGGTGGTGGAGGGTCGGGGCGAGATGCTCATCGACGCCGACGGCAAGCAATACATCGACGGCCTCTCGAGCTTGTGGAACGTGAACGCCGGACACGGCCGCAAGGAGCTGGCGGAGGCCGCTGCGGCGCAGATGGCGAAGCTCTCCTTCGCCTCGGCCTA
>Ga0126378_10003247_pt1 | contig 12281 bp, 13 predicted proteins | sample PanSoiMetPlot_23_FD_92587 | JGI IMG/M metagenome (GOLD analysis project Ga0126378, IMG submission 92587) | Tropical forest soil microbial communities from Panama - MetaG Plot_23 | ecosystem: Environmental > Terrestrial > Soil > Tropical forest > Bulk soil | place: Panama | collected 2016-02-17
ATCTGGCCGGCATTACGGCGTCCAGATGCTGACCTATACGCCCCGGACCCGGAGACGAAGGGCGGCTCGGAGGCCACGGTCCGGATAGCCCAGGCCGACCTGGTCCCGACCGAGGCCAGGTCGCCCGCTCGCGAACTCATGGGATGCCAGTGCCGCCATGCTAGCCCGTTAGCCACGCCAGCCGGTCTCAGATCCTGCGCCTGTAAACCTTCGTGATTGGCGACTGCCGATCCCGAAAGACGTCGGAGTCGTCGCCACAGCGATCCGACTCCACACATGTAACGGGACACCTGGTGTACGACAATCGCATGTCCACCAATCCCGACGATGCATCATGCGTCTTGCCACCGCCACATTCACTACTGGCGCCTCGGCCGAACTGCAACTGCCCAGGCGGTACGTCTGCACGTTCACGACGCAGGGGAAGCGGTGATCTTCACCGGTTGGCAGCGGCGAGGGGGAATTCCCAGTCGACGCCCGAGGGAACGGCAGCCGCTCGCCGCCGGCAACCCCGGATTTGGCTGGCCTGAGCGGGATGTTGGTCGCCCTCGATCAGACGCGCCGCCACGGCCCCACGCTGGTGGCCCGGCTGATCGCAGTCGCGGCCGCTGCGGACATGGTGGCCGCCAACCTTGGCGCTAGCACACACCAGGCTTGATGGTGTTGGAGCCGCTTGCCGGTCCGTGAGGAGATGGCAGTTCTGGCATCGTCGAGGGAGGAGATCGTCATGAATAGGACGCGACGCTGGGCGATCCTCGGTCATAGGGGCATAGTCATCGGTGCGGTGCTTTGCCTCGCGCTGATCAGTGGCGGACTGCTCACCTACCGAGCCGCATTCGTCGGGGGCGGGCCGGAGGCGGGACCAACCAGCGTGATGCTGGCGCTCGGGCTCCTGATCGTGTACGCGGCCGTTGGTGGCGTGGCCGGCAGGGCGACCGGCCTCGATTTCACGACCGCAGTCGGGGAGGGGACGCGCATCGGTGCCGTCATCGGTGCGGTATGGCTGGTCAGCCATACGATCGAGGTGTTCGCGGACGGCACGACCTTGCTGTCGCTTCTGTTCTTCGGCACCGTGTTCCTGCTGTTCGGCTTCGCAGGGCTGGTCGGCACGCGACGAACCGGCCGGATAGGCGTGGGGGTCTTGGCCGCAGTCTGGGCCGCTATGAGCAGCTCGCTGATCCTCGTGATCTACGGCTTCTTACTCGCCTACCTCTTCATAGGCCGGATGGCGGCGATCGAAGCGCCCGACTTCGCCCGCAGCGGGATGCACGACGCAGCGGCCTTCACGGTCGCCAACACGACCTTCAGTGCCGGCTCTCACCTGCTGGAGGCGCCGGCGATCGCGGCCGGGTTGGGCATGATCGGGAGCCTCGCCGGGCGCGTCTGCTACTTCCGTCGGTCGGCCGCCATGCCCAGCTCGAGGACTTGATCGCGCCCGCCGACGTGCTCGCCGGTACATCACCAACGACGAATGTGGGCCGCGGCTGTAGCACCTATCCCACCGCATTGTCCGGCACGCCATGTTCGTGCGCGCCGGCACGCTCACCGGCGGCGTGCTCTCCGATCTAGCAGGGGCCCGCGCGAGTGGGCCCCTGGGCGGTTGGGCGTCGCTCAGGCGGGGCGGCGCAGCTCGTCGAGCTTCGGCGTGGAGGAAACGCCGGTCTCGACCCGGGCGTCCCAGTTGATCGTGTAACGCTGCTCAGCGCTGAACATCCTCTCCAGCGGCATCAGCCCGAACGCCAGGGACATGATCAGCGGCATGAGCCGGCGCGCCACCGGCCCTGGGGCCTTGGTGCGGTTGAGCGCCGCACCTCGCTTCGCGATCTTCTCCACCCGGAGGCGCCGCAGCGTCTTGTACGAGGCGAACGCGGACGCCGCATCGGGCGCGTGGCGCAGGCAGCGCGCAAGCTGGATCCCGCTCTCGATCGCCAGGGACGCACCCTGGCCGGAGTTCGACGGGGCGTGCACGGCATCGCCGACCAGCACCATCCGGCCCCGGTGCCAGCGCGGCACCGGCGGCATGATGTGGAGGGCGCCGGCCCCGCCGGAATAGTGCTCCTCAACGGAGTCCGGCCGGGCCTGTAAAGCAAGTTACATATGCACAGGTAGAACTTCTGGTGCCGAGGTCTTGAAGCGCGACCTTGCTCAGCAACGGCTGAACTGCCCAGACGACGAGGGCAAGAAGGGAAGCGTTACCCCGACCGGAACAGCTGCGATGACGTTCAGTCTCGACCGTCCCCGGTCGCTCTTGCCGCCGGCTCAGTCCTGGTGGGATCGCATTCGGTAGCTGCGCCGCTCGCAATGGAGCACCCGTAGAGGGCATGCGGAGGCCGATACAGGGCGAGATGGACAAGCTTGCCTCGGATGCCGCGCGATTGCCGCTAGCGCTGGAGCAGGTTTCGAGGCGCGTGTTGGCCGAGGGCGCTAGCGAAAGTAACCCTGAGGGCCCAGAGGAGCTAGATCATCCCAGGGCGGGATCGCCGGTCATCACTATCGATCGGCAAGCACCGACCTTTGGCCAGTGCAGCGGCGTGATTACATATCCGGATGGGGAGGCGACCAAGTAGTGCAACCCGGCGCAGAGCCCGTTCACTCCTGGTACTGGGACTCCTCGTGATCGTCGGGGTGCTGGGAGTGACGGCGTACTACTGGGTCCAGATCCCCTTCCTGAAGTTCGAACTCCAGGCCGGCCAGTGCAAGTTCGGTCCGCCGTTGGCCGGCGTCTACATTCCGGAACGGCTACAAGTGCTCGATCGCTGCAGCACGGTAAGCGGCACCATGGACTGCCTCAAGCTCGAACCCGACGGCGATGTCCACCTGCGTGTTCGCCTCGACCCGCAATACGCCAGATTCCTGACGCAGGCCAACTCACTTCAGACGTGCGCGAACCATCAGGAGCCGCATCTGGTCGTGGAGATCATCCCGCAGCACAAGCAGGGCCTTGTCTTCATGGATAACAACGCCGACGCCGGAGGCTTTATCACGCCGACCAAGCCTGCGCCAGGAGACCACATTACAGTGACCGGCCCTCATGTCATCGACAAGAACATCCTCCACCGCGTTCTCTACCAGGGACGGCCGGCTGAGAATTGGGCTGAGATCCATCCGGCGTGGGCGATCAGGGTCGACCGGCGGGGCGGCCCCGGACAGCCCAACCAGTTCGGCCCTGACTTCGGAGAGTGACGATCCCTGAACCTGCATTGATCGTTGGCCGGGCAGGAGCACTCACTCGCGCTGGGCGATGTCGAGCGCGAGGAGGGCAGACTGATAGGCGTGATGCGCGCCTGGGCTCGGTTCCGCTTCGCTCGTCAGGCGGGAGCCTGAACGTGCTGGGTTTCGGACTCGGGGTCATCGGAAGCTTCCCCGAGCGCATCCTCTTACTGCCCGGTTGGATTGTGGTCGTTTTCGTATTCGCGTTCCCAGCGCTAGAAGCCTCGGCATTCGTGGGGTTCGTCTTTCCCGGAGAGATCACGGTCATCCTCGGCGGCGTGGCGGCCTCGCAGGGGATTGTCCCGCTCTGGGCAGTTATTGTCGCGGCCGTCTCAGGCGCGATCATCGGCGACTCAATCGGCTATCTGATCGGTCGGCGCTGGGGCACCCACCTCCTTTACGGGACGGTTGGCCGGTTGCCAGTCATCCGGGGCCAGCTTGATAAGCATCTCGGATCTGCGCAGGCGTACGTGCGCCTACGCAAGGGGAGGGCTGTATTCTTCGGCCGCTTTACTGCGGCGCTGCGGGTTCTCGTGCCGGGGCTAGCGGGGCTGTCGAAGGTGCCCTACCCGTCGTTCCTGGCGTACAACGTGGCCGGCGGCCTTCTCTGGGGCAGCGCGTTCGTAATCCTCGGCTACCTGGCTGGCGCCAGCTATGGCCGAGTCGAGCAGGTCGCCAGTCGAGCTGGACTCGGTCTGCTGGCGCTCGTCGTCCTGAGCCTCGTGTTGGGTCGAGTTCTCCGGGGTCTGGGCAAGCGCTTTGCCAGCCTAAAGACCTTCGGCGATCGGCTGGCTGCAATGCCACTGCCCACCTGGGTACGCCTGCGGTTCCCAAAGGAAGTGGCGTGGGTACGGCGTCGCCTCGACACGACGACTCCGCAGGGGTTCTGGCTCACGTTCACCCTAACCGGGGGCGCACTTGCTGCCTGGGCATTCGCCGGACTGACTCAGGACGTCATCGGACACGACGAGATGGCCCTGTTCGATCCCCGTGCCGAGCAGTGGATCGTCGCGGTTCGAACCGCGTGGCTCACTGACGCCATGAAGTCAGTGACCTGGCTCGGGTCGACCGCCGTCATCGTCCCAGCGCTCGTTCTGATAGTGGCCGTCCTGGTCGTGAGGGGTCGCGACTGGCGGTCCGCCGTCTTGCTCGCCACTGCGGTTGCTGGTGCCGTTGGCCTGCACAACGTCGTCAGGGTGGCGGTCGAGCGACCGCGTCCGCCGTCGACGCTGTGGATCGGGGACTACGTTGGAGCCGGCTTTCCGTCAGGTCATGCCACACAGGCGGTCGCCTTCTACGGCATGCTGGCGATCGTGTTGTCCACCAGGGATCTCCGGTTGTCAGAGTCGCTGCGTGGATGGGCTCGGCAGTGTTGACCCTGGTGGTCGGGGCGTCGCGGCTCTACCTCGGCGCACACTGGCTTACCGATGTCATCGCCGGTTGGGCACTGGGCACCGCGTGGATTGCTCTCGTGGCGACCGTGACTCTGCTGGCCATGGGCCAGGGCCGCCGACGAGCCGCGCTCCCCACGACAGGTTTATTCCGCAGATCCTGGGGCGGCGGGGTTCCGAAACGCGACCGAATGGTGCAGCTCGGCTGACGGATTTCAGCCACGTCAAAGCACGGCGAGCACTGGCCGAAGAGTCCCGGTGATGCCCAAGGCAGACTAAACAGCCTTGGCCAGGGGGGGCCTGACGACCTCTCCACTCAGTCCGCCAGATCGAGCTGGGCACTGCCACGCGGGCTGCTCGTAGAACCCATGGAAGGTGAGCCTGAGCCGTTAGGCCTCGGCGTTCTCAGCGTGCCCTGGCGAAGCTCCGCCGGGCGGCGGCGCCACACGCTCGAGTGGCGGCTGGGGCTCTTGAGCCGGGATAGCGGCTGCATTTCAGCTCGAACGCGTTCTCCTGCTCCTGTCGGCGGACCGCGGCCGAGGCGCTATTGAGTCCGTATCGTCTGACCGCGCAGATCGACTCGCGCGTCCGTCGTCGCATGGACTGCCACGTCCCCAGTAGCAGCCCAGACCTTGGACCGGAACAACTACGCCCGCGGTTCCCGATGAGCCCGACCGAGCCCCGGTGAAGCCGAGACTATGCCTGCAGCATCCGAGGGCTCTGGACCTGACCGGCGCCCGCGATAGGTGGCGACGCCTGAGATCTAAGCCCACTATCAACGTCAATGGCCATTTCAAAGTCCCCACTTGTGGCCAGGTGAAACTCCCCACCAGGCGGGTGCTTAGTCCACCTTGAGCGGCTCGGCCGGAAACGCCAGAATGCGCCATGCGGTTCACGCTCACCCCTGTTCGAGTTGGGCTGGTGCTGCTGGTGCTCCCGACCGTCTCGTTACTGGTGCTTGACGCCATCGGCGTGGGTACGCGACCCAGCTACCAACTTCTGATCAGCTGGCCAGCGATCCTGCTCTGCGGGATAGGCCTGTGCCTCTTCATCCCCGGAAGGGTGGGTACGGCTGTCCTTGCGGCCTTCGCGATCGTGCTCAGCCTGACCTCGCTTTTGATCACCTACCCTTGGGCTGTTTACCTCAGCAAATGGAGCGGTTGTGGGCACCAACCCGTCAAAGTGAGCGGCTTCGCGGCCTCGAATAGCTATTCGCTGCCAGGAGACCCTGCTTACGCACCGGATATCTTTAGCGGCTACGTCTGCACCGAGGACGAGGCTATTCGCAACGGGTACCACCGGATAGGGTAAGCAGCAAACTGGCGGAGCGAGCATGGCTGCATTAGTACCATCACGCCAAACCCGACCCCAGTTGGCGCGGCAAGCCACCCCGGCCCAGCTTCTGGGCAACCAACGAGGCTTCGCCTCTCAGTCTCGTATCAAATCTGGTTTCAGCCAGGGACGGCGAGAAACGAGACGCCGTTGAGACTGTCGGTGGCACTGAACCCAACCAACCATGCACGGCATGATCAAGCCGACGGACAATGCCCGCCAGCTCGCGGAGAGAGCGCTGCGAGGCGCGCAATACGACTGGGAGGGGACGACCGGAAGGGGCGGTGAGGGCGTGATTGCAGCCGGCAAGCTCCGGCACGGCATCCGCTGTTTGGTCGTCCGCGACGACGCCCTCACAGATGCGGCTCGGGACGCGCTACTCGCGTGGCGTTTGGCGCAGTACCTCCTCGTGAACTTCTACGACACCCGCCTGGTGGCGGGCTGGGTGCCGCTGCGTGAACCGCGCGAGTGGGTGGGGCCCCGAGATTGCCACGCCATGGCCTTCGACCCGGCGTGGCAGCTGGTGGCGTATTCGGTCTTTAAAGGCCCGAGGGAGGCGCAGCGCAGATGGCGGTTTGGAGACCCCGATCGACCCCCGCTGCTGCCCTGTGAGGCTGTGCACGGACGCGCCTGGCAGGGTGACATCCGGAGTGGCCACGACATCCCGATATCGCGGTGCTGGGAAATCGGCCGCTCGATGGTCGATCGGGCCCGCCGCGACACGGCCACGCAGCGGGCACCAATCGAGCTGGCCCTACTCGGCTGCCGCGTGCTGCTCGACCCAAGGCATAAGGAGGTTGTCCAGCTCGTGACGGGTGACCTCGATCCGCGAGTCATCCTCCGTCATCTCCATTACTTCTTCATCCCGGTCGCAACCTGGCCGGCGCAGACAATCGACCTCGGCGATGGCCACCCGTTGCGCCCCCGCTATCTGTACAACGCGACGTCGCCGTACGCGGTGTTGATCCGAGAGGTTGGCCTGGCCTCGTTCCAGCGCTGGTCCGACATCAACGGCGCGCTCGATCTGGAGGATGAGCAGGCGCTGGTGAGGCTGCTCGCGCTGGGGCAGTTCCAGTCCACGCAGAGACCGAGCTGGCGGGCGGCGGCTGAGGTCGAGCCGCCCGGGGAAGCAGTCGTGCTCGGGCCCGGCGAGGAGGTGGCTCGCGACCAGGTGATTTGGGTCAAGGAGGGCTGCCTGCAGGCCTTGGGTTCGAGCCCTAGCGGTCAATCGCATCTGGCGACCATGGGGCCCGGGGTTGTGTTCGTTCCCCAACTAGAGCTGGCCGCCACTACGACATGCATTCGGGCAATCTCGCCGTCACGCGTGATCGTCGCATCCTGCTCCGCATTCGCACACTTCAGGGGTGGCCAGGCATGAATCATGAGTCGTTCTATCGCGATCTGACCAGCCGCAACCGAACTCTGATTCCTGCCGAGCTCCAGAACCGGCTGCGGCGCCAGCGATTCGTGATTGCCGGCGTCGGCTCGACGGGCGGCGCGTGCGTCATGCCGCTCCTTCGCACCGGGGCCGAACGATTGGTGCTCGTCGATCCTGGCCGCTATGAGGTCAGCAATCTGAACCGTCAGGAGGCGCGGCTCAGCGATGTCGGCCGCAACAAAGCTCAGGTGCAGGCGGAGCGGGCACTCGAGGTCAACCCCTTCGTCCAGGTGGAGGCGCACGACTGCGGCATCGATCCGGAAAATGCTGGCCACCTGCTCCACGAAGGCGACGTGGTCATCGACGGCATCGATGTCACCGAGACCTCAGGGGTGGCCGCCAAGGTGGCTCTCCACCATGCCGGCTGCGCGCTCCATCTGCGCGTCATCACCGCGTATGACATCGCTTCGACGCAATACGTTGAGCTCTATGACTACACGCGCACGCGCCGCCCGCTCCGAGGCAGAATTGGGGCCGGCGAGCGGGAGCCGCTGCGGTTACTGCGGGCGCTGGTGCCACTCACCGCTCTCCCCCACGAGATCTTCGCGGTGTTGAAGGATCAGCGCGTCCACCCCGAAAAGGGTTGGCCTCAGCTGGCCATGACCTCGGGAGCGCTTGGGCCGTTGGTGGTGGCTTACGTCCTGCGCCTCCTTTGCGACCGGCCAGTGCGCCGCTCGGTCCGGGTGGATGCTCTAGATACAGTTCGGCCGCTGGCCTGGCGCATGCTCCATCGCCGGCGCCGGGACCTGAGCTTAGCCCTGGCACTGTGGCAGGACTATGGCGGCTGATCGACGCGGACCGGTGGTGGTCGACGGTGCCAATCACATGTCGGGTGTGTCCGCACTGCTGTGGCTGGCGTTGCACGCCCGCAGCATCCGCCGGGAGTTGGTGTCAGCGCCAGGTTACGTACGCCACCACCTCTGGTACCGGTGGCCGCTGACAGTGGGGCTGATCACAATCTGGACCGACGTCAAAAGCGCATACGCCTATGCCCATATGCCGGTGCATCTCTCGTTGTGGCGCCGGGCCGCACGTCCCGGCTTCTCGCGGGGAGGCTGGCTGGCCGTCTACCGATTCGACCACGGTGGCGAATTGTGGGGGGATGGGGTGCCCGCGGCCAGGCGGCACCTGGAGCATGTGGTGGGACGGTCCCGGCGCTACCGGCCGGTGCCGCCGGCTCCCCCCGAGGATCTGAGGTGACCTCACTATTGCTAGCCGTAGCGGTCGCGACGGCTGAGCTCAGCGCCCGACGAAGCCTCCGGTCGCGCGGCCGCGCATTGATTGTTAGCCATGGGGCGCTGGGCGTGGGCAGCTTGATGGTGAGCCGGTGGCCCCCACGGTCCCGGCCGGTGGGTCCGGCTCGGGTGGCATGGGGCCTGGGTCTGGCGCTGTTTGGGTATCCGCTCGGGCGAGCGCTGTTAGGTAGCCGCTCGTCGCAGCCTCCGCCCGACGATCTCGGCACGGAGCTTGCGGCGCTCGGCCTGCTGGTGCCCATCGTCGAGGAGCGAATCTGGGGCGGGCTCGTGGAGCCATCGGCCGGCGCGGCCACCACCGCTGTGCTCTTCGCCGCCAAACATGGCGTCGTCGATGGACGGTGGGATCGGGTTATGGGCCTGGGGTTGTTCTGGTTCGGCCTCGCCCAGGTGCGCCGGGCCTCGCCCGCGGCGGCGGCGGTGCTCCACTGCGCAATCAACATGAGTGGCGTGGTAATCGGCCACGCCCTCCGCTCCGATCAGTTCTCGTGATGTGCCCGGCCGACCTTCCGTACTGGACGCGATCGAAAGTACTGATGCAACTGCTGCTCAGTGAAGGTGACGTACTGCGGTCGTAGTTGATGCTGCCGTAACCGCCCTTGAACAGGCCGACGTGCGACACGAGATTCGAGTCATCGAAGGATGCCCGAGTCTTCGCCAGGCCATGCAACAATTGCACTTGACAGGTGCCCTTTCCTGCTCCACGACGGAAGCGTGAGACACTTCCATCGTCCCAGGTCACAGGCACCCTTTACGTTGACGCGCAAAGCGCCCTACTTAGGCGGTGGATGCGGCTTAGTTCCGACCATCTCGCCGGGCATTGCAACCGGGACGACCAGCAGAGGCTCAGCCCCTGGAATCGGCCTCACATACGGCATGCCCGGAGTCGTGTCGTGTGCCAAACCCTTCAGGATGCGGCCTGTGCCTTCAGGGAAGACAAACATCACGTGCGGCCCGACGTGATACCAATCCTTGCCCTCAGGGGGTTGCTTGTGCTCGGGATGATCGAAGTCTGCGCCGACTTCTCCCATCAGCATGTAGGAGATCCCTATCCGATCGATCGTCGGTGTTTTCCCCTGTGTGACATCCTTGAACCACTGAATGATTGTCGGGTCGCCACACATCGGAGCCGGCTGGGGCTTACCGGGAGGGGTTGGCACACAGACCCAGTCGGGCGACCCTTCTTGGAGGACTGTCGTCATATCCCAGTCGACCACCGTCGCCGAGTCACGTATATGGGCCGGAGCGGCCCGAAGTGCATCCGCGATCTTCTCTTCCCTCGTGGGTTGGCTGCTGTCCGCCATACTGAGTGCCCTCCAGCCGTCTCCTCGATTACGTCAACACGTTTGCGTTTCAGCACGATCGTAGCGTCAGCAGAGCCCACGTTACATTCCGCAACGTGCGCGGGTTAGGCATAACCCTGCGCGTCTGGTGCGACTATGGGAGAGAAGTGGCGATACCGAGCTTCCCAGTGCCATGTGCTGTAAGCGCAGCGAGGACTGAACCTTCTAAACAATGCCTTCGGTCGACGCTGGATTGAGCAGGTCGTGCTCGGGCGGCGCCACCGCACCACCAAGCGCATCGTGGGTGAGGCCGGGGCTGCCGAGCGGCGGCTCCTGCGCGCGGTTCCAGAGCGCATGCTGGGCTCACCGGTTTCGCGTGTCACCGGCATATCGCGTCGAAAAATGGGTCAATTGTTTCGCGGGTCGTCCTTCGGATCCACGTATTCGAGGCCAAGTGGCCCGATCGCCGTTACCTGGGTGACATACTCACCGGATTTTGCCCAGTGGAAATGAGGGGTGCCGCCTGGTAGAACGACGACGGTACCCGGCGGATAAGCCTCCAACTTTTCGCCGTCGAACTGTTCGCCCAGTCCGATGTAGAAAACGCCTGACGTAACCGTATAGACGCGATCCTCCGGGTGCCTGTGCGGCATCAGCTTAACTCCGGAGGGCACCTTGACCCTGATCACGTAGGGTCCGGGCTTCGTAGGATGACCGACCACGATGGCGAGGCGGGCCGACGGCGGGAACGCTGGGAACGGCTTCCACTCGATGTCCTCTGGCAGGACCGACCTGAAGACGGCCTGGTCTGGCTGGTGTGTGCGCATGATCGTGAGCCTCCTGACCGGTCAAGAATGCGTTATGGCCACTGGAAACACGGTCTACAACGACGGTGCCGCCTGTCGCTGGACGGGCCCGGGGTGGCCACCCCCGGCGGCGTAGTGCCGCACGTGGACGTGATGAGCCTGCGTCCCTCGATGGCCGGCAATGACAGATCGCCCTGGAGCAGGAGGAAATCGTCCGGTCCGCCGAGGAGTTGCGCCGGCCAATTGAGCTGGCGGACGCGCGCCTGGAGGACTACGACGCCGTCTACTATCCCGGTGGCCACGGTCCGCGATGGAGGATCTGTGGGACAACGCCGACTCGGGCCGGCTGCTGACGGCAGCCCTCGCCTCGGGCAAGCCTCTTGCCATCGTCTGCCACGCGCCGGCCGCCATGCTGGCCACCCGACGGAAGGGCGTTTCACCCTTCGCCGGCTACAACGTCACGGGAGCCGCGGCCCCGCGGGTAGCGCTGGGCGACCTGGCGGTACGAAGTCGTCACGATGACTATGAGGGCGGCGATGGCGATACCCAGCGAGATGTTCAGCAACAGGGCGCCCGCGCCCGCAGTGCCCAAGACCGGGAGGCCTGCCTCCGGGCCGTAGGCGACTGAGGATAGGGCGTCTGAGGAGAGAATCGGCAGGGCGCGCGCGATGCCGAGCCGCTCCGTGGACAGCGCCTCGGTTGCCAGGGGGCGCCGGTGAGGAACGTTCGGGCGCGCTCGGCCGCCACCTCGAGGCGCCCTGGCGCCTCCTCCACCGGCTCGGCGGCCACGAGGCGGCCGTGAGCACGCAGCCCGGCGAGATCTTCCCTAAGGATGTGAACGTCGTCCCCAGGGTGGTCGGCGTTGCGGCCGGAGAGGCCGTCTGAGGTATCGCTTGTCAGACATTCAGCCAAGCCCGAGCACCGATACATCGAGACGGCCGAGAGAAACATGCTCATGTCGTGGGTCTGCTGCTCCCCGTCCAATTCACCGAAGGACTCGCTGGGTGCTCAACAAACACTTCGATTGGAAGTGAGTGGTTGATCACGTAGCTGGCGTAGTTTTCATCGTGCCCATTAGGTTGAATGCCGCCGTCTGCGCCTCTGCTACGGGCCAGCAACGTGTATTGTCCCGGCTCCTTAGGAGTAATCGAAGCAAATTTCCAACGTCGCCAGGCGTACTGTCGAGCATCATCGATGAACTCTGCGTCGGCCCAGGTCCGGCCAGCGTCAGTGCTCACTTCTATCCACGTTATTACCGTCTCGCCCGCCCACGTGGCTCCGAACGCGGTATATGACTGATTCGGTGAAACCCTTTCGTAGGCACGTGGTCGAGCGATCTCCGACTTCGGCTTCACCTCTCCCAACGCACGGCGCACCGGGTTGCCGGCGGCGTAGTCCGAGTATGCGTAGTCTGATGTCTGCCTAGAAGCAAGCTCAATCTCCGCAGTGAGGAAGTGACTGCGTATGTAGAACAGTTCCAACGGTGTGACAAACGAGTCGAGCTGATCGAACGGAGTCTCCAGGTTGCTCGGCTGCTTGTGCCGAATGATCAGGCGTACTGGAGAGGA
>Ga0126378_10003248_pt1 | contig 12280 bp, 21 predicted proteins | sample PanSoiMetPlot_23_FD_92587 | JGI IMG/M metagenome (GOLD analysis project Ga0126378, IMG submission 92587) | Tropical forest soil microbial communities from Panama - MetaG Plot_23 | ecosystem: Environmental > Terrestrial > Soil > Tropical forest > Bulk soil | place: Panama | collected 2016-02-17
CAGCCGACAACTATTGCGGACCTAGTCACCGAAGCCCGCGCCGTCGATTGGGATTTTAGTACTTGGTGTTACGCGAGCGGGTATGACGCCTGAGGCAACCGGCTAAATTTAGCCAATTCTCCATCACGTTTTGGCCAAGATCTTGGGATGCGCTACGGGCATGATGCTGCATAGGGCGGGGCTCCTATGTCCATCAGTACCCTGAACGACTTGCTGCTTTTCTCCTGTCTCGTCGCCTTGGCGACGATACTGCTCTGAGCGATTGCTCGGCGCTGCGTAGGGAGATTTCCTATGGTCATCATCCTGCATGATCTGCTGCTGTTCTCGTGCCTCGCCGCGTTCGTCACAGGAATCGTGATCGCGGCCGCGAGTCTGCTCTAGCTTGAGCGCCCCCGTATGACATACAGACTCACGTTCAGTGACGCTGTTGATATCTGACTCCAACATTGGGCTGGCGAATATCAGCACACGATCGCGGCGTCCTGCGGGATGACGCGGCTTGATCGGGGAACCGACAGGCTTCCTTGTTCGTTAGTGTCGCGCCGAACGGAACCGGATCAATCCGGCAGTTCGTCTCAAAGGCCACTCGGCTTAAGCTCCCGAGTGGCCTTTTGGCTGCACGTTAGCGTTCAGCGTTTGGCCCTTCGATGCGCCTTGCGACCAGCATTCTTATGAACCGCAAAGTCTTCCAGCTTGGCTCCGTCTTTTAGCCTTTCACGCAACCAGACAGGCCGTGCCCCTCTGCCTGCCCATGTGTTACCCGACTTATCGCGATATTTGACGGCGACCCTTCGACCTTTCAGCGAACTTACATGAGTTCTAGGGCCAACTTCGTGTCCCACCCTCGCAAGCTGATCCTTCAAGTCGCGCACCTTGCGGGTAAGAACTTTCTCGATGTCTTCGCGAAGTTCCAAAAGCGCATCAACTGACATTGATGCGACGTTGGCGTTGGCCATTGCTACCTCCCGACAAAGGGAAACAAATATAGCAATATGTCAGAGAGAAACAAACGTTACGACTCGTGCGACGGTTCTGAGAGCGCCTCGGAGTGGCGGCGGACGTTATTTACTTACCAGCCCATTTCTCGCAAAGCCGTTTCTCTGTGTCCCTTTGCGCGCGGATCGCGCATAGTGCGATAATTGCAGCAGCGAGGGCGATGCCGGTGGTCACAATCGGCGCAAACTCCGCCGCCGTTTTCCAAAATGCAGCATTCCAAAGAAACTCAAGTGCCATGATTTTCCGCTCCCTTTGTATGGCACAACAAAAAGCCCCGCTCTGGCGGGGCTAAAGGTAGGGTCCATGAAACAAACAACAAGATAGTCTGATTCGCAGCCGAAGATCAAATCCCGGTTACCGCCGCTCTAAGCCGGCCGCAATTTCATCGTCGCTATTGCTGATCTTCTCCTTCCGAGTGTGGGGACACTTCAGGAGGGGGAAAAGGGGCGCAGAGCCATCGCGGTTCTGCGCTCCTTTGCTTTATAATGTGAGCGGCGTTCCCCCCAACGTCCCTCCAGACGTCCCCCCGGGAACGCCAGGGCCCCGGTTGAGATTTCCCCTCTCTTCCGGGGCCTGCCTCTGTCCGTTGATGGAAACGCAGAGGGAAGTCGCGCTGACATCTATTGCACCGGAAATTGTCAATGTGAGTTGTGCCGCCCCCGACCGCACGGAGGCTTGCGGTCGTTTTGTGTTCAACCCAGCAACGGGGGCATTGGAGATCACCCCCGCGTATCGGGATAAACCTGCGAAGGAGGTCATGCGCGAGCTGCGCCGTACGAAGTTGCGTCTGTATTTCATGTTTGCGCGTCTCTATTGCCTTAAGTTCGCGCTCCAAAGCCGCAGCGCGGTGTTGCGCCTGCTGCGCAAGGCCGTGCGCAATTTCTCGTATCTGGTCGTCAAAGTTGTTGAGCAAAGCCACTTAGATTTCCAAACCGGACACTATGGTCGGAAACAGTCCGGTACCGACCATGGACGAGCTACCCTTCAAAATCGTGAAGATGCTCGGCGCCCGCGACGAGGTGATTGCGCGTAGAGAATTTGTCGATCTGCCAAGGCGGCGGCATGGAATCTCTCATCATTGGATCGCTGGCGCGAGTCGTTCTGAGCGGGAATGCAAACGACGCATTGCTTCCGGTTCTCGTTGTAATTCTGCAACAGGTTTGCAAAACTTTTTTGGTGTATAGACAATTTAATACTTTTTTGACCCTGGCGGAGATCAGCTTGAACAGTTTGACGAACAATGAGGGGAAAGATCATGCGTCAGCTATTCATTACGACCGCAACGCTATCGGTTCTGGCGGCAACGTCGGTGACCACGAATGCCGCTGATGTGACGGCTCGGCCTGCTCCTTATGCGCCTCCGCCTCCGGCCTATGCACCCCCACCGTTCAGTTGGACAGGATTTTATCTCGGCGGCAACATTGGGGGAGCCTGGGCTCGACGTGACGTGACCGATACTTTCTTCGGCGTGAACTTCAACCCCGGAAACAACAACGGCGCGTTCATCGGAGGCGGCCAACTCGGGTACAATTGGCAAGTCAACTACTTCGTTCTCGGAATTGAAGCCGACTTTGATGGGGTCGCCAATAACAACAACACCGGGACCGTATTCATTCCGACGCTCGGATCAATCCAGGTGACTTCCAACAACAGATGGATCACGACCTTAGCTGCGCGGTTTGGCGTGACGAATGGCCCGTGGCTCTTTTATGGCAAGGCTGGCGGCGGTTGGGTCGGCAGCGACGACTTCACCGTGACTAATCTTACGACCGGTTCATCGATCACCGTCTCCAACAACAACAGCAACAGCGGTTGGCTGGTGGGCGCGGGCATCGAGTGGGCTTTTGCCACTAACTGGTCGGCGAAGGTCGAATATAACTATCTGGGGCTGGACGATCGGACATTTACTGTTCCTGCTGGCTCCCCATTCCTCCCCGGCGACACTTTCACACAGATCAACCGCAACGTTCAGATGGTGAAGGCAGGGATCAACTATCGGTTCAATTGGGGTGGCTACCGCTACTGATCGGTGAAGCTTCAAACAGAATTGGGAGTCCGCTGAAAGGATGTGATCCCGAAAATGTACAGATGACGCTAGGTCCATGGCGGCGATGTCCGGGTTTGGTTACGCCGGCATGGGCCGTCTTCTCTCGTCGCGAATTTGTCGTCACATGCGCCCCGGCGCATTCGATACTGAGCATCTCGGATGACGCGTCCGGTCTGCTGCGCGCGCAACGCCCGTCGGGACAGCGGGAGGGCGGAACTCCCCCCTACTCACGCTGGCCGAGCCTAAAGGAGCCTGCGAACGTGCAGCGAACAAATTGGTCACCAAAATGGTCGCGAACGGGTGACCACGGGCCGGTACCGGACGGGACTAAACGACACGTGCGGCCGATTTTCGCAATACAAATCAACATTTGTCGGGACAGAACGAAACGGGTCGGGACGCTCGCCAACAAATTTCGAGTGCGGTGCCTGCGCGATTCATCGCAAGCATTTTGACGATCAATTTGTTCGAGTTCGTCGCTTTGCGTTCTCTCGCGCGGGCGGAAACGCAGCTCACGGCGCTCCATGACGTTGGCCCGGTAGATCTCGACCGTGCGGTCGCTGATTCCGAGTTCATGCGCAATCGTCTTGTTCTGGTGGCCCGCAACGAGCCCCTCCAGCACCTGCCGCTCGCGCGCGGAGAGGGCCGCCAGCCGTTTCTTGATCTCCGCCCGCTCGCTGTCAGGTTTCTCATCCGTTTTCCGAGCACTCAGAGCAGAGCGGACGGCCCCCAGCAGAACCTCCCCGTCGTACGGTTTTCCGATAAAATCGGCGGCCCCGGCCTTCATGGCCTCGACTGCAAGAGGGACATCGCTGTGGCCGGTAATAACAATGACGGGCACGTCCACCTTGCGATTCTTGAGCGAACGAACCAGGTCAAGCCCGTCGATCTCGGGCATCCACACATCGGTGATCACGCAACCTGATTCGATACCGGGAATCGCATCGAGGAAGGCCTTTCCGGAATCGTAGGTGTGTACGCCAAAATTGGCATTTGTGAGCAGGAAGGTCAGCGAATCCCGCGCCGACTCGTCGTCGTCAACGACATGGATTACCGGACTGCTCGTCATCCCTCGAGGTCCTCCGGCGTGGCCGCACGAAGGGTGCAGCGGAAGATCGAACCACCGCCCGAATTGGGCTCCAGCATGATCTGCCCTCCGTGCGATTCAATTAAGTATGCGAAATCGACAACTCTATGCCCGTGCCTTGTCGTTCAGTGGTGACGGAAAGGCTGAAACAGCTGGGAGGCCACGCGCGGATCGATTCCGGGCCGGTATCGGCAACGCTGGCTGCGATCATCTTATCGGCGGCAGGTTTCGTCGAGACGACGAGTTCGCGGCGTTCGGAGTTTTCCATCGCTTCTATGGCATTGCGCAGCAAATTCAAGAGCACCCTACTCTGCACCTGGACCCTTATCGACCAGAACGAGATCGACCGAGGGATCAAGGCGCATAGCCGGCAAGGACGGGAACCTAGAAGGGACGATACGCGGCCAATTGGCCATTGCCAAGCGACTCGGGATCTCCGAGACTCCCCTTAAGTTTATCGTTAACGGTATTATCTGAACTTTCGGCGTGGCGGCGCGCATCTACAAGCATTCACCAAAACTATAACGGGAAGCATCCCATGCCGATGCACACGTCAACAACTCAAGCGCTCGTCCGACCGAATTTCGCATACCTGACAGAGCGCAAGCCGCAGCCGCAGTCTCGTGGCCGGCGCCGCATCGAGGCATTTTATCTGCCGGGAGACGTCTTCGGCCTCGAGATAGACGACGAGCACCATTTTTTCGGCCGAGGCCGTTACCGACTCGACGATCCTCGTGGTGAAGCGCAGCGCGCTGATCTCGCTCGCCAATGCCGACGGGGACGTGGCGCGCCGGCTTTGGACCTTTACCGCGCGTGAACTGCGGCGCATGCAGGACCACGTGTTGCTGCTCACCAAGACCGCGCAAGAGCGCGTGGCCTCGTTCCTGCTCGATCTGGCCAAGCGGCTGGCCGCCGTCGAGGAGATCGAGGTGCCCATGTCGCGCCAGGACATCGCGGATTATCTCGGTCTCACCATCGAGACGAGCTCACGCATCTTGACCCAACTGGAGGCGCAGGCGACCATCGCGCTGCCGACCTCGCGGCGGATCATCCTGTGCAACCGCAGGGCGCTGAGCCGCCTCGACGCTTGAGACGAGCCTATCGCTCACGTGGTCTCGTGGGCGGGTATGGCGCGTCGAACACCCCGCGTGAAAGCGCTCATCCTGCCGTCCACTTTCTAAACTGCTCAAAAGCCTAAAACGGGGGATGGCCGCGACAAGCGCGGACACGAGGCTAGGAATTGAAAGTTAGCCTGCGCTAACCCAGCATGCAGCCTGGACCATTCGGCGGGAGCTGAGCAATGCGCCGCGCGGCTGCAGGGCTCGTGTCGCTTCTTCTCTTGTGCGGCTGCAGCCGCGAGGAAGCAGAGGCGCGCCTGAAGCGCGATCTGCCCCTCGACAGCGTCGACATCATCCACGCGCGATTTCCATGCCGTGCGCCGGGCCTCTATTTTTTCGGTTACCGATTTCGAATCGCCTCGAAAGGCGAGTTCAGCGACGGCGATATCTGTTGGAACTTTTCAACGGGACAATGGAGCTGGCGCATTCTGCCCGGCCAGCCTCTCTCGCGCTTGAACCCGCGCGAGTGACCCAGGAGTAAAGCATCCCGCGGCTGGGCGAATAGATGCGAGCCAGCACCCGCAGCAGCGTCGTATTGCCGGCTCGGTTGGCGCCGATCACCTCGACGCGAGCCGCGTCCTCGATGTCTAGGGTGATGATGTCACGCGCACGTTGACACGATCGGCGGCGTCGCGACCCAAATTGCCCTGCGTCGCACGGGCGATCGCCCATCTTCTTGAGCGAGCGCTGCCCTGATAGTCGGGGATTCGACCGAAAGGTTGCACGAGGGGAGGAAGGCCATGCCTAAAGCCAGTACGCGATGCGCGGCCGAAGTTTGGCGAAGAAGAAGAAGGTAGCGCCGCTACCGAGAACGGTGACAGCCAAAAGAACCGTCCACGAATATTCGAGCGGGGTTCCCCCCAGCAGGGGCGCGCGCACGACGTCAACGGCTGCGAACAGTGGATTGAGGAGGGGCAGCGCGTGCATCCAGGTGCCCAGCGCTTCCGGCGGCCAGAAGATTGGCGTAACGAAGAAGATGACCTGCACGAAGTTTACCACGATTTGCGGCACGTCGCGATAGCGAGCACTGATCATTCCGAGAAAGATACTGATCCAGATGCCGTTGATCGTGAGGATGACGAGCGCCGGGATAATGGCTATGACAGACCATCCGATATGGACGCCGAACAAGATTAGTACAAACGGCACGATTACCATGTTGTGCGCGAGCACTATCAAGTTGCGGCAGACATTGCGCCAAGCGTGGATCGAGAATGGCAACCGCACCTGAGTAATGATGTTCTGCGCCGATAGGAAGGTCTGACAGCCTTCGATGATCACCGTGGAAAGAAAACTCCAAATCACCAGTCCAACCGTCAGAAATGGCAGATAACTGGTAAGCTCCATATGGAACATGCCCGCGTAGATCAGCCCCATGGCAGCGATCATGGTGATCATGCTGACCGTAAGCCAGAACGGCCCCAGCAGCGAGCCGCGGTAGCGCATCTTGATGTCCTGCATAGCCATGGCGGACCACATCCAACTCTTGGTCATGCCTTCTACCAGATCGTTACAAGCCGCGGTGGTGTCCGAGACACGCCGCAGCAAATCGTGCTTCATCTCAGCGCTCTGACTGGTCATTGGCTACATGAGCATCTTTGAGACGATTCAAGCTCGCGGCCCAATGAGAGGCGCCGCCGATCGATCGCCGTGGGCATAGCGATACTCGATCGCGACGGAGCTTTTCAACCCCGACAATGGAGCTGGCGCATTCGGTCCGGCCGGCCTCTCTTGCGCTTGAACCCGCGCGAGTTGGAACAGGTAAGACCAACACAGCAGTGGCGATCATTCATCAAGTCTTTGCCGCACCAAAAAAAGAAGACGTGGATGCTGCGGCACGAGTTAGACTCGGGCCGGCCGGAGGCCCGGTGCGGGTGCCGAGCCTGACGAATTCAACACCGTCAGCCTAAGACGGTTGCCTCACTATTGCTCCAGACAATGTATGACGAATTGGGGACGGTCGCGCGGCAAGACTTTTTGTTCGGTGGCCTGCCTCTGGCAATTGTCGACTCGCTCTTTTTCCTTGGCCCGCTTTGCCGCCAATTCCTGATATTCGGGCGCCACGACCGAGCGTGGCGCCGGCCCGACCGCGCCGTTGAGACATCTGATGACGAATTGGGGCCGATCGCGCGGGAGAATGTTCTGCTGGGTTGCCTGTTTTTGACACCCGGCTATTTTCTCCCTTTCCTTTGCTCTCTTGTCGACCATGTCTTGATACTGGGGAGCAACGGGAGGTCGGCCCTGGCTCTGTCCAAAGCCCGGCGCGGATATCATGAGCAGCGCCAGTGTGATTGCTGCGGAGCGCGACACGAGCATGCCCAATCCCTTTCGGTCAGCGAATAAAAACCGACGGCCCTTCGGCCGCCATTTCTGTCTCGTCGAGGTCTCCGAGCATAGGGTCATCTTTCCCTAACGCCCGATAGCTTACCCAAATAGTGCCTGGTCCTTCCGGCCTCATTTACTTTTCGCCTCGTAGACCCCGTCCCCAGTCGGGTGGCGGCGGATCATGGCGGAACGTTTCGATGCGCTGTGCGTACTTGTCATAGAGGGCGGCGATGCCGAAGCGTTCCCCAGACTTGCGACAGAGCTCTATCTTTTCGAGTGCGCGCACCCAATTCTGCTCGCGATAAGCCTGCAGCATTCCGGCTGTCAGCTCGTTCAACTCGCGGTCTGTGCACCGATCACGATGGGAACGCGGTAGTCTTTCGTGCGCGCCTCCAGTCTCGAGGCGACGTTGACGGTGTCGCCAAGTACCGAGTAGTTAAAGCGGAAATCCGATCCCATATTGCCGACCACGCACGGTCCGGTATTCAATCCGATGCCGACGTTGAGCGGCATGTATTTGCCGCCGTTCTGGTCCGCCTCGCGTTTGAACTCCTGATTGAGCTTGTCGCGCGCGCGCCGGATCGCCTGCGCCAAGACCTCGTCATTGCTCGGGAGGTTGCGCAACTTGTCACGAATGTTGTCGTCGAGGTTGCGGAAGCTCTGCGCGGCGATGCTTCGCGACATTCGGTCCGGCTCCGCGAAAATGACGTCGAAGCCGATCGCGACGGCGCCGAGTTCGGCGAGACGGGTGATGCGGTCCGCGACGATCGTGCGCGGCCAGGGGCCACTGGCCGATCTCCCTGAGGCTCGCTTCGTCGATGTCGACAATGACGACCGGCCGCAACCCCGCCTCGCGTGGCCGCAAGGTCTGGTAGAGGTCGAAGGTCCGCAACCGGATTTCCTCGAGCGGCGGCGGGTTCGCAATCCGCAGCGGGACGAGCGCAAGCAAGAGCAAGATGCAGATTGCTCGTGTCAGACCGAAGCTGCGCGCCCAGCGAGCCAGCGTGGCCATGCCTTCACTCTTCGGTTTCACGTTGGAGGGCTGCCCTGTTCTCCAGGCAGTAATAACCTGCCAGGCGGCTCACCAGCGAACGGCTTCCCCAATCGTTGAGGACGCGGCTGACATTTTCCCGCGCAATCCCTGCCATGGCGGCAAGGTCGCTCTGGGAAACTTTTTGCCGAACCAGGATGCGGCCCTTTCCGAGATCACGGCCGAATGCCTCGCCTAGGCTCAAGAGAGCACGCGCCACGCGCGCTTTTACAGAAAGAAAGTTGGTGGCGACGAGAGCATCATCCGTGTCGCGCAACCGTTGCGCCAGCAATGTCGCGATGTAACGATAAAGCTCCGGCCGTGATTCTCCAAACGCCTCGAACGCGGTCCGACCGACGAAGCTTAGCTTGGAATCGCGCAGCGCCGTGACCGAAGCCGAACGCGGCGCACCATCGATCATGGACAGCTCGCCAACGACGGACCCTGACCCGAAGATCGCGAGAATACGCTCGCCGCCGGCCGGCGCGGCGATGCTCGCCTTAAGCAGGCCCTCTTCAACCCTATAGCATCCGTCGCCCTCATCCCCCGCCATGAATAAGGTCTGATCGGCTTTAAGCGACAGCGGACGCGCCTTCGCGAACAGGCTTTGCGACAATTCCGTCGGCAAAGCGGTCAACAAGCTTTCCGGTCGTGGAGATGGGTTCGCCATAACAAGTCTTGCCTGTTTAACCTGGGCCTGTGCGAACTATACAGCCTCGCCAAGAAAAAAGCGGCTTATGGGAATGATCAGCCCCCGCTAAGTGGTCCAGGTGGAATGTTAATTTAAGGTTGGCCGTTGCGCCAGCGTGACCGGCGGAACCGGTCGGAGTAGCGCAGCCGGGCACGCGGCGAATGCGGGCACGAACACCTCGGTGCTGATGGTTTGTATCCGATTGAGGGGTGGGGCCTGATCGTGTTGTAGTGGCGTCGCCAACTCTCGATGACGATCTGAGCCTCGCGTAAAGTGTAGAAAATCTCGCCGTTGAGCAGCTCATCGCGAAGACAGGCGTTGGCGGTGCTGGTCGAAGCGAGCGAGCTAAAAGCCGACTAAGCGTGGGCCCTAGAAGGAAAGGATCGCAGCATGATTGCTCGGGATCAAACGTTCGAAGATATCACTGTCTGCCTAGACGGCAGCCCATTTTTACGGTTGTACGTTTCGGCGGTGTAAGTTGCAACTCAGCGCTCTCCTTCCCAACTTTTTGGTTGGATGTAATTTCGACAATTGTACTTGGGAATTCGGCGGTCCGGCGGCCAATACAGTTGCGTTCATGACTGCTCTTTACAGAGCCGGTGCGCGTGATCTCATACATGGGACGTTTCGGGCCATTCGTGGTGAACAAGCAACCAGTCCAATTGTTATGCGGCCTTAATTCATCCACGCCTTCGGAAATTGACTATGCCAGAGCGTCAACAGCAGCCATATGAAAGCGAAGGGCTTCCACAGCGCCGGAATTTCAAAATGAGGCACTACCGACTTCAGGGTGTTTGCTGACCGGGTGACAGGCTCGGAGGAGGCAAGGAAGGGGTGGGATTTTGCGTCAGCACCGTCGGCATCGTCTGCACGACTCATGTTTATTCTCTGACCCCAGCAAGGTCGGCTCGGGACCCAGTATGGGCAGCACTGACGATGCTGACGGCGCTGACGGTGCTTTCAGCACTCGTCCTCACTCTGATTATTCTCGTGCCCATTCGCCCTAGGAAAACGTGATCTCGATGCCTAGCGTCCGGAGGAACGTCTGCGCCCGCCGCAGACTACCGGCGAGCGCTCGCGGATTTTTTCTGAGCAGCTGGAACGTATTCTTTTGCATAGCCCTCTTGATCGCGCACCTCGTTGATAGCGATCATATTAGATCGGCGGTTTGGCCTGCGCATGCAGAGCTTGAATAGCAGCAACACCTACTACGGTAAATCGCGTTCGCATTATTGAGCTCCATTACCAGTCGTGACACGCAAAGATACGTCGTTGCTCAATTCCAATCCAACCGACCATCTCATGCGCCGGCAGCTTCTTCAATTTGATTAGAAGACCTACGGACACGAGGGCCTGGCGGTTTGCGAAGCGCCACCGTACAATGCCGGTTGCACGGTTGGAATGCTCAACAGCTCTATCAAGATCGGCGTAGGAACAAGGCGGCTGGGATCGCGTGACGCCGCGCGTCACTTCTGGCATGGGAGAAGGCTCGTGAAGCATGGTTCGATAATCGTCTGCAGCATCGGTTTGATCCTTCCGGCTCTCGCAGCCATCGAAAACGGCTCGCTAGCACGCGCCGCCGAAGTGCCGGCCTACTTCAAGCCGATCGTCGGCACTGAGACCTCGAGCGCCACGGAGATCGGAACGAAGAATGTGCTGCAGCTCAACACTACCATGTTCGAGCTCTATGGCGACGCGGCGCAGATCTTCAAGAAGAACATCCTGGCGCAGCACCCGGTGATCCTCGGGCTGTTCTCGGGAGCGGGCGGACGCTTCATCCTCTACCGGCCGGGCCAGCCTCCGCTCGATGCCCCGCAAGTGCCTATCGACTATCAGCTGATGAAATCGGTCGGTCACAGCACCATGGCGCTCGGCCAGATCGTTGCTCCTTTTATCAACAGCCCGAACGACAAGAGCTGGCGCCCTTCGATGGCGACATATCGCACCCGCATGCAGGCGGCGCTAGACGGCCTCGATGCCACGGCTTTGCGAAACGATTGGAAGCCGAACAGCCGCGCGATTCTGCAGAACAACATTGCGTTCATGGATGAATGCCTGAAGAACGACGGGATTACACCTGAGGGCGTGGCGGAATTTGCCAAGAAACAAGCTCCGCTCCTGAAGAAGAACATCGCTTGGGCGGCGCAAACTCAGGTCGCCCAATGGATGAACGTGATCGCCGGCTGGAAACAGATGCTCGGCGCCGACTGGGATAAGACCTACGCGGCCAGCAACACGATCTATGTCGCCCGCCAGAACAACATCCTGTTCAGCGTGCTCGCGCAATTCTTCGGGCCCGAGGCCATCAACGATCGGCTGATGCTGATCGAGACGATTTCGTTCACGACCACCACGGATGAGATGTTGGATTCACTCACCCGCATCATCTCCGACCGGTGGGTGGGCGCTGCGTTCTTCGGCAACTACTATACGATGGATTTCGAGTTGATGGGCGGGGACGCGCGGCAGGCGATTATCGACGAGGATGCCAAGCTCAAAATCACCCCAACGTTGCCCCCGCAGGTGCCATTTGGTTCGCACCAGTGGCCGACTTTAATCACTCCGGGACCGGGCGCAAAGACACTGGCCGATCTTCCCTGAGGCCCAAACTCCCCGTACCGGCGCTCACACATGCTCAGGTGAGCGCCGGTGCACATGAACATCCTGAATACCTCGTTCATAGTTCCCTTTCAGGCGGTGAGAGGCGCGGCATAATGAGACTTTCGCGACGCGGGTTTGTCACGTTGGTCACGGCTAGCGGCATAGCTCTCAGTATGTCGCGGCTGGCAATCGCCGAGGAGCCCAGCTTCGCGGAGCGCGAGACGCTGCCGGGACGGCAACGCTGGAACCCGGCCGCCAGCGGCCGCGGCCGCATCGACGCCGTGCCCAAGGTCACAGGAGCCAAGCTCTACGCGTCCGATTTTCGCGCTGCCGATCTCCCGGGCTGGCCGCAGGACACCTCGCACGCGATGCTGATCCGCACCGC
>Ga0126378_10003249_pt1 | contig 12277 bp, 11 predicted proteins | sample PanSoiMetPlot_23_FD_92587 | JGI IMG/M metagenome (GOLD analysis project Ga0126378, IMG submission 92587) | Tropical forest soil microbial communities from Panama - MetaG Plot_23 | ecosystem: Environmental > Terrestrial > Soil > Tropical forest > Bulk soil | place: Panama | collected 2016-02-17
CGATGCTCCAGGATCTGGAGGCGGGCAAGCAGCTCGAGATCGGCTGCATGCCCGGCGCGGTGGCCGAGCTTGCGGGTCGGCTCCGCGTCGCCGTGCCGCACGTTCAGACCATCCACGCGTGCGCGACCCTGCTCGACAAGCTGAACCAGCACTCCTGAAGCCGCCCGGCGCTGACGCGCCGCGCGCCCCGGCGCGGCACTGGCGGCGCCGCGGCCCCATATGTCGTTAAGGCCTTGCAGCCACGCTTGAGATGGCGCTGGGCGCCGGCTATGCGGGGCACTGCGTACCGTTATAGGACCAGGCGACAATCCGGCCTAACGGATGAACGTATAGGCGGAGGTATATATGACGGGACAGCTTCGGATCGAGACGCTGCGGACGCCTGCGTTGCTGATCGACCTGGCCGTGCTTGAGGGCAACATTGCCGAGATGTCCGCGGCATTGCCGGGCCCGCGGCTGCGCCCGCATGTCAAGGCGCACAAGTGCACGAAGCTGGCCAGGCGGCAGGCCGCCGCAGGCCACCACGGATTTACGTGCGCGACGATCCGCGAATGCGAGGGCATGGTGGCCGCGCGGCTTGGCCAGGACCTGCTGCTGGCCAACGAGGTGCTCGACGCGAGCCGGATTGGCGCGCTGGTGGCTGACGGCGCCAGAATTACGGTTGCGGTGGACTCGCCCCAGACCATCGAGGCGGCGGCCACCGGGGGAGTGCGCGAGGTGGTTGTCGACGTCAATGTCGGCATGCCGCGCTGCGGCTGCGACCCCGGCGATGCCGGCAGCCTGGCCGGCCTAGCAAGGGACGCCGGGCTCGAGGTCCGGGGCGTAATGGGGTACGAGGGCCATGTCGTCGGCCTGGCCGATGCCACCGAGCGGGCCGAGGAGACCAAGACTGCGATGGAATTGCTGGCCGGCGCGCACGACGACGTCGGCGGCGAGCTTGTCTCGGCAGGGGGCACTGGCACGTATGCGTGCAACACCTGGGCGAGCGAGATCCAGGCGGGGTCATACGCGCTGATGGACACGACCTACGGCAGGCTGGGGCTGCCGTTCGGGCAGGCGCTGTTCGTGCTTGCGACGGTCATTTCGAGCTCGGCGGAATGGTCGGTCGCAGATGCGGGGCTCAAGGCATTCGGCATGGATCACGGGAACCCGGAGCTCGACGGCTCGAGGGTGTGGTTCTGCTCCGACGAGCACACGACGTTCTCGCCGCCCAGGCCGGTCGGTGCGCGGGTCAGGTTCGCGCCCGCGCACATCGACCCGACCATGGCCTACCATGAACGCGCGTACGTCTACGCCGGCGACCATATCGTCGACGTCTGGCCGATCGACCTGCGCGGCTGGTAGGGGACGCGCCGGCTACTCGCCTACGCAAGCCCGCTTTCGACCGTGACTGTGGCCCCTCGTACCTGCCTACGGGCTCGTTCTGAAACGACGTAGATGCCAAGCCCGACTACGATCGACACCACCGTGATCGCCCCGACGGCCAGGTCCCACCCGCCCTTGGAGAAGATGGGTGCCCACGGGGCCCAGAACAGCAGCACGACCGCTGCTGCGTCTGCGACGACGCCCACGACCCCGCACAGGGCCAGCACGCCCCACGGAGTGCGCTGGACTTCCTTGAACTTCTCGGGGAAGGTTCGCCTCGCGAAGAACAAGTCAGCGAAGAGCAGCACCATCGACGTGCACCACACCACCGTCACACCGGCGAGAAGCACCAGGTAAACCTTGAGCACGTAGTTAGAGCTAGCCGACTGCACGGGGAAATAGATGACCGCGATCCCGATCGACGCGATCACTGTCTGGGCGATGACCGCGTTGGCGGGGACCTTGTTCCTGTTCACCCGGCCGAACTGGTGCGGAAGGCGGTGCTCCAGCCCCGACACGAACATGAGGCGCGCGAAAGAGTAGTTGTACACGACCGCGTTAGACACAAAGATGAGCACGAGGATGAACCCGATCCACGAGCCGAGCGTGTGATTGATGCCGATCTGCACGGTCTGGATGATGCCGTAGACAGAGTTGTTCTTGGCCGTCGGCACAACCACCATGTTCGAGTAGGTGGTCCACACGTACGCGACGATCACGACCGCGCAGCCCCAGAATAGGTATCGCTTGATGGCATTCTCGCTCTTGATCTCGACGCCCATATTCAAGGGCACCTCGATGCCAAGCAGGGCGAGAACCACGAGCGAGTAGAACGTCCACTGGCCCCATCCGGTAAGCGCCGAGCCGTGGAACGCGAACGAGTTGGCGGCGGGGTGCCCGCCAGCCAGCCAGACGAAGCCTGCGATCCCGATCATGATGAGGCAGAACGCGTACAGCAGGAACTGGACGTTCACGTAGTTCTGCGTCAACCGGAAGCGCAGCGTCCCGAGCAGGCATGAGAACCACAGCACGGCCAGCACGATGAGCCCTTGTTGCCAAGGCCTGGTGAACAGGCTGGGATCGATTCCCTGGATAAGCGCCACGATAAGTGTCCCGGTTAGGCCCATGACGAGGACGCCCGGCCACCACGCGACGAACCCGGCGAAGAACCCCCAGAACGAGCCCAGGGTCTTGTGCGTCCATACGTACAGCGAGCCTTCCTCCGGGAACATGCGTCCCAGCTGTGCGGTGACGAGGGCTCCGGGGATCAGGAAGGTCAGGAATCCGAGGACCCAGTACACGAATATTGCCGGCCCGGCAAACTGCACGCTTGATGAGTTCGATACGAACAGGACCAGGGCAACAAAGATGACCACGAGGTCGAAGGAGGTCAGCACCCTGCCGACCAGTGTGGGCGCGACCTTCTCGGAAATCATCTCCCGGTCGCCGGTCAAGTTTGCCGCCACGAGACACCTCCGGTGAATCAATGCTGGCGGTGCGCGAGTTATTAGTGTGCCATCTTCGCCTGGCCGCACGCCATAGCTGCGCGAGAGCTTCCGTTTGCCGTTGCTTAGTTGATACTTCTGTTACGCGACCACGCGTGGATGTCCCGGGTGTAACGTTCCTGATAACTGCGCGCCTGCCCCCGACCAGCCAAAGCGAGGTACTCCTTGACGACCCAGAATCCGCAGGGCGCGGTGCTCGACCTGGCCGAGCGGGCCAGGCGCTCGGAGCTGGGCGGAAAGGTTGCTCAGCGGCTGGCCGACGCCGGTGTCAGCATGGTCGCCCTCTGCTGGGTCGACAACGCCGGGATCACCAGGGTTAAGACCATTCCGGTCGGGCGCCTGGAACGGGCCGCCGGATGGGGTATCGGCATGTCGCCGGTCTTCGACGTCTTTGTGGTCGACGACAGCATCACCACGAGTAAGCACATCGGCGGGCCCAGCGGGGACCTGCGGCTGATCCCCGTGCTCGACCGGGTCACCGAGCTGGCCGGTCAGCCGGGCTGGGCCTGGGCCCCGGTTGACCGGTATACCCAGTCTGGCCACGCTTACATCGGCTGCTCGCGCGCATTCGCCAGGAAGATGGTCACGACGGCAGCCGATCACGGCCTGTCGGCCAGGGCCACCTTCGAGATCGAATGGGCGGTCGGAACGGATGACGGCGGCACATTCGTGCCAGCCTGCGAAGGGCCTGCCTACGGGATGACCCGCGTCATCGAGCTTTCCGACTACTCCCGCGAGGTTGTCGAGGCGGTCGAGCGGGAGGGGATCACGGTCGAGCAGTTTCATCCCGAGTACGCAGCCGGCCAGATGGAGATCTCCGTCGCGCCGCGAGACCCGGTCGGCGCCGCCGACGACAGCGTTCTGGTCAGGCAGACCATCCGCGCCGTGTCGCAACTGCACGGCCTGCAGGCCTCGTTCGCGCCGTCGGTCGTCGCCGGCGGGGTCGGCAACGGCGGACATGTGCACCTCAGCCTCTGGCGGGAGGGGCAGAACCTGCTGGCAGGCGGGCCAGGCAGACACGGGATGACGGCCGACGGCGAGGCCTTCGCGGGTGGAGTTCTGTCTGCGCTGCCCGCGCTGGTCGGAGTGGGCTCGCCGAGCGTGGCCAGTTACCTGCGGCTGGTCCCGTCCCACTGGGCTGGTGCCTATCAGTGCTGGGGCAAGGAGAACAGGGAGGCCGCGCTTCGCCTGGTGACCGGTTCGGCCGGCGAGCAGGATATCCGGGCCAATCTCGAAGTCAAATGCTTCGACCTGGCCGCCAACCCCTACCTGGTCGTGGGATCGTTGCTCGCCGCCGGCCTGGCAGGAATGTCCAAGGGTGAGACGCTGCCGCCGGAAACAGAGGGCGACCCCGCCGAGCTGACGGAGGCTGACCTGGCCGAGCGCAGCGTGCGCAGGCTGCCGCAGTCGCTGGACGAGGCGCTGAGCGCGCTTGAGGCCAGCGACACGCTCAGGCAAGCCATGGGCGAGCCGATGTTCGAGGCGTTCCTCGCGGTGCGCAGGGCCGAGATCGAGTTGTTCGCCGGGGTTAGCCCGGCTGACGTGGTGGCCAGGACGCGCTGGCGGTGGTGATGGCTATCCCGGATGCACTCGACACAGACGTGACGGTCGCCGAGCGGCTGCAGCTCAGGCTGGCCGAGCTCACCCCCGCCGAGCGCAAGGTGGCGCGGGCGCTGATGGCCGAGTACCCGGTCAGAGGGCTGCAGCCCGTCGCCAAGCTCGCGGCGGCTGCCGGAGTGAGCGCGCCCACGGTTATCAGGCTGGTCAGCAAGCTGTCCTTCGACAGCTACGCGGGATTTCAGCAGTCGCTGAAGTCCGAGGTCTCCGCCCGCCTGTCCTCACCGCTCACCATGCACGCCACGCGTTCGGCCGCCGACGGCGACCCGCTGAGCCGGTCCGAGCAGCTGTTCTGCGACGGGATCAGGACGAGCTTTGCCCGGCTGCCGCGCCCGGAGTTCGAGCAGGTCATACGATTGCTAGCCGATCAACGGCGGAGCGTGACGATGATCGGCGGCAGGTTCAGCTCGATGCTCGCCGAATATCTCGCTGCGCATCTGCGCGTCCTGCGGCCGAACGTACATGTCATCTCGTCCATCGGCGCGGACCGCACCAGTACCCTTCTCGACATCGGCCGCCGCGATGTCCTCATCGCCTTTGACTATCGCAGGTATCAGCACGACACCGTTCGGGCCGCCGCGATGGCAAAACGGCGGGGAGCGACGCTGATCGCGTTCACCGATCCATACCTCTCGCCACTCGCGGCCCACGCCGACGTGATCTTGACCACCAGCGTCCAGTCGCCGTCACCGTTCGGCGCGCTCACGCCCGCGGTCGCGCTCGTCGAGGCCATCGTGACTGCGCTGGTCGACCGGCTCGGCGACCAGCCGCTCGAGCGTATGGCGCGGTACGACGCGCTGTACGCGGGATTCGTCGATGCCGCCGACAGCGCTGCAGGGGAGGGAACGTGACGCTCTCGCTGATCGACCACCACGTGCACGGCGTGGTCACCGGTGATCTTGACCGTGCCGACTTCGAGCTGCTGATGACGGAGGCCTCCGGACCGCCAGCGCCGGGCACGACGATGTTCGACAGCCAGCTCGGCTACACGATGCGGCGCTGGTGCGCGCCCGTGCTCGGCCTTGAGCCGTCCGCCTCGCCGGAGGACTACTTGCGACGGCGTGCCGAGCTTGGCACGGCCGAGGCGAACAAGCGCCTGCTGACGGCCGCTGGCGTAGGGCATTGGCTGGTCGATACCGGCTATCAGAGCGACCAGGTGACCACTCCCGAGCAGATGGTGGCGGCGAGCGGGGCACCTGCCAGCCATGTCGTCAGGCTCGAGGCAGTAGCCGAAAAAGTCGCCAGGGCCGGGACGACCGCCGCGGACTGGGCGGGCGCCTTCGCCGATGAGCTTGGCGCCGTGTCGGCAGCTGTAGGTGCGGTTGGTTATAAATCCATCGTCGCCTACCGGTTCGGCTTCGATTTCGACCCGGTCAGGCCCGCGTCGGCGGAGGTCGCCGCGGCAGCTAGCCGCCTGATCCGCGTCTTTGAGACCGACCCGGCGGCGCGGCTGGATGATCCTGTCCTGCTCAGACACCTGATCTGGTCCGCGATTGACATCGGCAAGCCGCTTCAGTTCCATGTCGGGTTCGGCGATACCGATGTCCGGATGCACCGGTCCGACCCGTCCTTGCTGACGGATTTCATGATCGCGACCGAGCCGACCGGCACGCCCATCATGCTGCTGCACTGTTATCCCCACCACCGTGTGGCCGGCTACCTGGCGCATGTCTTCTCGCACGTCTATATGGACCTGGGCGCGGCGCTGAATTACGTGGGCGCGCGGTCGGCGGCTGTGCTCGCCGAGGCGCTCGAGCTGACGCCGTTTGGCAAGATGCTCTACTCATCCGACGCGTTCGGCCTGCCTGAGCTCCACTACCTTGGCGCGATCGGGTTCCGGCGCGACATCGCCCGCGTAACCGACCAGTTCGTAGCCGACGGAGCATGGTCGGCCGCCGATGCCGAGCGGGTCGCCGAGCTGATTGGCTCGGCAAACGCGACCCGCGTCTACCGGCTGGGCCAGTCATGAACGACGCCTCCTGGCTGACTCGCCCAGCCAGCCGCGTCTGCCGGCTGGCCCAGCCTCTTTTGCCTTACATTCGCTGTTATGACCAGTACCGCCGTGACGATGGCCGTGCTTTCAGCCCGGCTCCGCGCCGGGGTAGCTGCCCACCTCGCTGCTGCCATCGCGCTGCGCCACGAACTGCACGCCGAGCCGGAACCGTCGGGCTCGGAGCACCGGACGGCTCGCAGGGTCGCCACAGCGCTGGGCGAGCCCGACGCGCCTGTAGTGGCCCACACCGGCCGGCTCATCCGCATCGGCGGCTCCGACGGGCCGTGCATCGCGCTGCGCGCCGAACTCGACGCGCTGCCGATCACTGAGCAGACCGGCGTCGCCTGGGCGTCGCGGAACGGCGCGATGCATGCCTGCGGTCATGACGTGAACCTGGCGGCCCTCGTCGCCGTCGGGCGCGCAGCCCGGGCAGCCGGGACGGACCTGCCCGCCGCGATCCTCGCCGTGCTGCAGCCACGGGAAGAGGCGATCCCCTCAGGAGCCAGAGATCTCGTGGCCTCGGGCGCGCTGGACGCGTACCAGCCGAGCGCGATCGTGGCGGTCCACCTCCAGCACCAGCTTCCGCGTGGCACAGTCGCCGCAGCGGCAGGCACGGTCAACGCGGCGACTGACGATATCCGCATTACAGTTCAGGGGACAGGCGGGCACGCGGGATATCCGCACCTGGCCGCGGACCCGGTGCTGGCCCTTTGCCAGACGGTGGTCGCCCTCCAGAGCGCGGTCAGCCGCCGGTCCGACCCTACCCACGCTGCAGTGGTATCGGTCGGCACGCTTGAAGCGGGCCAGGCCGCCAACATCATCCCGTCGACCGCCATCGCCAGGGGAACGGTGCGGGTACTCGACGAGGCCGACAGGCCAGGCTTGCAAGAGACGATCAGGCAGATTGTCGAGCACACCTGCGCGGCGTTCGGCTGCCGCGGCACGGTCAGCGTCGACCAAGGCGAGCCGGCCCTGGTCAACGACGAGGCGCTCACGGCCGCGACCTGGCCCTGGCTCCGCGAGGCCGGGTTCAACGTCGATACCTCGTTCCGCTCCTGCGGTGCCGATGACTTCTCTTACTTCACTCACGGGGCGCCGGCGCTGATGCTGTTCCTCGGTACAGGCGGCGAGCACGCGCTGCACCATCCGTCATTCCTCCCGGCCGACGAGACGGTCGGCCAGGCGGCCAGCGCCTTGCTGGCCGGCTACCTCGGAGCGCTGAGCCTGGCCGGGACCCCGGCATAGTCAGGAAGAAGCAGCCGGGCCTGAGTCTCCCGGGCTGGGCGCACTGATGACCTCGGAATGACTTTCCTGGATCACGGGCCGCCCGTGTCCAGGCCGTGCTCGATCGCGTAGCGAACAAGGTCAACCCTGTTGTGCAGCTGCAGCTTGTTCAGCGTCTTCTGGACATGGTTCTGCACCGTCCGATGGGACAGGACGAGCCGTTCGGCGATCTGCTTGTACGACATCCCGGTGCCGACCATCCGCAGTATCTCGGCCTCGCGCTCGGTGAGCCGCGGTATGTCCGGAGCCGGGTCGCTGGCCAGACGGCGGAACTCGCCGAGCACGAGCCCGGCAAGCCCCGGGGAGAACACGGCATCACCCGCACCCGTCCTGCGGACCGCGTCGAGGAACTCCTCTCGGCTCGCCGACTTCACTGTGTAGCCTGTCGCGCCCGCCTTGACCGCGCTGAGCACGTCGCGGTGCTCACCGCTCGCTGACAGGATCAACACCTTCGCGGCCGGGTAGGCGGCAATCACGCCGCGGGTGACATCAACTCCCGAGACATCTGGTAGCTGAAGGTCGACTACGACCACGTCAGGCCGCACCGAGGCGGCGATGCGCATGGCCTGGGCGCCCTCGCCGGTCGCGGCGACGACCTCGAAGCCGGCCTCGCCAAGGTCACGGCTGACCGAGTCCCGCCACATCGGATGATCATCGACGACCATCACCCGCGCGGCGGGCTCAGGTGCCGCCATGCCCTCTGAGCCCTCTGTCATCTCGCCTCCGCCGTTAACTGGAAGGATCCGGGGTCCATCAGGACCCCGGATCCTTCCAGATCATGAAATCAGCGGGCAGCGCGGCCCGAGGCACCCGCAACCTGACCTCGGTTCCCGACCCTGGCGTGCTACTGATATCCACCGAGCCCCCCAGGTCACGGATCCGCCCGCTAATCGAGTGGCTCACTCCCAGCCTTCCTTCATCCGCGGCCTCTGCGAGGCGTCCGGCCGGGATACCTGGCCCGTCGTCGCGAATGGTCACGTTGACCGCAGGTCCCTCGTCGTCCACAAGGACCCACGCCTTGGCCGATGCTCCACAATGGCGATGCACGTTGTCGATCGCCGCCCTGACCGCTGCTGTCGTCTCAGTAACAGCCCGCTCACCAAGCAGAACGGGACCCGCAGGGGTTATCACCGACACCAGCGCCGATGCCTCTCGGGTGAGAAGAGTACTCAGGTCGAGTTGCCCGGACTGAGGTGACGCTGATCCGTCGGCGGTCACAAGGGCGCGGAGCGCGGCCTCCTGCTCGCCGGCCAGCCGGCCGATCTCGGCCGCCTCCCCGCCGGCATCTGCGCCACGCCGCTGCACCATTGCCAGAACTTGCAGGACCGAGTCGTGGATCGTGCGGGCCAGCCGTTCACGCTCCCGGCTGGACGCCTCGATCTCGGTGGCCCGCTGGAGCGCATGCTCGGCGCGGGTCATGAGCGTGGAGATGTAGCCGACCAGCATTGCTGCCATCAGGAGGATGATCGGCCCATCCAGCGCCGTGCTCTGATAGGCGGTGGCTGGCGGCCGATGCCCGAGCCGCAGCAGGACCGCACAGCCGCCGAGCAGGGCGGCTACGACCGCGCCTGCTCTGACTCCGCTCACGACAGCCCAGGTCAGCGCCGGTCCGGCAAGCCACGTGGCCGTGACAGGCATGACACCGATCTTCGTCGCATGTGGTGTCTGCAGGACTGCGGTCGACAGCAGCGCGGCAGCGGTGATCACCACGTCCGTCCCGAGCAGCAGGCGGGTCCGGCGTGCCGGCGTCGCATATGCGAGCGTGCTGACGACCGTCCACGCTGTCATCACGGCGAACACTGCCCATGCCCAGCCCCAGTGCAGGTAGTACGGCTGCCTGATCGCCAGCAGGACCGCCGCGTAGGCCAGAGAGGCGAACCGGAAGACCGCGATCGACCGCCACAGCGGCGCTTGCAGGCCCACCGGATTACCGGGCGAGGGAACTATCCACGCTAAGAGGGTAACGGCTGAACGCGCTTTCTGGCTGTGGCTGCGTCAGGCCCCGCGCAACATGGACCTGAGGGTCCTCACGCTCACGGCTGGCGTTTGCGCCTCAAGGCAGAGGCGCTCCATGACTGCCATGTACCGGTCAACGACGTCCTGCTTGTCGAGGTACTGAGCGCTCGAGTGCTGCTCCAGGTATACAACGTCCGGAAGGTCATACTCGGCGAAGCGGAGCAGGCTGAACGATCCGCCCCACCCCGCGTGACCGCCCGCCTGGAAGGGGACCACCTGGATCGTCACGTGTGGCTGTTGTGAGATATCGATCAGATGCCGCAGCTGCGCCTTCATGGCGCCCTGGCCTCCGATCGGGCGCCGCAGCACCGCTTCGTCAAGCACGACCCAGATGTTGGGCGGGTTCGGCCTGGACAGGACGTACTGCCGCGCCATCTTGAGCGCGACCCTCCGGTTGATCTCCTTCGGGTTGGAAAAAGCCAGCATGGTGACGCCGCGAGCGTAGTCTTCGGTCTGCAACAGCCCGGGGACGGCCTGCACTTCATACGCACGGATCTGGCTCGCGGCCTCCTCGAGGCCGATATATTCCTCGAACCAGGTCGGCACGACATCGGCGTAGTCGTTCCACCAGCCTGGCGAGTTCGCGCGGACCGCGAGTGACCGCACTTCCTCGCGCTCGTGCTCGTCGGTCACGCCATAAAACGTGAGCAGGTCGACTATGTCGCGGTCTTTGAAGCCGACCCGGCCAGTCTCGAGCCGGCTGATCTTCGAGTGCGAAGCCCGGATGACATTCCCGGCCTCTTCCAGTGAGAACCTCTTGGCCTCACGCAGCCGCCGCAGCTGTGCTCCCAGCAGAATGCGGAGCGCGGTCGGGCTGGTGCGTCCTGGCGGCGCGCTCGGGCTCTCTGCCGGCCCAGCGACGGGTCCGGCTGTTGTGACCATTGCATCCCCCTGCGTCGGTCTGTCTGAAGTTCGGTGACCCCAAGAGTGTCCCACGGAGACGGCCATTGCGCCATAAGCGTGACGTTAGGCGCACCGAATTGGCGAAAAGTTCCCGCCGCTGGCTGTTGTAGGCCATTGTCAGCGGCATACGGGCTATGCGATCACCCGAAGTCGCCGGCCTTGATACCCCGCACGAAGGCGTCCCACTCGGCCTCGGTGAAGATCAGCGCCGGTCCATCAGGAAATCGCGAGTTCCGGACCGCCACGCCGTCCGCCAGCATGGCCGCCTCGACGCAGTTACCGCTCGGGCTGCTGTAGCTGCTCTTCCGCCAGACGGCGACATGCAGCAGCGACGCCTGCACGCCGTTGAAAGCCTGATCCACTTGTCGTCCCTTCGCCGTCCATGCCCTGCCAGGTGCTCTGCCCTGGCTCGCGGTCTCCGGAGGCTGGGAGGCGGATCACAGGGCCGAGGTTGTGCAACTGCACGTGCATGTGCACGTCTCAACGCCATCATAGCGGGACGAACACAACTGAACAGAACCGGCCCATCTGTGCGATGGCACTTGCATGTGCACACCGTTAATGGCATCGTAACGGACGAGCAGGCCCGAATGGACTCGGCGAGACCACGCTTGAGTAATGACTCATGCATAAGGGACGCATGGTGACTTCCGCGCAGGCACGGGACTTGACTTATGGCCGCCGTGAGCTGCCCGCAACTGGAAACCTCACTGGCTCGCCTGGCGTGCGAGAGCGGGAAATGCCTCTCCAGGAACAAGCTGGCCCGCTGGGCGGCGCTATTGACGGACAACGCGAGCTCATGCTCATTCCGGGGCCTGAATCAGTCAGAACGGCGCGTGAGTTCACGGCGGCGACGTTGCGGAACTGGAAACTCGATGGGTTGGTCGAGGAAGCGGTTATCGTCGCGTCGGAACTGGTGACCAATGCCATCAGGCACGGGATGTGCTGGTCGGGAAGAGACGAGGACACAGCAGGGGTGGAACTCGCCTGGCAACGCCAGGCCGACCGCATTGTCTGCGTGGTCACCGACTGCACCAGCATGCCGCCCGTGCTTGAGCAGGCTGACATGAGTTCAGAATCGGGCCGCGGGCTTCATGTCGTGAGCGCGCTCGCCGCCGCCTGGGGATGGGTCGTGCTCGGGGCCCGTGAGAAGGCCGTCTGGGCGACATTCCTGGCACCGTAGCGCTCAACACCTCTGCTCAGATTCGGCCGGGCCTGCGCGACTCTCGCCAGTGTGATCTCGCCAGCGTGATCTCGACAGTGTGATCTCGACAGTGGTCCATTCTCTGACTAGAGTCAGAGAATGGACCAGCTGGATCAGCCGATGATCGACCAGTTGCGGCGCTTCAACCGGACCGTCACGCAGCGCGTCGGCGCGCTCAACGACCAATTCCTCGCCAGGCACCGGCCGCTCGGGCAGGCCCGGCTGCTGTGGGAGATCGGCGCGGACGGCAGCGACCTGCGGCTGCTCCGGTCGCGCCTTGACCTGGATTCGGGCTACCTCAGTCGGCTGCTCCGCGCGCTGGAAGACGACGGGCTGGCCATCGTGGAGCGCAGCAAGGCCGACGGGCGGGTGCGGACCGCCCGGCTGACC
>Ga0126378_10003250_pt1 | contig 12276 bp, 12 predicted proteins | sample PanSoiMetPlot_23_FD_92587 | JGI IMG/M metagenome (GOLD analysis project Ga0126378, IMG submission 92587) | Tropical forest soil microbial communities from Panama - MetaG Plot_23 | ecosystem: Environmental > Terrestrial > Soil > Tropical forest > Bulk soil | place: Panama | collected 2016-02-17
CGAGACGACCAGTTCCAGGCTCTGCTGGAGCAAGCCCCGGTCATGGCGCTCCTCCTGGACGGCGACCGCCGCGTCGTCGCCGCCAACGCGGCCGCCCGCGCCTTCTTCCGTTTCGCGCCCGAGCAGCTGCCGCTCGGCCTGCTCGACGCCACGCGCGAGGGCCGGCTCCTCGAGGCCCTGCGGGACGGGACGCCCTCCGGCGAGCTGCGTCTGACCCACCGCCAGCGAACCGTCCAGATGGAGGTGGCTCCGAGACCGCCGGGCACCCTGGTCTTCCTCACCGACGTGACCGAGCTGCGCCGGCTGGAGACGGTTCGCCAGGAGTTCGTGGCCAACCTCTCCCACGAGCTGCGGACCCCGCTCACGTCGCTGCGGCTGGCGGTCGAGAGCCTGCTCGCCGATCCGCCGCCTGCGGCCAGGGAGCGGTTCGCGGCGCGGGCGCTGCTGGAGACCGACTACCTGGCCGGCATCGTGGCCAACCTCCGCGAGCTGGCCCACATCGAGGCGGGGCGGACCGCGCTGACGCTGTCCCGCTTCGGTGTCCGCGACCTGGTCGAGGAGGCGGCGAGCCGGCTGCGGCTGGGGCGGCCGCTGGAGCTGAGCATCCCGGACGGCCTGCACGTGACGGCAGACCGGATGAAGCTGGCACAGGTCCTCGACAACCTGCTCGACAACGCCGCCCGGTTCTCCCCGCCGGGGTCCCCGGTCGTAGTGGCGGCGGCGCTGGACGACGGCGAGTTCCGACTCACGGTGCGGGATCACGGTCCGGGCATCTCGCCCGAGCACTGGCCGAGGGTATTCGAGCGCTTCTACAAGGTCGACCCGGCCCGCTCACGGCCCAGACGCACGGACGGCCAGGGGCCGCAGGGTGCCCGGGCCACGACCGGCTCTGGCCTGGGCCTGGCGATCACCAAGCACCTGGTGCTGGCACAGGGCGGTCGCGTGTGGACCGAGGCCGCCCGGGATCGCGGCCAGATCTTCGGCCTGGCCATCCCGATGCCGATTAACAATGCCGTAACCCATACTTAATCAATCCAACCGTATCGTCGCCCTCGGGAGACCGAGGATCCATGGCTGATAATCCGCGCACCGTCCCCTTCCTCGCCCGTGCGCCGGTGACCGGGGAGACGTTCTCCCGGGAGCTGGAGCAGCTGCGCGAGTCCCTGCTCCGCATGGCCGGCCTCGTCGAGTCGCAGATCGACGAGGCGCTCCTGGCACTGCGCTCGTTCGACCGTGTGGCCGCCAACCGGGTCAGGATGCAGGACCAGTCGATCAACGAGCTGTTCCGTCAGCTCCGGGAGCGCGTCTTCCAGGTCATCTCCGCGCAGCGGCTCGTCGGCCGGGACCTCCGCACCCTGATGGGGGTGCAGTACATCGCCATCGAGCTGGAGCGCATCGGCGACTACGCCGTCCGCATCGGCCGGCGCACGTCGACGCTGGCCAGCCTGCCCCACGGCCCCCTGCGGCCGGAGTTCGGGCTGATGGGCGAGCTCGCCAGCCAGCAGGTCCGGGACATCCTGGACGCACTGATCGAAGAGGATCCGGCCCGGGCGCGGGAGGTGGCAGCCAAGGACGACGAGATCGACCGGCTGTACCACCGGCTGTTCGACAGCCTCGTGGAGGACTTCGGCCAGGGCGCCGACGCCGAGGACGCACTCCGGGTGGTGACGCTGATCAACATCGCCCACAACCTGGAACGGATCGGCGACCGGGTCGTGAACGTTGCCGAGGACATCATCTTCCTGGACTCGGGCCAGGTCGTGGAGCTTGGATAACGTGCAAGGGTGGGCGGGCCCCCCCTTCCAAAACCCCCCCTCTATCTGGGACGCTCGGGGCACCTTCGGTGCATCCCTTCGGGGCTTTTTGTGGTGTCGTCGGCGTCAGGAAGACGGACTCACACGCTCGGCAAAGCCCTTGCTTACGCTCCCACCTGGCTTGTCTCGGGAGGGGGTGGCATGACCGACAGGGTCCTGGTCGTCGAGGACGACGACGGCATCCGCGAGACGCTGAAATATCACCTGAGCGCCGCCGGCTACGCGGTGTCGGAGGCCCGCGACGGCGCGGTGGGGCTCCGGCTGGCGCGGACCTCCCGGCCCGACCTCATCCTGCTCGACCTGATGCTGCCGGGCATGGGCGGCATGGAGGTCTGCCGGGCGCTGCGGCGCTCCAGCCGCGTCCCGATCATCATGGTGACCGCCCGCGAGGCCGAGATCGACAAGATCGTGGGCCTGGAGCTGGGCGCCGACGACTACGTCACGAAGCCGTTCTCGGTCCGCGAGGTGCTGGCCCGCGTGAACGCGGTGATCCGGCGCAGCCGGGCCGAGATGGCCGAGCGCTCGGTCCCAGAGCGGGACGAGATCGGCGGCTTCCTGATCGACCGCCCCGCTCGCCGGGTGCTGGTCGACGGTCACGACGTGAAGCTGACGGCCCGGGAGTTCGAGCTGCTGTCGTTCCTGGTCGCCCACTCCGGGCGCGTCCAGTCGCGGGACGTCATCCTGCAGCAGGTCTGGGGCGCCGGCTTCCTCGGCGACCGGAAGACGGTCGACGTTCACATCCGCTGGCTGCGCGAGAAGTTCGCCGGTCGGGTGCCGTTCGAGATCGTGACCGTGCGCGGCGCGGGCTATCGCCTGGACCGGCTGACGCCCCAGAGCCCTATTCGCGCAGGCTCTTAAGCGTGACGCTCTAGATGCTCACCGGCCTCCGGGGCTGGCGAGCCCGCGAGCGCGCCGTGCTGGGGGTCCTCGTCGCCGCGCTTGTGGGTTCGCTGGTCTTCTACGCGCACTCCGCCTACGGCCACGGAGATGTGACCCTCTACCACCGGTACGCGCAGGCGTTCTGGCTCGGGTCGCCGCCGCTGCGCTCGCTGCCGGCGGAGTACCCTCCGCTGTCGCTCGCGCCCTTCACCCTGACGCTGCTCCCTCCGCTCCCCGACTGGGTGTCCGTGTTCGCGCTGTGGATGCTGGCGCTCTTCCTGGCCGGCTATGCCGCCATCCGGCGCCGCGAGTCGGCGCGGGCGGCCGAGGTCGCCGGCGTCTACCTGGTCCTGGCCGGCTTCGGCACCCTGCTCGGGCGCTTCGACCTGGTGCCGGCGGCCGCAACGGTGGTCGCGTACTGGGCCGCTACCGAGCGCCGCTTCGGCCTCGCATACGCGCTGCTGGCGGCCGGCACCCTCCTCAAGCTCTACCCGGCGGCCCTGCTGCCCGTGGTGGCGCTGGAGCAGTACCGGGCGCTGGAGGTGTCGCCGCTTCGCGGGCGGCCGCCGTCGGCGGTCCTGCGCGGGGTGGGGCTGTTCGTCGGGGCGGTGGCGGCGGGGCTGGCCGTGTCGGCCGCGCTGGACCCCACAGGCTGGCTGGCACCGTTCGTATACAACGCCCGCCGCCCGCTCCAGGTGGAGTCGGTGCCGGCCACGCTGCTCTGGCTGAGCGGGTTCGTCGGCCTGCCGGTGGCGCCCGACCACTCGTTCCACTCGTACAACCTGGTGGGCCCCCTGGCCGGGCCGCTGAGCGCCGGCGCGGACCTCGCCCTGGTCGGGGGCTGCCTCGGGACGTACGGGCAGCAGCTGACCGGCCGGCTCGGGTTCGGGCAGGCACTCGCCACGTGCCTGATCGTCCTGGTGTGCTGCAGCCGCGTGCTCAGCCCCCAGTACCTGATCTGGGTCCTGCCCCTGGTCGCGATCGTGGCAGGCGAGTACGACCCCGCCTGGCTCGCCGTCTGCGCGCTGACGACGGCCATCTTCCCGTTCGCCTACCTGGCGGCCGGCCTCGTGGGCCCCGGCGCCCCGGCAAGCTACCCGCTCGCCTTCTGCGCGCTGATCGCGCTGCGCAACGTGCTGCTGCTGACCGCCGCCTACCGGTTCGTCCGGCGGTCGCTCGGCAGCCGGGCCGCGGCCCCCAGCCTGGACACGGCCAGACCAGCGGCCTGACAGGCGCGCCCGGTCAGCTCAATGCGAAGGAGCGGAGGTCACGGCCGGCGGGCACCACCAGCCGGCCGGCGCTGGCGCTGGCGGACGCAAAGTGCTCGCCGGGGCCGACGGCGATCGTCGTCGTCGGATGGCCGCTGGCCGGGTCCAGCCCGTAGACGACGCCCCCCTGGTAGTCGAACGACCACACCAGTCCTCCGGCCACGATCGGAGACCCGGCTGCGAATCCGGGCCCGCGCCAGGCGAAGTCGAAGCGGCTGCCGGAGACGCGCAGCGCGACCACGCCGTTCTGGCAGGGCACGTAGAGGAGGGGCGCCTGGTAGGCGACCGCGCCGATCGCGAGACAGCCGCCCTGGATCGGCGCGCTGAAGAGCTGGCCGCCCACCCCGCCCAGGTGGTTCGCGTCGAGCAGGTAGCCGACCCCCTCCTTGCCGACCTGGAACAGCCGGGCGCCGCCGTCCAGGATGGCCGGGCTGACGCTGCCCAGGTCCAGGTCTTCCGCGTTGAGCTGGGCCCAGTTGGCGGGCGCGAAGAAATCCTTCCGGCGGAGGTCCGGGGAGAGCCGGACGACGGCCTCGCTGCCGTCGTAGACCTTCTGCTCGCCGGTGTTGCTAGTGGAGACCAGGAGGTCACCGCCTGGCAGCACGGCCGGGCCGCCAGGAGCCCAGATCGCGCCCTCCCGGCTCGCGGAGGCCTGGAAGAGCAGCTGCGGCCCTGTCCCGTCCTGGGCGATGCCGACGACGAACCCGTGGTAGTTGGCGCAGTCCCCGATCCGGCCGCCGAACGAGGCGTAGGCGTGGCCGTCGGCCAGTGCCACCGCCGGCCGGCTCAGCTGCTGGACCACGAGGCTGTTCGGCAGGTCGATCCGATGGCGCCAGCGGATCCTGCCGCTCGCCAGGTCGATGGCATCCATCTCGTAGCGGCCGGGATCGAGAAAGGGCACCGCGTACACCGTGCCGCTGATCGGGTCCACGGCGGGCGTCGCGGTGACGCCCAGCTCCGGGGTGATGTTGTTGCACTCCAGGTGGTGCGTCGTGACGTCGAACGGCGTGCCCAGCGAGGTCCGCCAGTACCGGCAGCCGGTGGCCGCGTCCAGCGCGTAGACGGAGTCGTGCTCGGTGGCCTCGATCACCAGTCCCTGCACCTGGAGCGGCTGGGCGAACATCGCGCCGTCGAGGTGGTCGTCCCAGCGCGCGGTCGCGTGGGTCGTGGCCGCGGCGGTGCTGGGGTCAACGCCGGCCCGGTCCGCCTGGTGGTCGAAGACCGGCCAGTCGGCCGGGCCGGGCGGGCCGGCCGTCAGCTGCGGCCGTCCCGGGCAGGGGGCGGGGTCGTGGCCCGACGCCGGGAACCCGGTGCTCGGGCTCGGGGGCTGGGAACCCTGGGAACCCTGGCAGCCGGCGGCCAGGGTCAGGACGGCGCCGGAGAGCAGGGCCGCGACGATCCCGCGCCGGGCACCGGCCGGGCGCCCGGCCGGAGAGAGGGCAGCCACGGACGGGGATGGTACCGCTTCGGCTCGGGAACACGGGCAGGGCGGACGCACCGCCTGCGTGATAAGCTCACGCCACCGTGAGCGGTGGCTACTGGCGCTATCAGTTCTGCTTTACCGGGCCGGCGGGAGGCCGGAGCCGGACGATGTAGCGCCCCCTCGTCCCCACTCCGCCCGCCGGCCCGCAGGTTCCGCCGGTCGGGGGTTGAATCGGAGCCAGGTGGAGACGAGGACATGGTTGAGTTAGAGCGTCCGAGGGTCGGACCCACGCGCAGCGTGCGAATCGGCGGTGTCACCGTGGGCGGCGCCCGCCCGGTGCTCATCGCCGGCCCCTGCTCGGTGGAGCCGGGCTTCGCGGACCAGGCTGCGGACCTGGCCGAGGCCGGGGTTGACGCGCTCAGGGCGGGCGTCTTCAAGCCCCGGAGCCATCCCGACAGCTTCCAGGGCCTCGGCCTGGAGGCCCTGCCGCTGCTGGCCGAGGCGCGCCGGCGCACCGGCCTTGCCCTCGTCTCGGAGGTCCTCTGTCCTGAGGACGCCGAGGCCATCGCCGACCACGTCGACGGGTACCAGGTTGGCACCCGCAACATGCAGAACTACCGGCTGCTGGAGGCGCTGGGCGACCTGGGCCGGCCGGTGGTCCTGAAGCGGGGGCTGTCGGCCACCATCGACGAGTGGGTGGGCGCCTCCGAATACATCCGCCGCCGCGGCAACGACGACGTCGTGCTCTGCGAACGGGGCATCCGCACGTTCGAGACGCGGACCCGGAACACGCTCGACATCAGCGCCGTCGTGGTGGCCAGGGAGCTGACCGACCTGCCGGTCATCGTGGACCCCAGCCACGCCGCCGGCCGGCGGGAATGGGTGCCGGCGCTGGCCAGGGCGGCGCTGGCGGTGGGCGCCGATGGGCTGCTGGTCGAAGCGCACCCGGCGCCCGCCGAGGCCTGGTCCGACGGAGCGCAGACGATCTCCGTTGAGACACTGGCCTCACTGGCCGGCCACGTGCGGAGCCTCCGGGAAAGGCCGCTTCAATGAGACCTGATAGTCTCGATGTATGGTCGGGCTGGCGCGGGCTCCGCGGTGGTTCCTGGCTGGACTGATCGGCGCCCTCCTGCTGGGCAGCTGCGAGATGGCCCCGCCGCCCCTGGCCGACGGCCCGCTGCCGCTGGACGGGGGCGTGCTCATGGCCGGCGTCGGCGGCCAGCGGGTGGTCGTGGCCGTGTTCTGGCCGCCGGCCAGCATCGTCCTCCTCCGCGTCGATGGCTACTACCTGTGGGCGACGCCCAGCCTGGGGGTACGCAACGTGTACCTGACCGACAGGGTGGCGGGGCACCAGGTCGGGAGCCGAGTGCTGGACGTGAACGCCACCGGCACGACCGACTACGCGTACACGTTCAACTGGAGCGGCTGAGCCGGGTCCCACCGCCGGCTCAGCCGGAAAAGCGGCTCAGCGATAGCCGCTGAAGTCCGGCTTCCTCCGCTCCGTGAACGCCTGGACGCCCTCCCGCGCCTCGTCCGTCTTGACGAAGACGTCCAGGGTGTCGAACCCCAGCGAGCCGATGCCGGCGATCGACTCTGAATCCGCGTTGAACGAATGCTTCAGGACCCGGAGCGCAGTGGGGCTCTTCTCCAGGATCTCGTCCGCCCAGCGCCGGACCTCGGCGCGCAGCTCGGCCCCCGGCACGACCGCGTTGACCAGACCCCAGCGCTCCATGGTCTCGGCCGAGTACCGCCGGCAGAGGTACCAGACCTCGCGGGCCCGCTTCTCGCCCAGGATGCGGGCCAGGTATGCGGTGCCGAAGCCGGCGTCGAAGCTGCCGACGCGAGGGCCGGCCTGCCCGAAGGTGGCGTGCTCGGCGGCGATCGTGATGTCGCAGAGGACGTGCAGGACGTGGCCGCCGCCGATGGCGACGCCGTTGACCGCCGCGATCACCGGCTTGGGTATGTCCCGGATGGTGCGGTGGAGCGTCTCGACCTCGAAGATGCCGGTCTCGGTCGGGCCGTAGTCGCCGGTCTCCTGGCGCTGCTTCTGGTCGCCGCCGGAGCAGAAGGCGCGGTCGCCGGCCCCGGTCAGCGCGACGACACCGACAGACCGGTCGGACCAGGCCATCTTGAACGCACGGATCAACTCGTCGATCGTGCGGCCCCGGAATGCGTTGAGGCGCTCGGGCCGGTTGATCGTGACCCAGGCCAGGCCGCTCTCGACCTCGTACAGGACGTCTTCCATGGGGAAAGCATGGGGGAAGGTACGGCGAGCTGGTCGGCTCCCCGGGCAGCACGCCGAGGGGACCGCCTGGGCCAGTCGGCCCGCCGCAGCGACCGCGACCGGCACGACTGATACTCGGCGCCAGGGGGTGTGCCACCACACACCTCCACGGCGTATCATGTGGCCATGGTCAGGAGTGCAACCACACGCCCGCAAGACCGACCAACCTACGAGCTGCCCGGCGGCGCGTCGCCCCGCCAGTACAAGGACACGAAGCGGAACGCGACGCTGGCGTTCGATCGCTGGGTCGCTCGCTACCGGGACCGACTCACCGGGTGGGACCTGATGGCGATCACGACCCGCTACCGGGTGGGACGAGACGGCCGACTGGAGCAGGACCAGCCCTAGCGAACCCGGACCCGGGCTCCGGACGTGATAGTGGAACCATCGGGATTGTGGACCATCCATCCCGGGAGAGATGCACCAGACCCTTTTGGAGCCGCTTTTAAAAGGCCCCGGTCGTGCCGGGCTTGGCGTGGGCCCGACCGGCCCCCGCCGGCGGAGCCCGGAGCCCGGGCTCGACAGGGCATGTGCATGCGCGGCTCAGCGCCGGTCGGCTCCCCGGGCAGCATGCCGCGCGGACCGCCTCGGCCAGTCGGCCCGCCGCAGCGACCGCGACCGGCACGACCCCTTATCGGTCCCCGTCCTCCGCCGGAGGTGCCCGCCAGCTGATCCAGGCGACCGGCTCGACGCCCCACGCGGCCAGCAGCGCCGGGATGGCGTCGGCGGGCACCGGCTAGGTCGTGAGCCGACGCCCCTTGTGGTAAGCGGCATGCCAGTACCCGTCCGTCGCCCAGAGGTGGACGGTGTCTCCCGAGGCCGTCGTGCCCTGGAAGACGAGCCCGGCGCGAAGGATGGGGATCGTACTCGGCATCGGCACTCCTGGCCGCTGGCGCCTCCGCGTGTGCGGTTTGAAGCCTGAGCATAGGCCGTCGATACGGCGCGAAGTGTCCTTGCGCGGGCAGTGCACCGGCCGAGACCGGCCGGCGCCGGGGCGCCGCGAGGGCGCCGCTAGGGCGCCATGCCCTCGCGGAGCCAATGCCGGAACGTCTCGATCTGCTCCTCCGTCCAGGCGCCGTCGCAGGGCATGTCGCCAGCCTCCAGCCGTTCGAGGATCGCCCCGGCGTTCTCCCGCACGTCCTCATGGCTCCAGAGGTCGAAGGCCCACTCCATCTCGTTCCGGTCGTACTCGCGGAACAGGGGCCTGATGTCCTGTTCGAAGCCAGCCAAACGTCGTCCTCCTCGTGCGGCGGGACGGGCTCCGGCGGCCCACCCCGGCACCTCCCGGTGCGCCGCTATTGTGGCGCAGCGGCGGGGGCGCGTCGGGGCTGCCGGCGTCAGGGCGCCCCGCCCTGCCTGGGCCCGGTCGCCACCGTGGGCGTTGGGGTGGGTCGGGGCGTCGGCGTGGGCGTGGGCGTCGGCGTGGCAGTCGGGGTCGGAGACGGCGTCGGCCTCGGGGTCGGCGTGCTCGTGGGACCGATGGCCGGCACCTGCGCCTGGATCTGGGGCAGGTCCGCGGGGGGCGAGGACCGCGTCGGGGCCTGGGGGCTGAGCAGCAGCGCCGCCGCCGCCACCGCCGCGCCCCCGACGCCCGCCGGCACCAGGAGCCAGAGCGCCGACGGCCCCCTTCGCTCCGGCCAGTCGCCCGTGCTCTGGGACGAGCGCCGGTAGGCCCGCCGCAGAGGCGTGAGCTTGATGCCCTCGGCGGCGAAACTGGCCCAGGGCGCGCTCGAGTAGAGGTAGGCCAGCCAGATCAGCAGGATGGCCAGCACCCCCGTTCCCACCGAGACCACGGAGAGGAGGACCACGACGGCGCCGGCGGCGGCGAGGACGGCGATGGTGGTCTCCATCCGCGACGACCGGATCGCCTGCCAGACCGACTGTCCCTCCTTCCGCTTCGGCGTGCGCAGGAACGCCGCCTCCCGCCTGGCCATGCCCCGCACGCAGGCCAGCGCGACCACCCAGCTCAGCGCGAACCAGCAGCGCAGGCAGCGGATCGCGTCCCCGAAGGAGCACCGGGCGGTGGCCCGGATGGCCCAGAGCGCCCTCGCCACCCCGGTCACCAGGAACAGCAGCGGCACCACGGCCAGCGGGCCCAGGATCGCGCGCACGGGCAGGCGGTGATGGACGGCTATCACTGCCACGGTCAGCAGGAGCAGGATCGTGAAGACGGCTGTGAGGAGGTCGCCGAACCACTGGACGCTCCCGAGGAGGTAGTGCATCCGCTGGGCCGCCGTCAGCCGGAGGCGGTGCGGCCACACGGGGAGCAGCTCGCGCCAGTGCATGCGGAGGATCTGGACGCCACCCAGCGCCCAGCGGAAGCGCTGCTTCTTCAGCCCGTCGAAGGTGAGCGGCATCAGGCCCTCCCCGTACGGGCGCGGCTCGTACACCCCCGCGTAGCCGGCGCCGAGCATCCGCAGGCTGGCCTCGGCGTCCTCGGTGACCGTCTTCGTGCTCCAGCCCCCGATCTGCTCCAGGACCGACCGCCGGATCAGGCCCATCGTGCCGGCGAAGATGATGGCGTTGCGGTGGGCCCGGGCCGGCATGGTCACGTCGAAGAAGTAGCGGTAGCTGTAGAACAGGCCGCGCAGGTAGCGGTCGTCCTCCCAGTCGCGGTAGTGCTGCGGCGTCTGCACGAACGCCACCGTGGGGTCCGCGAAGTGGCCGACGGTGTCGCGCAGGAACGCCGGGTCGACCACGTAGTCGGCGTCGACGATCGCGATGACCTCGACCTCGGCCGGCAGGCGGCGGGTGGCCTCGTTGAGCGCGCCTGCCTTGTACCCCGGCCAGGGCTCCAGGTGGATGAACTGGAACCGGGGGCCGAAGGTCTGGCAGAGGGCCTCGAGGGGCCGCCACACCACCTGGTCGCTGGTGTTGTTGTCCACGACCTGGACCAGGTAGCGCGGATAGTCGAGGGCGGCCAGCGACTCCAGCGTCCGGCTCACGACCTCGACCGGCTCGTTGTAGGTCGGGACCTGGATCGCCACCAGCGGCTGGTAGTACGGGTCGAGCGGGTGCTGCGGCACGGGCCGCTGGCTGAGCACGTCGAGGACCTCGTAGGCATAGGAGAGCGTGAGCAGGAAGGCGGCGATCTCCAGGAGGAGCAGCAGGACGCTGCCCAGCCAGACGACGGGCCCCAGTGGGTCCGCGGCCGCGGCCAGCACCGAGTACACGAGGTAGAAGAGGCCCGCGAAGGTCACGCTCGCCATGGCCAGCGAGGCGAGGTAGCTCCAGCGCTGGAGGAGCAGGCGGGCAACGACGCCGAACAGCACCGCCCAGACGGCCAGGAACTGGGCTGCCGCCAGGTCGCCCGTGAGCTGCAGCAGCCCGAAGCTGGCGGCTGCAGCAGCCACGGCTCCCAGCGGCAGGCCCAGCCAGGCGCGGACCCGCACCAGGCCGGGGAGCAGCACCAGGACCGTGGTCGCGAGAGACAGCAGCGCGAAGTAGATCAGGAGCTCCGCGATCACCGCGCCATATCGTACTGACGGCCCCCGCCGCGGGCGGGCAGCCATTCCCCCCGGGAGGGTCCGCGACGCGGGCAGCGCCGGCGTAGTGTGTCGGCGATGCGGATCGCGATCGTCTCCGACGTCCACGGCAACCTGCCCGCACTCGAGGCCGTCCTGGCCGACCTCGGCGAGGTCCGCCCCGGCCTGGTCGTCCAGGGCGGTGACCTGGCGCTGGGCGGCCCCCACCCGGCCGAGGTGGTCGACCGGGTCCGCGAGCTCGGCTGGCCGGGCGTCCTCGGCAACACCGACGCCGTCCTCGCCGACGAGCCGACGAGCCGTGAACAGGTGCGCGGCTTCGTGGCGCAGGCGGCGGCCCGCAGCCGGGAGATGCTGGGCCCCGAGCGCGTCGCCTGGCTTACCCGCCAGCCGCTGGAGTGGCGGGGCGAGGGCATCGCGCTCGTCCACTCTGTCCCGGGCGACTGCTGGGCGATGGTGGGTCACGACGCCCCCGACGACGTGCTCCGCGAGACGTATGGCCCGCTCGGCGTCCCGGTCGCCGTCTACGGCCACATCCACCATGCGTACGTCCGCCGGCTGGACGGCCTGACCGTCGTCAACAGCGGCAGCCTCAGCCTGTCCCTGGACGGCGACGTGCGCGCAACCTACGTCGTGGTCGAGGACGGGAGCGTGGAGCACCGGAGGGTCGTCTACGACGTGGAGCGGGTCGCCGCCGACCTGCTGGCCATGGGCTATCCGAACGCGGCCGGCTACGCCGGCTGGCTGCGATCGGGCAGCTTCACTGCCCCGCCGCGCTCCTAGACAGGTCTAGACGCCGGCCTCGGCCCGGCGCGCCCGCCGCTCCGGGTCGGGGTTCCAGCCCGGGATGCGGTCCAGGAAGTCGTCGGCGGCGGGCCGCTCCGGGAGCACCTTGTGCGGGTTCAGGATGCCCAGCGGGTCGAGGGTCTGCTTCAGCCGGCGCATCAGGCCCAGGGCCAGCGGCCCGTGCTCCTCCTCGGCGTAGTCCCGCTTGAGCGCGCCCAGGCCGTGCTCGGCGGAGATCGTGCCGCCCAGCTCGAGCGCGTCACGGAAGATGCGGGCGGCGGCCCGGCTCACCAGGTGCCGCTGGTCCTCCCGGAAGATGATCGTGGGGTGCAGGTTGCCG
>Ga0126378_10003251_pt1 | contig 12275 bp, 7 predicted proteins | sample PanSoiMetPlot_23_FD_92587 | JGI IMG/M metagenome (GOLD analysis project Ga0126378, IMG submission 92587) | Tropical forest soil microbial communities from Panama - MetaG Plot_23 | ecosystem: Environmental > Terrestrial > Soil > Tropical forest > Bulk soil | place: Panama | collected 2016-02-17
GCCTGCGCCGCATTTGCCCCTGAGCCGCCGGTCAGGCCGTTTCCCGGGTGCGTGCCCGAACCACATAGATACAAGTTCGTGATCGGCGTGCGATACTGCGCCCAGTCGAGCAACGGCCGCATGGTGAAGAACTGATCGAGTGCCAGCTCGCCGTGAAAAATGTGTCCGCCGGACAGCCCATAAGTTGCTTCGAGATCTTTCGGTGTGATGATCTGTGCATTAAGCACCAGTTGAGGGAGACCGGGCGCATATTCGGCCAGCGTATTCAGGACAGTATCGCCCAGAGCGCCGCGCTGACTCTCCCAATCGCCATCTCTCAGGTTAAAGGGCGCGTACTGCATATAAATCGACATCACATGCTTGCCCGCGGGTGCCAGCGAGGAGTCCGTCAAGGAGGGAATCGTAATCTCCAGATATGGCTGGCGCGAAAACTTGCCATATTTGGACTCATCAAACGCCCTTTCGAGGTAGTCAATCTCCGGCCCGATGTGAATCCGAGCCCTCATCGCGCCGTTGCTGGAGCCTTTCAGAGCGGTGAATTCGGGTAATCGGGAGAGCGCGAGATTGATTTTGGCAACCGTCCCCGGCGCACGATAATTCTGCACCTTTTGTACAAAATCGGGCCCCAGATGCGCGGGATCGACCAGCTTCAGAAATGTCCGCTTAGGATCGGCATTGGAGATCACTGTCCTGGCTTCGATCTCCTCGCCACTGGCTAACACCACTCCCTTCGCAACCCCGTCCTTAATTCGGACTTCCTTCACCTCCACGTCGGTGCGCACCTCAGCCCCGGCCTGCTTGGCGGCCGACGTCATGGCTTGCGTGAGTGCACCCATGCCCCCCGCCGCGAAGAAAGCCGATCCTGCCGGATGACGATCGCCGGCGGCGCGGATCAGCAGCACCAGGCTGCTTCCCGCCGACCAGGGCCCGAAAAATGTGCCGAAAATCCCCCGCGCCGCGACGGTAGCTCGGAGCAGTTCCGTCTCGAAAAATTCGGCCACCAAGTCGGCAACTGCCATGGGCGCCCAGCGCAGCAGCCGGTACATATCTTTCTTTCCCAGCTTACGAATGGCGCGTCCGGTCCGCAGCATCCCCCAAAGATCGCTGGCGGATGGATTCTCGATGTTCGGAGGAATCAATCGCAGGGCATCAGCAATGACGTTGCCCATGTTTTCGAGCGATTGGCCAAAGTCTGCGTATCTGGCGGCGTCCTTTTGAGAAAATTTCGCAATTTCCGGCCACGATCGCCCAAGGTCGTTGTAGAGAGTGAGCGATCGTCCGTCCTGAGTAAGCGCAACCACTCCCACGTCAGGCGTGATCAGCTGAAGCCCGTGGCGCTCCAGTTGCATATCACGAATGATGTCTGGCCGAATCGGCCCCGCGGTGTGCGCCAGCGTGGAACACCGAAACCCAGGAGCGAACTCTTCGGTGATCGCGGCGCCGCCGGTCTGTTGTCGACGCTCGAGGACCAGCGGCTTGAATCCTGCCTGGGCGAGAAAAAAGGCGGTGACCAGCCCGTTGTGTCCGCCACCAACGATAACCGCGTTGCGCCGTTCCGCCATATCAGGCGGCCCCCTTCGAGTCCTTCAGGATTTCCAGCGCCGCCAGCCGCCCATTCGCGCCCATGATGCCGCCGCCCGGGTGGGTTGCCGATCCACACATATAAAGGTTCTTGATCGGGGTGCGATATTGTGCCCATCCTGGTACGGGACGGAGAAAGAACAACTGTTCGAGCGAGAGCTCTCCCTGGAAGATATTGCCTTCACTCAACCCGAATTCCCGCTCCAGATCGAGCGGTGTAAGCACTTGCTTGTCGATGATTATGTTCTTCAGATTGGGTGCATATTCCGAGATGGTATCGATGACGTTGTTCCCGAATGCCTCGCGCTGCTCATCCCAATTCAAACCCGGCCGCAGCTTGTAAGGGGCATACTGCACGAAGCAGGACATCACATGTTTTCCCGGCGGCGCCACCGATGGGTCGGTCAGTGAAGGAATGACCATATCGATATACGGCCGCCGGGAGAAGTTCCCGTACTTGGCGTCATCGTAAGCGCGCTCCATATACTCGACGGCGGGGGAAATCGAAATCGCGCCGCGCAAGTGCGCTCCGGCACCGGGAATGCACTTGAATTCCGGCAGGGCATCCAGCGCCAGATTGACCTTGCCTGACGATCCCCGGAATTTATAACGCTGAACTTCCTCCACAAATTCGTCCGGCAGCTTGTCCGGCTCCATCAGTTTTATAAAGGTCATTCGCGGGTCCACGCTGGAAGAAACAACGTCAGCGTAGATCTCGTCGCCGTTCTCGAGCACCACGCCTCTCGCCTTCCCATCCTTCACTTGGATTCGCGCAATTGGAGCCTTCGTTCGTATCTCCGCGCCAGCTTCTTTGGCTGCGGCGCCAATGGAATTAGAGATGGCTCCCGTGCCGCCGCGCGCGAATCCCCACGAGCGGAAGGCGCCATCGATCTCGCCCATGTAATGGTGAAGCAGGACATAGGCGGTCCCCGGCGAGCGCACGCCCAGAAATGTCCCGATGATTCCCGAGGCCGACATGGTCGCCTTGAGCACATCGGTCTCGAACCACTGGTCGAGAAAGTCGACGGCGCTCATCGTCATCAGCTGCACCTGGTTGTATCTGTCCTCGGTCGTCATTCCTTGGAATCGCCGCCCGAGAAACACCAGCTTCATGAGTTCGCGAGGATTCAGAGTGGTGGGGTCGGGAGGCACCATGCTGAGGATCGGCTTCACGAACCGGCACATGGCCTGCATCGCCTTGCCGAATTCATCGTAAGCTTCTGCGTCCAGCTTCGAATGTCGCGCAATCTCTCGATGCGTTTTCCCGTGGTCATTCACACGCCAGAGATAATCACCATTTGGCATCGGCGTGAACGTCCCATCGAGGGGAAGAATCTCAAGCCCGTGACGGGGCAGATCGAGGTCCCGAATGATTTCCGGGCGCAACAACGAGACCACATAGGAGCAGACCGAGAACTTGAATCCGGGAAAAATTTCTTCCGTGACCGCGGCTCCCCCCAACACGTGCCGCCGTTCCAACACCAGGACCTTCTTGCCTGCGCGCGCGAGGTAGGCGGCGTTCACCAGACCATTGTGCCCGCCGCCGATGACGATAACGTCGTATCTCGATTGCGATCCATTTCCTACAGCCATAATCCTCTCAAGGGCAGCTCGAGGGCAGCTTCCGTTATCCGCGATCAGTCGCCTGGCCGCCAGCCTGCGATGGGAAACGAGTGAATGCCCTCAGAAAATGACTCCACATTCTATTTTGAATCAACTGATCTGTCGATAGTTACCGTTATATATGACCAGTAGTCACATATACTGCTGGATTTGTTCTTCTCTACCTGGAACGGTTAATATATCGGCCGACTCCAAACCGGAGCGCGAGGAATTTCTTTGCCTGTCGGAACGGCATTTCACGAACGTACCTTCGCTCTCTGTCACAGCCTGAATTACCGCGAGTGGTCCGGATACTACACGGTGAGCGTTTACGAGGTGCACCATGAGCACGAGTACAACGCAATTCGCAACGCGTCCGCGCTCATCGATATTACGCCGCTCTACAAATATCTGATCACCGGGCGCGACGCCACAAAGCTGGTCAACCGGATTATCACCCGCGACATCAACAAAGTGGCCGTCGGCCAGGTGATTTACTGCTGCTGGTGTGACGAGCACGGTAAAGTCATTGACGACGGTACGATCACGCGCCTCGGTGAAGACAAATATCGCTGGACGGCGGCCGACCCCAGCCTCCGCTGGTTCCGACAGAACGGCCTCAACATGGATGTCCAAATCGAGGACATCTCGGACAAGACCGCCGCTCTTGCTCTTCAGGGACCGACGTCGGCCAAGCTTTTGCAGGCCGTGGCCGACGCCCATATCAGCAACTTGAAATATTTCCGCATGACCAGCGGAAAAATTGGCGGCGTTGCCGTCGATATTTCGCGCACCGGCTACACTGGCGATCTGGGTTACGAGATCTGGATACCCTGGAACAAGGCCGTCAACGTCTGGGACGCCCTCATGGAAAAAGGTAAAGCCTTCGACTTGCACGCAGTAGGCATGCTGGCTCTCGACGTGGCCCGAATTGAAGCCGGACTGCTCCTGATCGAAGTGGACTACATTAGCAGTAAGAAAGCCTTAATTGCTCGACAGAAATATTCACCCTACGAGCTCGGACTCGGCAAGTTGGTCGACCTCGAGAAGGAAAATTTCATTGGCCGCTCCGCCCTGGAGAAAGACAGCAAAACCGGTGTCCCGCGCCAGCTGGTTGGTCTGGAGATTCACTGGACAGAGGTCGAAAAACTCTACGATAAATTTGGTCTAGCACCACAGGCTCCCAGCCAGGCTTCACGTGTGCATGTACCCGTCTATGACGGCGGTAAACAAGTCGGCAAGGCAACGTCGACCACCTGGTCGCCACTGCTCAAGAAAATGATCGCCCTCGCCAGCATCGAGACCGGCCATGCCCGCCTGGGAAACCAATTGCAGATGGAGCTCACTATTGAGGGTATCCGTCTGAAAGTAGGCGTGACAGTAGTGAAAACGCCATTCTTCAGCCCCCCCCGCAAAACGGCTATGCCCGTGTAGAAATCAATCGCCACCAAGGAAAGCAAGAATTTCCCTATGTCGACCTTCCTGTCCTTCCTGCTGAGTTTTTGCCCGCGCTCGAAATAAAGCACGGTCCTCACCCGGGGGATCCACCAGATTTGAGCAGGCGGTAGCGAACCGGGAAGATGTGAAATAGTTTAGGATTGTCTGTTTTCGTGGCGGTAGACGGAAAGGACGAACTGTGATTGTTGGTATTCCGAAGGAATCGTACCCCGGCGAACGCCGCGTAGCCCTGGTTCCCACGGTGGTTCCTAGCCTGGTGAAGGCAGGGTTTGAGGTGCTGGTCGAAACGGGAGCTGGGGAACATGCGGGATACACCGATAAATCGTATGTGGAAAAGGGCGCGAAGATCGAACCCGATCGAGCCGCTGTATTCGGAAGGTCCGATGTTATTGTTCAGGTTCTTTGTTACGGTTCGAACGACGTGACTGGCCAGAAAGATCTCCCATTCCTCCGGCCTGGGCAAGTGGTAATCGGCTTCCTGCGACCGCTCGGCACGCTGGAAGTGCTCGAACAGATTGCCGACTCGGGCGTGACTTCGTTTGCGGTGGAGCTGATTCCCCGCATCACGCGAGCACAAAGCATGGATGCGCTCTCTTCGATGGGCACAATTTGTGGTTATAAGGCGGTTCTGGCGGCTGCCGATGCCCTGCCGCGGCTTTTTCCCATGTTGACCACAGCAGCTGGCAGCATCACGCCGGCACGCGTGTTCGTCATCGGAGCCGGAGTGGCGGGGTTGCAGGCAATCGCCACCGCGCGTCGGCTGGGAGCCGTAGCTTCCGCCTATGACATGCGCCCAGCCGCCAAAGAGCAGGTGCACAGCCTGGGGGGAAGGTTTCTGGAACTTGCGGTCGAGGCCAAGGATGCACAAGATGCCCGTGGTTACGGAACAGCGCAGGACGAATCCTTCTACGCTCGTCAACGCGAATTGCTGGCTCGGGTGGTGGCAGAAAGCGATGTAGTCATCACGGCGGCGGTGATCCCTGGAAAAAAGTCTCCCGTTCTGGTGACCAGGGAGATGGTAGAGGCCATGGCCCCGGGCTCGGTTATTTTCGATTTGGCTGCCGAACGGGGTGGCAATTGCGAACTCACGGTGGCCGGCCAAACCATCGTCCGGCACGGTGTCAATATCCTGGGCACGATCAACCTGGCGAGCGGTGTTCCTTATCATGCCAGCCAGATGTATGCGCGCAATATTACTGCATTTCTCTTGTACTTGGTGAAAGACGGCAAACTACAACTCAACCTGGAGGACGAAATCCCGCGTGAGACGCTCCTCACGAAAGATGGGCAAATCGTAAACCAGCGGGTGCGAGAGTTCCTTGGCCTGCCCCTTCCGGTTTCGGCCGCCTCCTGACGATTGGAGTCGTATGGGTTCGAACTTAATTGATGCACTGTTCATATTCATGCTCGCCGCGTTCATCGGTTTTGAAGTAATCCGGCGAGTTTCGCCTCTCTTGCATACTCCCCTCATGTCCCTGACGAATGCCCTCGATGCCATCGCCGTGGTTGGGGCAATCGTTGTGGTGGGTGAACGCAGGAGCACCTTCTCCACTGTATTGGGCACGATCGCAATTGTCGCTGCCACCAGCAACGTAGTAGGGGGATTTCTGATTACCGACCGTATGCTCAAGATGTTCAAGTCCAGCCGCCCAGGAAAAGAAGGGGCGCCATCATCGGGGTCGAAGGCCTAGTGACACCGCTGACCAGCCAGACTTTGATCGAAGTCCTGTACCTGATAGCCAGCATTCTGTTCATCCTTTCACTCAAATGGCTGAGCAGCCCGAGCACTGCCCGGCACGGGGTTCTGGCTGGCGAAATCGGAATGGTGATAGCGATTGGTGGAACGTTGCTGCGCCACGGCATCGTAGATTACAAGTGGATCGCAATCTCTCTCGTGTTGGGCACCATCGTGGGTGTCCCGCTCGGGATGGTGCAGATGACGGCGGTGCCCCAGCGAACCGCCTTGAGCCACGCTTTTGGCGCGTTATGCGTCACGCTGGTGGGTACTTCGGAATTTTACCTGCGCTCTCCCGACGTACCCCGATTCACGATGTCGGTGCTCGCAATCGAAGTCATTCTTGGCTCGCTCACCTTTACGGGCAGCCTAATGGCGGCCGGCAAGCTTCAGGAAGTCCTGCCGCAGCGGCCCATCACATACAAGGGACAGAATTTTGTAAATCTGGCGTTATTGGCGGTGGCTATCGCCATCGCGGCTTACATCGTCGTCAATCCCGCCGCCCGGACACTCTTCCCCGCGATGATAGGGATTCCACTGGTGTTTGGCGTACTGATGATCATTCCTATCGGGGGGGCCGACATGCCGACGGTGATCTCGCTGCTGAATTCTTATGCCGGGCTGTCGGCCGCGGCCATGGGCTTTGTACTCGACAGCAAGCTGCTGATCATCGCTGGCGCGCTCGACGGATCGTCGGGATTCATTCTTTCCGTGATCATGTCGAAGGCGATGAACCGTTCTTTCACGAACGTTCTGTTCGGGGCATTCGGACAGGTTCAGCCTGCGGCCTCCGCGGGACAGGAGGTCCGAGCGGTACGCACCGCCAGCGCCGAGGAAGCTGCCGCAATTCTCTCGGCGGCGAACAAAGTGGTGGTAGTGCCGGGTTACGGGATGGCAGTGGCGCAGGCGCAGCACAAGGTTCGAGAACTGTATGACGCGCTCACAAAACGCGGGGTGGAGGTCCGTTTTGCGATTCACCCCGTCGCGGGCCGCATGCCGGGGCATATGAACGTGCTGCTCGCGGAGGCTGACATCCCGTATGACGCGTTGGTCGAAATGGACGATATCAACGGTGATTTCCCGCAGACCGATGTCGCCCTGGTAGTCGGCGCCAACGATGTTACTAATCCTGCCGCCCGGACCGACCCCGGCAGTCCGATCTACGGCATGCCCATTCTGGATGTGGATAAGGCCCGGACAGTGATGGTCATCAAGCGCAGCATGAGCCCTGGCTTTGCGGGAATCGACAATCCTTTGTACTACATGGACAGGACGCTAATGCTGTTCGGGGATGCAAAGGGCTTCGTAAACAACATAGTCAGAGAATTTTCCGGGAACCATGGCTGAACTTGTCCTATGTTGCCCATTAACCAAGGCAGCTCTGGATTCACCTTGAATTTGAACAACGTCCACGGGTGACCGGCCGGAATTTTGCTTGCTATCGAGCCTACGATTAATGTTTTGTTGGTATATTTGTATTTTTGGAAAATATCACTATTCTGCCCTGAGTTGGTGTCACTAATAGTGCCAAAGACGATTTCGACAAGGCTAAGGCGAGCATCCAAGGATCGTCGATACAGTCGATACAGGATAGAGTCGATACAGAAGGATCGTCGATACAGTCGATACAGATGGTACGCATACTGATTGCTGACGATAATCCGCATGTGCGGCATGGCTTGCGTGCACTCGTGGAGCACCACCCACAGTGGCAGGTCTGCGGCGAAGCGGTAGACGGTCGCGATGCCGTGCTTAAAGCTAAGGAACTCGCTCCTGACCTGGTTGTCCTGGATTTTCTTATGCCTGGGCTGAACGGGCTGGAAGCCGCCCGGGAAATCCACAAGTCGGTTCCCAGTGTGCGCCTGCTCATGTGCACCATGTACCTGTCCCCCCAGCTGACCGAGGTGGCCAAGAACTCCGGTGTGCAGGGTGCTGTGCCCAAGACCGGTATCAGTCATCTCACCAGGGGCATCGAGGCAGTGCTGAGAGACGAAACCTATTTCGAACTGCCCGCTGCTTCCTGAGGCACGCTTACAACCCGCGCCCTTCCCGCATTTTTGACTTGGGCTGCTGCTTGACTGAACACTTTTCTCCGTCGATTCATTTGTCTCCTGGCAAGGTTCTATCCCAACCTTCCCGGCTAACGTACATTGACTGGATGCGCGGCTTGGCTTGCGTCTTGATGTTTCAGACGCACTGCTACGATTCTTGGCTTAGCCCGGCGGCCAGGAAATCCGCATTTTTCATGTGGTCGCAACTGCTGGGGACCCTGCCGGCGCCCCTTTTCCTGTTTCTTGCCGGGATTTCTTTTGCTTTGATGACGCGCAAGCTCGAGCAGCGTGGAGGGCGCGCGAACCGAGTCGCGCTAACCACCATGCGGCGCGGCACAGAGATTTTCGGTCTTGGCCTATTGTTCCGTCTGCAGGAATATCTGATCGCCTTCCCGTGGGCACCAGCGACTGATTTGCTTCGCGTCGACATCCTCAACATCATCGGTGTCTCGATCGTCCTCATGGGCGCAGTATGCTGGGGATGCCGAGTTCTGTTCGGGGCGAAGGCCGAGGACGACGGTCGTGCGCCCGTCTCCGATTGGATTCTGGCCGCCGCCGCCATCGTTGTCAGCCTGGCTATTTCTTTGGTGACCCCCCTGATGTGGACTGTGTGGCGCCCCAACTGGCTGGCATGGCCTTTCGAGTCATATTTCGATGGTGTGCACAACCTGGGGCAACCTCAAGCCTGGTTATTCCCGGTTTTTCCCTGGGCGGGATTCGCGTTCGCCGGCCTCGCGCTCGGCGTCGTCCTGTTGAGTGGATGGGGCAGGAGGCACGTGGTTCTCACTCACCTTCTGGCTGCTGGGTTGGGAGCACTGCTGATCGCAGTCGCCAGATGGCTCGATGAGGGGAAGCAGATTTATCCTGTGTACGATTTCTGGCACACGAGCCCGAATTTCTTTCTTATTCGAGTTGGTATCCTGCTGGCAATATTATTTGCGAGCTATGTCTGGTGCCGCTGGGGAGCGGGGGGATGGGGCTTCAGCCCATTAATTCAGCTGGGCCAGACTTCCTTGTTGGTTTACTGGGTACACATCGAATTTGTCTACGGGCGGTTCTCGATCCTCAAGAAACATGAGATGACTGTTTTCGGCGCGTCCATCGGTTTGCTGATCATTTTCCTCTTCATGCTGCTGCTCTCGATGATGAGGACGCGACTGAAGGGAAGGGCGATCTGGTCGTCTGTTCGAATGCCAGCTCACGGGCGGATACAACGGACGGGCCAACCATCGCCTCGCCTGTCTTGGCGAGCCGGGAAAGAAGCCAGGTGCTTGAGCCGAAGTTGGGTGAGGAAAGTTCCCGGTATCGCGCGGCTACCTGATTTCTGCCGCCTAATTCCTGTGCATGGAGGAATCATGCCCAAGGCATTCATTCCGATAGTGCTTGGTTGCTGCTGGCTAGCCGAGGCGCAGACACTATCTCCCGAAGTTCGCAACTTTGTGAAGATTGATGCGCCGGTGGTGGCGTTGACCCATGTGCGCGTGATCGACGGGACCGGAGCGGCGGAGCGCGAAGATCAGACGGTGATTCTCAGCCAGGGAAAGATCGAGTCGGTCGGCGATGCTTCGGCGGCAAACGTTCCCCAAAAAGCGCAGGCGCTCGACCTGCACGGCTACAGCCTGATTCCGGGGCTGGTCGGCATGCACGATCATATGTTCTATCCGGTCGGCCCTGGCTCCTTTGGGGAGATGGCTTACAGCTTCCCGCGCCTTTACCTGGCCGGCGGCGTGACTACGATTCGGACAACCGGATCGCTCGAGCCGTACACCGACTTGGAAATCAGACGGGCGATCGAATCCGGGAAGATGCCGGGGCCGAAGGTGCATGTGACTGGTCCGTATCTGGAAGGCGCTGGGTCCTGGGCGCTGCAACTGCATCAATTGGCCGGGCCGGAGGATGCCACCAGGACTGTGAACTACTGGCTCGACGAGGGCGTCGACGATTTCAAGGCCTACATGTTCATCACGCACGATGAACTTGGCGCCGCGATCAACGCGGCGCACAAGCGGGGAGCTAAAGTCACTGGGCACCTCTGCACCGTCGGATTCCGTGAGGCTGCGGCTCTCGGAATCGACGACCTGGAACACGGATTGATGGTGGACTCGGAGTTTCTTCCGGACAAAAAGCCTGGCCAGTGCAAGGACGAAGAAGATCCCGTCGAGATGGCAAAGCTGGACATGAACTCCGGGCCCGTCCACGAAATGATTCTCGACCTGGTCGCGCGCCACGTTGCGGTTACGTCGACCTTGCCGGTATTTGAAATGGGCAGTTTTGCCGGACGCCCCACGCTTCAAGCGCGGGTTCTCGATGCACTCTCCCCAGACGCGCGTGCGCTGCTGCTGGAACGGAGGGTTCGATCCGGTGATAGCGCAGCGATTCGGAAACGGTACGGCACCGAAACATCGCCATGGCCCGCGGCGTTCAAGAAGGAGATGGAGTTCGAATACGTCTTTTCCAAAGCTGGCGGATTGCTGCTCGCGGGCCTCGATCCCACAGGGATGGGCGGTGTGCTGGCGGGTTTCGGCGATCAGCGTGAAGTCGAGTTGTTGGTGGAGGCGGGATTCACCCCGCTGGAGGCGATACATATCGCTACCTTCAATGGTGCGCAGTATCTTGGCGAGCTCGATCGCATCGGCACGATCGCGCCCGGGAAGCAGGCAGACCTGGTGGTGATCAAGGGCGACCCGGCAAAGAATATCGAAGACATGGAAAACGTAGAGACGGTTTTCAAGGACGGTATCGGCTACGATTCGTCCAAGCTGATTGAGTCGGTGCACGGACTGGTGGGGATTCGGTAGAGCTTAGTTTCCCGCACTCAGCTGCCAGTTGCTGGCTCTGGAAGGGGTGGCTTGAAGATCAATCCCCGGCTCGTCCTTCCATTCATAACTCCAACGAGTGGATTCAGGAATCTCAGGTGGCGCACGCACCCCAGCTCTTCGCTGGCAGGTTGTGCATTTAGCCATTCCCAATCCACGAACCCTTCTCCGGCGTCGGGGTTCACTGTGAAATAGCCCACCTGGAAAGCCGTCAGATTCTGAAAGAAATGGCTGCCCTGCGAGGGGGTAACCCGAAAATCACGAAAACCCGCTTCCACAATGACCCGGGCGCCGGAGATCTCGTCCCATTCGACTGGGATGCCAAGCCAGGGATCGTTTGAGCCCCAGCGCCCAACTCCAATCAGAAGATAAGGAATGTTTTGTTCGGTGAGTTTGGCATTGAAGGTGGCGACAAGCTTGGCCACTTCACGGCTGCGAGATCGTTCGAAGCGATGAAAATCGACTACCACGACGTCGCGCAACTGTTCGATGCGTCCATTTCCCAGTACTGTCGAGCTTTCACACAGCAGCCGTGCCGGCTCGACATCCTCCATGCGCAGCTCTTCACCCTCCCTCGACAGAGCCAGCGGGCGAATCTGCAGAAATCCAAATTCCGCGGTATCACTGTGCCCATGCGCGAGTCGAACGGCAAACTCGATTTCAACCGGCCTGGCAAATGCTTCTTCGCCGATGTTCATCAACTGAAGAAGGATTTCCGCTAGTGGAAAGACTCCATGCTTGAGAATTGGAGCAAAGCTCACGATGCGCCTGCCGGGCCGGCTCAAGCCGTCGTAGACCGCATGATTGTCCGCAGAATAGGTGGAGCCGAGTAGGTGTAGCGTGCCGTCGCCTTCGGCAGAGTCCAAGCCATAAGACCTCTCGCGTAGCTTCGCGACAGGGTCCTCGTCACTTGCCTGCTCGAGGTCGAGTGCCCAGAACTCGGATTGGCTGTTGACCAGAATGTCTTCGACTGAGGAGAATTGCACGAGATTGCGGGAATAACGAGGGCAGAAGGTCAGACATTTGCCTCCA
>Ga0126378_10003252_pt1 | contig 12275 bp, 13 predicted proteins | sample PanSoiMetPlot_23_FD_92587 | JGI IMG/M metagenome (GOLD analysis project Ga0126378, IMG submission 92587) | Tropical forest soil microbial communities from Panama - MetaG Plot_23 | ecosystem: Environmental > Terrestrial > Soil > Tropical forest > Bulk soil | place: Panama | collected 2016-02-17
AAGTCATTCTGGCGACGAACAATTCCAACATTTACGCCAGCGGGAACGGCAGCTTCACCTTCTTGCCCGTCGCCAGCGGTGCCGCTTCCGGTTACCAAATCCAATCGGGCTCCTGCTACGATTTTCTTTGCAACGGCACAACGCCCGCCGCAGCCAACGACAACTCCACTCTGCTTGCGACGACGGCCTTTGTCATGGGTCCGGCGAATCTCCAGCTGTACGCCTCGCCGTCTGGCGTCGATACCAACAACAACTGCACCAATATCGGCTCGCCCTGCACCTTGCCGCATGCTTGTGCAATACGAACGCAATTCCCAAGCTTTGCTGGTGTTGGCGTCAGCACCATCAATTTGGCGGCTGGCACTTACTCGCCAACGCCTGATGGGTTTGGCGCCTATTGCTCAATCCTGGGCAATAGCGGTGGCAGCTCTAGCGTGCTGACCAAAGTTGTGGGCGCCGGATTTGCCTCAACCACCATCAGCCTCGCTACCGGTGTCACTGGCTTTTTTATCAAGGATTCCGGTGAATTACAGGTGCAAGACATCAGTATCAGCGTCTCGGGGTCGAACGCCCAGGCGTTCAGCGCCAGCCAGAACGTGGTGCTCGACCTTCAGGGAACGATCCAGCTCCTGACTTTTCCGAGCAATTCCAGCTTTATAAGCTCGGCGCACGTCTCAACGGTCAACACCATCGGCACAATCATCTTTGGTGCCTCGTCAAACCCCGCTTCTTTTGCACTCGTCGGGTCGGGAGCGTCGCTCGTTCTTACCGGCGGCACGTTCACGTTCAACTTCGCGTCGGCATTCAACGACGCCTTTATCGACAATCAAGGCGGCCATGTGGTGGCAGGCGGCGCGACGTTTAACGGCGGATCATTGGGCGCCGTCACGGGCAAGCATTATGTGACGACCGGCGGATGCCTTTACACCGGCGGTGTGCATCCCAACACGTTCTTCCCCGGCAGCGTCAATGGCGCCGTCCCGTCCAATTACTGTGGCGACTTCTCGACGGCGAGTGCCGTGGCGACCCTTCCCGGACCGTCTGCGACCAACAAAGGAGCGCGGTATTCCGTAACCGATGCCAACGCCGTGACCTTCGGGTCGATTGTCGCTGGCGGCGGAGCAAACACCCTCGGCGTGACTTCGGACGGCACCAATTGGCGCGAGCAGTAAGCCATGGTCGCCTTCACCTATGCCCAGTGGCTCACCCACATGGTCACCGTCCTGGAGAACGCCGACCCGGACGGGCAGACGGCGTTTAACGCGCTCGCGCCCTATTTCATCGAGCGGGCCGAGCGGCTGATCTACAGCGATCCCGAACTCGACTTCCTCTCTACGGCAACGACCGACACGACGCAGTTGACGACGCGTGGCACGCGCCTGGTGCCGATCCCGACACAACTGATCACGGTCGAGAGCTTCAACCTCATTACCCCGGCCAACACCTTTCCCTATGCACCGGGGGCGATGCGTATCCCCTACCTGCGCACGACCAGAGAGTTCATCGACCTTATCTGGCCGATCGAGAGCGTCGTCCAACCGCCGAACTTCTTCAGCACCAGCTATTACGCAATCTTCGACATGGATAACGCTTCGGAACCCCCCGGCGAAGAACCCGTCTCGTTTCCCAGCTCATTCATTGTCGCCCCAACACCCGACGACGCTTACCGGGTCGAGGTCACCGGCACGTTCCGTCCGCCGGCTTTGAGTGCGGCCAACACCGAATCGTTCCTCACGACCTTCTACTACCCGCTGTTTCTCGCGGCGACGCTCGTCGCCGGTTTCGCCTACCTGCGCGATTACGGTCAGGCCAGCGATGATCCGCGCGCCGCGGTGACCTGGCGCGAAGAATACGAGCGGCAAAAGGCGATGGTCGTCGCCGAAAGCAAACGGCAGAAGGCGCTGATGGGCGGTTTCTCGGCGGAGCCGCATCCGATGCCGGTAACCGGGCAAGTCGCACAGGCCATCGGCGTGCCGCCGCAAGCGGCGGCAGCGTAAAGGCGCCGGCGCCATGCCGATGTTCCCGCTGCGCTACCAGCCGACCGTTGATGTCGAAAAGACGCCGAGCCTCAACAAGCAAGGATTAAGCGCGTCGTCGCTGATCCGCTTTCGCGAACAGCTGGTCGAAGCGCTTCTCGGCTGGATGGCGATCTGCGTACACCCCGTCAGGGGTGTCGCGCGGGCGATGCATTTCTGGACCGATCTTTCCGGCGTCTCACGCTTCGCGGTCGGCACCAACTCGAACCTCTACCTCTTCCCCAGCGCCAGCCCGCCATCGGCGGCGCTGATCGATATCACACCGACGAGCGGCTACACGCCGGGCAATTCGTCGAGCTTCGGCAATCCGTTCAGCCTGCAAATCTGGTCGCTCGACAATTTTGGTGAGTTTTTGGTCGGGTGTCCGAGCGGTCAGGGCTTGTTTATCTGGATGCCGGAACAAGGCTCGACGCCGGCGACGCCGATCAGTGCACGGGCAATGCTGACCGGCGGCGAGGTCGCGCCCAACCTCGCCTTCTGGCAGGCAATCACTAATGGCGGTTTCTCGATCGCGATCAACGGCGTCGTCACGCAATTTACCGGGCTGAATTTTACGGGGGTCGGCGGACCCGCTGATATCGCCACGATCATTGAAGGCGCCATCGGCACCACGGTAACCGGAACAGTGGTGGCGGACGGCAACTGGCAGTTCACCGTGTCGCTCACCGGTCCTACCGCGACACTCTCCTATGCCAACCCGCCAACCGACCTGGCTGTTACCGATATCTCGACAGCGTTGGCATGGACGAGCACCACGGCGGCATTGCTCGCGCCCGGCGGTCCGCCGCCGGCGCAGAACCAGGGCATGCTGGTTCTCGACCAAATCCAGATCATCCTCGCTTACGGCTGCACGCCGGTTGGCGGCGGCTCCCACGACGCCATGCTCAACCGCTGGTGCGATCAGTCCGACTACCAGGATTGGGTCGCCAGCACGACCAACCAGGCCGGCAGCTACCGCATCCCGCACGGGTCGCGCATCATCGGCGCGATTGTGGTGCCCGGCATGGCGCTCGAATGGACCGATATCGGTCTCTGGGCGATCCAGTATATCGGGTTCCCGCTCGTCTTCTCGTTCCAGCAGATCGGCCAGAACTGCGGCCTCATCGCGCAAAAGGCCGCGGTCGTCATGGGCCAGCTCGTCTACTGGATGAGCGACCACGGCTTCTTCATCTTTGGCGGCGGCGGTCCGCAGCAAGTCGCCTGCCCGCTCTGGGACATCGTCTACAAGAACCTCGACGAGAACAACCGCGACAAGATCATCGCCGGCACCGATTACCACTATAGCGAGGTGTGGTGGTTCTACCCGTCATTGAACGGCGCCACTGAGGAGATCGACAGCTACATCAAGCTCAACACCGAATCGAATTCCTGGGATTACGGACCGGCGGCGACGGGAGTGCCCAACCAGTTTTCCCGTACCGCATGGACCGACCAGAACCAGCCGGGCTCGCCGGTCAGTGTCGATCTTGCCGGGCTGTTGCAGCAAATGGATCAGGGGTTTACCGCCAACGGTCAACCCATTGTCGGCGGTTTTATCCAGACCGGGTTCACCGATATCGCCAATGGCGGCGGTGAGCTGTCGGTCGATCAGTTCCTCCCCGACTTCAAATGGGACGGTCCTAACCCGGAGATCGAGCTGTCGCTGTTGTTCCGCTCTTATCCCGGCGACACGCCGACGGTGATGGGTCCGTTCACGATTACCCCCACGACCGAATACATCACGCTGCGCAAGCCGAAAGTCATCACCATGGACGACGGCACCGAATTCACCGCCTACCCGGCGGTGCGCGGTCGCGAGGTTGCCGTCGAGATTATAACGGTGAGCGGGTGGTGGCGCTGGGGCAATCCGCGGATGCGCGCCGCGCCGGCTGGGCGGCTGCCCTGATGTCGTCACCGTTCCCGCCAGCCCTGCCGCCGAGCGGCACGACCACGATCCTCCCGGCGATCGGCCAGCGCGATCCCGCGCTGCAAGTTCTGGCGCAGGAGCTGATCAAAGCGTTGCAAGGGTTGATCGGCGCCACCCAAAACAACCTCACCGGCCGCGAAGCGTCGGGCGATCTTCAGGGCATCTATCCGGGTCCGATGATCGTCATCCAGACGCACCTGGTGGCCCCGCTGCCGGTCGGGCAGGGCGGCACCGGGAACACGACCGGCGCACCGTCCGGCCCGGCCGGCGGCGATCTCATCGGTACGTTCCCCAATCCCCAGGTCGCTTCGACACATCTTTTAGCACCCTTACCGATCGCACAAGGCGGAACGGGTAACACCACCGGTGCGCCGTCCGGCACCGCAGGCGGCGATCTGTCGGGATCATTCCCCAATCCCCAGGTCGTCGCGACGCATCTTGCCGCCGCGCTGCCGGTTGCCCAAGGCGGCACCAGTCTTACGACAGGCAATTCGGGCGGCATCCTCGCCTTTAATGGGGCCGCATCGATCATCTCATCGGCGGCATTGACGCAGTTTGCGTTGTTGCTGGGGGGTGGCGCAGGCGCCGCGCCGACGACGCTCGCCAGCCTCGGCACGACGACGACCCTCTTACACGGCAATGCAGCGGGCGCGCCGACCTTCGGCCAGGTCGTCACCGGCGACATCGCGAATAGCGCTGTTACCTACGCCAAGCTCCAGAACGAATCGGCATCAACGCTTCTCGGCAACCCCACCGGCGGACCGATAGCGCCGGAGGAAATCACCCTCGCGGCGACACTCTCTTTCTCGGGAACGACGCTCGGCCTGGTGATCCCGGTTGCGATTGCCAGCGGCGGCACCGGGTCCACCACCGCCGCCGGCGCGCTGACCAATCTGGGCGCCTTACCAATCGCGGGCGGCACGATCACCGGCAGCCTCACTGTCAACGGTAATGAGACGGTCGGCGGCAACCTTTCATTCAGCACGTCCGGTGATGGAATTTCCGGCATTACCAACGCCAGCAACGCGGCGGCTGGGATTGTCGGCGAGGTCATCACAGCGAGCGCGACCGGTGTCGCGATGGTCTCCGGCACCTTTACCAACGTTACTCAGATAACGTTGACGGCTGGCGACTGGGATGTCTGGGGTCACGTTGCCTTAATCCCCGCAGGCACGACAACCATATCGCAGATAGCCACAGCCATCAGCGACGCCTCGGCGTCGTATCCCGGTCACGACGATATTTCTTCGACGCTGTTGGTGGCGAGCTTTACGACCGGCAACCCGCAAGTGTTCAACACCGGCACGGCGCGCAGAAACATAAACGCGTCGAGGTCGGTTTTCCTCGTCGCCGGGCCAACTTTCGGGGTTAGCACCATGACTGCCGACGGAACGATCTTCGCGCGGCGCATCCGATGAACATCGATGATCTCTTGGGCCAAGCCTATCAGCTCGATCAGCGCGGCGGACGGCGCCAGGCGGCGGTTATGCTCATCCGCGACGCGGCCAACATGGACCCGGCGATCGCCGCGATCCTGCGCCAGAAGCGCGAGCAGCTCCGCGCCGTGCGCGAAGCCCGCCGGTTGGGCGAGCGCGACGGCTGCCACACGACCGCCGTCCTCGTCGAGCTGCTAAACCGCGCCCTTTAGTGGAAATAGCCGTAGAGCCCCGGCGTGATAAACCAGGGCACGTTCTCCGCGTCGGCGTCCGCGGCCCGCTTCCACGCCGTAACGGCGAGTTGCAGCTTTTGCGCAAACTGCGCCGGCGCGAATTTCTCCGCCAGCCCCGCGGTCAGCTCGGCGGCGAAAGCCGGGTAGAACCGGCTCGCCATGTCCGGGGTTTGGCCCATGATCGGGTTGGCGTCCTGGATCTCCCGCATCCGGTACATCTGTAGCGAATAGGAGATCCCACCGGTTTGCGACGGGAATGGCGGCACTTCCCAGACGGTAATGGTCGGAATGATCTGCCGGTTAAACCAGAATGTCGTCGGCCGCGACATGAGAAACTTGTCGGGGATCGAGGCGTATTCGGTGCGTGACAGTCCGTAGAGGATGATGTCGAGCGGATCGACATTCGCCTGTTGCAGCGATATCAGCAGCTGCCCGTTATTCTCGAAGACGGCGGTCGAGGTTACCGCAGGCGCCGCGATGGTGATCGTAAAATTGTAGAAGTTGACGACCGTTGTAACCGTATAGGAGCCGGCCGGGATCGTGATCCCACCGATCGTGACCGGCACGTTTACCAAGAAAGTCGCTCCAACCCCCAAGCCGTGATTAGGCAGGATCACCGACACACTGGTCGAGCCGGCGGTCGTCGCAAAGAGCGGCGTCGCGCCCTGGTTGGCCGAGCTGAATGTCGCCGGCTGCGTGGCGTTGAAGGTGAAGTGGTTGGAGTCGATGACCTGTTCCACCGTATAGAAATACGGCAGCGGTATCCCGCCGATCGAGCCGGGAACCGTAAAGTTAAAAGCCTTGCCGGGGACGAGCCCATGGTTCGGCCAGTTCATCGTGACGAGCGTGCTGCCCGCGTTCGCCGTCAAGGTGTTCGAGCCTGGCGCCAGCACCAGCGGGTCGCCGTTGACGGTGACCAGCGGAACCCCGCCGACGGTTACCATCGGCGTTAGCGCATTGCCGAGCGAAATGCTGCTTGTCGTATTGAATTGGTATTGCCGCGTATAGACATCGAGGAGCTGGATCGTATCGCCCGGCAGCGTGTAGGTCGCTTGCCCCGGAACCAGGGTCAGGGTCAGGAGATCGACCGCCCACAGATTGACGTTACGATTGCCGCTCCAGTCTTGCAGGATCAGGTTCGCGGTCCGCCGGGCCGCGATCATATGTTCGGTTTCGAGCTGCGGCGGATAGATCTGAATCCGCTCGAACGCCTCAGTAATGAGGTCTGCTATCGGCGGCTGGAATGTCGTTGTTCCGCTGGTCGCCACATCTCACCCGACTCAGCTCAATCCTCACCGCTGACTTTGATCCCCGGATACTTCGCGTGAACCTTCCGCCTCACCGTGGCTTTCTCTTCTGATGACCCGTGTTGGCTGACCCGTGCCAAGGCGTTGCGCGCGTGACTCTCGTCGGGGATCGGATAGCTTCCGGCGCCTGCCCCTTTGGGTCCGGCGCCTTTACCGGGCAGCGCAAAATCGCTTGACGGCAGATGCTGGCGAGCGGCTGCACTTAGCCGTCCGCCACGCGCAAATTCAGCCCCGTAGAAATGCCCGATCCGTTTGTCAGTCACCCTCCCCAAGTTCGGATTCACCCGCCATTCCGGTCTTGTGCTCTTGCGCGTCTTTGGTGCGCGAAGCTGTAGACAACGGGCGCATATCGGAACCGGCGCCGCCACCGCGCGCACGACCGCCACGAGCGCGCCGGTCATGCCGCATCGCCGAATGGTGCCCCGCGTGCTCATGTTCGAGCCGTCCGCCATGGCGACGCCGGCGACCGCCACGCTTGCGTTCCTCGGCTTGTTCCGCGGTCGGTGAACCCTCGCCGGCATAGATGTGCTCGGGGTGCGGCTTGTCGTCTTCCCAAACGCCCTCTTCTTCGTGTTCGCCCTTATGAGCCTTGACGTGTTTGTGCTCTTCCATCCGACCGCCGTGAGCACGCTCCTCGCGCTCTTCCTCACGCTCTTCCTCCCGACCACCACGCTTATGGTGGTGGTGGTGGACTTCCTTCGCGGCGTGGTGGTGAACCACATGCTTAGCCATTGTCCGCTACTCCCTATGACCGCGTGGCGCTGCCGGTGGCGCTGCTAGTGGCGCTGGTGGTGCTTGCGGGGGCCGGTTTGCTTGGGGCCGCCGAAGACGTGGACGACTTGGCAGGAGGCGTCGTCGTCGCGGCCGACTGCATCGCGAGAAACGCGGTCGCCCACTCCACCGCCCGGTCCCACGTCGCCTGGTGCGACGGCTCGCCGGCAGCTGCCTGCGCGAAATCAAAATCCGGCCGTGTCACCGCGAGCCAGGCCGCGGCAACCTCTTCGACAGAGGCGGTTGGCGGGTTCGGGATGTCCGGCCTGTCCGGCGGCGGCTTCGGCTTCTCTTCCGCGTCACCCGTGCCTTGCACAGTCTCTTCGTCAGCCATTGGTCACCTAAAAATCGGAGAATTGCGCAACACCAAACAAGGCGCTGGTGTTGTTCGGTACAGCCGCGAGCATCGAGGCGACCGGGATCGACAGGAACAGCGCCAGCCGGCGTACACCGTTCGAGGCGACGCCTTGCACCGTATAGGTGCCGCGCACGTCACCCGTGGTCGCGGTCGCCGTGGTTGTGACCGCCGCCACCCAGCCGGTTGACACGGTCACAAACGCGCCGTTCCAGTAGAAGTTGTTGTACTCCCACTTATCCGACCGCATATTGATGCCGTAGATATCGCTGGTGCCGACCGACACGGTCCCGGCATTGGTCGCACTCGGCGTCACCGAGATGATGTACTTCCAAGCCTTCTGGCCGTTCACCGTGTTGGCGTTCGGACCGGTGATCGTCTCGGTCATCTTGTAGCCGTAGACATCAAACCCGCGGACCGTAAAGGTGAGGCCCGAAAGGTTGGCGGCGCTGGTCAACGACACACAGCGCGCAAGCGCAACGGTCGGGTCGTGGATAACCTGCGGAGTAACGAACAGCGGTTTATAGATACCGTCGATCGCCAACACCGCAGTCGCCGGCGCCACCGCCTTAACCCCCGGACCTGATCCCGCCATCAGGTAGCCGGCGGCAACCGCACCCGCGGTCGTCACCGTGATACCCGAACCGGTCGCGTTCACCAGCGTCAGCGGCGTGTTGATCGTCGGCGCCTGCAACGCTGCAATATTGGCGGTGGCAATCGTCGATGGAACCGCGTCCACCAGCGCGATGTACGGGTTGTTGAAGAACGACGACCACTGAACGCCGCTCACCGGTGTCGTGTAGGACTGATTGGCGCCGCCATAGGGATAACGCGGGTCGAAGACGCCATCGCCCTGATAACTCGTTCCCGGCCCGGCATCAGGATTGGTGTCGCCGGATGTCCCGGTACCGGTCGGCGGCGAATAGCCATAGACCAGGAACGGTCCTTGCTGATGGACGGCAGTCATGCCAGACTGTCCTTACGAAGTCGGGAACGTGCCCCACGCGGAGCGCGGGTTGTAGTACGAGAAGCTGTACCGCTCGTAGCCCTTAACCAACAGATTATCCGTGGTGAATTCGACCTGCATGTCGGTCTCAAACGGGATGCGTTCGAGGTACAGAAGCCCATCGATGTTGGTGAGGAGGAACCAAGCGAAAGGCGAGGTCAGGAAGTCATTGACCATATAGCCTTCACCAAGTCCGCCCGCGGTCGAACGGATCGCATTGACATCGTTGTCCGCGGTTCCCGGTCGCAGCTCGGTGTGCAACAGGCGGATGGCGATCGGTTCCAGTTCCGGCGGCACCACCATCTTTTTGGCGCGCGCGTAAAACTTCAAACCGGCCTGGTCGATGAAGTTGCGGCGGATCGAGATCATCGCCGACAGCAAGGTCGATTCATTCAGATCGACATCGACCGACGGCCGGTTTGCATAGGTGTTGCCGTCCACCGGATGCGCGGTTGAGAACAGCGCCTGACCGTCACCACCGATATTGGCGTTAAAGACGTTGCCGGTGTTGAGGACGTTGGCGCCGTAGATTTCCTTTGTCTGCACAAAGGACTGCATCAAGCCCAGATTCGACGGCCGGAACTGCGTTTTATAGAGATTGTCATCGATCGCTTTCCGGGTGATGGCGTAACCCAGCGCGATCTCGATGTGCTCCTGGTTGTAGACAAAGCGCTCGCCCGACTGGTTGTCGAATTGCGTTGCGGCGCCTTCCGTTTTCGGCTGTGCGTAGCCCAGGAAGCGCACTTCCGCAGTGCGTTCCAACGCCATTTCCGAACGGCCATAACGGAAGATCTTGTCGTACTGCCGGGGAATTTGGGGATATTCTCCGGTGATCTCGCGCAGACCAGGAAACAACAGGTCTTTAATGGCGGAGAGAGCGACAGGCATTTCACTAAATCCCCGTCAAGGACTTGTAGTCCTGGTTGTTGAAAGCCACCAAAACCAGGTTGAACCTGGTCGTGGTGTCGTAGCCGTTCACCGACGCGCCCAGGTTGGGCACGTCGAGACCGGGAATTCCGATCACCCGGAACGGCAAGGTGGCAGTGGTGTTGACGAGGTTGTCGTCAACCGTCATCCCGCTCAAACCGCTGAGCGCGTTACCCGATGCAGCGGTGGTATTGAAGTTGACGTTGTTCCCGATAGCGGTGAGACCGATCGGGTTGTTGCTGGTGCCGGCCGTTTGTGCCAGGAACACCGCAGCGGGATCGTCGATGATGTAGGCATCGACGGTCGAGTTCGCGAGAACGTCGCTGCTGCCGGAATAGTGATTGGTGAAGACCCGTCGGCTTTGCGACACACTGTTGTATTCGCAGCCGACAAAGACACCGGCGATCTGCGCACCGCCACCAACCACGGTCGCGAGATCGATGAAGCCGGTTGAGAGGCTGACAACGACATCGCCAAAGAAGATTGAGTGGTTGTTGGTCGGCGAGATCAGCCGATGGCTTTGGATGTAGTTCGGTGACGCGGCATCGGTCCGGCGGGCAACCGCAAAGCCGAACGGTGCGAGGACGTTAGCCATCGGGTTATCCCGATTTGCCCTGGACCCGCAACGCGTTTGCAAAGTCTTCGGAAGGTTGACGCACAAGGCGCCAAGCGTTGGCTGCCGCCGCTACTCGTCAGCGTGACAATAGCGGAAAGTCTAAAACGGTCTAGCGCAGACCGCGGTGCCAATGAAGGCAATAGTACGATGCCCGGTGTCGGCGGATATTGTCAACAGGATTTGTTGCTGGCCGGATCTAGTTCGCGATCACTTGTCCTCGCCGCACACCTTTTCTACCCGCGCCGTCACCTCGGGCGGGGAATTTGCTGGCGCCCAGGCGAAACAGGCATCGAGCCCATACTTCATAATGAAGGTGTCGCCGCCCTCGCATCCGCTGAGCAAAACGGCGAGCAATATTGCGCTAACTCTCAGCATCGATCGGCCCATACGAGTGCTTCACCTTGGCAATCTTGTGAACCGACGGGTGATCGCGGGTGAACTGCCCACCCGGTGTCTGCCCCAAGGTTGCGGTCGCGCGCTGCACCTCACCCGTGGCGAACTCGTAGTCTTCCTGGCGCGCCTCGTCGGTCAGGTATTGCGGGCGTTCCATCAACACCATGCCGTCCTTGCGGATCGGTCCCTTAAAGTCGAGCGGCATCATCTGTGGGTGCCGCTCCGCCGGCACCGGCGTCCAATGGTTCTCGCGCAGATTGACCTGGTGATCGGTGTCGGGCTGACCGTAGCAACTCTCGCGCTTCCATTCGTAACACCAGCCCAACGGCACAATCGACGGCGGGATAAAGAACTTGTCCTCGGTGCGCGGGCGCCGGCGCACCAATCGCCCCTCGACGGCCCCGCCCCGCGGGTTGGGCGGTCCGCCATTCGACGCCGGCGGCGCCGCGTCGGACGGCGGAGCTGCGCCAAGCCCTTCCGCACCGTCATCGCCACCATTGCCGATCGGCATGCCGCGGCGGACCTGGTTACGGGCATTGCCTCGCCCGAGACCACGCGCCCCGGCAAGGTGCGTACCGCTAAATTGTCCCGTCATTTTCGCCTTCCTTTTCTGGAAGGCGGCGCCGCCTATCGAGCTTCAGCGTGAAGCAGGCTTACCGTTGCAGCGCGCAACGATGTCCGCCCGATTAGTTACGATTCACCAGCCGCGTCCTGTACGAGCAAATCATGATCAAGCAATCGCTGTTCACGGCCTTCGTAAAACTGGAGAACGAGCTTGGCAGCTTCAATGCGAAGCCCTTCATTGGCTCGGGCGTCGTTGGCAATCGACGCCAAAATACCAAGCATGTCTTCAACCACTTTAATGCCCGACATTGATCAGACCATCCTTGATGAGTTCCGCTTTGTGCCTGGCATAAGCCTGGTCGCTGACGCCCATGGCTCGCGCCATCTCGCGCTCTTGAGCCGTCAACCGAACGGTCCCGGCAGGATCACGACCGGCGCCGACATTGCCGGCAGCGGACCCCGCGGCCGGTGCCGACGGCATCGGTGATGATTGCCGCTGCCCGGTCGCCGCGGCCCCGGAAGTCGCGGTGTAACCGTTTTGCTGTTGCGGCTGAGGCTGATGCTGTTGCGGCTGCCGGAGCCCGGCGATCTCTTCGATGAGACCGAAATAGTCGTCGCTGTCGGGCTCGATGCCGCGGCCAACGGCGATCGCGTGCGCGCCTTGAACGACTTGCTGGAAATTGCGATCGGTAAAGAAGCGGTCGTTGCGGCGCAGCCAGGCCGCG
>Ga0126378_10003253_pt1 | contig 12273 bp, 14 predicted proteins | sample PanSoiMetPlot_23_FD_92587 | JGI IMG/M metagenome (GOLD analysis project Ga0126378, IMG submission 92587) | Tropical forest soil microbial communities from Panama - MetaG Plot_23 | ecosystem: Environmental > Terrestrial > Soil > Tropical forest > Bulk soil | place: Panama | collected 2016-02-17
GTGCTGGTGGGCGCCGGCCACACCGGGGCGTCTTTCGAACAGGCGCAGCGGGCCGTCACGGCGGGCGTCCGGTTCGCCACCCACGTCTTCAACACCATGCCGACGATAGGCCACCGTCAGCCTGGTGCGGTGTCGGCGTTCCTTCTCGATCGCCGGGTGACGGTCGGCCTGATTGCCGACGGTGTGCACGTCGCCCCTGCCGTCATGCACCTGGTCGTCAGAGCCCGAGGCGGTGCCGGGATCGCGCTGACGACCGACCAGACCGCGGCGGCGGGAGGCCCGCCCGGGCGCTACCGGCTTGGGGATGTCGAGGTGATCAGCGACGGGCGCGTCGCCAGGCTGCTGGACGGCACCCTCGCCGGCAGCGCGGCCACGATGGACCATCTGGTCCGGCAGACGGCGTCGCTGGCCGGTCTGCGGCGAGCGGTGGCGATGGCGTCTGTCGCGCCGGCCAGAGCGCTCCGGCTGGCCGGTCCTGGGCGGATCGGCGAAGGGCTGCCTGCAGACCTGGTCGTCCTCGACGAAGAGCTGCGGGTCCGGGCCACCCTTATCGGCGGACGGGTGGCTTACAGGAGGCATCCCTGAGCCGGTTCCGGGTAGAGGTCCACGAGCAGCCGGAGGCGGCTGAACGCCTGCTCGCCCGGGCGCCGGGAGCGCTGCGAGCGGCGGCGGCGGCGCTGCGCAGGCACCGGCCGGCCGGTCTCATCATCGCGGCGCGCGGAAGCTCGGATCACGCGGCTACGTACGCCAAGTACCTGTTCGAAATCCGAAACGGCGTTCCTGTAGCGCTCGCCGCCCCCTCCGCGTTCACGCTTTACCGACGTCCACCAGCCCTTCGGCGGTTCGGCGTACTGGCCATCTTACAGTCGGGCAGCTCGGAGGACGTGGTCGAGGTGATAGCCGAAGCCAGACGGCAGGGCGCGCCCACCGTGGTCATTACCAACGATCCCGACTCACGCCTGGCGGCCGAGGCGGAGCACATCCTCGATCTGGCGGCCGGCCGCGAGCGCAGCGTGCCCGCGTCCAAGACCTACACCGCCAGCCTGCTCATGCTCGCCATGCTCTCGCAGGCCATGCACCCCGATCCTCAGCTGGCGGCGGCTTTGAACGAGGTACCGTCCGCGATGGAGCGAGTGCTCGTGCTGGAGCCGGAGCTGGAGCAGGCCGGCCGGGTGCTGCAGGGGGGTGCCGGCGACGCGGGTTTGCCGGGGCGCCGGCCTCGAGGGGGGAGTCCCCCCACAGGACAGGGGGGTGCCGGTGACCCGGGTTCGCAGGGGCGCCGGCCAGGAGGGGGGACTCCCCCCTCAGGACAGGGGGGTGCCGGTGACCCGGGTTCGCCGCGGCGCCGGCCTCAAGGGGGGACTCCCCCCTCAGGACAAGGCCCACGCCTCGCGGTCCTTGGTCGCGGGTTCAACCTGGCCACCGCCCATGAGATCGCGCTCAAGGTGATGGAGACCTGCTCGGTGGTCGCTGAAAGCCGGTCCGTCGCCGACTTCCTGCATGGGCCGATCGCGATGGTGAGACCTGGTTTTCCCGCCCTCCTGATAGAGGCAGCCGGGCCGACGCTTGGCGACATGCGGGCGCTCGCCGGGCGCCTCACCGCGCTGGGCGCACGAGTGGTCGTGCTGACTGACGGCGACAGCAGAGCAAGCGAAGCAGAAGAGGTCGTCCGGCTGCGAACAGGGTTGCCTGAGGTGCTGACGCCGATCCCGTTCGCCGTCGCCGGCCAGCTGCTGGCGCTGGGGATGGCCGTTCGACTTGGCGTGGACCCGGCCCGGCCCCGCGGGCTGCGCAAGGTGACCGTCACGCGTTGAGCCGGTCGGGAGGTGCGGCCGGAAACCCGGTCGAGAGATTTGGGACTCAAGTGGTCGAGATCCAAGAAGCCGCCGACTCGGGGTCCCCGCGAAACCCGTGGGTTTCGTGGGGTGGGGAACACCGGACTGAGCGTATTCGACATACGCGCAGGGAGGAGCGCAGAAGGTTGCTTGGGGGTCCCCGCTTGCGGGGAATGGCGCGCGGGAGATGGGCCGCATGAGGCCCAAAGATCCGGACGGGCTTTTCGGCTGCACCTCCAGAGCCAGGCTCGTGGTCGGACTCGACGTGGGCGGCAGCCGGAGCCGGGGACGGCTGTGCCAGGGAGGCAGCGTGCTCGCCGAGGCAGAAGCCGGTGCTGCCAATGCCGCCGCCGTGGGCGAAGAACCGGCGGAGCGTGAGCTGGGCGACCTGCTGGACCGGCTCTGCGTCGCATCCGGCCGTGATTCCGTGGTGGCGGCCTGCGCGGGCGTAGCGGGCGCCGACTCTCCGGCAGGCCGCGAGCGGGCCGAACGCTGTATTCGGCGCCTGCTGCCCGCTGCTCGTGTGCTGGTCGTGCACGACGCCCGGCTGGTGCTGGCGGCGGCCGGGCTCGAAGATGGCATCGCCCTGATCGGTGGTACCGGCTCGATCGCATATGGCCGGGCGGGCGGGCACGAGGCACGCGCCGGCGGCTGGGGTCACCTGCTGGGCGACGAGGGCAGCGGCTACTGGGTCGTGCGCCAGGGCATCCGGAACATGCTTGCCGACCATGACCGTGAGCGACCGGCGGGTCCGATCGCGCGGGCGTTGCTGAACGCCACCGGATGCCGTGACCCTGTCGAGCTGATGCATGCGTTCCACGAGCGACGTGAGCCGGGGGCGTGGGCGCTGCTGGCGGGAGAGGTGCTGGCGGCTGCGCCCGAGCTGGCGATCGCGGCTGGCCACGAGCTGGCCGGCCTCGTAACCACCGTCGCTGAACGGCTGCGTCTGTCCCAGGGGAACCTCGTGCTGGCCGGCGGCTTCCTGCTGCACGAGACTTCGGTGGAGCGCTCGCTGCGGGAAGAGCTCGCCACGCGGAGGCCCGGTCTGGCGGTGGTCAGGCTGACCGAACCGCCGGTTGCGGGCGCTGTGCGCCTGGCCTTGGGCCTGTCCAGTCAGCGCGAGAGCTAACAGGCCTTTCTATTTTTAGTCTCGTCCTTGACATTCTGATAGCCATTGGTATCTACTCTAGTCATCATGAGTGAGAAGTGTGGATACGAGAGCATGGACGAGATTCTCGCCAGGCTCAGCGTGCGGAGTCGCCAGGAAGAGGTGCTGCGATACGCGGCGCTCCGTCTGGCGAGCGCTCGGCGACAGCCCATCCGAGCCGCGGTCGCGGCCAGCCTGCGCAGTCTGGCGGACCGGTTCGAGCCTGCGCGCGAGCGGACAGAGCTGGCCCGGCTGTAGGCGCCGCGATGCTCGCGGTTGAGGCGTTCGGCCTCACCAAGGTCTTCACCCGCGGCCGCCGGACGATGCTCCAGCGGCTGCGCCGCGACCCGGACGAAAGGCAGGCGCACGTGGCGGTCGACGGGATCGACCTCAGCATCGATGCGGGGGAGGTCTTCGGCATCCTCGGCCCCAACGGCGCCGGCAAGACCACGACCATGCGAATGCTTGCCACGTTGCTGGAGCCGACCAGGGGTGAAGCGCGTGTGCTCGGTATCGACGTTCGCCGCGAGCCGCGCCGGGTGCGGGCACGTCTGGGCTGCGTGCTGTCGGGCGAGCGCAGCGTCTACTGGAAGCTCACCGCACGAGAGAACCTGGAGTACTTCGCGGCGCTCTATCACGTCCCGCCGCGGGAAGCGCCGCGCCGGATCGCCCACGCGCTGGAGACCGTCGAGCTGGCAGATCGTGCCGACGACTACGTCGAGCGCTTCTCGATGGGTCTGCGTCAGCGCCTTGTACTGGCCCGGGCGCTGTTGCCGAACCCGCCGCTCCTGCTCCTTGACGAGCCGACCGTGGGACTCGACCCTCAGGCGGCGCGCCACATGAGGCAGCTGATACAGGCGCTGCGTGCGGCTGGCCGGACGGTCCTGCTCACGACCCACTACATGGAGGAAGCGGATCAGCTCTGCGGCCGCATCGCCATCATCGATGGAGGGCGGATCGCTGCGCTCGGGACCCCACCGGAGCTCAAGCGCAGGATCCTGGCGGAGCAGGTCGTGCGGCTGGAGGTCTCGGTCGAGGGTGACGAGTCGGCTCTCATCAGCAGCCTCTCCCGGCGGGGCCAGGTCGTGCGTCATGCCCGCGAAAACGGGCTCCTGGCGGTCACCGTGCACTGCGACTCGGCGCGCGACTTCGTCCCGGCGGCGTTCGATGTGAGCCGCGCCGAGGGCTGCAGCATCCGCCACGTCGAGGTGGTGCCGGTGACCCTCGAGGACGTGTTCATCGAACTGACTGGGCGGGCGCTGCGCGAATGAGGACCGCCATTGCCGACCTGCGCGCGCTGAGCGCGGCGGCCCGAAAGGAGCTGCGCGTCATCCGGCGCTACCCGGCGCTCTGGGCGGGGATGCTCTTCTGGCCGGTCATGCTGCCGGCCATCTACGTGCTCCAGGCGCATGCGTATGCTGGCGGCGACGCGCGGGCGCTGGCGGCGTTCTTGTCGCGGTCCGGAACCGCCCAGCTGGCCGGCTTCATCTTCGTGGGCTGGTCTGTCTACATGTGGCTGAGCCTGTCGCTCTGGGGCCCCGGCACGGCGCTCAGGCAGCAGCAGGTGCAGGGCCAGCTGGAGGCGGTGTTCCTGACCCCCGCATCACGGGCCGCAGTGCTCTTCGGGCCGGTCGTCGCCTACCTCTCGCTCACGCTCTGGATGCTCCTCGTCACCGGCCTGGCGCTTCGCCTTGCCTTCGGCGTGACGCTCGACGCCCGCGAGGTGGGGCAGGCGCTCGTTGTGGTGCTGGCGTCGACTCCCGCGATCTATGGGATCGGCGCGCTCTTCTCGTCGGCGGTGCTGCGACTCCGCGAGGTGAACGGCCTGGTCCAGGTCGTGCGCGGGCTCTTCACCGTCTTCTGTGGGATGACGTACCCGATCGTGATCCTGCCCCAGTGGGCGCAGCACATCGCCTATGGGCTGCCGCCCACCTACGTCATCGGCGCCTTCCGCCTGGTGCTCCTCAGCGGCGCAACGCTGGTCCAGGTGGCGCCCGACCTCTTGATCCTGCTCGGCTCAGGCGCTGTGCTCTGCCTCCTGGCAGCGCTGGCCTTCCATGCCAGCGAGCGCTACGCGCGTCGGGGCGGCAGCCTGGTGCAGTTCTGATGAGCGAGGTTCGGGCGGCGATCGCCATCGCTCGAAAGGAGCTGCGGACGCTCCGGCGCTACCCGCTCCAGAGCATAAACACGGTTGCTCAGCCCCTCTACCAGTTCCTGATCCCGAGCGTCCTCCTCGGCTCGACCTTCATGGTCGCGGGCCGCGCGGTCGGCTTCCAGGCGTCCGCGGGGACAGCCGACATAAGCGGCTTCCTGTTCCTGGGCGCTTTCATGGGCGGCCAGGTAGGGGCCGCCTTCTGGGGTTCGGCCTTCGCCTTCCGGCTGGAGATGATGTCGGGCACCCTGGAGCCCGCCTGGCTGACGCCTACGCGGCGCGAGACGTTCGTGGTCGGGTACCTGCTGGCCTGGCTGCTCGTCCAGGTGCTGGGTGGAGTAGTGCTGCTTGGCATCGGGGCGCTCTTCTTCAGCGCACGCTTCTTCGGCGCCGCTCTGGCAGCTCTGCCGGCGCTCCTGCTGGTCGAGGTGGGGCTGGTCGGAGTGACCTACCTGGTGGCGTCGGCCGTGCTGCTACTGAAGGAGGCCAACTTCTTCGTCGACTCGACCAACTTCATCTTCAGCGCGGCCTCGGGGACCATGTTCCCGATCACGGTCATGCCCGCACTGGTCAAGGTGATCGCGTTCCTCCTGCCCACGACCTACGCGCTGGACATCCTGCGCTCGCAGGCGCTGGGCACGCGGCTGCTGCTGCCGGGCTGGTCCGAGTACCTGGCGCTGGCTGCCCTCGGTCTGCTGGCCCTGCTGGCGGGCCGCTGGACCTTCGCACGCGCGGAGCGCCGCCTCAGGCGCAGTGGCAGCCTGGGGCAGTATTGAGCGCAGTCCAGCGGGCGATGCGTCACAGAGCGGGCAATGGGCCCGATCGGGTGGTGCCGAGGGGTACTGTTGCCGGGAATTAGGCCGAGCCGCCGGCGTCAAGTAGCGCGTCAGACGCGAACCGGGAAGGCCGGAACGGGCGTAGGAGCGGCACGTCTGCTCCGCCGCCGACTTCTTTTGCTGCCAGCTCGCCAACCACCGGCGCGAGAGTGATGCCGCTGTGCGTCACGACGACGTACAGGCCCTCCACCCCCGGAGCCCAGCCGACCACTGAGCGGCCGTCGACGGGCAGCGGTCGCACGCCAACGCGCAGCGATTCAAGGTGGGCGCCATCGAAGTGCCGAAGCAGCAGCCCCGCCCGCCTCAGCAGCTCGGCGGCAAGCGGCGAATCGATTCCTGGTGGCGCGTCCGGCTCGACCGTCCTCTCCAGGTCCAGAGCCTGCAGGAGGATTCGGTAGGGTTCGTCGGGGCGCAGGTTGAGCTGCGGTGACGAGACCACGCGCCGGAGCCTGGTCGCGACCGGCGCCGTGGCGCCCAGCAAGCCAACGGCTGGCGATCCTGTTTCGGCAGGCATCAGAGGGATCGAGACTCCTGCTCGAGCCACGACCTCCGGCGTCCAGCGGCCGCAGCAGGACACGAAGGCGTCAGCAGTCACCAGGTCGCCCGACGCCATCCGGGCAGCGCGCAGGCGGCCCCCGGCGCCGTCGAAGCCCACCACCGCCGAGCCGGTGCGAAGTCTGACGCCAAGCTCCTCACATATGCGCACCAGGTGAGCGAGATAGAGCCTGGGCAGGAGATAGCCTTCCTCACGGTAGTAGCTGACCTCGTCCACACCCTCGAGCAACAGCTCGGGTTCGAGGTCGAGCACATCGGCACGCTTGAGCCGCGTGACAGCGTAGCCCCACGCACGCAGCCGCTCGTCTTTGGCGTCGAGGGCCGCCTGCTCAGCTCCGCCGGCCGCCCACTGCAGGCGGCCGGTGAGGTGCAGCCACGGCGCTGCCCTCCCACCGGCGAGCGGTTGTCTGTGCGCAGCCATGCCGGCCACGTTGAGCTCGAAGTAATCGCGAGGCGCTTTCTCGTTTGCGTTGACCCAGGCGAAGCTGGTCGCAGTCGTGCCGGCCCCGAGGTGCGTGGCTTCGATCAGGGTGACAATGTGGCCAAGGCGTGCAAGGCAACCTGCGATCGAAGCACCCAGCACGCCGCCGCCGATCACGACCACTCGAAGGCCCACCTGCTTCAGCGCTCGCGGTGCACGATCTCGGCCATCGGCTTGCGGCGACGGCCACGCCTCGCAGCCGCCTCGGTCGGGTATCCGAACGAGACGACTGTGCGCAACAGGCGGTCGGCGGGTACGCCGAGGAGCTCCTTCACCTGGTTGCGGCCGGCACCCTTGAACCAGCCGATGGAGGAGCCGACGCCGTGAGCGAGCGCGGCCAGCATCAGCCGCTCGCTCAAGCGTCCTTCGTCGAAGGTGTCCTGCTCCGGGCGGTCGCCGGACATCACGAGCACGATCGCGAGAGCCGCACCGGCCACGTGACCGGCGTAACCCTCGGCGCCGGCCAGCTGTCGAAGAGTGTCGCGGTTGCTCACCAGGATCAGGTCCCACGGCTGCCGGTTGCTGGCGCTGCCCGACCAGCGAGCGACGTCGAGGAGGTCCCCGACCACGTGATCAGGCAGTGGGTCCGTCGTGAACTGTCTCACGGCACGGAGGCGGCGGAGGAAAGCGATCTCGGCGGGTCTGCTGGGTCCGTTCATCGACGAGAGCGTAGCCGGGCACCCGCCAAGATTGAAGTCACGGGATCGTCGCCGTGCCCGCACCCGGATCCGGCAGCGATGCCTCGACATGACTGCCGCGATGACCGGGCGAATCGCCGCCACGGTCCTACCCTGGTATTCAAAATGCAGCATCCGCGTCCAGACGGCCAGGGCGGGGGCCGAAAAGAGCTGCCGCCACTGGAGCCCCGGCTCCCCTACGCGGACCGGCGGGCAGCCGGTCGACAGCTGGCGATGCGCCTGACCCGATATTCGGGTCAGCCCGACCTGTTGGTCCTCGGCCTGGCGCGCGGCGGGGTGCCTGTCGCGTACGAGGTGGCGAACGCGCTCGGAGCGTCCTGCGACGTCTTCGGAGTTCGCAAGCTGGGTGTGCCGGGTCACGAAGAGCTGGCGCTGGGCGCCGTCGCTTCAGGGGGCGCCAGGACTATCAACCCCTCGGTGGTCCACAGCTTCGGCATCTCGAAGGCAACGATCGAGGCGATCACCGCCGAGGCGCTGGAGCAGCTCGCCGAAAGGGAGCATGCATACCGGGAAGGGGCCGAGCCCCTGCAGCCGGCCGGCAGGACCGTCATCATCGTCGACGACGGGTTGGCAACCGGAGCCACGATGCGCGCGGCCGTCGCGGCCCTGCGTTCACTGAAGGCGAGATGGATAGTCGTGGCGGTTCCAGTTGCGCCTTCCGAGGTGTGCGCTCGCATCCGCGTCGAAGCCGACGACGTCGTTTGCGGGGCTCAGCCCGAGCCGTTCTCAGCGGTCGGGCTGTGGTACGAGGACTTCACGCCGGTTTCGACCGAGGAGGTTCGCCACCTGCTCAGATTGAGTCAGCACCGAGAAGAGAACGACCAGCCACCATGTTGACAAACATGTCAGTGCAGCACTAAGATAAGTCGCCTGCCTGACGACGCCCAATCGTTCGAGGGCGGCCGGACCTGAGCTGCACGCTTACCCCCCGTGCGCCGGCTCGTGGGCCGGCCTCCACCCACCCTGGCGGAGGCCTCACACGGGGGCCTCCGCCTTTCTGATTCGGCCGGCAGCGACGCCCCAGACGTAGAGTGCCTGCGTGCGGCGGCGATCCCGTCGCTCGACGTTCAACGGAGGAACGCGACATGGCCAAGATCCGCACCCTGGTGATCGGCGGCGCCGTGGGCGCCGCCCTGACCTACTTCTTTGACGCTGAGCTGGGGCCTGGGCGCAGAGCCCAGGTCAAGGACCTGGTAGGCGCAGCGCTCGACCGGGGTAGGCGCGAGCTCAGCCGCCAGGCGCGGCAGCTTCAGCAGCGATCGCCCAGTGCCGTTGCCGAGCTGGCGGCAGGGGGTGCGACGGGCCCCGAAGATGATCTGACCGTCCTCAGCCGCGTCGAGAGCATCCTCTACGCGATGCCTGACTACCCCAGGTCCAACATCGAAGCAGAAGTCGTTGGCGGCCGGCTCACCCTGCGGGGCGAGGTCGAGAGCGCTGAGCTGGCGCGCGAGATCGTCGAAACTGCCAGCCATGTTCGCAGCGTCGCCTCCGTCGAGAATCTGCTGCAGGTCAAAGGCAGCGCGTAGAGACGAGGCGCGCGCCTCGCCCTCGCGATACTCGATGGGCGAGGTGCGGTGCGGTCTATGGCCCCTCTGGCGTTGAGATTGGAGCGGGTCGCTCGTCGAAGCGGTAGGGCCTGCTCCAGTCCCTGACACCCTCCGACAGCTGGCCGGGCGTGGTCCTGCTCTTGATCAGGTACTCCAGCGCGCCGAGCTGGAGGCCGCGAGAGACCAGCTCTGCCTCACTGTAGTTGCTGACGATCACGACGGGGATGTTCCTGGTCCGCTGTGCCGCGCGGATGTGCTCCAGAAAGACGAGCCCGTCCATGCGGGGCAGCCGGACGTCCAGGAAGATCAGGTCGGGCAGCTCGTCAGAGAGCATGCTCAGCGCCTCCTCGCCGTCGCCCGCGACATGAACCGTGTAACCGTCGCGTTCGAGCTTGACGCGGTACATCTGGGCCAGCGCCGAATCGTCTTCCACCAGCAGGACCCGGACCTCGTCATTTTCAGCTTGGTTCATCGGCCTCCTCCAGCGCCCAAGCAACCGGCGCCTTGATGGATAACGACGCTATCACATTAGACCTCTCTTGTGAAAGGGCATATCGCCGCGTGACGTGACGTTGCCGGCGGCTCCGGCAGCGGTAACTCTAACAATTGATAGTAGAAAGCGATATAGTGATTATATCCAATGTTTTGAGTATGGTGGGCAAGCAGGAGGTGACCTATGTCCACGACGACCATCCTGGTGGCGGCCCTGGTGGTGCTCGCCCTGGTGGCGCTCCTGGCGGTGGGGGTTGTCTTTGTCATCACCCTCCGCCACAGACGGACTGAGCGGCTCCGCGCCGACTTCGGGCCCGAATACGACCGTGCGGTGGAGAAGACCGGAGACCGGGGCGAGGCCGAGCGACTTCTAGCGCAGCGAATTGAGCGTCGCCGCCAGTTGCAGATCCGCGACCTGTCTCCTCCCGAGGGGTGGCGGTACGCCGAGGAGTGGAGTGCAGTCCAGATCCGTTTCGTCGACGACCCCAGGGGTGCGGTCGAGGATGCCGACGCCCTGGTGACCCGCATCCTGCGGGATAGGGGCTACCCGACTGAGGACTTCGAGCAGCAGGCTGCCGACTTGTCGGTGGACCATGCTGCTGCGGTGGGGGGATACCGCCAGGCCCATGCTGCCCTGCTGTCCACTGGACGCCAGGCCGCGACCGACCAGCTTCGCCTCGCGCTGGTGCACTACCGCGACCTCTTTGAAAGGCTCCTGGGCGAGCAGCTCCAGCAGGCGAGCCGGCCGGACCCCGGCGCAGAGAGGTCCAACGGACGAGTGCCGACCGAGGCGGACACTTCGCGTCCTGCCGCCCAGAAGGAGTCGACATGATGGAGCAACCACGAGACCGCGCCGACGAACTCGACGACGAGCGGCGGGGCGCCGGCGACCGTTCCGTGGGTGACGAGCCGGTGAAGTCCGAGCCGGTGGAGTCCGAGCCGGTGGAGTCCGAGCCGGCGGAGTCCGAGCCGGCGGAGTCCGAGCCGGTGGAGTCCGAACCAGCGGCACCCATCGTGGACTCGGCGGATCGCGACATGATGCGTGAAGAGGAAGGAGCCGTAGTGGGCGCCGGAGCGGGTCAGCAGGTCACCGCGCCGGCCGAACATGACGGTTCCCGTGCCGCTGCCGCGCCAAGCGGCCCGCGCTCGGACATCGTCGAAGAACCGTTCGAGCTGTTCTCGATCAGCGACGTGGAAGGCTATCGCCAGCGCTGGGACGTCCTCCAGGCTGGGTTCGTCGACGACCCGCCCGCGGCCGCCCAGCAGGCCGAGATGCTGGTCAGCGAGCTGATGCAGCGGATGACCGACCGCCACGCGACTTTGCGGAAGGGGCTTGGCGGGGGCCCGGGCGAAACGCCGGACACCGAGTCGCTGCGCCTGACCCTGCGCCGATATCGAACGTTCTTCAACTCTCTTGTGCGGTAGAGCGGACCGCGGCGCCGCGCCTCTCTGGGCACCCGGCATGGTCGAGCTGGGTGCCCAGTTTGGGGAAGCCAGAGGGTGCGGACCGATGTCGCTGACATGACCCACAGGCAGGAGAGCGGCCAGAATGTTGGCGGCCAGGATCGCAACCGAGACCTCCATCACCAGATCGAGGTCCAGCCGGGACTCGACGACAGGGTCCGAGGCATCGAAAGCGCCGGCGAGCGCCGCGGCCAGGCCCCAGCCGAGGATGACTCCGAAGAGGGACGGGACGACGGACTGCAGTAGAGCGCTGCCATAGACGACACCTGCTCCCGCTCCCACTGCCTTCAGGACCGCGTAATCGCGGGAGTGCTCGACCGTGGCCGTGTAGAGGACGATGCCTGCAATGAGAACGCCGGCAACGAGTCCAACAAGGGCGATGATCTTGCACGGGCTGGGCAAAGCTGGTCGTGACATCGCCCGAGAAAGACGAGCATCGGAGCGATGCCCAGCGCCACCGTGCTAACAGCCCAGCGTCGCCGCTCGCCCGTGAGGTTGCGCCAGGCGATGTGAAGGGCTGCCAAGCCCCTTCCGGACCGTCGGGCCGCACCGACGAGGATGTCGCGGCTCATTGATTCTCACCTCGATCTGTCTGCTCGTGAGGTTGTGACGTCGACGCATCGCCACCTGCTTGGAACCACTGACCTACGCGTTTCGAACACCATGCGCAGGCAGCAGGGCTGGAGCGCAAACCGGCCGCATGTTTAGGGCGGCTTCGCGGCTTGAACTGCAGCGGGAACCTTTTGGAGATAAAGGCGGAATCCTTCTGCTTCCGGCTCAAAACCCAGCGACCTGTACAGTCGATGTGCACCGTCCGTGGCGTGGCGTTTGTGGGATAGGAGCTGGACTTTGTTGCACCCGGCTGATCGCGCGTCGCGAAGGAGCCGGCGCATGATCGCAGTGGCGATTCCCTTGCGGCGATGGCCTTCGGCAACCACGACTGCCTCGACGAAAGCGGTCGCTGCACAGTCGTAGGTCAGATTTGGCATGGTCATCAGCGTTGCTGTCCCGACGACCTGACCATTGACCTCGGCGAGATAGACGGTGAGATCCTCGGAGCGCATCA
>Ga0126378_10003255_pt1 | contig 12271 bp, 10 predicted proteins | sample PanSoiMetPlot_23_FD_92587 | JGI IMG/M metagenome (GOLD analysis project Ga0126378, IMG submission 92587) | Tropical forest soil microbial communities from Panama - MetaG Plot_23 | ecosystem: Environmental > Terrestrial > Soil > Tropical forest > Bulk soil | place: Panama | collected 2016-02-17
ATTGCAACCAGCCGGGCCCGTGCCCAGTCAAAGTTTGCAGCGTTGGGTCTCGGGCAGGGGGTCGCGATGAAGCGCTGGCGCTCAGTTGTCGTTGGAGCAGTTACCTGCGGCGGGCTCGTGCTCACCGGGTGCGGCAGCGTTCAGTCCGGGTCCGGGTCGGGCAGCCGGGCCCCGAGCGGAAGCCCGCCAGTCAGCTCGCCGCCCGCTGAGGCCGCGGCGCCGACGTCCGGCACCGGCGCCGGCACCGCGGACATCGGGCTGAGCAGCCCGCATGCGCCGTTCACCGGGGACGTGGTCACGCTGACGGTCCAGGCTTGGCAGGCGCCGCACGATACGCAGCCAGTTCGGGTCGCGAGCGCGACGGTCGATCTGGGCGACGGCACGACGGCGACCGTGCGCGGGCCCTGCTCGGGCGCCACGCTGCCAGCGCCAGGCGACGGCCTGGTGGTCCGGCACGTCTACCGTCAGCCAGGCACACTCCTCGCGCGGGTCACTGCAGCGACGGTGTGCGGCCAGGCTGCTAAGCCGTCCCTCCTGGGGACGTCGGATTCCCTGTACGTGCTGCCGTCCGCGCCCGCTGCGAGCGGGTCCTGGCCGCAGTGCAGCCCGAGCCAGGTCCAGATCACGGCCAAGGCGATGGGCGCCGCGATGGGTCACGTCGGCGTGCTCTTCGCGCTGCAGAACACCTCGCCGACGAGCTGCCGCCTCTACGGGTTCCCCGGCATGCTGCTGCTCGGCGGCAGCGGTCAGGGGCTGCCGACAACGGTCGACCGCGTGGTCACCGGCTCGTACCTGATCCTCGGCATCGCGCCGCACTGGGTCGCGCTGCCGCCGGGCGCCGTCGGTAGCTTCGACCTTGAGTACGGCGACAATCCGGTCGGATCGCAGGCGAGCGAGCCATACGCTCAGGCGTGCCCGTCGGCTGCCAGGGCCGACGTGACGCTGCCAAACTCCTACAACCACTCGGTCGTGCCGGTGAGTATGGCACCGTGTGGCGGCCAGGTTCTCGTATCGCCCGTCGTGCCGGGCACGCAGTGGGTGGGTCATTAGGAATGACAGACTGGTCTGGTGCGATATGTCATTCTCGGGGCGGGCGCGGTCGGCGCCACCATCGGCGGGCGACTGGCCGAGGCGGGCTTTGCCGTCACCCTGGTGGGCCGCGGTGAGCACGCGGCAGCCGTTAGGCGCGACGGCCTGCTCCTCGCCATGCCCGACCGGACTGTACGACTGCCGGTCCCGATGGTCACCGTGGACGAGTTGCGCCTGGCGGCCGATGACGTGCTCTTCCTCGCCGTCAAGTCGCAGGACACGGGGAACCTGCTCGGCCAGCTCGCGGTCGTGCCGACCGACGGGGACGCCGGTAACCTGCCCGTGTTCTGCGCGCAGAACGGCGTCGCCAACGAGGACGCCGTGGTGCGCCACTTCGACCGGGTGTACGGCGTCTGCGTCAACATTCCCGCCACCCACCTCGAGCCGGGCGTGGTCGAGGCGCCGGGTACCCCCATCAGCGGGATTCTGCAGCTCGGCCGGTACCCCGCCGGCGCCGACGACCTCGCCTCGTCGGTAGCGGCCGACCTCCGGCGCAGCGGCTTCCTGGCGGAGGTGCGGACCGACGTCATGGCCTGGAAGCGGGCCAAGCTGCTGTCGAACCTGGCCAACGCCCTGCAGGTGCTGTGCGTCGGCGGGTACGAGTGGCGGGCAGGAAACGACGACGTTACCGGCACTGTCGTGTCGCGGATGCGCGCCGAGGCCAGGGCGTGCTTCGCGGCAGCCGGCTGGACCGTTACCGACACCGCGCAGTTCCGGGCGGAGGCCGGCGCGTTCCAGATGGCGGCGGTCAATGGCCAGAAGCGCGGCGGCGGGTCAACCTGGCAGAGCGTCGAGCGCGGGCTGCCGTCCGTGGAGACCGACTATCTCAACGGCGAGATCGTCCGCCTCGGGCGGCTGCACGGCGTGTCGACGCCGGTCAACGCCGCCATCCAGGCCGCCATGCGCGAGGTCATCCGGCGGTCGCGCGCGCCCCGCACGCTCGATCCCAGAGACCTCCTCGCGGCCTAACAGCACAGGCTGGGGGAGGCCATCGGCCTTCCGCGTGGCGGGCATCCGGCTACCGCATCGTCTCCAATTGCTAGACAATGCACGTCACGCGCGGGCGCTGCGGCCTCGTGCTGTCGCGCGCACGCGTCCGCCACGGTGCCCTGATCGCCGTCCGCTACCGAGGAGAACGCCGCTATGGAGGACACCCGACCCGTGTACACCCTGAGCTCGAAGCCGGCGGTCATCGACAGTCATGACGAGGCCGTCGGACGCGCGCGCGCACTCAGGGACCGGCTGCGCGAGCGCATGCCGCTGGGCCAGGAGATGCGACGACTCCCCGACGAGAACGTGGCCGACATCCTGGAGTCCGGCCTGTACGGCGTGATGAAGCCGAAGCGCTATGGCGGCTCGGAGCTCGGCACCGAGACGATGATCGACGTCACGATCGAGCTGGCGTCGGCCGATCCATCGACCGGCTGGGTGTACATGCTGTGGGCCGCGCACATGTGGATGCAGGCGATGTGGCCCGAGAAGGCCATGGACGAGATGTGGGAGAACCCCAACGGGCTGGCCTCCTCCGTCGTGTCGACAACCGGAGACGTCGTCGCCGTCGACGGCGGCTTCCGGTGGAACGGCCGCGGCTTCTTCTCCTCCGGCGTCGACCACTGCAACTGGCTGACCGCCCTCGTGCCAGTGGTCAGGGACGGCGAGCACGCCGAGATGCGCTGGCTGCTTATCCCCCGCGAGGACCTGGAGATCATCGACGACTGGTTCACCACCGGCCTGCGCGGGACGGGCTCCAAGACTGTGGTGTTCAACGACATCTTCATTCCCGAGTACCGCACGATCACGCGGATCGCCGTCGCCGCGGGCGAGGCGCCCGGCCGGGAGGTGAACACCCACCCGATGTACGGTGCGCCCGAGCCCGCGAACTTCACCGGCGCGATGTCGGTGCCGGCGATCGGCGCCGCCATCGGCATGATCGAGCTATTCCAGCAGCGGCTCGGGTCCCGGATCCAGGTACCCGAGAGCACCAACAGCCCGTACCTGCCGGAGGGCATGTCGCAGACGCTGGCCCGGCTCGCGAATGCGTCCGCGACCGTCGACTCGGCCCGCGCGGTCATGACGCTGAACGCTCTGCGCTACGCGCAGCGGCCAGTGCAGACCGTGCCGATCGAGGAGGACATGCGGCTGCGCCGCGACATGACCTTTACCGCTCAGCTGGCCCGCCGGGCCGCCAATATCCTCTATGAGGAGTCAGGCGGAAGCGCGCTGTCGGAGAAGTCGCTCCTGCAGCTGTTCTGGCGGGACACCAACGCCGCTGCGGCCCACCGCGGCCTCATGTGGGACTGGCAGAGCGAGATGTGGGCCAAGGCCGCGCTGGGGCTGCCGCTTCCGCCGCTGACGTAAGGCCCGCCGGGAAAGATGTCCATATCGGTCAAGCCCGATCGTCGTCCCACTGCAAGCACGCGGAGGGAGAACAAGAGCCATGAAATACCTGATGTTCGTCTGCACCGACCCTGAGCCGGACACCGACACCAGCCACATGCCGGACATCGACGACTGGGTGGCCGAGAATGACGCGACTGGCCGGCGCCTGCAAGGGAACGAGCTCGCGCCGACGTCGGCGGCGACGACCGTGCGCGTCCGGGGCGGCGAAGTGCTGATCGCGGACGGGCCATTCGCCGAGACCAAGGAGGCCATCGTCGGCTTCGACCTGCTCGAGTGCGCCGACCTAGACGAGGCTATCGAGGTTGCCCGCACCCACCCCATGGCCCGCATCGGCCGCATCGAGATCCGCCCGCTGGCCGCCCGCAGCGATGCTGATCGCGATCCGGCGGTTCATTCGCCTGCCTCCTCGTGAAGTCCGACGAGTCCGGTCTGGTACGCGAGCACGACGGCCTGAACCCGGTCCCTCAGCTGCAGCTTGGTCAGGATGCGTCCGACGTGTGTCTTGACCGTAGCCTCACTCAGCGTCAGTTGGCCTGCTAGCTCGGCGTTGCTGAGTCCGCGCGCGAGCAGCCGCAGCACCTCGAGCTCGCGCGGCGTGAGCGCTCCCAGGTCGGCGTGGACCGGCACGTTCAGCGGGTCCGCGGGCGCGAACCGCTCCACCAGCCGGCGCGTGATGGATGGGGCCAGCAGCGCGTCGCCCGAGCGCACCAGCCGGACCGCTGACACCAGGTACTCCGGTGTCACGTGCTTGAGCAAGAACCCGCTCGCCCCCGCGGTCAGCGCTGCGTAGACGTACTGGTCCAGGTCGAACGTGGTCAGGATGATGATGCGGCACTCGCTCGTGGGCCGCGCCGCGAGAATGCGCCGGGTCGCCTCGAGCCCGTCCATGTCGGGCATCCTGATGTCCATGAGCACAACGTCGGGCTTGTGCCGGAGCACCGCGCTCACGGCCTCGCTGCCGTCCGCCGCCTCCGCGACGACGGGGATGCCGGCCTCGGTCAGGATCAGCCGGAACCCGGTGCGGACCAGAGCCTGATCGTCGGCGATCACGACCGTTGGCGGGCTGGGGTCGGTCATGAGGGGGCAGCTACCGCGATATCCGGCAGCGTGGCTCTCACTCGCCAGCCCCCGGCAGCCCGCGGCCCGGCGTCGAACTCGCCGCCGTAGAGCGTCAGTCGCTCACTGAGGCCCAGCAGGCCGCGGCCGCTGCCCGTGACGCCAGCTGCACCGGTCCTGGCTGGGCTGGCCTCCCGGCCCGCCAGGTGATCGCGTCCGCCGTCGTCGCTGACGTCGATAACCACCGCATCCTCGCGATAGTCCAGTGTGACGACAGCCGCGGCCGGACCAGCGTGCTTCATGGCGTTGGTGAGGCCTTCCTGCACCACCCGGTAGGCCGTGAGGTCCAGGCCAGGCGGCAGAGTCCGCGGCTGCCCGGTCACGGTCAGCCGGACCGGCAGGCCGGCCGCCGCAACCCGGTCGACGAGCGCCTGAAGACGGCCAAGTCCAGGCTGGGGCCGAAGCGGTGCGGCATCCTCGCACCGGTCGGTCTCCGGCTGCATGCCCTCAACCGGGGACAGCAGACCGAGCAGATGCTGCAACTCGACCATGGCCGTCCGGCCGCTCGCCTCGACGGCGAGCAGCGCAGCTCGCGCGTCATCCGGGGACCCTGACAGGATCCGCCGGGCCGCGCCGGCCTGCACGACCATGACGCTGACGTTGTGCGTCACCACGTCGTGCAGTTCGCTCGCGATCCGTGATCGCTCGGCAGTGAGGGCTCGCGCGGTAGCCGCCTGGTGCTCGGCCTCGGCGCGTCGCAGCCGCTCCTGCGAGTCCCCCGCCTTGAGCCGCCACCGGTGCACGGCGTTGCCGATCAGCACGACCGGGACGAGAATGAACAGGGCGGTGAACCTGCCGGGCTGAGGTACCGAGGTGTCCGGATACCTCGCGGTAACGGCGACACCGGCGACAAGCACGCTCAGCACCGCCACACCGCGGAACCGGCTGTGCACAACAGCGGAGTACGCGGCGAGCACGATGGCGACGAACGAGACGAAGTTCGCATCCTGGTTGTCGGCCACGATGCCGAGAAGCACAACCCAGAACACCCCAACGGGGTAGACCCGTCGCAGCGCCAGGGGCGCCGTCGTGGTCAGCATGGCCGTCACCGCCGCCCAGCCAATCAACCATGGATGACGATCCGCGATCGTCCCATCCGCGATCATCGTCCAGGCGATCACGGCGATGCACGCGAGCAGCACGTCCAGGCCGATTGCCGCACCGGTCGGCGCGCGCCGCGGCTCAGTGGAGCGGGCGAAGGCAAGCAGCCGGGCAGGCCAGCTGCGAAGCTCGGAAAGCCTGATCATGGGCTTATTGTCGCGCGCCGCGGCCAGTGCTGACGTCCGCCGATCGCGGTAGCCCGTTACCTCAAAAGTATGACGCCGGGCCTGGGTCAGCCGGATGGGTTAGCGAGATTGCCGCTCGCGGCGGACGCGAAGCGCACGTCCGCCCGCCTACCGTGCCCGGCATGGATGCACTGATACAGCTCGACGATGTTACGAAGCGTTACGGCGGCGCTGGCCGCGCCGCCCTCGACGGCATCGGCCTCAAGGTCGCGGCCGGCGAGGCGGTTGCCATCATGGGACCGTCCGGCAGCGGTAAGTCGACACTCCTCAACCTCGTGGCCGGTCTCGACCGGCCGACTCGCGGAGCGGTCACGGTCGGCGGAGAGCGAATCGACGGCCTGACCGAGACCGCGGTCGCCAGGTTCCGCCGTCAGCGGATCGGCATGATCTTCCAGTTCTTCAACCTGCTCGACGACCTGACGGTCCTCGACAACGTGCTGCTGCCAGCCCAGCTCGCGGGCGTCCGCCGGGGCGACGCCAGGGCACGGGCGGACGAGCTGCTGACCGCGCTGCGCATCTCGGCGCACGCGCACGCTTACCCGGCCCGCCTGTCCGGGGGCGAGCGCCAGCGGGTAGCGATCGCCAGGGCGCTGGTCAACCGGCCGGCCCTGCTGCTCGCCGATGAGCCGACTGGAGCGCTCGATACGGAGGCGGGCGACCAGATCGGTGACGTGCTGCTCGACCTCAACCGGGCCGGCCAGACGCTGCTGCTCGTCACCCACAACCCGGAGCTGGCGTCCCGCTATGCCAGCCGGACCGTGCAGCTCGTCGACGGGAGGGTCGCCAGCGACCTGATGAACGGAGCACGGCGATGAGCCGCCGGTGGCCCGGAGCGGTCGCGATGGCCGCTCGCGGGGGCGTGGCGCGGCGCCGGACGACCACCTTCGTGATCGGCATCGTCCTGCTGGTGTCGACGGCGGCCTGCGTGCTTGCCCTCGGGCTCGTCGTCGATTCCAGCTCGCCATTCGATACCGCCTTCGCCGCTCAACACGGCGCCCACGAGGCAGTCACCGTTGACACGGCCCGGGCAACTTCGGCGCAGCTGGCAGCCACCCGCAATCTGCCGGGCGTCACCGCGCTGTCCGGTCCGTACGGCGAGGTCACGGTCACACCGGTCATCAAGGGTGGTGGGCCCGACGGCGGTGGGTACAGCGCGCCGCCGATCACGCTCGTCGGCCGCCCCTCGCCGGGCGGAACGCTGGACGACCTGGTCCTCACCCAGGGCCGCTGGCCGCAGCGGCCGGGCGAGTTCGTGTTGTCCAGTGATTCTGGCTTCGGGCTGCCGCTCGGCGCGCAGATCACCGCGCACGGAGTACCGGGATCGCCGGTACTGACCCTGGTCGGTGTCGCCAACTCCGTCGGTCAGTCCGCGGATGGCTGGGTGCTGCCGGCCGAGGTCGCGGCGCTGCGCGCGCCGGGTACGCCGGCGCAGGCGCAACTGCTGTACCGGTTCTCTTCCGCCGGGTCCGCTGCCGCGCTCCATGCCGACGTGCGCGCCGTGGCCAGGTCGCTGCCCGGGGGCACCATCGTCGCGACGCAGTCATATCTGGCTGTCAGGCAGCAGCAGGACACCGGCATCGCGCCGATCGTTCCGTTCGTCGTGGCCTTCGGCATCATCGGCCTGGTCTTGTCGGTACTCATCGTGGTCAACGTCGTCAGCGGCGCCGTGGTAGCCGGTTACCGGCGGATCGGGGTGCTGAAGAGCATTGGCTTCACGCCCGGCCAGGTGGTCGCCACCTACGCCGGTCAGATCACCCTGCCCGCGCTGATCGGCTGCGCGGCCGGCGTCGTCGTCGGCAACGTGCTGGCGATTCCCGTGCTCAGCCAGACGGCGAGCGTCTATCAAGTCGGCACCCTCGCCGTGCCCGTGTGGGTGGATGCTGTTGTCCCGGCGGCGATGTGCTGCCTGGCCGGGCTCGCGGCGATCGCTCCGGCCATCCGGGCCGGCCGGCTCAGCGCGGTCCAGGCGATCGCCACCGGGCGCGCTCCGCTCCTGGGCCGCGGCTATACCGCCCATCGCCTGCTCGCCAGGCTGCGGCTGCCGCGCCCGGTGACCATCGGGCTCGCCGCGCCGTTTAGCCGGCCAGCGCGAACCGCGGTCACCCTCGCGGCCGTCCTGCTCGGCGCGACCGCCGTCACGTTCGCGACCGGCCTGACCGGCTCGCTGAACCGCGTGGTAGTCGGCCTGTCCCACTCGCAGGCCGAGCCCGTGCAGGTCTACCTGCCGTCGGGGTCGCCTGGCCAGGTCAAGAACCCCGGCCGTGCCGCTGGGGCACCGCCCTCGGTTGCAGCGCAAGACAGCGAGATCGAGGCCGCGCTGCGCGCCCAGCCGGACACGCTCCGGTTCGTAGCCGAAGCCGACCAGCGGGTCAGCATCGCCGGGGTGAGCGGCGAGGTCGATGTGACCGCGTTCCGCGGGAACGGGCGGTGGACCGGCTACGACATGATCAGCGGGCGCTGGTACACCGGGCCTGGTCAGGCCGTCGTTCCCACCAATTTCCTCACGATCACCGGCACGGCAGTCGGCGACACGGTGACCGTCGAATATGCCGGCCAACAGATCCCCGTGCGGATCACCGGCGAGGTCTTCGACACCAGCAACCGGGGTCTCGCCATGCTCACTGACTTGCGGACGCTGGCAGCGGCTGACCCGAGCCTCACGCCGACGACATATGACGTGGGACTCCGGCCTGGGACTGATCCGCGGACGTACGCGGCCGCACTCGGCCGCTCACTCGGGTCAGGCGGCGCCATCAGCCTCAACACCAATGACCCGTTCTTCCTGACCCTGACCGCCCTGATCGCGCTGCTGACCCTACTGCTGGCCGTGGTGGCCGGGTTGGGCGTCCTCAACACGGTGCTCCTGCACACCAGGGAGCGGGTGCACGACCTGGGCATCTTCAGGGCGGTCGGCATGACGCCGCGGCAGACCATCACGATGGTCATCTGCTGGGCCGCCGGGACGGGCCTCGTGGCCGGGCTCATCGCAGTGCCGGCCGGCCTGGCCGTGCACCGCTACGTGCTCCCGGTCATGGCGCACGCGGCCGCCACCAACGTGCCGGCGAGCTATATCGCCGTGTACAGCGCACCGGAACTGGTGCTGCTTGGGCTGGCCGGCCTCGTCATCGCCGTCGCCGGAGCGCTGCTGCCCGCTGGGTGGGCGGCCCGGTCCGCTGCGGCCACGGCCCTGCGAGCCGAGTGAGGCGGCAAGCCGGTGCGAATGCAGGCAAGGCGAGGCCAGAGCGCTCGCTTCCGGGGCTCGCGGTTAGGGTGGCACTATGGCCCCGCAGATAATGACCGACCGCCTGGTGCTGCGCCCGTGGCGCCTCGAAGACGCCCCGGCCGCGCTGACCTCCTACGGCGACATCGAGGTGGCGCACTGGCTTACCCCGGCCATGGATCAGGTACCCGACGAGGCGGAGATGGGCCGCGTGCTGCAGCGGTGGATCGCCGATAATGACCGGATGCTTACCCCGGCGGGCCGATGGGCCGTCGAGCTGCGCTCCGACGGCAGCCTGGTCGGGGGTGCCACGCTCTTGCCGCTGCCGCCCGACGAGGAATACGAGATCGGCTGGCAGCTGAACCGGGCATCCTGGGGCAAGGGCTACGCGACCGAGACCGGCCTGGCCCTGGCCAGATGGGCCTTCGACCAGGGCCTCGAGCAGGTCATCGCGCTCGTCCGGCCGGCGAACGCCCGCGCCGACGCGATGGTGCGCCGGCTGGGCATGGAGTGGGTGGGTGAAACGGAAAAGTATCACGACCTGCGGCTGCAGGAGTTCCGCCTCCGCCCGGCCGACTTGTCCGCCCCGCCAGCCACGATGTCAGCGCGCGCGGCTGCCCTCTGACTGCATCGACCGATTCAGCGCCTTCAGCGCAGCAACGTAGATCTCCGAGAACGTTGGGAACGGCTGGATCGTGTCGCGCAGCACTCTGATCGGGACTCGTGCTCGGATCGCCAGGGTCGCCTGCTGCAGCCACTCGCCCGCTTCCGGGCCGAGCGCATAGGCGCCGGTCAGCCGCTCCCCGTCGCTGAGCAGCGTGAGGAAGCCGTTGGACCGCGCGTACTCGCGGGTAAATGTCTCCATCTTGGCGACATCTGAGATCGGCACGGTGGTGCTGAACTGCGCGGTGGCGGCCCCGACAGCGGCCGCCTGCGGTTCGGTGTAGACGACATCGGGAATCGCCTCGTAGTTGGCCTCGCGGGATTCGCCGAGGATGTTCGCGGCGACCACCTCGCCCTGGTACTTGCCGACGTGGGTCAGCAGCCGCACACCGGTGACATCGCCGATCGCCCAGACTCGCTCGGCCGCCCGCAGGTGCGCATCGACCGAGATGCCGGTGTGGGTGACCGCAACGCCGGCCGTTTCCAGGCCGATGCCTTCGGTGCGAGGACGTCGGCCAGTGGCGACGAGCAACTGGTCGCCGCGCAGCTCGCGGCCATCGCCGAGGGTCAGGACGAAGTCCGCACCGTCGCGGCGCGCGGCGGTCGCCTGCACGCCGAGGAGCAGTTCGACGCCCTCGGCGCGCAGCACGTCGCCAAGCGCCAAACCCAGGGGAATGGGCTCCCGGGCCAGCACGTGCGAAGCACCTTCGGCCAGTACCACCTCGCCGCCCAGGCGCAGGACCGCCTGAGACATCTCGGCCCCTACTGGCCCGCCACCCAGGATTACCAGGCGGCGCGGGATGCTCTTCATCCCGGTCACCTCACGGTTGGTCCAGACGCCTGCGAGCTCGCGCAGGCCTGGGATCCCCGGTATGACTGGATCTGATCCGGTCGCGACGACAACGTGCCGGGCAGTATGCCGAGTGCCGCCGACGTCGACCACGCCAGGGCCGGCCAGTTGGCCGGGGCCGCGCAGCAGATCGATGCCCTTGCCTGACAGCCAGGACGCCTGGCCAGCGTCGGAGTAATCAGAAACCATGAAGTCGCGCCAGGCCAGGGCCGCCGCGACGTCGACCTGGGCGGAGGCGGCTGCCTCACGCGCCTGGTGCACGGCCTCGCCCGGCCGTAGCAGGGTCTTGGACGGGATGCAGGCAAAGTAGGAACACTCGCCCCCGACCAGGTATTGCTCCACCACCGCCACCCGCAAGCCGCCATCGGCAAGCTCGCCTGCGCAGTGCTCCCCCGGCGACCCACCGCCCACGACGATAACGTCGTAGTCCTCGTTCACAGACCCTCGCCCCGGTTCTCGGCTAGTGCAGTACGCGCCCTCGGCACCGGTGTGCCCTCCCCCGCAATCCGCTACACCGCTGGTCCACCGACGGCCCGCGGGTGAACCGCGCCGGATTCGGGGTAGGCAGGGGCTTACCTGCACGGGAGGCACGCCGATGGAATACCTAGTCACCATGACGACGCACGTTCCGGACGGAACGCCGGAAGCAGATATCCAGGACATCCGGGAACGCGAGGCGGCAAGGTCGCGCGAGCTCGCCGCAGGGGGGCATCTGCTCCGGCTGTGGCGGCCGCCGCTCCAGCCCGGCGAGTGGCGCTCGCTCGGCCTGTTCGCAGCCGACGGCCCGGACCAGCTGGAGAAGATACTTGCCTCGATGCCGCTGCGGGTGTGGCGGACCGACGAGCCAACGCCGCTGGCGCCGCATCCCAACGACCCGGCAGGTCAGGCGGCCCTTGCAGGCCAGCCTGCGCAACGGCCGGACGGCACCGAGTACCTCACTACTTTCGTCGTCGTCGTTCCCGGCGGAACCCCGGCCGAGGAGGTTGACGTCAGCGAGGCGCGTGAGGCGGCCCGCGCTCGCGAGCTGGCCGGCGAGGGGCACCTCGAGCGCCTCTGGCGGCTTCCTGGCGAGGGCCATTCACTAGGCCTGTGGCGGGCCGGCGACGCCGAGGAGATGGAGGCGGTCCTGGAGTCGCTGCCGCTGTATGACTGGATGACCGTCCAGACGACCCCGCTGACCCCGCACCCGAGCGACCCGCTGCTCGCGATTACATAACGCTGGATCACCCAGTGATGCGGCTCAGGAGGCTGTCCTCCGTCGATTGATGCGCGACACTGGTCGGCCAGCTGAGCTGCGACAGTCCAAAACGCGGATGGCGGATCGCGGCATAGAAACACGTTCTGCGTGTCGGTTGGTGACGTAGGAACGTCGACTTCGCTAAGGCCGTGATCATCGGCGACCTCGGACCGGGGAGTGACGCACCCATCGTCCTTGACTTCAGCGATGCGCCAGCGCAGGTCAAGGCCTTGCGAATCACCGCCCATCCGAATCCACGGGCGGGTCGGGCACCATGGCCCGACGGTGCCAACCTCCGTCTCGAGGGTCACTGGTGACCTTGGCGTCCTCGATTGAGGAGTTCGTCGATACGCTCGGCCTCTGATCATTCAGAGCACCCACAGTCGAGAACGCACAGCATTGGGTGCGGC
>Ga0126378_10003256_pt1 | contig 12269 bp, 10 predicted proteins | sample PanSoiMetPlot_23_FD_92587 | JGI IMG/M metagenome (GOLD analysis project Ga0126378, IMG submission 92587) | Tropical forest soil microbial communities from Panama - MetaG Plot_23 | ecosystem: Environmental > Terrestrial > Soil > Tropical forest > Bulk soil | place: Panama | collected 2016-02-17
AAAGAACCTCCCGCGACATGTTCGAGGAACGGAGAAATCTCTATTTCTTCGCGTCTGACGGACCTTTGCCGTTTGATCCCGGTTGGGAATCCATGGTCCGGCTGTGATATCGCGGGCGCTGCTCTGGTTACGGATCGCACGGTCATTTGGCGGGCGTCCATCCGAACTCCGGTCATTCGGGATAAACCGAATTTCGGCAGCCATCGATGATTGCGGTTGATCTTTCGCGCGAGGCACCGGCGCTTCGCGGTAAGCGCGTCCTGGTCACTGGTGCGGACGGCTTCATCGGCTCGCACTTGACGGAGGCGCTGGTGCGAGCCGGCGTCGAGGTCCGTGCGTTCGTGTTCTACAACTCGTTCAATTCATGGGGCTGGCTCGACACGATCGAGGCCAAACTGCGCGACGGTCTGGATGTCTTCGCCGGCGACATTCGTGACCAGGGCGGCGTGCGCGCCGCGATCCGAGGCTGCGATGTCGTGCTGCATCTCGCGGCGCTGATCTCGATCCCGTTCTCGTATCACTCGCCGGAAGCCTTCATCGAGACCAATATCAAAGGCACGCTCAACGTCATGCAGGCGGCGCGCGAACTTGGCACGGCGCGCGTCGTCGTGACGTCGACGAGTGAAGTCTACGGGACGGCGCGATCGGTGCCGATTACCGAGGAGCATCCGCTCCGGGGCCAGTCGCCCTATTCGGCCACCAAGATCGGCGCCGACCAGATTGCGCTGTCGTTTCACAATTCGTTCGGCACGCCGGTCGTCGTGCTGCGGCCGTTCAACACTTACGGGCCGAGACAGTCGGCGCGCGCCGTAATCCCGACGATCGCCGCGCAACTCCTCGCCGGGCAGCGGCGTGTCAAACTCGGCGCACTGCATCCGACCCGCGATTTCTCTTTCGTCGCCGATACGGTACGCGGCTTCGCGCGGGCCGCAGTCGCGGACGATGTCATCGGCGAGGTCCTCAACATCGGCTCGGGTTTCGAGATCTCGATTGCCGATACCGCGGCGCTGATCGCTCAAGCGGTGGGAGTGGATGTCGACATCGAACTCGATTCGGCGCGGCTTCGGCCGGCCGACAGTGAGGTCGAGCGTCTTTACGCCGGGATCGATAAGGCGGAACGCCTGATGGGTTGGCGGCCGATCTATGGCGGTCGCGAGGGCTTTCGCCGCGGTCTCGCTGAAACCATCGCCTGGATGTCGGTGCCGACGAACCTCGCGCAATACAAGCACGATCGCTACAACGTCTGACTAATCCTTAAAATGTCCTCCAGTTAATGCCGGCGCAACCGTCATCTCATCATCCATACGCTTTGGAGCCGGACGACGTCGTCCGTCGCATCCGCGCGGTTCTGCCAACCGCGGAAGACCACGTGGCGCTGCACGAGCCGCGCTTCACCGGCAACGAGAAGCGCTATCTTGACGACTGCATCGACACCAATTGGGTTTCCTACGGCGGCGGCTATGTCGGCCGGTTCGAGCGCGCGCTGGCGGAGAACTGCGGGGCCTCTCATGCGGTCGCGGTGACCAGCGGGACGGTGGCGCTCCAGGTCGCGTTGAAAGTCGCCGGCGTCGAGTCTGGCGACGAGGTGCTGGTGCCGGCGTTGACCTTCGTCGCTAGCGCCAATGCAATCGTTCATGCCGGCGGCATTCCTCATTTCGTCGACGCCGAAGAAAAGACGCTCGGAATGTCGCCGAGGGCGCTCGACGCCTATCTCGCGACCATCGGAGAGATCAAGGACGGCCGCCTCCACAACCGGACGACGGGACGCCGGATCGCAGCGCTCCTGCCGGTCCATATTTTCGGCCATCCGGTCGACATGGATACACTCACCGAGATCGCCCGCCGCTATTGCCTGCTGATCGTCGAGGATGCGACCGAGGCTCTGGGGAGTCGCTACAAGACGCGGCGCTGTGGCTCGCTGGCGTCGCTCTCCTGCCTGAGTTTTAACGGCAACAAGCTCGTCACCACAGGCGGCGGCGGCGCCATTCTGACCGATGATGCGGCGTTGGCGGAGCACCTGCGCCGCATCACGACCACAGCGAAAAGGCCGCATCCCTGGGCGTTTGTCCATGACGAGGTGGCGTGGAACTTTCGGATGCCGAACATCAATGCAGCGCTCGGCCTGGCCCAGCTTGAAGGGTTGCCCGAGGTGCTCGCTGCCAAGCGGCGTTTGTGGGCGAGATACACGGCGGCGTTCGCCGACCTCCCTGGAGTGCGGATCTTCGCCGACGCTGAGTTTGCTACGAGCAATCATTGGCTCATCACGCTGGTGCTCGCTCATGGTCATGAGCACTTGCTGGAGCCGATCCTGGCTGCGACCAATGAGGCCGGCCTGATGACGCGGCCGGCGTGGACACCGATGCACATGCTGCCGATGTACGTCGACCATCCGCGCGGGCCGCTGGAGGTGACCGAGGATCTGGCGCGCCGTATCATCAATTTGCCGTCGAGTCCGTTTCTGGCCCCCGCATGAGCGCACCGCTCACCGTCTGTGCCATCTCGGGGGGGCGCGCCGACTATGGCCTGCTCGTCGAGCCGCTGCGGGCGATCCGCGCAGGCCCGGCGCTGCGTCTTGCGCTTGTGCTGACCGGTCAGCATCTCGACCGAATCTTTGGCGACACCGCGGCGCGGGTGCGCGCCGATGGTTTCGATATCGCCGCCGAGGTCGACATGAATATCGACGGCGACGACGCGGTCGCGGTGACGCGGGCGGCGGCCCGCGCCCTCGACGGCATGGCAGGTGTTCTGTCCATGCTCGCGCCCGATCTCGTGCTGTTGCTCGGCGACCGCTACGAGATCCTCTGCTGCGCCATCGCGGCGACCATCGCCCGGCTGCCTATCGCGCACATCGCGGGCGGTGATCTGACCGAAGGAGCGTTCGACAACGCATTCCGGCATGCCATCACCAAGATGGCGCATCTGCACTTCGCCACAAGCGAGGCAGCGGCGCGACGCATCCGGCAAATGGGCGAGGCCGCTGAACGCATTCACGTGGTCGGCAATCCGGGACTCGATCTGGTTCGCAAGACCGCAGTGCCCGCGCGCGATCCCTTCTTCTCGGCGATCGCGTTGGCGCCACGGGCCGTAAACCTGCTGGTCACCTTTCATCCGGTGACGCTGGCGGCCGACAGCGTCGACCAGATTGACGAGATGCTTGCCGCACTCGAGACCATCGAGAAGGCCGCGATCCTGTTCACTGGATCGAACGCTGATCCAGAAGGGCGGCGGCTGGAAGCGCGGGTCCGCGACTTCGTGGCAAGCCATCCCGCGGCGCGGCTCGTTCCTTCACTAGGAGCCGAGTGCTATTTTGCGGCGCTGACCCACATGGACGCAGTCGTCGGCAATTCGTCGAGCGGCCTCTACGAGGCGCCGAGCTTCGGCATCCCGACGGTGAATATCGGCGATCGACAGAAGGGCCGCGAGCGCGCCGCGTCGGTGTTCGACTGCGCGCCGCGGCGAGATGCGATCCGGGCCGCGATCGATCGCGCCTTGGCGCGGGGCCGGCAGCCGACCGTCAATCCATATGGCGACGGCCACACAAGTGAGCGGATCGTGAGCGTGCTCAGATCGCTCGATGATCCAAAGGCGCTTCTGGCGAAGAGCTTCGTGGATATCGCCGCGGCATGATCAACCTCAGCAACACCTATGTAATCGCAGAAGCGGGTGTCAATCACGATGGCGTAGCGGCTGATGCGCTGCGGCTCGTCGACGCCGCCGCCGAGGCCGGCGCCGACTGTGTGAAGTTTCAGACGTTTCGCGCCGATGCGCTCGCTTCCGCCGATGCCGACAAGGCGGCGTATCAGAAGCGCGCGACTGACGCGACCGAATCCCAGCGGGACATGTTGCGCCGCTTGGAGTTGCCGCTCGACGCCTACGCGGCGCTTACAGCGCGCGCACGCGAACGCGGTATCGATTTTCTGTCGACTCCATTCGATTCCGCTTCGCTCGGGTTTCTGGTGCGCGATCTGGGCTTGCGCCGGATCAAAGTCGGCTCGGGTGATCTGACCAATGCGCCGCTGCTGCTCGAGATCGGGCGGGCCGGGCGCGACGTGATCCTGTCAACCGGAATGGCGACCCTTGCAGAGGTCGAGGAGGCGCTGTCGGTTCTCGCCTTTGGCTATGCGCACGGCGATTCCACGCCATCCGCGGCGAACTTCGCGGCTGCTTGGGCGCAGCCGGTGACGCGCGCGAGCCTCGCCGGTCGCGTAGTGCTGCTGCATTGCACGACCGATTATCCTGCGGCACCGGACGCAGCCAACCTGAAGGCAATGGACACTTTGCATGCCGAATTTGGCCTGCCGGTCGGCTATTCCGACCACACGCTCGGCATCGAGATCGCGGTGGCGGCGGCCGCGCGCGGGGCCGTTGTCATCGAGAAGCATCTGACGCTTGATCGCACGCGCAAGGGGCCGGACCATGCGGCGTCGCTCGAGCCGGCGGAATTTCGCCGCATGGTCGACATGATCGTGATGGTCGAGCGGTCGCTCGGCAACGGCGAAAAATCTCCGCACCCGAGCGAGTACGTCAACATCCCGATCGCGCGCAAGGCGCTGGTCGCCGCGCGGGCTATCGCGGCGGGCGAGCCGTTCAGCGCCGCGAACCTCACGGTGAAGCGACCTGCGAATGGCCTGCCGCCAATCCAGTTTTGGGACATGATCGGCCGGCCGGCGCCGCGTGCCTACCGTGCCGACGAAGCGATCACGCCGTGATCGGGTACGCATGACCTCGCTTGTCGTCCTCGGTGCCGGTGGCTTGGCGCGCATTTTGGTTGATGCGTTGCGCGCACGGGGATCGTCGGTGGTCGGCTTCGTCACCAACATCTCTGAGACAGCGATGGGCGTCATGGCAGGCATTCCGCGGTTGGGCACTGACGACGAGGTGTTGGCGCGCGGTCCGGCCGGTGTTTCGTTGGTCAATGGGATAGGATCGATCCGGGTGGACGATCGGCGCCGTGCGGTCTTTGAGCGCTTTCGCGCCAGGGGCTTTGCTTTCGCACAGGTCATTCATCCCGCCGCGGTCGTTGCGGCAGATACGGCGATCGGCGAGGGCGCACAGATCATGGCGGGCGCGATCCTTCAGCCGGGCGTACGCGTCGGAGTGAATGCGCTCGTCAACATGGGCGCGCTCATAGATCACGATTGTCGCATCGGCGACCATGTTCATGTGGCTCCGGGTGCCGGCCTTGCCGGCGATGTCCAGGTCGGCGACGCGGCGTTCGTCGGCGTGGGTGCCCGGGTGCTCAGCCAGATTCATGTCGGCGAGCGTGCGACAATTGCGGCCGGCGCCATCGTGACCGCGGACGTCGCCGACGGTGCGACCGTGATGGGCATTCCGGCACGGGCGAAATTGAGCGGTTGAATCCGGTGAGCGTCGTCAAGGACATTTCGGTCCGTCCCGATACGCCGATCTTGCAGGCGTTGCAGCGCATCGAAAAAGGTGCGGCGCAGATCGTCCTGGTGGTCGACGAGGCGGGGCGGCTCCTCGGAACCGTGACCGACGGCGACGTACGGCGCGCCATCCTGAAAGGGGTCGTCCTTTCGGCCTGCGTGTCGCAGGTCATGAACAAGCAGCCGACCACCGCGCTCGTCGGCATCAGCCAGGACGCCGCGATCGCGCTGATGCGCGGCCGGCGGCTTCATCAGCTGCCGATCGTCGATCACGAGTGCCGCGTTGTCGACCTCATGACGCTCGACGCCGTGCTCCACTCGCTGCGCGAGGAGACGATCGTGGTGCTGATGGCCGGCGGCCTCGGCAGCCGTCTGCGGCCGCTGACCGACTCGACGCCTAAGCCGATGCTCCCGATCGGCGGCCGTCCGTTGCTCGAGATCACCATATCGAACCTGGCCCGGCAGGGCTTCGGACGCTTTCTGGTGTCGATCAACTACAAGGCTGAGATGTTCCGCAACTATTTCGCCGAGGGCAAGCACCTTGGCGTCGAGATCGGATATCTGCAGGAGGAGCAGCGCCTCGGCACTGCTGGCGCGTTGCGGTTGCTGCCCGAGCGCCCAACGGCGCCGGTCCTGGTGATGAACGCCGATTTGCTCACCAATCTTGATGCGCGGCAGTTGCTGCTGTTTCATTGTGAACACGGCTCCTGTGCGACGATGTGCGTACGCGAGTACGAATGGCAGGTGCCGTATGGCGTGGTGCAGGTGTCCGACGGGCACCTGACCGGGTTCGAAGAGAAGCCGGCGCGACGCGAGTTCGTCAACGCCGGGATCTACGTACTGTCGCCCGAAGCATTCGACCACATTCCGGCGATCGGCGGCGTCGACATGCCGGCGCTGTTCCGCAGGATTGCCGAGAAGGTTGCGCCGCCGACCGTCTATCCACTGCGCGAGTATTGGCTCGACATCGGGCATCTCGATGATCTGCAGCGGGCGCAGGACGACGTGCGCCTGTTTCAATGAGCCTGCGCGCTGCGGTGATCGGATTTGGCTCGATCGGCTCACGCCACGCGCGCGTGCTCGAAGGTCTCGGCGTCGCGGTGTCGGTCGTCAGCCGGCGCGGCGAGGGCGGCCATCTGCCGGCGTTTACGTCGTTTGCGCAAGCGCGGGCCAAGGGCCCATTCGGCTATGTGGTTATCACCGATGAAACTGCGCGACATATCGAGACCTTGAGCGAAGTGGCGGCGAGCGGACACGACGGCCTTGTGTTGGTTGAGAAGCCACTGTTCGCGGCGCCGGCGGCGATACCGGCCCGGAGGTTTCATCGCGGCGGCGTTGGCTACAATCTGCGCTTCGATCCGGCGGTTCAGGCACTGCGCGCCGATTTGGCTGGGCGACGAACTCAGGCGGCTGATTTCCGTGTCGGGCAGTGGCTCGGCGACTGGCGTCCGGGCCGCGACGTCGCGTTGACCTATTCGGCATCGCACGCCGCCGGCGGCGGCGCGCTGCGCGATCTCAGTCACGAACTCGATCTCGCCTGTTGGCTCTTTGGGGCGTGGATCGCGGTCGCGGCATCCGGCGGCCGGCTCGGCTCGGTCACGGTCGATGCCGATGACGCCTGGAGCATTCTGCTGTCGTGCGAGCGGTGTCCCCTGGTGACGATCCACATGAACTGTCTCGACCGGATCGGACGGCGCACTGTGACGGTGCAGTCGGACGGAGAGACTTTCGATCTCGACATGGTGGCTGGGACTATTCGCACGGGTGCGTCGCGCCGTGAATTCGCCGCGGATCGCGACGCGAGCTTCGCCGCCATGCATCAAGCGCTGATGCGTGGCTCGGATGACGTCTGCACGCTGGACGAAGGCGCGGCGGTGGTCGAGCTCATTGCGGCGGTGGAGCGAGCCTCGGCCGAACGGCGATGGGTCACGAGGGCGTCGAGGTGAGGCGCCTGTGTACCATTTGCGCACGCGGCGGATCGAAAGGTCTGCCCAACAAAAACATCCGGCCATTGCTGGGCAAGCCGTTGCTTGCCCACACGATTGGCCAGGCCCGCGCGAGCGGCCTGTTCGAGCGGATCGCGGTGTCGTCGGACTCGGCGGAAATTCTCGCGCTGGCGGACGCCTCTGGTGTCGACGACGCGATCGAACGTCCACCCGAGCTTGCGTCCGACATCGCGGCCAAGGTGCCGGCGATCCGGCATGCGTTGGTCAGCGTCGAGGCTCGCCATAGCGTGCGCTACGACACGCTGGTCGACCTCGACGTCACGTCTCCGCTACGATTACCCGACGACATTCGCGGCGCGGTCGCGTTGCTCGAAAGCACCGATGTGAGCTCGGTCATCACCGGCGCGCCGTCGCATCGCTCGCCATATTTCAATCTCGTCGAGGCGGCGCCGGACGGCAGCGTCGGCCTTTGCAAGCCGATGCCGTCCGGGCCGGTGCGCCGACAGGATGCACCGTCGACCTTCGACATGAATGCGTCGATCTACGCGTGGAACGCGGGTACGTTCCGCGCCGACCCGCGCGTATTCTATCCCGACACGCGGCTGTTCGAAATGCCGATCGAGCGCTCGCATGACATCGACTCTGCGATCGACTTCGACATCGTCGAGCTGTTGCTGCGCCGCCGCTCGCAACAGGCGGCTACGGTCAGATGGGCATTCGATCTGACCGGCAAGGTCGCCGTCGTCACCGGCGGCGGCGGTATTCTCGGCCGGCATTTCGTCCGCGGGCTTGCCGAGAGCGGGGCGGCGGTCGCGATTCTCGACCTCGACGCCGCGGCCCTGCAGGCGCAGGCGAAGGCGATCGGTGACGAGGTCGGTGGCCGGGCGCTCGGGATCGCCTGCGACATCACCGACGCGGTCGCGCTCAAGGATGCGATAGATAGGATCGAGGACGAGCTTGGCCCGATCGACATCCTGCACAACAACGCGGCCACCAAGGGCGCGAGCCTGGAGGCCTTCCTGACTCCGGTTGAGGACTATCGCCTCAACGTGTGGCGCGACGTCATGGCGGTCAATCTCGACGCCATGTTTCTCGTTGCACAAGAGGTCGGCAAGCGTATGGTGCGGCGGCGCCGCGGCTCGATCGTCCAGACATCATCGATCTACGGAATCATGGGCCCGGATCCGCGCATCTATGAGGGCTCGGAATATCTCGGCAGGCCGATCAGTACGCCGCCGGTCTATGCAGCCTCGAAGGCCGGCGTGGTCGGTTTGAGCAAGTATCTGGCGACCGTGTGGGCGCCTGCCAATGTGCGCGTCAATACGCTTGTCCCCGGCGGCGTCGAGAGCGGCCAGAATGCGGAATTTAAACAGCGCTACGGCGCCCGCGTTCCGCTCGGCCGCATGGCGCAGGCGCACGAGATGGTCGGCGCGCTCATTTATTTGGCATCCGACGCGGCGAGCTACGTGACCGGACACACCCTTGTTGTCGACGGCGGGCTGAGCGTCTGGTGAAGATACAGATCTCATTGCGTTGGCTCAGAACCTGAGTGGCTGGTTTTTTGATGCGTGATCGATTGAGGCGGCTCGCGGCGCGTCTGCCGTTACCGGTCAAGACCTTGCTTGCGCAAGGGGCGAGCATTCTACGCTTCGTCGCCGAGACGCCGCTCCGCTACTGGCTCTCGCTGGCGCGCCGGCAGCGGCGGCGCCGGCTGCGTGCGATCTCGGATTCGCGCGAGGCGGTGACACTGTTCCTCGTCCCCGAGGCCGGCCTGACACCGTTCTACGCGAGCCATGCCATCCTGGCCCGCACGCTGCAGGAGAGCGGCCACGCGGCGATCATCCTGTCGTGCAATGGACTAAAGCCAACCTGCACGCTGAAATTCGCGCTGCGTATGAGTCCGACTGCGCCGGGTGACCACGCCAATGCAGGGTGTCGTCGGTGCCGGATGCAAGCGCTTAAGACTGGGCGTGACTACCGGCTCCTCGACGTCTCGCTCGAATCGCTGATCGGTCCGGATGAGCGCGTTCTGATCGAGCGCATCATCGCATCGAACATGGCGGCGCCGTGGAACACGACCCATGACGGCGTCGCAATCGGCGCGGCTGCGCTCGGCGAGGTGCTGCGAGATCGCCGCAAGCTGGAGGTCACGGAGCTCGACGCCGATGACCTCGCACTGCTGAACGCGCTGCTGTTCTCAGCGCTTGCGGTCTATCTGGCGGTCGGCACCCTGGCGTCTCGCTTCGCGATCAAGCGGATCGTCTACTTTGTCGACTATGCCTACTGGATCCCGGTGCAGGCGTTCGCAGAGCGCAAGGGTATCGCCATCACTCGGCTGGATCACGGTTACAACCTCGACGTCGATCGTCGGTTGATCGGCATGCGTCCGAGCCATGGCAACGGCCACATCCGTGCGCAAGTTGATCAGTGGCCGGCCTATCAGAAGCGCTCGATCGACCCGCCGCTCATTCGCAAGATCGCCGATGGTGCGCTCTATCGCCTGCGTGGGCACGGCGGTGCATCGGTCTACTCGCCGAAATGGACGCGTGCCGATGCGAGTTCCCTCGCCAGTCTCGGTCTTTCGTCGCAGCGACGCACGATCGTCGCCTATTCAAGCAGCGCCGACGAGATCATCTGCATCGAGAAGTTCATGCAAGCGCTGGGCAAGCCTTACGGTCACGGCCGGCGGCCATTCGTCGATCAGAATGTGTGGCTGCGCGCCCTGATCGATTGGGTCGGCGCGCAGCCCGATCTGCAGCTCATCGTGCGGCAACATCCGCGGATGGCGCCAGGCCGCCGTCACGCGTCGACCGCGACCCAACTCGCCCGGATGCAGGCCGAGTTCACCACAGTTCCGTCCAACGTCGTGATGATCTGGCCCGACAGCAAAGTTTCAAGCTACAGCCTCGGCGGGCTCGCCGACGTCGCGGCCGTGGCGTGGTCCAACATTGGCCTCGAACTCTCGCGCTTTGGCATTCCGGTGGTCGCGGCATTTCCGGACATTGCGCCCTATCCGACCGATACATTCGTGCGGTCGGCCGAGGACGCAGCGGGCTATTTTCGCGAGTTGCGAGCAGCGCTCGGCCGTCCGGCCTCGGTCGAGGCCGTGACCGAGGCATTCCGCTGGACCTATATGGCGCACTGGTCGACAACGATCGACGTATCCGATGTTGTCCCGGCGCCCGACTACGAAGGCGTGCCGGTCTGGCGACTGCCGGCCGACCGCGAGGCGATCGTGAAGGTACTCGCAAACGGGGTCGATCTCAGCGCACTCAACTTTTCACGCCTGCCGACGGGCGCAGGTGCGACAGTGGCGGAGCGCGCCGCCATTCTGGCGACGATCCGCCGGTTCGTCGTCTTCTTCGCGACCGGTGAGGATTCCGCGGCCTCCGGCGATGCGCGGATCTCGGTGCAGGATGACGGATCGGTCGTTGTCGAGGAGAACGGACGGACGATCCGCGATAGCTCGCCGGTCGTCGTTCGCCTCGCCGGGCTCATCGCTCCGGTGGAGCGCGCCGGATTCGCCGTGGAGCAGGCATGAGCCCATTCAAGCAGGACGGCCAGCAGCAGCAAGCCGAGGTTTATTTTCGCGCGGCGGCCGACGAGTGGCAGCAGAAGGCCGAGGGCCGCGTGGCAGAATATAATATCATCGAGGCGCGGAACCGCGCCGTGCTGACGGTGCTCGAGTCGCTGCCGGATGCACGTCGACTTCTCGATGTTGGTTGCGGCACGGGACAACTGGTCATCGCGGCGGCACAGCGCGGCGTCGACAGCGTCGGCATCGACTTTGCCAAGGAGATGATTGAGCGCTGTGAAGCCAACCGGCAGAGCGCGGGCGTGCCCGCGACGTTCGTCTTCGGCTCGTTCTTCGACATGCCGGCGCCAGAACAGGCTTACGATGTCGTGAGTGCGCAGGGTTTCATTGAATATGTCGAACCAGAGCAGATGGAGGAGTTCTTCGCACGGTCGGCACGGATGCTTCGGTCGGGCGGAGCCCTTGCCATAGGATCACGCAACCGTCTCTTTAACCTCCTGTCGTTGAATGCTTTCACGGAGGCCGAGCTTGAACTCGGCACCGTGCGCCAGCTGATCGAGCAGGCGATTGCCCTGCATATGAGCGACTCGCAGGAGGCGGCCTTCGCGGCATTGCGTCGGCTCGAGCAGATCGACGCGCAGCCGCAGCGCTACCCGCGGACCGGGATCGGCGTCGACGTGCGGCATCAATATTCTCCAGCTGAGCTCGTGTTGCGGCTGCGACGCCACGGCTTCTCGCCAAAGTGTCTTTATCCGGTGCACTTTCACGGGCTGCCGGTGCAGCTCAAGGCCGCGCACCCGAATCTCCACGCCCAGCTCGCGACGCTGATTGATTCGATCGCGCTGGCCGACCCACGAGTCGTGCCGTTCTCCTCGACCTTCGTTCTCGACGTCCGCAAGGATCCATGAACGATCTGACTATTGTGATGTATCACTACGTGCGCGATCCGGCGCGGTCGCGATATCCGCGCATCAAGGGTCGCTCGATCGCCGAGTTTCGCGAACAGATGGACTATATCGCGAACAACTACGTCGTGATCGGCGTCGAGGAGATCTTGGCGGCGGTGGCGGGCGACGCCAAGCTTCCGCCGAAGGCGATCTGGTTGCCATTCGACGACGGTTATCTCGATCATTACCTCACTGTCTTTCCGCTGCTTCATGCGCGCGGCTGGCACGGCTCGTTCTTTCCCTCGGGACGGACGCTCGCCGAGGGCGTGCTGCTCGATGTCAACAAGATCCACTTTGTCCTGGCGGCGGAGCCGAACGTCGCGGCGATCGTCGCCGCCGTCAAATCGTGGCTCGCTGAGCATGGCCGGGCGCCTCGGATCAAGAATTTCGACGACCATTGGCGCGAGTTGGCGATCCCGACGCGATTCGACGATGGCGAGACGGCATTCGTCAA
>Ga0126378_10003257_pt1 | contig 12266 bp, 9 predicted proteins | sample PanSoiMetPlot_23_FD_92587 | JGI IMG/M metagenome (GOLD analysis project Ga0126378, IMG submission 92587) | Tropical forest soil microbial communities from Panama - MetaG Plot_23 | ecosystem: Environmental > Terrestrial > Soil > Tropical forest > Bulk soil | place: Panama | collected 2016-02-17
CAGGTCGATGGGGACCAGCCGGCCGGCGTGCCGCCGGTGCCTTGGCTCGACGACAAGATGCGTGACCGCGCGGGTGGCCGGGTCGAAGATCATGCGGCTCACCTCGCCGCAGGCACCATCCGTGCAGCTGACCGCGGCCCCGATCGTGAACTCCGTCGCCTCTGACATCGCTGCCTTCCCTCCGGGCTGTCCCGAGCCGCTGGCCGCGTCGGGGAACACGAAACGGCCCCGCTCCCAACGTAACTTGCAATCAGCCGCGGCACATTAGATCCCCCGCTGCGGGTGAAGTTTCTGCCGGCCAGCCCGGAAGATCCTTCCCCCCATGCGCACGGCAAACGGAGGGCTGGTCCTTGCGGCCGCGCCTCTCGCCGCTGGCTGCCTGCCGGCGGGATGCGCACAAGGTGGCAGTGGCGACGCAACCGACGGTGCGTCCCCCGGCGGCAGCATCAGCTTTGTGACCAGCCGAAGCGATGGTTCCGCGCCTCACCGCAGTGCCCCAGCAGTGGCCAGCGCTCGGCCATCACCGGCCCGAAGCGCCCCGGCGCATGGACCGCAGCAACAGGCCGGCCTGAGTTCTACGGCCCAGGCAAGCAGGCATGGTTCCTCGCGGCTATGCGTATGCGCCGTCCTTGATGCCGTCGTCTTCGGCCTGAACGCCGTGCCCGTACAGCCCAGACGCCGTCGAGGTACGCGAGCCACGAGAGGCGGGGGAGGACCGGAGTGACGATGACCGCTGATCCCGTCGCGATCCTGCGGTCGCGGAGCTACCTGGGGCTGCTACTGCTTGCCGCCATCATCGGCGCCCCCATTTCGGCCGCGGCCTATGGCTTTCTGGCCCTGGTCACCAAGATGCAGGGGTGGATCTTCACGGACCTTCCCAAGGGCCTGGGCTTCCAGACAGAGCCGCTGTGGTGGCCGGTTCCGCTGCTCGCGCTGGCCGGGCTGCTGGTGGGGCTCACCATTCGGTACCTGCCTGGCACGGGGGGACACTCGCCAGCCGACGGCTTCAAGGCGGGGGCGGGCCCCCCGGCACCGATCGAGCTTCCCGGCATCGCGCTCGCCGCGCTCGCGACCTTGAGCCTCGGTGCGGTGCTCGGCCCCGAAGCCCCTCTGATAGCGCTTGGCGGCGGACTTGGCGTATGCGCCGTCCGCCTCCTCAAGCGCGATGCTCCCGCAAGAGCGAGCGCGATGGTGGCCGCGGCCGGGAGTTTCGCCGCCATCAGCACCCTGTTCGGCTCGCCTCTGCTCGGAGCCTTCCTCCTCATGGAGGCGTCGGGGATCGCCGGTGCCACGCTGGAGCTTGTGCTCGTGCCTGGCCTGCTGGCGGCGGGAATCGGCTCGCTCATATTCATCGGCCTCGATGCCTGGACCGGGCTCGGCACGTTCTCGCTGGCGATACCCAACCTGCCCCACGTGGGAAGGCCCACCGTCGCCGAGTTCGCCTGGGCGATCGTGATCGGCCTGGCGGCCGCCCCGGTCGGCGCCGGGATCCGGCGGCTGGCGCTGTTGCTGCGGCCCCACGTCGAGCGGCGGATGGTCCTGGTCACGCCGGTGGCCGGCCTGGTGGTCGCGGGCCTTGCGATCGCGTTCGCGGCGGGCACGGGCAAGGGCTCCTCGGAGGTCCTGTTCTCCGGCCAGGACGCGCTCGGCCCGCTCATCGCCCACAGCGCGAGCTACTCGGCCGGGGCGCTGGTGCTGCTCATCGCCTGCAAGGGGCTCGCCTACAGCGCGTCGCTGAGCGCCTTCCGCGGCGGCCCGGTCTTCCCTGCCATGTTCATCGGGGCGGCGGGCGGGATGGCACTGTCGCACCTGCCTGGGCTACCGCTCGTTCCGGGGGTCGCCATGGGCATCGGCGCGATGTGCGCGGTGATGCTCAGGCTCCCGCTGACGTCGGTCCTGCTGGCCACCCTGCTTCTCGCCTCGGACGGCCTCGCCGTCATGCCGGTGGCCATCGTGTCGGTCGTGGTCGCCTACGTGGCCTCGGCGAGGCTCACACCAGCACCCGGCCCGGCCCAGAGACCGGCGGCAGCGGCCGGGCAGTCCCCGGCCCCTCCCGTCACATCCGCGGACGCCGGACCCAAGCCGTGACCAAAAGCTGGCTTGACCGTGTTCAGCGGCGCCGCCGAGGCACCGGGCGTGAGCTGCACGCGATAATCCAACATTACGTTTTTATTACTTTCTTATTACTGCTTATCTAAGAAGGGCCGCAAATTTTGTGTTAGGGATGGTCCGGGAGCGCAACTCTACACCTGACTTCGCCTGTGGCCACCGCCTTCACGGCGGTACGGGAGGGGCTTAGGCAGGGCCGGCTAGGAAGGCTCGACGTACCGGTGGAGAGCAAGCTTCATGCCCCAGACGCACGCGAGGAGTGGGTCCGGCGCCAGCACCTCGTGCGGGATCTCGCCGCTGCCGAGGCGCGGCTGATACTGGTTGACGCGCCGGCGGGCTTCGGCAAGACGATCCTGATAGCGCAATGGCGCAGCGCCGCGGGCGAGGCCAGGCCGTTCGCGTGGATCACCCTTGACCCTGCAGACGACGATCCGGCCAGGCTCTGGTGGCATGTCGTGCTGGCACTGGAGCGGGCCTGTCCCGGCCTTGCCGACAGGGACCTCCTGAGGTTTCTGAGGACCCGGGCTCCCGACATCATGGGAACGCTGCTCCCGGCCCTGGTGAACGCGCTGGCCGAGCTCTCGGAGCCGGTGGTCCTCGTGCTTGACGACTACCACTCGGTCAAAGAACCGAGCTGCCACGAGCAGGTCGAGTTTCTGCTGGTCAATCTTCTCCCGCCGGCCCAGGCCGTCATCATCACACGGGCCGGCCCGCCGCTGCCGCTCGCGCGGCTTCGGGCGGCCGGCGAAATGACCGAGATCCGGATGAACGAGCTGCGCTTCGCGCCGGACGAAGCGGCCGCGCTCATCGGCGCGGTCGCCGGTGTCCGGCTGGGCGAACGGGATCTGGCCGGCCTGGTTGACAGGACCGAGGGGTGGCCCGCCGGGGTGTACCTGGCGGCGCTTTCCCTGCGCGGCCGCCCCGCGCCGAGCTCCTTCGTTCAGCAGTTCACCGGCAACAACAAGTACATCTCCGACTACCTGTTCGAGGAGGTCATCGACCGCCAGCCAGCCCACGTCCAGCAGTTCCTCACCCGTACGGCGATCTTGGATGGATTCAGCGCACCGCTGTGCGAAGCCGTGACCGAGGCGGCCGACGCGGCCGGCCTGATCGATGTGCTCGAGCGCGAGAACCTGTTCGTGGTCCCCCTCGACGACAACCGCCAATGGCTCCGCTACCACCATCTGTTTGCCGAGGTGCTTCGCAGACAGCTTGAGCTGCGCGAACCGGAGATCGTGCCCACCTTGCACCGTCGCGCGAGCACCTGGCACGCAGCGCACGGGACGGCAGCGCGGGCGATCGAGCACGCCCTCGCCGGCGGTGACGTCACCGGAGCAGTCGACCTGATAGCCGGCCACTGGCTCGCACAAGTGGACGTCGGCCGCATGAGGACCGTCCGTGGCTGGATAGCTGCCCTTGGTGACGAACAGATCAGCGCAAACCCGCTGGCAGCGCACTGCGCGGCATGGACCTCGGCGCTGTCGGGCGAGCGGGAGACCGTACGGCGGCTGCTCCCCATCATCGAGGCCGGAGAGCATGCCGGCCGCCTTCCGGATGGCATGCAGTCGCTGGAGTTCTCGGCAGTGCTGCTGCGCACCTTTGGATTCGACGGCATCGCCGTCATGCGGGAATCGGCGGCCCGGGCCGTTGAACTGGAAAGCGACCCGCTCTCGCCCTGGTACGCGCTCGCACAGGCCGTGCTCGCCTTCAGCCTGTACCTCTCCGGTGAGCCGGGAGCGGAGGGACCGGCCAGGCAGGCCGTGCTGAGTGAAACACCCGATCCGCTCATACGGCTTCTTGCGCTCGCCGCCGCGTCGCTGATCGCTGCCGAGGGTGGTCGCCTGGGCCAGGCGGAGGCGTTCGCGACCGCAGCCAGGCAGCTGGTGGACGACAGTGGTCTTAGCAACGCCCCGCAGAGCTCACTCGCCTACACCGCAAGTGGCCTGGTTCTCGCCAAGGAGGGGCGGCTCGAGGAAGCCCGGCGCGAGCTGGAGCGATCCCTGCGAACACGGCGGCGGTGGTTCGGGCTTGCTCCGTGGCCCACCGTGGAAACCGCGCTCGGGCTCGCCTCGGTGCTGCTCGAGTTGGGCGATGGTCCCGGTGCCGCCGAGCTTCTCGCCGAGGCCAAAGACGTGCTGACCGCGCTGCCGGACGGCGCGGAGGCCCAGCGGGTCCGGGTGGACGTGCTTCACCAGCGCCTTTCGCGCTTGCCCAGGGTCTCGGTACCTGCCGAGTCGCTCACCGAACGCCAGACCGCGATCCTGCGCCTGCTCCAGGGGACGATGTCCCTCAGTGAGATCGCACGGGATCTGCACCTGTCCCGGAACACGATCAAGACCCACGTGCGGGCGATCTACCGGAAGCTAGGTGTGTCAACCCGCCGCGACGCCGTTGCCCGGGGCCACCAGTTGGACCTCGTGTGATGCCTGGGTTCACCGTAGGCACGAAGGAGCCTCGCGGCCGGGGGCATGCAGCCCGCCCCCGGGCGCGCGGGCAGCACGCCCTGGGATTGCCGGCTGGCCTGAGTCACGGCCGCGATTCACCCAGCGGGGGCGAGGCAAACGCGTCCGGCGCCGGCCACCGTGAAGGTGTCCGAAAGGGACACGCCCGGCATTGCACCACCGCCCGGCGCGTGAGCCCGGGCGGGCAGGAGCGGACTCGGCCCCGGCAGGAAGTGGACCCGGGCCCCGGTACGGAGGAGCGCGACCCATGGGTCAGGACGGCGGCTGAGCCGGTGCTTGCCCAGGCGGCAGGACTGGCGTTCCTCGCGGCTCTCTCGCCGACCGCGCTCCTGGTCGCCGCGGTTTACGCCGGGTCCGAACGCCCCCGGCTGACCCTTTTGTTCTACCTCGCCGGGGCGGTCCTGATGAGCCTGGCCATGGGCGTCGTGGTGCTGGCGATCCTGCGCAGCGGTCACCTGCAGCGGCCCAGCAACTACACCCCCCGGTATGGGCTGCGGCTGGGGCTCGGGATCCTGCTGCTGGCCGGTGCCGCATGGGTCAGCCTCCGCCGGCCCAAACCGCCCGACCCGGAACCTTCCACGCGCGGGTTCGTGTCCAGGCTGATATCCAACCCGGCACCGGTGACCGCCTTCGTGGCCGGCCTGGCGGTATTCGCCCCGGGGCTGACCTTCGTCGCCGCAGTCCAGGTCATCGCCACCGCCCGGGCGGGAGTCACGCTCACCGCCTTCGGCCTCATCCTGGTCGCCGCGATCAATGTCCTCCTCGTCTGGCTGCCGCTTGTGGCCTTTCTCGCCGTGCCGGAGCTGACCACGCGAACTCTTAGACGGTTCAACGCATGGCTGCGCGCGCACGCCCACATGCTGCTTTCAGTGGTTCTGCTCGTGGCCGGTGTCCTCGTCACAGTGAATGGGGCCGCGGGGCTGATCGGCGGCACGTGAGGCCGTGCGAGCCCCGCCCCGGTCATGCTCGCACCGTCCGTGATCAGGTGTTTCACCCACGCCGGGTGATGCCCGGAGCCCACACAGGTGAGAAGCGTATGGAAATGGCTCCATTTCGCCAGCCGACAAGTGAACAGGACACAACATGACCGACACGCATGCCACGCAGCAGCCCGGTTCTCGGGTCCCACAGCACGGCGCCGAGCGTAGAGAGCCCACGGGGTGGGTGGGGTGGATCATCTTCGCCGGGGTCATGATGATCGTGCTGGGCGCCTTCCAGGTCATCGAGGGCCTGGTGGCGGTGTTCCAGGACCGTTACTACCTGGTAAGGCCCGCCAACCTGGTCGTTCATGTGGACTACACGGCGTGGGGCTGGGTGCACTTCGGGATTGGCGCCGTGATCGTGCTCGTCGGCTTCGGTGTCATGACCGGTGCGATGTGGGCGCGGATCATGGGCATCGGGCTGGCCGTGATCAGCGCGATCGTGAACCTGGCGTTCATCGCCGCGTACCCCGTCTGGGGGATCATCATCATTGCCCTGGATGTGATCGTGATCTATGCGCTGGCCGTGCACGGGCGCGAGATGAAGTACCAGTAGCCGCACAGGGCAGCGGGCCGGCCCGCCGGAGTCTTCGGGGGGACTGGGCGGGCAGGCCCGCAAAGGAACCGGCGCCGCGAAAGGAACTGGCGCCGCGCCGGCCCGGGACGGCCTGCTGGCCCTGGCCTGGGGATTTCCCACCGCGATCGTGCTGACGCTGCTGTTTGGCCTGGCCATCAGGGCGGCCGGCCAGGCGCCCACGGCCTTCCTCCACGGGGTCAGGCCGGTTGCCGACCTGATCAACACCCCCAACATGTTCTCCGCCATCGTCGCGGTGCTGGCGGGGATCGTGGGCGTGATATCCCTGACCGAGTCGAGGGCCAACGCCCTCATCGGCGTGTTCATCTCGGTGACGACAATCCCGGCCGCCGCCAGCGTGGGCGTGTCCGTCGCGTTCGGCAGCTGGTCCGAGGCGTGGGGCTCGCTGCTCCAGCTGCTGCTCAACGTCGTGATACTGGTCGGTGTTGGCGCGCTCGGCCTGAACACTCAGCGGGCCATCTGGCGGCGGTGGGCCCGCCGGATGGCTGGCCAGCGGTAACGCCCGGAGGACCGCGCCGCCCGGCTGGGCCCCGTGATGTAGTTCAGCGCCCCGCGCCGGTCGCCCGCCTGCCACGGCACCAGGCGGCGCAGCCGTTCATAGAGTCCGCGGAATTCCGTTTCGGTCAGCCGCCGCGGCAGGGGTCCGGCCCGGCTACCGTTCATCCGGGCGGCCTGCCCGTTCTCCGGCCTGCCCAGTGTGCTCGGTTCCCCCGCCAGCCGGGGGTGAGACGGGATACGGGCGGGTGCCATAGATATCCCGCATAACGCCGACGTCGTCGACGGGGAACGGGCGCTCCCGGCGGATATCACGGGCGAAGGCGAACCACCAGCTCAGTATCGCGCCGACCCGGTTGCGGTAGCCGGTCAGGAACGCGATGTGGATGAACAGCCACGCCAGCCAGCCGGGGAACCCGCCGAAGTGCAGGCGCCCGGCGGAGACCACGGCGCGGCCGCGGGAGATGTAGGCGGCGGAGCCGAGGTCGCGGTAGCGGAACGGCGGGACCGGCTCCGGCCCGCGGGGATCCTCTTGCCCCCGTGCCTGGCGGTGGATGCGCCGCGCCGCGTAAAGCCCCGACTGCATGGCAACCTCGGCCACGCCCGGCAGCCCGCGCAAGGTCATCAGGTCGCCGAGCACGAAGATCTCCGGGTGGCCGGGAATGGTGAGGTCTTCGCCGACCTCGATCCGGCCCGCCCGGTCGCGCTCGGCGGCGGTCACCTTCGCCACCGCCTCCGCCAGCGGCGGGGCCTCCACCCCCGCCGTCCACAGCACCATGCCGGCCTCGTGCCTGCTGACGTTGCCGTCGTGGTCCTTGACGTCCAGCCCGCGTTCGTCCACCGACGTCACGATCGAGCCCATATGCAGCTCGACGCCGAGCTTGCGCAGGTCCCTGGCCGCCAGGGCGGACAGGGCGGGGCCGAACGCGCTCAGCGGGGCCTTTCCGCCGTCGAACAGCAGCACCCGCGCGTCCTCCGGCTTGATGTGGCGGTACTCCCGGCGCAGCGTCTTCGTGGCGACCTCCCGGATCTGCCCGGCGAGCTCGACCCCGGTCGGCCCCGCCCCCACCAGGGCGAAGGTCAGCCAGCGCCGCCGCGCCCGCGGATCAGGCTCGGTCTCCGCCATCTCGAACGCGCCGAAGACGCGCCGCCGGATCGTGAGGGTGTCCGCGATCGTCTTCATGCCGGGCGCGAAACGCGCGTACTCGTCATGGCCGAAGTACGACTGCCGCACCCCGGCGGCGAGGATGAGGTAGTCGTAGCCGAACTCGACCTGCTCGCCAAGCGGCCGCCGCGCGATCACCCGCTGCCCGGCCGGGTCAAGGCCGGTCACCTCCGCCATGACGCATTCGACGTTGCGGTGGCTCTTGAGCACCTCCCGCAGCGGTGACGCGATCTTCCCCTCGGACAAGATCCCGGTCGCGCACTGGTACAGCAACGGCTGGAACACGTGGTGCTGGGCACGGTCGATGAGCGTGATGGCGACGGGGGCACGCCGCAGCCTGCGCGCGGCGAACAGCCCGGCGAAACCGCCGCCCACGATCACGACCCGGCGTGGGCCTGCCTGGTCGTGCATTGGGTGCCCCCGTCTCGCCGTTGTGCGGAATGGGTCTTAAAGGCCTTAGCCCGGGTCATGCCAGAAGTCGCGGCGGGGCAGCAGCCGGTCGGCCTCCTGCGGCCCCCAGCTTCCCTTGGGGTAGGGGTGGACGGGGGTCACGTCGCCGAGGACCGGGTCGACGACCCGCCACGCCGCTTCCACCGTGTCCTGGCGGGCGAACAGCCAGCGGTCCCCGTCCAGGGCGGCGCCGATGAGCCGGTCGTAGGGGCGGATGTCGGATCCCGGGTGCTCGGCGAACCGCAGGTCCTGTACCTGCGGTTCCCAGCCCGCGCCGGGCTTCTTGCCGGCCAGGGTGAGGCTGACCGCCGTCTCGGGCCAGACCTGGAACCGCAGCTCGTTCTCTGGCGGCAGCGGGGCGAGCCCGAAGATGTCCCGTGGCGGGGGGCGGAACCTGACGGTGACCTCGGTCGAGGTGACCGGCATGCACTTGCCGGCCCGGATCAGGATCGGCACGCCCGCCCACCGCCAGGTGTCGGCCATCAGCCGCACCGCGACGAAGGTTTCCGTGGTCGAGCGCTTGTCCACCCCCTCGACGTCGTGGTACCCCTCGTACTGGCCGCGCACCGTGGTCCCGGGCGACAGCGCCGTGAGCGAGGACACCAGGCGGGCCTTGGAGTCCTGCCAGTGGGTGAGCCCCTGCCCGTCCGGCGGGTCTGCCATCACCGTGGCAAGCACCTGAAGCATGTGGTTCTGCACGACGTCCTTGATCGCGCCGGTGGCGTCGTAGAACCTGCCACGGTCGGACACGTCGAACGTCTCCGCCATGGTGATCTGGATGCTGTCCACGTAGGTCCGGTTGAGCAGCGGCTCCACGACCGAGTTGGCGAACCGGCCGAACAGCACGTTCTCGACCGGGTCCAGGCCCAGCCAGTGATCCACCCGGTAGATGTGATCTTCAGCGAAGAACTGGTGCATGGTCGCGTTGAGCTGCCGCGCGCTCGCCAGGTCGGAGCCGAACGGCTTTTCGACCATGACCCTGGCGCCCTGCGCCCGGTTGGCGCTCGCGATCCCGTGCGCGATCCGCCCGAACAGGAACGGCGGCACCTCGAGGTAGTACAGCACCCGGGTGCCGGTGCCGATCTGGTCCGACATGGCGGCGTAGGTGGCGTCGTCGCCGAGGTCGCCGTCGACGTAGCGGAGCAGGCCCAGCATCTTTGTGGCCGCCGGGGTGCCCGGGTCCATCCCGTTGAGCTTGAGCGAAGCGGTCGCATAGTCGCGGAACTGGTCCAGCCCCCAGCCGCTCTTGGCCACCCCGACCACGGGAACATCAAGCACGCCCCGGTCCACGAGCCCGACCAGGGCGGGGAACGTCTCGAGCTTCGCGAGGTCGCCCGTTGCCCCGAAGATCACGAGCGCGTCGACGCGGTCCGATGCCATGCCGTTTCCCTTCTGCCTCGTGTGCCTATCCGATCGTGCAACACGCACGGAGGGCATCCCCCAGTGGGGGTGAGGCGGCGCACGGCCGGTGTCCGGCGCTTCGGGCACCGCATCCCTGTTGTGCAGGAGATTGGCCTTCCACGTGCAAATGACCCTTCGCCGCGGGCGGCCTGGGTGGTTCACCCAGCCAGGGTGACGCCGCCGGGCGGAGCCGGCGGTTACGTTCGCCTCGTCCACCAATCGCCGCGACCGGCACTGCCCAGCCGGTCCGGGCGCCCCGTTTGCCTACGAAGGGTCATGGGCCCATGAGCACGTTTCCGCCCATTGCCGACTATGCCTTCCTGTCCAACTGCGAGCAGAGCTGCCTGGTCGCGCCGAACGGCTCCGTCGAGTGGCTGTGCCTGCCGCGCCCGGACTCGCCGAGCGTGTTCGGGGCGATGCTTGACCGGACCGCGGGAGAGTTCAGGTTCGGCCCCGCCAATGCCCAGGTGCCGCAGCACCGCAGGTACGTCCCGGGCACGATGGTGCTCGAGACGACCTGGCACACACCCACCGGCTGGCTGGTCGTTCATGACCTGCTGGTGATGGGCCGGGCCGACGGCAATCACCGCCGCGCGGACTACCACCGTGCGCCGACCGACTTCGGCGCCACGGGTGTCCTGCTGCGGACCGCGACCTGCATCAGCGGCCGGGTGGAGGTGCTGGTGAACTGCGCCCCCCTGTTCGACTACGGGACCACCGGCGGGACCTGGAGCTACAAGGGTGACGGTTACGACTCGATGACGGTCGCTCCCAAAGAGGGCGACCTCCGGCTTGATGTGGCCGGAAGCATCCGGCTCGGCGTGTTCAGCGTCCGCTGCTACGGCCGCACCACGCTGACCGAGGGCGAGTCGGCGTACGTCACCCTGTCCTGGGGAGCCGGCAACGTCCCGAGCAGCTGGGAGGAGGCCACAGCCGCGCTGAACGCCACCGTCGACTACTGGCGCGACTGGCTGGGCGCTGCCAAGGTACCCGACCATCCGTGGCGGCCCTACATCGAGCGCAGCGCGCTTACCCTCAAGGGGCTCAGCTACGCCCCGACCGGCGCCATCATGGCCGCGTCGACCACGTCACTGCCTGAAACGCCGGGCGGGGCCCGCAACTGGGACTACCGCTTCACCTGGATCAGGGACTCCGCGTTCATGCTCCGGTCGCTGTACCGGCTCGGTTTGAACTGGGAAGCGATCGAGTATTTCGGCTTCATCATCGAGGCCGTCAGCGGTGGCGACCTCAACCGGCAGTTTGAGCTGCAAATCATGTACGGCATCGGCGGTGAACGTGAGCTCACCGAGCGGACTCTCGACCACATGTCCGGGTGGCGGGGAGCCCGCCCGGTCAGGGTCGGCAACGGTGCCTGGAACCAGCACCAGCACGACGTATGGGGAATGATTCTCGACGCGGTGGACGTCCAGTTCCGGCGAAACGCAGCCGAGATCGTGGTGCCTGTGTGGGAGGGCCTGGTTGGATTCGTGGAGGACGCCCTCAAGCACTGGCGCGAGCCAGACCAGGGGATCTGGGAGGTCCGCGGCGACCCGAAGCACTTCACGGCGTCCAAGGTGATGTGCTGGGTGGCGGCGTCGCGCGGCGCCGACCTCGCCAGGCAGCGCGGCGACGACGAGCGCGCCGGGCGCTGGCAGGCGGGCGCCGACGAGATCAGGGCCGAGGTGCTCGAGAAGGGCGTGTCAGACCGGGGCGTGTTCCGGCAGCATTACGGGACCGACGACCTGGACGCCTCGCTGCTGCTGCTTCTCCTCATGGGTTTCCTGCCCGCCAGCGACAAACGTATGAGAACGACCGTCCTCGCCATTGCCGACGAGCTGACCGAGGACGACCTCGTCCTCCGCTACCGGGTCGAGGGAACCGACACCGGGTTCTCCGGCGAGGAGGGAACGTTTACCATCTGCTCGTTCTGGCTGGTGTCGGCGCTGGCATTGATCGGCGAGACCGAGCGTGCGCGTGCGCTGTGCCAGAAGCTGCTGTCGTTCGCCGGGCCCCTCCTGCTCTACGCGGAGGAGATCGACACGGCATCTGGCGAGCATCTCGGGAACTTCCCGCAGGCGTTCACGCACCTGGCCATGATCGAGGCGCTTTCGCTGCTTATCGCGTCCGAGCCAGAAGAGGATTTCGCGCTCACCGGGTAAGCGTTCGCCGTGCATGGCCGACGGCAAAGCCCTCGTGATCCGGTAGGACGGCGAGGGCTTGCCGTTCGCGGTGGAAGGGTCAGGCCATCCGGCCGAGGAGGTGCTCGCCGACCCGGATGGCGTTGGCCATGGCGGTGAGCGCCGGGTTCACGGCCCCGATGCTCGGGAAGAAGCTCGTGTCCACGACGTACAGGTTGTCCAGCTCGTGCGCCTTGCAGTTGACGTCGAGAACCGAGGTGGCGGGGTCGGTGCCGAACCGGCAGGTGCCGGCCTGGTGGGCCACGCCGGCGATGGGGACGTCCATGCTCATGTAGAAGTTCTTGTCGAGCACGTGATGAGACGCCATGCCGATGTGGTTGAGAATCCTCCGCAGCTCGTGATAGAGCGCCGAGCACCGGGTCGAAAGCTGGACGGCCGCCCGAGATGAGATCCGCGCAGCCATCCTCGACC